>WNGK01004642.1_pt1 | contig 25285 bp, 22 predicted proteins | sample 5400601 | NCBI WGS metagenome assembly WNGK01 (sample SAMN13153376, study PRJNA577476) | soil metagenome | isolation source: 60 cm soil or saprolite under Garry oak tree replicate 1 | place: USA:California | collected 2016-06-15
CAGCGCAGTACAAAGTCCTAAAGAGGCAAGTAATAGAACTGGAAAAAAATGAGCGGGAGAAAAGCTGGAGCGTGCTGGCGACAGTCGACTACTCATTGGTGTAGGGCTCATCAACAACCAAATTCATGAAAGTGCTCGAAACGAAGGTAAATCTTATTGCAACTACAAGTCGGCAAACTCTTTCAGCATTGAGAGTTTTTCATTTAGCGCGGCATTCAGCATCTCTTCGGAAACTTCATCATGAGGATTCCGGCTCAAATCATTAAACGAATCATTGACCGCCTGATCAATCACCTTCAGATTGCGGTCGAAGGTTTCACGCATCTGCGGGTTCCACCGAGACTTGTTCAATTCGACCCGCTGATTCCAGTAGTTGATCAATTGCTGCTGCTGCCACATACGATCAGCGACGTTGGCTCCGCTGACAGTAACAGCAAGAGAGGCTGCCCCTGACGAAACCTTAGGCCCATCGGAACTTTGCCAGCGGCGTAAACCGACAGCCGTCGAAAGCGAAACAACCAATACTATGGCCGCGACCGATGTTACTAATTGCGGGAGAGAGAGTTCCCAGCTACGGCCTATCCAATCAGCCCAGGATCTTCTTGCCACTGGCCGCGCAGCTCCCACAACGGGCAATGGCGGAGCTTCGCTCTCAATAATATTCCGAATCCGTAGCCACAGGGCTCTTTCGTTGGGTGGTGTTGTGTACTCTCCACGATGCTCGCGACAGAAGCCAACTATCGACTCCAGGTCGTTGCGCACACTCCCACATTCAAGACATTCATCCAAATGGGTATTCAGCGTCAATTTATCGTCTCGACCGAGACTGCCATCGAGAAAATCGCTGATTAGATCCTGACACTTCTCGCAGTTCATTGTCTTACAACCCTTTACTGGTTACGTTCCGCCAGGCAAATGCTTTACCGAAACATTGGCGGGACATTACCTGGTCTTTGAGCAATCAAGGGGAGACTGCGTTAGAGTCCTGTTCCGGGAGCGATAGGCGCCACAGACAAACTCTCAGTTCCGATACGTTCTAATAGCCAGTCATCGCGGTTCGCGAGTCTGGCCAGCATTTTGGGAGCTACTCCTTCGTTTTCTGTTGCCTTAAAAGACCCCGTAGCTTCATTCTGGCCTTGTGGAGTTGCGATTTGGACGTTCCAACCGAGCAGCCCAGCATTCTGGCAATTTCTTCATGTTCATGACCTTCGATGTCATGAAGTGTAAAGACCGTTCGATAGCCGGGCGGCAATTGGGCGATGGCTTTATCGAGCGCGATCCGGTCGACCACAGGCATCGAGTTTGGGTTCTCGGTACCTTTTACAATTTGAACCGGGGTTTCTCCGTCCTCGGTGGTCGCCTCCATTCTGACGCCGCGCTTGCGGAAGTGCATCAGAACCTGATTGACCGTTAACCGATGTAACCAGGTGGTGAATGCCGACTCGCCGCGAAAGCTTCCAATTTTTCTAAAGAGCTGAATGAAAACCTCCTGTGCGAGGTCTTCGGCCTCCGAGACATTGCCTGTCATCCGCAAGCACAGGGAATAAACCCGGCGGTTGTGGCGCTGGTAGAGTTCCTCGAAGGCATCCATATCGCCTTCCGAGGCCTTCTGTGCCAGGGCGTAATCAGTCGCTGGTGTCCCGATTTCGGCTGCGGTCACGTGTTCATCTTAGCGCAAGCGACGAAGGGTGCGTAGGTGTCCCGGCTTCTATTACTTGTACACGACTGTCACGCGTCCGCCTGATTTCAATCGAGCGATACCCGTTATCCTCTGTGCGACCCAAATGGGGGTTGGGGTGCGAGGTCCGTGGGTATCCTCGACGGCTGTGATGCGGAGCTTCACACGCGTCGTTGCCCTGTTCGACCCAAAAGTTAAGCTTTTTCCCAGCCGCATCAACAGTTTGGCGAGATCGCTTCCCGATCACGTCCAGTAGGTCCTGTCTAGCGAACGATAGCCCACCGCTTCCGCTACGTGCGGCGAGCGAATCTCCTCGGAGCCTTCCAAGTCTGCGATCGTGCGGCTGACCTTTAAGATACGGTCATACGCGCGCGCTGACAAGCCCAGACGCGTCATCGCCCGCTCGAGCATCTGCTCGCTCTCAGGATCGATCTTGCAATAACGCCGAATCATCCGCGAGGTCATCGCCGCGTTCGCGTAAATCTTCTCGCCGGCAAAGCGCTTTTGCTGTGCTTCTCTGGCATGGATCACGCGTTCGCGAATGTTTGCCGAGCTTTCGGCGTCAGGTGGAGGCTCGCCGGTGAGCTCTTTGAATTTTACTGCCGGTACATCGATGTGAATGTCGATGCGGTCAAGCAAAGGCCCGGAGATGCGTCCGACATAACGTTGAATTTGCAGGGGAGTGCAGCGACACTCGCGCGTTGGATCATTCCAGAAGCCACACGGGCAAGGGTTCATAGCCGCCGCCAGCATGAATGAGGCAGGAAATGTGAGCGACATCGAAGCGCGGCTGATCGTTACTCTCTGATCTTCGAGCGGTTGACGCAGGACTTCGAGTACACTGCGATCGAATTCCGGCAGCTCGTCGAGAAAGAGAACGCCCTGATGCGCGAGCGACACTTCACCGGGACGCGGCACGGCGCCGCCGCCGATCAAACCCGCATCGCTGATCGTATGGTGCGGAGAGCGAAAAGGTCTTTCAGTGACCAGACCTGAGCGGCCAGTCAGCCCAGCCACGGAATGAATTTTTGTCAGCTCAAGCGCCGCTTCGAATTCCAACGACGGCAGGATTGTGGGCAGGCGCTTGGCGAGCATGGTCTTGCCCGAACCGGGTGGACCAATCAGCAAGATGTTGTGCGAGCCGGCGCTGGCCACTTCCAAAGCGCGCTTCGCCGCCTGTTGGCCGCGTACTTCGCGAAAATCGACGTTGTAGTGGTCAACATGCTGAAGCACTTCTGCGGGATCAACTCGAAGTGGCTCCGGTGGACTTGACGAACCTAAAGCGGCAATCAGCTCAACAGCGCCGCGCAGATCGGTGACGGGATATACATTCACGCCCGAAACCACTGCGGCTTCCTTCGCATTCTCCTCGGGTACGAGCAAATGCTTAATCGATCCTTCGCGTGCCAATATCGCAATCGGCAACGCGCCCTTGATTGGACGCACCCGCCCATCGAGAGAGAGCTCACCAACTGAGACCATATCGATCAGGCTGGTGCTTTCGGCCAGATCACCGTTTGCTCCAAGAATGCCCAGGGCAATCGGTAGATCGAAACTCGCGCCCTCTTTGCGCACATCGGCAGGCGCGAGATTGATCGTCGTCTTCTGAAAAGGAAAGAAGAATGCGCAATTAGTGATGGCCGCGCGAATTCGCTCCTTCGACTCGCGCACGGCGGCGTCCGGCAAACCAACAATTGTTACCGATGACGGAGAATCCGCTTCGCTGCGAGCTGGCGTCAGGTCGACTTCGATGTCGACGAGGTCGGCATCAATTCCGTATACCGCCGCCGAGAGTGTCCGAAAGAGCATGTGAGGCGCCCCCACGCGAAGCTAGAGGAACATAAGTAATCGAGCAGTCAACTAAGAGAGTTACTTGAGATAAATAAAGCGCGCCTTACGAAACTCGAAGCCGCGCTTGTTAGACTATATCGACGCATCGGAAAACCAGACACGTCTCGGATTCTAGTGGTGCCGACGATGACGGGCTGGCGCAGGCGCAACCGTCGAAGCCGGCAGTTTGATTTCCTGGCCCACTTGCAACTCCCCGTCAGCAGGCAAGCCATTCAATCGAGCCAGATCACCGGCATCGAGTTTGTGGGACGCGGCAATCTTTGCAATGGTGTCGCCTTTGCGCGCTCGAGTCTTTGTCAAGCTCGCACTCGGAGTCTCATCTGAGGCGGATGCCGCGCGACGACGACTCGTAAGACTAATACCGCTAAAGGGCACCACGAGCTTCGTTGTCGATTTAAGATCTACACCGTGATTGAAGGCCTGAAGCTGCTGCACACTCACGCCCGTTCGACTGGCGACTGACTGCAGATCTTCTCCCGGCACGATTCGGATGATGCGAGCCGTGTCGCGCTTATCTCCAGGGACTCTCTTAAGAATGCTGACTAACTGTTTCGACTTGCCACTGGGAACGCGAACCACATACGAGTCTCCGCGGGGAGTGACATCGCGACGAAGCTCAGGATTGATACCGCGAAGGTAATCCACGCTCGAGTCTGTCGCATCGGCAATTAGTTGCAAGCTGGTCGCGGTGGGCAATTCAACGCGGTCATAGGCCATGGGTGGTTCCGGCCGAATCCCCTGAAAGCCATACTTCTCGGGATTCTTGGCAATCAAGATAACCGCGAGAATGTTCGGAACGTAATTTCGAGTCTCCTGGAAGAGGTACGGATAGATGGTCCAGAAGTCTGCGGTACCAGTTCTGGCAATCGCGCGGTCGACATGGCCGGCGCCGGTATTGTATGCGGCCATCGCCAGTTGCCAATCCCCGTTAAAATGCTTCGCGAGATCCTTCAGATAACGAGCCGAGGCACGGGTGGCCTGCTCAAAGCTGTTGCGCTCGTCGATCCACGCTGTCTGACGCAATTGATAAGTGCGCCCCGTGCCCGGCACGAACTGCCAGAGTCCCGCGGCAGCTTTGACTGAAAGCGCCTTCGGACGCCACGCGCTCTCCACCTGGCCCAACCAGGTTATGTCTACAGGCACGCCTTCCTCTTTGAAAATTCGACGCGCCATCGTCATAAACTGTCCCGAGTGACGAAGTCCAGCCTCCATCGTACTGCGACCACGACCCTGATAGTAATTGATGTAGCCCTGGATAAGTGGGTTAGACTTGAACGGGAAGTTAATGTTGTTCTTGGCCTGCTCAAGGGCATCGATGTCAGCCGACGAAACCTCAGTTTCTTTCGCGGTCAATACCAGCTTGCTCAGTTCATCCAGCGGCGACGGCTCAAACTTCTGCTCACGAAAACCGATCTGGGCCGGGGCTGGTTGAGGCCTTTGCGTCTGTCCTGGCGACGAGACGGGGGACTGACCGTTTTGGGCGACAAGGACGGTAGTTGTCTGCGGCAAGCCATGCCCGATGGGAACTTCCTCACGATAGATTCGCTCGACCAACTCAAGGTAAAAAGTTTGCAACCGCTGGCTTTCCCGAACATTCAAACCGGATTCCAGAATGGTGTCCACCGCTCTGTCAAACTCATCTCGGGCTGCCTCGCGCTTGTTATCGTCAAGATTCAGCTTTCCTTTGCGGAAATGGTCTTCCGCCCGGGTGATGATCTGGGTAACGCGAACCTCTGTCTTTTCCACTTCCGTGGGAATAGCTCGCGCTGACGAACCGGCTGGAATCTGCGCGAATGTGCTGGCTGCTGTAGTGACGAGTGCGGCTAGTACTGCTACACACGCGATCAAGCGAGGGAAGCTTGTTGACATCTACCGTCGTTCTCCTTAATAAATCTTCGTTGAACTCCGCGGGCGACTCGCTTAGATGAAAGTCACACACGCGGGTTGTCCACGATCAAGTGCGAGGTGAATTGGGCTCCTCTTTACCTGAATTGACGCCACAGCGGGTCGTGCTAATGCAGCGCCAAAACCAGCCCCAGAGGCTATCACAGCGACTTGGGGGTGTCAAACAATCGCTTATTGAAAGAAACAGCAAAATCGAAGGCTTTTCCGCCAAAAGAACCCCGAACCTCACGCGGCAGCTTGAATGATTCAGATTTAGGAGCGATCCGGGGCGCTGCCGCTCGGGAACGGTAGGCGAACAATTCTTTTGCGCTACTTCTTGCCGGCAGCGGCTCCACGACCCCGCGCCGTCCCGCGAAGGTCCAACTCCTTCAGTATGTAGCCGGCGTCACCGAATTTGTCGGCCACAAACAGCACGTAACGGATGTCGACCGCGATCGCTCGACCTTTGGTTTCGTTGTAGAAAAAGTCGTTGCCGAGTCCTTCGTAGTTGCCGTCGAAGATGATTCCTACCTGCTCGCCGCGACCGTTCATGATCGGACTGCCAGAGTTGCCGCCAATAATGTCGGTATCAGAAAGAAAATTGACTGGCACATCTGACGCTTCTGCATACGGTCCAAAATCCCGCGCCCGATAGAGCTGCTTTAACTTCTCTGGGACGTCGAACGGTTCGCGGCCAGTGTCCTTTTCAATGACTCCGGATAGGTGGGTAAAGGGCGAGTACGTTGCCGCGTCATGCGGCACATACCCTTTGACTGCGCCATAGGTGAAACGCAGTGTGCGATTTGCGTCGGGGTACGGCTTTGTGCCTTTCATCTCGCTCATGCCTTCCAGGATTAGCGGGCGCCAGCGGGTCACTGTGGCGTTGAAGCGCTGAGTGCGCGGACGCGCTTGCTGAGACAATTTGCTGATCTCGGCGGAGAACTCGAGTAGTGGTTCGTGTAGATCGCTGAGCTGCGCCGACGACATGTCAAACAGCGCCGAGAACGATTCCGGAGTTGTAAACCGCTTGCTCTCAGCGATCGCGCGCGCGTACTCTTCTTCCGCCCGCCGCCTTTCGGTTCCTTTAAGACTGCCAAATCGTTTTTCCAGGAAATCGATCTTCTGCGCGGCGGGAAGCTCGTCTGTTTTCTCCAGCAGAAAGCTCAAGGTTCCGCGCTCGATACCTGGATTGCGTTGGGCAAACAGCGAAGGAATGCCGGCGCGGATTCGGCGAACAGTTTCTGCGAGAGCAGGGTTGCGCTCGGCTTCGGGCTTGTCTTTGTCGGCGGCAACCATCTGGCTGACCACCGCGATCTGCAACAGGTTACTGGCCCCGGCCATTTGCTGCACGATGGCGTCGCGTTGCGCTGTCTTGAGCAGTTCGTCGTACGCCTCCCGTAGTGCTGGCAGCGCCTCGCCATACTTTGCTTGTCGCGCCGGATTCTCGCCGGTCCAGCGCGAGAAGGCAGCCTCTTCTGCTCGTTTCTTGTCAACAATTCCCGCTTGCTTCATTGCCGTGACCGAGCCCTCAAAGTTCTTCAGCGTGTTGCTGAGATCGAAGATTTCGCTTTGTAGTTTGAGGCGCAGCGCTGGATCGTCTTTCCCTGCGTCCTTGACGACGTCAATCCGGTTCGAGAGAAACTCGATAAGGAAAGGCAAGGAAACGTCCTGATTGTACGCGACCGAATAACTCTCGCGATAACGTCGCGTCGATCCGGGATAGCCCAGCACCATCATGAAATCGCCATCGCGCACGCCGCCCATCGAAATTGGCAGGTACTTTCTTGGCTTGAAGGGAACGTTGTTGCGGGAATAATCAGCCGGCTTGCCGTCCGGCCCAACGTATGCGCGCATGAAGGTGAAATCGCCATCGTGACGCGGCCATTCGAAATTGTCCGGATCGCCGCCGAAGAATCCGATGTTTTTGGGGGGCGCATAGACGATCCGCACATCACGCAACACGAGATAGGTGAACTGGTAGTAAGCGAGCCCTTCGCTCATCGGCAACACCCGCACTGAAATGCCTTCCGGATCTTTGCTGCCGGCTGCCTCCGTTTGTTGGATCCTCTGTTGCACTGTACCGGCGCGTTCAGCAGGCGAAGTCTTGTCGTTGATGCCCTTAAGAATTTCACTGGTGACGTCTTTCAGATCTTGAGTGATGGTAACGGTATAGTCTCTTGCCGGCAGCTCGTCGGCCCGCGTGTTGGCTTTGTAGCCATTACTGGCATAGTCCTTCGTCGGATCCGAAGCGGCAACGAGCGCATCGAAAGCCACGTGATGATTCGTCAGCAAAAGACCCTCAGGCGAGACGAACTCCCCCGTGCCGCCATCAACAATCACTACCGCGTCCTTGATGCTGACACCGTTGGGGTTGTAGATCTCCGTAAAAGGAATCTTGAGGCCGCGTTTCTTCAACTTGTCCCAGGTAACGCGATTGACTGCGTCAGGCAAAAACATGCCTTCGTCGCCGAGGACGCGGACGGGAACCACAGTCGCACACATCAGCATGGCAAGCCCGACGGCTGCCAGACGCGAAAGTATCAGGCGCATATGTTACGGATTCCTTTGATTGACCGAAGATTAAACGGGACTAGCGAATATTAGCAGACGAAAGCCAACTCGGAAAAGTAGCAGATTAGACGAAAGGCCGACTGGCTGAGGTCTTCCGCTCTTTCCGGATCCAATTCCGCTTTATTGTTTAAGGCTGGTCTGTAGATACTGAAGTGGATCCACCGGCTGGTCGTTGATTCTTATTTCATAGTGCAGGTGTGGCCCTGTTGAGCGGCCCGTCGAACCAACTCGACCGATGAACTCTCCGCGCGCGATCTCTTGTCCCAGGGTGCAGTCAATGTGGGAAAGATGCCCGTAGCGCGTTGTTAGACCACCACCGTGATCAATCACAACCAACTGGCCATAGCCGTGTTGCCAACCTACGAAGGTCACCTTGCCCTTCGCGCCGGCAATGACCGGCGTACCCCAGGCCGTGACGATGTCTTGCCCAGTATGAAACTCAAACGATCGCCCTCCGAATGGATTACGCCTGCCGCCAAAGCCACTTTCCAGCTTTCCCTGAACTGGCCAGACCGAGGGAGTGAAACCACGTTCGCGCAAGACGGCTTCGTAGGCGCGCAGGTTCTGTTCAAGGCGATTCATTTTGCTTTCCAGGGCCGCGAGGCTGACCGCATTAAGTGGCAGCGCCGGTCCACCGGCGCCTGATGAACTAGAGGCCTCATCGTTAACCACACCTGACTTTTCCGCAAGTTTTCGCGAAGTGTCCTCCACCGCTTCGACGCGATGATTTAGTTCATTTATCTCCTGGCGTTGTTTTGCGGTTTCTACCTTCAAGCGTTGGTTCTCGCGTTCGATACGTAGATGCACCGCCTGCTGCGTCAGGCCGTAAAAGCCGTACGCCGCGCCGCAAAAAACGAGGAAGGCGATTACTGCTGAGAGCTTCAACCATTTTTTGTGCAGACAAATCCGGCGGAATTGGGCGCGTGAACGAGAGGTGTAGGTAATTATGAAAGCATAGAAGCGTTCTTCTTTAATCATTTGGCAATCCCACAAGAGTCGTGTTCGCGAGAAAATGCCGGGGCCGCGCAAACCGACAGAAAAGGTCCAGGGTACCTTTGACGGGAAGGCGAGCTGGAGCGAAACTAATTGTCTCTACGAGGTCTTATTCTTAACGCAACCTGCTTGAAGATCTGCAGCGGATAAGTCGAAGCCTCGCAAGTACTGAGACGAAGACTCATCCGGCCGGTGCTGCAAGAAACCGCACCGTATCATACGAGCGGAGGTGATTGCAAACGGAGAGCGAACGTGAATTTGCCTGCTAACTGTGATAACGGAAACGGTCCAGCAATAGGATCACAAAGGGTCTTAGAGGACTCTAGCGATTCAGATGTCTTCTGCTTCTTTGCGGCGCCTGGATCGATCGCGGAGAATTGCCAGCACAATCATCACGATGAGGACGACAAAGGCCATTAAGATCGCGAACTTGACGAGCGCCAGCAGGAAGCCAAACAGCATGACGAGCTGACGAAGCAGCGCAACAACCAGCAGTATGAGCGCCACGATGCCACCGAGTCGACCAAAGACTTTTATGAAACCGATCATATTACCTTCCTTATTCCTTGAGAAACTCCAAAGACGGGCAAGTTGCCCGCGCTCCCAGGTTCAAGAACGTCGCTCAAGCGGAACCGGACCAAGCTCACGGCGCGCAAACTGTGTCGTCTCTCCCGCGAATCCCTGAGAGTCGAGCCTATTAGTTACGACCACCGACGGTGGCGGCCGTCTCGAGTCGAAGCGAATCACACGATCGGACGCCCGCCGCCGACGAACATAATCGAAAAGCATGTAAGCGCCAACTGCGACCAGAGCTACTGGAAGTAACTGTCGTACGTGTAGCTGAACGCCGAGAAGCGTTTGCAGCAGGAATACCGTGCCAATAACAATTAACGTCACGCCCCACGCGAACGGATTACCGTAAAGCCGTCGCGCAATTACGTCCTCCTCCGTTTCCGGCGCCAGCCCGGCTCGCATCAATTGCGCCGTTCGACAAGCGTCGACTGCGGCGAAGAGCCAGGTTCCCAGCACCCCCAGCACAAAGAAGTGTACGCCTTGCGTGAGAACGGCCATCTGGAAGAAGCTGGCAAAAATCGCGAAGTGAACAATCGCCTTCGAGGTCTGGCCGTTATACGCTGCACCGAGACCGGGGACGAATGAAAGCAACGTTGCTACAAACGGTGAACTTCTCCGCCTGATCACGGGCGACGCTGGTGACTGAGATTGTTGCCGGAGCAATTCGACCCCGACGACGATGCAATCCTGACAGAACGGAAAGCCCCGAATGCGGTGGTCACACGCCGGGCACAACGGCCGAGCGCATTGATTACACTGGACCACCGCCGGATTCTTTGCGTGATAAGAACAATACATCATTCAGTGGTCGCCCCTGCCAATTCGGTTACCGATTATGCTGAACATTTCCTTTCGCGCCCTGTTGCTTTTGCGAGCCGCCATCCTTTTTTAGGCTCGTGTTCTTGTCCGCGGGGTTCTGGTTCTGAGGGCTCGGCGGCGGCTGCGGGCTGGGAGTCGGCGTGTCTTGATCCTGCGCGCCAACAAAGAACTCTTTAACTTCCTTTGACACGCCTGTTGGGTTCACACCAGCACCGTTGGCATAACTCTGTTCGGCCAAACGCAAACTCGCGCGATACATTCCGCTAATCGAGCCATCTGCCGATACGGTGTTTGATTGTGGCAACGGTAGCCAGTTGCGGAGACACGATCGGGTCGAGCCAGACACGGAGCCGGGAAGCGAGCCGAGATGTGAATGGCGCACGCGCCTCTTCAAGTGCAATCGTGCCCAGCGTGGCCTTCAAAATTCTGGCATTCATACCCGCAGGCACAAGAAGTTCCTCGCTCTTGTACGTGTAACAAGCGCCAATGGAGCGAACGACTTCGCCGGGGAGTTCCGTACAACGATAACAGAGCGCTGCATGTCGCTCCCAGCGATGAAACAATTGAGCCGGCAGAAATCCGTCGAGATAATCTGTCAGCGATTCCTCAAACTCTTCGCAGCTCATCGCCGTCGCGGGCATAGTCCTCAACAGAATGCGGGCCTCGAGTTCCGCAGGCGGCGCCGGAACTTCAGCACTGTGGCATGCCTGTAGGGTGTTCTTTACCTGGCTCAAAGTCTGATTACATACGGGACAGCGCATGGCATGTTCCGCGAACATACGATGCGTGCCCGCATCCAACAAGCCGTCGAGATAATCACTTAACCGATCTTCAAATTCCGTGCAAAGCATTTCGCTACTCTTTTCCGCCCCCTCAGGTTCTCCCCGCTGCTCGGTTCCCCGCGCGAGAGCCGGGCAGTAACAGATCAAGCTTCACTGATTGCCACCACTTTCATTCGTCTCAGTATCTTTGCTAACTCAATGCGCCCGCGATTAATGCGTGACTTTACGGTTCCTTCCGGTATCTTCAACAAATCGACAATCTCCTGATAGCTCAACTCTTCAATATCGCGCAGGATCACGCAGGTCCTTAGATCCGCCGAAAGCTTATCAATCCCCGCCTGAACTTGAGCGCCAAGCTCGCGCCGTTCCATTTCGCGCTGCACCGAACTGTTGGCGGCCCGAAGATGGTAGGTGTGATCCGCGAGGTCTTCTGCGTGGCTATCGTGCGGTGTGCGCTGCCGTTTTCGGTAATCATCAATAATCAAGTTGCGCGCAAGCCGCATCAACCAATTTTGCAGATCACCTTGTTTGGGATCGTATTGTTCCAAAGATCGATAAACGCGAATGAAAACTTCCTGCGTTAAGTCCTCTGCTGTGTCCGCCCGCGAAGTGAAGCGATAGGCAAGATTGTAGATGCGTCGCGAATAAGTCTGCACAATCTCTTCCCAGGCCGCACCGTCCCCCGCGCGACATCGTCGGACCAACTGGGCTCCCTCGCTGGCAGCCAAAGCCTTTACAGCCCCCACCTGATGCTTCTCCAAGCTTCAAACCAAAGCTCGTTTCCCGGAACGCGTTCGGCAAGGTGGAAAACTTCCTTGTCCGAAGGCGATTACGAATGCCCCTCAAGGAAAGTTCCCGACCAAGTCGGGAAGGTCGATAACCTGCGATTCTTCATTACGGCAGGGCGGGTTGCGCGCTTTCTTGCGCGGCTCCGCCAATTTAATGTAGCCTTGCTCCGCGACGCAATATCTTGTGGTCGGTCTCGTGAGTTAGTCAAGCTTTAGCTCGTCAGCCCTGGCCCTCTGGCGCAGGCGTGTCATTAGCTTTCGGATTACTGCCTTGGGAAAGTATCGAAGATACATCGAATTCGGAGCGTTGTTGCTGCTCGCCGCTGCTCTGCTGTGGTGGTTTGGCCGCCGCTTGGACTGGAATCAAGTAGTGTCCGGGCTCCGGAATTCGGATTGGCGACTAATCGCGCTGGCTTGCGGGATTATTGTTCTGGCCTACCTCTGGCGAGCATTTCGCTGGCGGGCATTCCTGGCGCCGCTTGGGAAAGCGAGCATGCGCGAGCTTTGGGTGGCCACCACGGTCGGCTTCGGAGCGATCCTGCTCGTCGGCCGCGCCGGCGAAGTCGTTCGACCTGTGGTATTGCCGATGCGCGATCGACGAGTCCGGCCCGCCGCCTCATTTGTCACCATCATGATCGAGCGCGTCTATGATTCAATGACGGTCGTCTTTGTATTCGCCGTGAACCTCTTATGGTTTCGTCCGATCGCCGGGACAACTGGTCAATTCTCTCACGTTCGACAATTTGGATTCCTTTTCGTCGTGCTCGGGGTTATCGGCATCGCGGCCTTGGTTTGGTTTAGGTTGAATTCCCAAACTCTTATCGGTTGGCTCGAAGCGCGGTTCAACCGATGGCCCCGTTTACCGGCCAGACTGAAGCGAGCCGCGCTCAGCGTGCTGGATCAACTGGCGAGGGCCCTCCGCATTCTCGCGGACGTACGCGATTTGTCTGTAACGATTGGTTGGACAGCGCTGTTGTGGGGTTCGATTGTCGTAGCGAACCTCCTGGTCTTTCGCGCGTTCCACCTGGAAGTCTCCGGCCGGAGATTTGGATTTACCGAAGCCTTTTTCATCCTGGGCTGGTCGATGGTCGGTTCAGCGGTGCCAACTCCCGGCGGCGCGGCCGGAGCCTTTCACGCGGCAACAGGTGCAGGCCTGGTTTTTCTCGGAATAGCGAACGAGCAGGCGGCCGCCGTTGCCATCGTTTTGCATCTTGTCGATTTTGGACCAGCCGCGGCTTTCGGTCTGTTCTACTTCCTGCGAGGTGACATAAGTCTCGCGCGCTTGCGGGAAATGACAAAGCCGGAAGCCGTCGAGCATGCAGTTGAAGACGAACCTGTGGTGCCTGATGCAGCGTTGGCCAAAAAGGGGCTTCAAACTATAGGCGCAAATGATTGAGCATAGCTTCAGATTTCAGTTCCACTAACTGTTACCCTTCGAGGTCGATATGAAATGTCCATTCTGCGGCTTTCTTGAAGACAAAGTCGTCGATTCGCGCGAGTCACGCGAGGGCGAGGCTATCCGCCGCCGCCGGGAATGCCTGCGATGCGAACGGCGCTTTACGTCTTATGAACGTATCGACGAGATACCATACATGGTTATTAAGAAGGACGGCCGGCGCGAGACCTTCGATCGCAGTAAAGTGATGGCGGGCCTGCTCCGCGCGTGCGAGAAGCGGCCTGTGCCCTCTGCGAAATTGGACTCGATCGTTAATTCAGTGGAAAAGTACGTCCAGGAATCGCCCGAACGCGAGCGGCCCACCAGCAAGATCGGCGAAACGATCATGCGACGGCTGAAAGAACTCGACAAAGTGGCCTACGTGCGATTCGCATCGGTGTATCTTGAGTTTGAAGATGTTTCCGAGTTCATGAACGAACTCAAGCACCTCGTGCGAACTCGCAGCGGCACGTCTGGCGCGAGAAAGAGTTAAGATAGGTCGCAACGGAAGGAGTCGGCTACCATTCAACATCGAGTCAAGCCTCAAATGATTAAGGCGGTCGGCGTCGCCGGCTTGGAGCGGCTCGAGTTACAGCGTTTGCGTGACCGCGTTGGTCGCTTGTTCGCCGCGCTTCAAGAAGCCACTGAAGCGGACGATCCGCTGGCGGCCGGTGCGTGGGCGCCGCCAGTCGATCTTTGCGAAACTGACGACGCCATCAATGTTCGGGTCGAATTACCGGGCGTCACCGCGGATCAGGTCAAGATTGGCTTGACCAACGAGCGTTTGCGTATCTGGGGAGAAAAGAAGCGACGCATTCCACGCAACCGGATTATCTCGTATCTGTGTTCTGAACGAATGTACGGACGCTTCAGCCGCGTCGTTCCCCTTCGCTGGACAACCAGCGTGCGAGACGCAACAGCCACGATGACGAACGGTGTTTTGGTGATCAGGCTCCCAAAGATACCGGACCGGCGCGGGGTCGAGTTCAATATTCTGGTGAAAGACAAAGATGATTGATTGGGTTCAGTCAGGCGCGGGTCGGCGGAACTTTTGCGGACGATTTGAAGTAGAATTGATTTATGGCAATTGTAAACGAAGCAGAAATGGTAGCGGGACTTGAGGCGCCAGACGGCGAGCAGCAGTTGCAGATCCCCGGTGATTTGCCCGTGCTGCCGCTGCGCGACATCGTTATTTATCCGTTCATGATCGTTCCCTTGTTCGTCTCGCGCGAAAAGTCGATTCGCGCGGTTGACGAGGCGCTCGGCGAGAACCGAATGATCCTTCTCGCCTCGCAAAAAGATCTCGACAAAGAAGAACCCACTGCCGACGATCTTTACAAGGTTGGCACGGCGGCGGTGATCATGCGCATGCTGAAGCTGCCCGACGGGCGCATACGCATTCTGGTTCAAGGTCTGGCCCGCACGGAGGTCGAGTCCGTAAACTCAGGCGGCGAATATATTCGCGCACGCTTGCGAGTGATGCCGGAAATTCTGCCGCCAGAACGATCACTCGAAGTGGAGGCTCTAATCCGCAACGTGCGCGCCTCGATGGAGAAGGCGATCAACCTGGGCAAGAATATCTCGCCGGAAGTGATGGCCATCATTGCCAACCTCGATGATGCCGGCCGACTCGCGGATCTTTCCGCCTCGAACCTAGAGTTGAAGGTCGAAGACGCGCAGTCCGTTCTCGAGATCGCCGACACAACGGCGCGCCTGAGACGCGTCAATGATCTGCTCAACAAAGAGATCGAGGTGCTTACCGTTCAACAGGAAATCAATACCCAGGCGCGTGCAGATATCGATCGGTCGCAGCGCGAGTTCTATCTGCGCCAGCAGATGAAAGCCATTCAGACCGAGCTGGGCGAAGGTAATGAGCTGGCTGAGGAGATCGCCCAATTCAAAGAGAAAATTGAAACGGCGGGCATGCCCAAGCCGGCTGAGGAAGAAGCGCTGCGGCAACTGAAAAAGCTTGAGCGGATGCATCCGGACTCGGCGGAAACCGCGACGGTGCGCAACTGGATGGAGATTATGACCGAGCTTCCCTGGTCCAAAGCGTCGGTTGACAATCTTGACCTCGCCAAAGCGGAAAAGATTCTCAACGAAGATCATTACGGACTAGAGAAGATCAAAGAACGCATCGTCGAGGCGCTCGCGGTCCGCAAGCTCAAAGAAAAACCGAAGGGGCCGATCCTTTGTCTGGTGGGTCCGCCGGGAGTCGGCAAGACCTCACTCGGTCGTTCGATCGCGCGCGCGCTCGATCGCAAATTTGTCCGCTTGTCTCTCGGCGGCGTTCACGACGAAGCCGAAATTCGCGGTCACCGGCGAACCTACGTCGGCGCAATGCCCGGCCGTATCGTGCAGGCTATTCAGCAAGCAGGCACAAACAATCCGCTGATCATGCTCGATGAGATCGACAAAGTCGGCGCGGACTTTCGCGGCGATCCATCGTCCGCTCTGCTGGAAGTTCTTGATCCCGAGCAGAACAACAGCTTCCGCGACAACTATCTCGGGGTCACTTTCGATCTGTCGAACGCTATCTTCATGACGACCGCAAACGTTTTGGACACGATTCAGCCACCGTTGCGCGACCGCATGGAGATCATTCGCCTCGCCGGTTACACCGAAGAGGAGAAGCGCGAAATCGCTCGTCGCCATCTGATGCCAAAGCAGATGGAAGAGAACGGCATTTCGGCGCGTGACGTGCACATCTCGAACACCGCGCTCACGGCGATGATTCAGCAATACACACAGGAGGCCGGGCTGCGTCAGTTGGAACGCGAGATCGGCACGATCTGCCGGAAGGTCGCGCGACGGATAGCCGAAAATCATAAGGGTGCCGTGCGAGTCTCATTGAAGAACCTGCACGAGTTTCTCGGCGCCCCCAAGATCATTCCTGAAGAAGTCCTGAAGAAAGATCAAGTGGGAGTGGCCACGGGTCTCGCATGGACCGCAGTCGGCGGTGACGTGCTCTTCATCGAAGCGTTGCGCATGAAAGGAAAGGGCAATCTGGTCCTGACCGGTCAGCTTGGGGAAGTGATGCGCGAGTCGGCACAGGCTGCTTACTCGTATGCAAAGTCGCGAGCTAAAGAGTTGGAGATTGATGAAGACGACTTCAGCAATTACGATCTGCACATACACATTCCTGAAGGCGCGATTCCAAAAGACGGGCCTTCAGCGGGAATCACACTGGCGACGGCGATGGTCTCTGCGCTCTCTTTGCGCCCCGTGCGAAAGGACGTCGCGATGACCGGCGAGATTACGCTGAGAGGAAATGTCTTACCAGTAGGCGGAGTCAAAGAGAAAGTTCTTGCGGCGCGTCGCGCGCGGGTCTCGACGATCATCCTCCCGCATCAGAACGAGCGCGACATGGACGAGGTGTCCAAGGAACCGTTCAAGGATATTCGCTTCGTGTTTGTCGAGAACATGCGCCAGGTCTTCCGCCAGGCCCTGAAAGAAAAAGTGACGCCTCCGGTGTCGTCCACAACGCGGCCTCAGCGTTTGCCGCAAGCCGCCTCCGGACGAGTGGTCCAGGCAAAAGTCCGTAAATAGACCCCGGAAACAAGGGTTCGATGGTCTGAGCGTGGTGATTTATCCCCAATTTTATTGCTTGACAGGTCAGACGACTTTCGCTTAGTATGCGCGCTCGTTCCAGGACAAGGTGAGTCCCAGCTTTCGATCTGCAAGCTTTACAGTAATGAGTAGTTTAGTTTTGCTGCCTGTAAGTGTCTGCATGGTGAATTGCGCGATGTGCGCTCTCTGCCATGCAGTTTTTGTTGGTTGTGTTTCCGTGCAGCGCCCCTTCAAAGCGCCTCCGGCTCACAAGCATTAACTGGTCGGCGCGAAAGCTCCAAAAAAAGCTCTCTCGCCCGTTTTACCGAATCGTTAGGAGGATTCGTTTCATGTCTAGAATAACCGGCAAGGTCAAGTGGTTTAACAACTCGAAGGGCTATGGTTTCATTGAACAGCCTGGCTCTTCAGACATCTTCGTTCACTACAGCGCCATTCAAGGCGAAGGCTTCAAGACTCTGGAAGAGGGTCAGGAGGTCGAGTTTGAAGTGACGCAGGGCCCCAAGGGACCACAGGCGGAAAACGTGATCAAGATGTAGCATTCTCCCCGGCTTGCATTAGCAAAGCCACTGACCGCTTCCGGTCTTAAGGTCCGGTAAGCGTGGCAAAGGTAAGGAAAGGCGACCGCGAAACGGTCGCCTTTCTTTCTTCTCAAACGATCCGCTTGTAACTATTTCTTTTCAGCTTTCGCTTTAAAGCTGACGTGGCCACCTTCCACATCGACGGAGAAGTGCACGCGCTCGCACCCGAGTCGTTCTTTCAACCCGTCCGCCTTCGAAGCGATCAATCGGTGAAATCGAGGAAAGGAGAAATCAGCAGTCGGTTCGCCACACCGTCTCTTGGCTTCGAGCAGAGAATTGTAGAGGCTCTTGACCGTCGCGACATCTTTGTGAGCGTCGGCGCAAACAAAGGTGGAGCGATTGAAAGGTTCGTTTTGCCCTTCCTTCGCCGTAGCTCTGGCCGTTGCTGCCGGGTCACGGCCTTCTTCACGGCCCTGCAATGTCCGCCTCCAAAGATCGCGGAACGCGGTGTAACGCGAGGCCAGAGAGTTATAGTGAAAACGCTGTGCGTAGGTCAGGGTGCGATCATCTCCCAGGCGCCTCATGATCGTGTCGACTCGGTTCTTCGTGTCGTAGGGCGGTCTTTTCGCGGCGCCGTTAAAGTAGATGTCAAACTCGATCTTCAGCCGGCGAATGTCATCTTCCAACCGAGACAGTTGTTCTTCGACTGTAAGCTGGTCCTCTCCCACGCCAAACTTACCCTTGGCTCTATTCTGGGTGCGGATTAGCTTGTTGTCGCGAAGCGCCATGGGCCGGACCTCCTTCACTTTGCGACGCACCGACACGGACGCGCCTGATGTCGAGTCTAGGTGGTCTGAAAGCAGCGTGTCAACAAGATTGTTTTCAACGAGACCAAAAGGAGCAGCATCACCGGCAATTGATTTGATTCAAGACCGTTTGAGATCATATTCTAGCGAAGAGTTGCGATGCCAAACTCGGCCACTTCAAAAATGTCGTTGTTGCGCGCCCTGCCTTCCGTCGATCAATTATTGCGCACGGAATGGGCCACGGCCGTTCGCAGCTCCGTTGGCGCCGAACGAATTACAGCGCTCGCCCGCACTGTGACAGAGGAACTGCGTCGCGAGATTCAGGCTGAGGCGCTGGCAGATCCCGACGCTGAACAAACCCCGGCCCACACGCGCGAAGCATTGCTCGACGAAGCGGTCCGCAGACTCGATGACGCCTGGAAGCGTGACCGTCTCTCAGGGCTTCGGCGCGTGATAAATGCCACTGGTGTGATCGTGCACACCAACCTCGGACGCGCGCCGCTCTCTGAAGCCGCCCGCAGTGCCTTAGTGCGCGAGGCTGGTGGTTACTGCAATGTCGAATACGACGTAACAACTGGAACTCGGGGCCGTCGTGGCGCGCGCGTTGAGGATCTCCTGATCGAACTCACCGGCGCCGAAGACGCGCTCGTTGTAAATAACTGCGCCGCCGCGGCGTTGTTGATCTTAACCGTGCTCGCGAAAGACGGTGAGACGATCGTCTCGCGTGGCGAACTCGTGGAGATCGGTGGTGACTTTCGCGTACCCGACGTGATGGCCAACTCCGGCACGCGGATGATCGAAGTCGGAACAACGAACCGGACCAAACTGGATGACTACCGGCAAGCGTTGAATGAAAAAACGCGGCTGATCATGCGCGTACATCAATCGAATTATCGCATCATCGGATTCACTACTTCACCGACACGAGCGGAAACTTCCGCTCTCGCGCACGAAGCTGGACTTGCGCTTTACGAAGACGCGGGCTCTGGCGTGCTGGCCGATCTCAGTCAATATGGATTGACAGATGAGCCAGTTATCAGCGAGTGCATCTCCGATGGCGCGGATGTCGTTTCATTCAGTGGCGACAAGCTGCTCGGATCAACTCAGGCCGGTCTGATCGTCGGACGCCACGCCATTGTCGGCCGCTTACGCAAGCATCCGCTTTACCGAGCGCTGCGCGCCGACAAGCTTTGTCTTGTAGCGCTCGAAGTGACGCTCGAGTCTCACCGCTGCGGCAATGCCATCAATGAAGTACCCGTCCTGCGGATGCTTGGACTGACACGACAGGAGATCGAAAAGCGGGCGAGAAGCTTCCTCCAACGATATCCACAGCGCGCGGGCTCATCAGGTCTCACGCTTGAAATCGTCGCGGGCACATCGGCGATCGGCGGCGGCTCAGGCCCTAATACACATCCGCCTACGACGCTATTAGCGCTCAGTCACCCCGATCGTTCGGCCGATGATCTTGAGCAGGCGCTGAGGTCATCGAGTCCGGCTATCATCACGCGGATCGCCGAAGGAAGAGTCTTGATCGACTTGCGCACAGTCGACCTCCAGGAGGAGACTGAAATACTAAATGCATTGGTCGCCTTAGCCAGCTAGCTCGGCGCACTCACAACATTTCACCGGTAGATTAAACTATGCTTTTCGTTGTATAATTCTATAGCTTCGGCCTCTCGCCCGGCAAAGCCAGCAGCATCTGAAGTCTTTCCGCCAGTTTCCAATCGCGCAGGTAGGCCTTGATAAGTTCGAAATACCCAATAAGATCACTAATCACGTCGTTGGGACTCGCGTCGGTCGCCAGCCTTTCTGTTTGCGCTCTTTGGAGCGAGGGTTTTCTCACGCCTCTTCAACAAGCATTCATCATCGTTCCACCACACAATGGAGACCTGTTGATCGCTCCGAAACTCTGGCTGAGTTTGCTGCTGGTTCTCGCCTCGGGCCTGGTTGCTGGTCTTGCGGTCGAGCGGGCCGGTGCGCGGCGGGCTTTTCCTTACCTTGGTAGCTGGTTCCTGGCGCTCAGTGTACTGAGCTTGACTGCCTCTCGCTTTTTGGGAATTGACATTCTGTTTGCCCCCATGGCATTTGCCGGTGTCACCGCTATCGTGCTGGTCCAGGTTCAACGCCTATGGAGCAAGGATCTTGAGTTGACCAGCAATGTCAACCGCCTTGCCGCAGAAATGGCGGCTGAAGACAACGAATCCAAACATCGCCTGATGAGCGGACTAAGACTGCTGGATACGGTGCTCTCTCTCACCGAGGCTGTAGTTTTTGTGCGCGATCAAGACCACGCACTTGCCCCCGCAGCGCGCCTGCGCGCCTCGGCGAGCGGGCCATTGAATACACATCGAAACTCCACTTGGCGCGAAGGTATTTCCTTCACTGAGCAGGCAATGACCACCGGCAGGGTAATTATTCACCAGGCGGACACCGATGGCGCGCCAACCGCCGTGGCCGTACCCTTATGCCACGAGGGCCGCACGGTTGGGGCACTCCTGATTCGGCTGCGCGAGAAGTTTGCTGAAGATGATCGGCCGTTGTTGTCTGCGGTTGCGGCGCAACTCGCCAGAAACTTGCAGCGTGAAGAAGCGCACAAATCGGCAGCCAAGTCAGGCCCTCTGACCTATCTCTCGGCGAGAGCGGCTGAGCAGCGACTGGAGTCGGTTCAAGTTCTAAGTGGTCTCCTGACTGAGCGAGGGTTTGACGCTCACGCTCTGTCCGAGTCATCCGATGGGCTCGCTGTCGCGTACCTGGACGGTACCCTGGCGCACTTCAATTCGGCTCTCCTGGGTAAGGCGAACCTTTCAGAAAGCGAAGCCGGCAAGCTTGATCTTTTCGGATTACTCGATCGCTTTCGCACCGATGTGTTTGACGAACCGGTAATTGCAGTGCGCCGCGTGCTGCAAAGCGGTGAAGCCTACGAGGGCGAGCTGAATTTTACGGAGCGCGGACAGACGTTGGGGCTAAGAATCGCGCTGCTGCGCGATCAGACGAAACGGAACGATGAGGTAGGCGAGCCGCTCTGTCTCGCGATCACCGTTCGAGATTTGACCAGGCTGAAACAGTACGAGCAACTGAAGAGTGACATGATCTCGCTGATGTCACATGAGCTGCGCACGCCGCTCACCAGCATCAATGGTTTCTCGGAATTGCTGGTCGCAGACGATGCCGTGCCGGAACACTTGCGAGAGTTCGTCACGATCATCGCTAACGAGTCGCAGCGTATGTCGCGCATGATCAATACCTTCCTGGCCGTCACGCAACTGGAAAGGAAAGACAAACAGGAAGTGTTGAAGATCCCCCTCAAACTCAATGACATCGTACGCGAGATAGTCACCAGTCTTCAGCCGGCCGCGAAAAAGAAGCGCATCCGTCTGGTCGAGCGGCCGGCCGACCGAATTCCTCCAGTGGCGGCAGACAAGAGCCTGATCTCGCAGGCCGTGAAGAACCTGGTACACAACGCCATCAAGTACAGCCCCGAGCGTACCACCGTGACGGTCTCAACCGCGCTCGAGGCCGAAGCCGTGCGCGTGAGCGTCGAGGATCGTGGTTACGGAATTCCTTCAGAGTCCGTCTATAGAGTGTGGGAGAAATTCTATCGGGTCGTTCGCGAAGGCGAGGACAAGGATGAAGAGTCGACCGGGCTCGGTCTTTCATTCGTGCGCGAAGTGGTTGAGCAGCACGGCGGCAGGGTCGATTTGGAATCCGAACCCGGCCGCGGATCGAAATTTAGTTTCACACTGCCGAGATTGTAGAGACTTCCGGTTGCTTCTTCACCGCGCCGCATCACTCTTTGACATGGGTGAACTTCACCGAACAGTTCTCTGGTAGCTTCGCCAGACGAAATTTCATAGGCGTTCCTCTCTTTCAGCGGCTTCGCCCACTCTATCTGCCCGCCACGTTGTTGATCGTTCCCCGGCAGCCTGGCACGCGGCAAGTGCATTTCTTGCTGTCTGAGTGGAGCGTGTCTTCGTAGTCAATCGTAATTTCGTCGCCGGGTTTGATATCGCGCAGAGCGAAGAAGATTATGTGGCCGCGGAGAGTCCTGGTAAACGCGTTTGGCCGGCACGAGTGATTCATGTAATGGGTGCCGTTGCCGCCGCGGCTTCCGTCAAGACTCCAGCGCTCGTCGACAGCGCAGATGCGGAGAATGCGGCGATGCTTTCGACGTTCAGCTTCGGCGTTCGATATTTTCTCACCCGTGTACTCGGCGATTTTCCGCCAGCGTTTGAAATACGTAGTGGCAAAGCAACCTCTGCCATCGATGGACGATGCTCTGATCGTTAAACCGGGGGCTAGCTGGAGTTTCACTTAACGCGCCGCTCGCTAATGTTGATCAAAACGCTTCAATATTACCTGACGAGGCAAGCGCGATGATAGTAGGTGACTCGCGGTTCTTCGGCAAGAAGGGTTCTCTCCCTCATTTGACGCTCGCCGCCGCACGCTGCCCTCTTTTGACACGAATTACTATCGGTGTCACCAAGAGGGCAGAATGCTATCCAGACTAGACAGGCCAACAGGCACGCGCCAGGGAACACAGGACCAACCGTGCCCGCAGGTCTGTTTGCACGAGGTGCCAACATCTACCGAGCGCAGTCGGCGTTGCTGCGCGTCAATTGTGAGCCGAACCGCAACTGATATTCAGAAGACGTAATGAATGAACAGACCATGCCGCGATAGTTGTTCGGCTCGCGGTTGTTCACCACGTCCAGCCAGAAGTCATAGCCAGTCCGGTCCAGATCGCGATGCAGGTAGCCAAAGTACTGCATCAACACAAAGGCTGGGTTGTATTGGCTGACCTGCTTGAGCTCGCTGTAACGAGGATCGTTGGGATCGGGAACGTTCTTGAAATCAGGGATCTCGATCACGTCGCGCAAGACCAGCGCGCGACTGCTGCCGGCGTTCAGCGCCAGGATCTCCTGCTGGCGCAGCGCATCGTAGATTGGAGCAGTCAAACCAGCCGACTCAAACAGCTTGTTGACGAATTCGGTATTGCTCATGGTGATCGGATAAGCGGCGACAAAGGCGGGGCGCTGCACCCACCCATCAGCGAAAGCCTGCTTGTTCGTTTCCAGACCTAAGCCGCCGAGTACTTTGCCGCGATCTGAAGTGAACTCGGTGTAGTTTGGCTGACGACCGAAGCTGGCTTTGTAGAAGCGATAGACGTAGTAACCGGTGTCCTGAAATTCCAGCTCGATGAAGAAGGCTGCGCTCACACTGATTCGGCGATCATGGATACAGCGGGCATCCGAGCCACACTCGGTAATTCTGTTCGTCCAGTAAGCGAGACCGCCTGCGTCCGGCTCGCGACTGAGGAAATCGATATAGTGCTGCCGGACGAAGACGTCCGCAGTGTCAATCGGATTGGGAGTGGGAATTGCCGCCGAGGCAATCGTTACGTCCTGCATTCGGATCGCATAGGAGCCGGAGCCGCTAGCATCGTTACGGGCCGAGTCAACGAACAGGTGAAGAGGAACATTCAATGGAAGATAATTCATCTGCCCGCTGTTAAGTGTTGCGGTACTACCGGTCGTCCAGCGGCTGTCCGACACCACCAGCTCGTTGTATGCAAGATTTCCCGTGCCGTTCGGGCACGCTCCAGCGGACCCGCCTTGCAAAACATAAATCATAGGTCGGTATGCGCCGGATGTTGCTGAAACCTGTATCTGCGGATTTGGACCGCGGCCAGTAAGAGTAAACGAGTAAACATGGTCCGGCCCCACGGCATCGTAACTGTAGTAATAATAATAAGATTGGGAGTAAGCGCGACTAACCGTATCATTTGCACCGGTCGTATCGCCCGACTCGATATAGGGGGCCGCAGCAGTATAGTTCCCCCCCGGAATGGCGCGGCCCGGACAGTCGTCGTTTCCGGCAAGCGCGGCCAGCATATCGAAGCTGCCCTTTTGGTGAGGCAGGAGAAACTTGCTTTGCCGTTTCAGCAATTGCGGGTTGCTGCGGCCCATCTTCAGCCTCTCAAGAAGCCTCGCATCCCGTCCGGCGACGCTGACTTCCGGTTTTTTCGCTCCGTCAGCCCGCGTTGCTTGTACCTGCGAGACCAACATCGCAGGGATCGTTGCAAAAATCGAATAATAACCCAATTTTTGCCGCCACTGCTTTAGCATTGCGGTTGAGCTTTCTCGATTTGACGACAAATCGCCATTTCCAAGAATATCCAGTCCCATCAAGTTTGCGATTTTGGCTTTCATTTTCTTTTCCTCCTCCAATCAATTACAACCCTATCCGGCCAAAATCGGTGGACGGATAGAATCTTGTCAGGCGGCGTATCTGCTCCTTTTGCTGATTGTTAAGACCTGATCTGCCGCGTCCTGTTACGCCTTTATTGAAGCGTATCTTTCGTTCTCCCGATTCGATTTCTCGAATTCTTTGCTCGACGCCTCGCCGCGATGCTCCGAGGCCGTAAAACTCGAGCACCTTTAGAACGCTCGACGCTTTGTCAGCGACAAGGTCTTCGTAACTGAGCCAATGGACTTCGAGCCGCTTCTGCTTTTCAGCCAAGTCCCAGGATGCGACAAACTGGAAATACCAGGGAATGACATTTTCTATGAGCAGATCTATTTTCATTTCTTCATCCAGAGCCGGCCAATCCGCGCGGAAATACGATGTCTGAAACGCGCCTTTGTTATAGAAATCAAGCAGGCTCATCACGGAATCGAAGATATTGCGAACCAGCACCACCGGACAGATGCCGAAGGCCTGCATCAGGTGAACATTTGCGTCCGATGCCCGACAGTGCTGCTGCGTCACGGTATCAAGATGTGCAGACTCTCGAAGCGTGGGCAAGTAGATCTCGTGTTCACTTTGCCCAGCCGCGTAAACCGTGAAAAGATCGCGGTAGCCCGTCAAGTTCACGAGGAGATTCTTGAGAAATGTCGAGGCGCTCTTCGGCACGCAGGCAATAAAAAGATGCCGTCCAAGCTGCTCCGACGTTATCTCCGTCGTAAAATCTGAAAGCTTGGCCCGCTGGCCTGTTGCCGCCAGCGAATTTGTCAGATT
>WNGK01001501.1_pt1 | contig 25284 bp, 24 predicted proteins | sample 5400601 | NCBI WGS metagenome assembly WNGK01 (sample SAMN13153376, study PRJNA577476) | soil metagenome | isolation source: 60 cm soil or saprolite under Garry oak tree replicate 1 | place: USA:California | collected 2016-06-15
GTTATCGAACAAATTTTCCTCGGTGCCGCCAACATGCCGAGTGACCCACGGACTCCAGCAGGATGCCTTGTGGTCCAGGGTGCGCTGGCGTGCGGAGATGCGGCCGGATCTGTTCGGAAGGAAATAGCCGCGCGCCGCGGCGCAGCCAAAGTTGCGTTGCGTCGCCGCCTTCAACGAGCAAAACGGGAAGGTGACCTTCCGCCAAACGCCGACCCAGCCCAACTATCCCATTACGTGATGACTGTGCTGCACGGAATGGCCGTCCAAGGAGCCGATGGCGCCAATCAGGATCAACTACGGCGAGTTGTGGAAATGGCACTGCGTGCGTGGCCGACTCGTTAACTCGCACGTCGCTTAAATCATTTGGCGTGCTTTCTTAAATCCGCGCGCGATGAAGCCGCCGCGAAAGTCCGGCAGCGCGATCTTTATTCCGCCGCAGCGTGAACCCGCTCTGGTGGTCCCGCGGCCGCGGGAGGGCGATTCCTCATGTCAGCGCGATACCAGAAAGCAAGCCAGAGCGAGCGCTACCAAATCTTCGCAAATAGCGACGAAGATATCTTTGATGCGTAGGTTATTCACCAAGCGTCTCCGGATTTCGTAACCGGCAAATGCTCCAATCACCGCACCAATCCCGCCCAAGAAGATGCCAATGCCTAACGATTGGCCGGCTGCTGCGCAAAAAGACGCGCCGCACAGTCCTCCCGTGACGATGCGCGCTACCAACGGCACGAGCGCAGTCCGTTTCGGAGTCGTCGGAAGTTTGTCGGCGATCAATTCTCCAATCGCGACAATGGAAAATACGACTGCGGCGGCGGTCGATCCCATAAAGGCAAGGCGCGATCCGCCCAAGTTCAGCCAGCCCAGATGCGCAGCCCAGGCTACGACTGCTGGGGCAGTCAACGAACGCAGGCCTGCGACAATTCCTATCCCAATCGCGAGAGCGAAGAGGTAGTTCACGAATTATTCATCCGTGACTACGCCAATGATTTCAAGACTTTGTAGTCCAAGCCGGACTGGCCTCGCCGTGCTCATCAGGACGATCGAACGGCAGTGGCGGTGGCTAATCGTTCCGGCAATCGCTAAAGTAATCATTCGTGAGCCGGATTGTTTCACTTCTGCCCGCTGCGACTGAGATCGCAGCTGCGCTTGGATTGATCGATGAAGTGGTCGGCGTTTCACATGAATGCGATTTCCCGAATGAAGCCAATGCGCGTCCGCGCGTGACGCATTGTCCGGTGCATAATGCCGGGACTCGCGAGCAAAGAAGTAGATCAATGGGTACGCCGTGCGTTGCGCGAGCAGGGGACGATCTATACGATCGACGAACCGTTACTCCGTGAACTGCGACCGGATGTGATTCTCACCCAAAAGTTGTGCGACGTGTGCGCTGTCGGTTATGGCACGGTCGCGCGGCTTGCGGAAACTCTTCCTGGACCGCCGCGAGTGGTGATTCTGGAACCAACCAGTCTCTCCGATATTTTCGAGGATATTCGTCATGTCGCGCAGGTATGCGGCGTTCCGGAACGCGGAGACGAAGTAATTGCTCGGTTACTGGCGCGAGTGAAAAATGTGCGCGATCGCGCTGCACGAATCGCCGATCGACCACGATGCTTTCTGATGGAATGGGTCGATCCGCCGTTTTGCTCCGGTCATTGGGGACCGGAGCTGATGGAGATCGCCGGCGGACACGATCCGTCAGGACGCAAACATCAGCCGTCGGCGCAGATCGATTGGCAAGAGGTATTGGATGCGCGCCCGGAGATTATCGTGCTCGCGCTCTGCGGCTACGATGTCGAACTTGCGCGGCGAGATTTCGAATTGCTCCGGCGTTTTCCTGAATTCGATTCGCTTCCAGCGGCGCGCGCCGAGGAAATTTATCTCGTCAACGCCAGCGCTTACTTCGCGCGGCCTGGGCCGCGCATCGTCGACAGTCTCGAACTGCTGGCCGGAATTCTCCATCCGGAAGAGTTTCCAGAATTTACCGGCAGTTCATTCGTCTGTCACTTGCGGCGGACCGCGCCACCAAGTTCCGCGTGTCGCGGACACGTCACCAAATGATCGTTGACCATGCCGGTGGCTTGCATCAACGCGTAGCAGATGGTCGAGCCGACGAACTTGAATCCGCGCTTAACCAAGTCGCGGCTCATGGCGTCGGATTCGGTTGTGCAGGCTGACACCTGAGCCATTCGTCGCCAACGATTCTGCTTCGGCTTGTCGCCGACAAAACTCCAGAGGTAAGCGTCGAAACTGCCGAACTCTTTCCGGACCGAGAGAAACGCCTTCGCATTTTGGATCGTTGCCGCAATCTTCAACCGGTTGCGCACGATCCCGGCGTCGCCGAGGAGCCGTTTCACATTTCGCGCGTCGTAGCGCGCGATCTTCTCCGCGTGAAATCCGTCGAACGCTTTGCGATAATTCTCTCGTTTCTTGAGAATCGTAGTCCAGCTCAGCCCGGCCTGCGCGCCTTCAAGGATCAGAAACTCAAACAATATTCGATCGTCATGAACCGGCACGCCCCATTCCTTATCGTGATAGGTAACGTTCGGTTCAGTAGTTGCCCAGGGACAACGCGGCATATGGGATCAAGGATGAGAGCTGAAGGATGGAGGGCAAAGATTTTACGTGAAATTCGTCTGGATAAATCGCGGACTAGCGTGGATGTCGATTTGGTGCAGGACCGTGTCGCCGGAGTTAACGAATCGATGCGGTGTGTTCGCCGGAATGACGACGATGTCGCCCGGTTTCACCTCGCGCTGTTCGTCGCCGACTGTGATGGTGGCGCGGCCGTCAAGAGTGAATGCGACTTCGACGTACGGATGCTTATGTAACGGTGGGCCTTGCCCGGGCCCAGCCTTGACGATGTAGGCCGAGAAGGGCGCGCCTTGAGTTTCGCCGACGAATTCATACGACATTCCAACAAACGGCAGTTGCTCGAGGTTGATGAAGCTCATTTATCAGTATCGACGCCGTCAGGCTGTCGATCCACACGACAGGGTGTGGTCAGTCTACCAATTCGACTGGATCGCCTTTGCGAATCATTCCTTCGGCGAGCACGGCGCCATAAACGCCGGCCATTCCTTCGTGAGCTTGCGCGACTTGTTTCAATATCGCCGTCGTTTTTTCGGCAGTGTCGGGATCGAGCGTGATCATCACGCAGCGCGGGTCGCGTTCCAGGACCGACACGACAACTTTCGATCCGATGCGCAGAGATTTGCCGACGAATTCGTTCTCGGCGAAGCCGCCGGAAGAAGTTAAATCCAAATAGACGTTGGCCCGGAACCGGCGCTTGTCGATTTTTATCCCCGTTTCGTCGCCAAGTTTTTTCGCCGATTGCACGGCAAAGATCGATAACGGACGACAATCCGTCAGCGCGCGCGCGGATCGAAGTAATGTGAGTTGGTGTTTATCGTCGATCTCTTTGCGCAACATCTCGATCAGCGCCGGATCGTCTATTGCCACCGTCTTTCCGGCTGGGGTTTCGACGTCGACCATCAAGTCGTCCGGGTTGGCGTAAAGAGGAGTTACGCCCGGCGGGAGGCTGTCAGCCTCCATTTGATTGATAGGCCGTGTTGCTTTTTCGGGGTTTCGGAACCGCGGTTGGTATCGCAGCATTTGGCGTTGCTCGCGTCCGGTGAAAAAGGGAAATCCTTTTGGACTGGCCGAACTGGTGAAAGCAAAAAGACGGTCGCCGTAAACTCCAGCGTAGCCGGCGAACATCTCGTTCAACTCTTCGCCGCGCATACTTTTCACCGGATAACGCCAAAGGCTTTCCACTGTTCCGACAATGGGCATAAAGAAAGTAGGTCGCCGCGGCGACTTCGTCCGTCGGCGGAGAAGTTAGCTATCGTAGGCACGGTTGCGAATCTTTTTCATTCTGTCGGGGCGGTATTGTTCCAATAAGAGTCAACGCGGTGACCGCGCTGGCGATCGCTAGCGCCGCGCCGATGGCCATGATCGATCTGAAGCCGGACACAAAAGATTCATCGATCGCGCGGCGAATCAGCTGTTGCGTTGCCGGGTCCTGATCTTCCGGAACAGCGATGGCTGCGAGCTTGGTGCGTTGCGCTTGTAATGACCGCGACGCTGACGAGGGCAGTTTATATTCAGCAAGTCGCTGATCGAGCGCGCCGCTGAAAACATGGAGCATCACGATTCCAAGGACCGCGATGGCGAGGAGCCCGGCTGTCCGCGCAACCGCGTTGTTGACGCCCGATGCAATCCCGGCGCGGTTTGATGCAACTGAATTCATCACCGTAGTGGTGAGAGGCGCCACGCTGATCGCCATCCCCAGACCCAGAATGACAATCGGCGGACAAAAATTTGTCCAATAGCCGCCGCCCACATTCGGGAGCATGAAAAGCCCAAAACCAATCGCGGCGATCAACGGACCAACAATGAGCGGAAGCTTTGCTCCATAACTTACGATGAGTCCGCCCGACCAACGCGAAAGAAATGAAATGATCAGGATGAAGGGCAAGAGCGCCGCGCCCGCCGCGGTCGCAGAGTAGTGCTGGACCTGAATCAAATTGAGAGGCAGGAAAAACAAAGTTCCGCCAAGCGCAGCGTAGAGCAGGAACGTCAATAAGTTTGCTCCGGTAAATGCGCGGAGGCGAAAGAGCGCGAGCGGCAACATCGGCTGAGAAATTCGCGCTTCGACGAACAGGAAAACAACGAGAAGCGCACCCGCGGCGGTGAGGACAAGAATGACTGATTTATCGGCAAAACCGAGTCGTGATGATTCGATTAATCCGTAAACGAGCGCGCCTAAACCGGCCGCGGCCAAAATTGCGCCTAGCCAATCAACCCGCGTGTTTTCCTTGTCCGAATTTTCCGTGACGTGCCGCAGCGAAATCAGAATGACGAGAAGCGCGATAGGAAGATTGATAAAAAACACCGCGCGCCACGAGACGTGCTCGATCAGCCAGCCACCCATCACGGGGCCGATTCCGGCAGTGATCGCGCTAAAGCCCGACCAGGTACCGATGGCGCGACCACGTTCGTTCTCTGAAAAAGAACTACTGATGATGGCGAGACTGCCGGGAACGAGCAGCGCCGCGCCGAACCCTTGAAGGGCGCGGGCGGCGATCAGTTGGCGGATGTCCCCAGCAAATCCGCACGCGGCCGACGCCGCGGCGAACAGTGCAACGCCGATCAAAAAAATGCGGCGACGGCCGTAGTGATCGCCGAGCGAACCGCCGACAAGCAACAGCGCGGAGAGCAGAAGCGAGTAGGCTTCGATCACCCATTGCAGGTCGACGGCGGTGGCGTTGAGGCTCGATTGGAGCGCAGGCAACGCGACGTTGACGACGGTGCCGTCGATGAAGGCCATGCTGGAAGCGAGAATGGTGGCTGCGAGCACCCAGCGTCCGCTCGATTTCGAACACGGCGCGGTGGCTGCGCGAGACCGGATTACGTTCTCGTCACAAGGTTCTCGGAATAGTGCCCACATATTTGCGGCATATCATCATCGCAAGGAAACACACAAATAAACTAGACAAGATTGGCCTGATCCCGCGACCGCGGGACGAGACCCGGTCAGATTGGCACTTCATCAATTCAATCGTGTGAATCCTGTTTAGTTTTGGAATGTGGAAATGATCGTTTGTGTTTTGCGCAATCCGGGCGATACTAGACACTTATTGGATTACTCTGTTTAACTTCACTGCACGGAAGATCGTCAGGTGAGCGTCGCTCATTGGTGGTTTGAAACCCGATTCCCGGGAACGGCTCTGTAGCTCCTAGTTTTTCCATATTCAAAACACAATGAAACTGTACGTAGGTAATCTCTCTTTTGAGACCACCGAGAACGATCTTCAGGATCTGTTCGAAAAACACGGCGCCGTCAACGAAGTCCATCTGATGATGGACAAGATGACGGGTAAATCGCGCGGGTTTGCGTTTGTCACGATGAATGACAACGAGCACGCCAACGCGGCCAAGAATGCGCTCAACGGCCAGGAACTTAATGGCCGCACGCTGAACGTGAACGAAGCACGTCCACGCGAAGAGCGTCCGCGTCCTTACGGCGCGAACCGTTTTGCGGGCAATCGCCGGTAGATCCGGAGTTGATTGCACAGCCGGCCCCGAAAGCATTCGGGGCCGCGCTGTGCGCAATATCGACATAATGAATCCCGAAAAAGCAATCAGCCTTGAGGGCACCATCATGAGCGTGCTGCCGGGGACGATGTTTCGCGTCGCGCTCGCGAACGATCACCTTGTTCTTGCGCATATCTCGGGAAAAATGCGCAAACGTTTTATTCGCCTAACCATCGGAGATCGAGTAAAGATGGAGATGTCTCCCTACGACACCGCCAAGGCGCGGATTGTTTACCGACTTTAATATATGGCAACACGATTCCTGTTCGATCCACCGAGACGACCAAAACCAAAGATCGGCACCGGTCTCAAGAGCTTGCTGGTGCGTTGTCCTTCAACGTCGAAGCTGACCGATACCGGACGCACCATAAAAGAAAAGCTCTGGCCGACCGCCAAAGTGAAAGCGCGAAAGTTCACTTGTGTGCATTGCGGCGGCGTTCATATCTGGACAAAAGAAGACGTGGTTCTCGGTCGCCCGCTTCAATAAGCATTTGAGATCCGAGCTGCACTCGCTCTCGCCTGACAAATTCCCTCTCCTTGATTTTTCGAATTCCGACCGACCGGATTAACTGGACGACCAGCTCGTTCCTGATCGGCACATTTATTCTTACGCTAACCGCGGTGCCGTTGTACCTGTGGCATTTCGGTTTTGATTGGTTTCACTTCGCTGTTGCCGCAGCGTTGCTGACTGTAACCGGCTTTAGCATCACGCTTGGCTACCACCGACTGTTCGCGCATATGACTTTCCGCGCGAAACTCGCGGTGCGTCTCTTCGTGTTGATTTTCGGAGCGGCCGCTTTTGAAAATTCAGTTTTGATGTGGGCGAGCGATCATCGCCGCCATCATAAACATGTCGATCATGAGGAAGACCCGTACGACATCAGCAAAGGTTTTTTCCACGCGCACATCGGCTGGCTCTTGTTCAAGCTCTGGCCGCAACCGCCGTTCGATAACGTGGCCGATTTGAAGAAAGATCCGTTGGTGGTGTGGCAACATCGCCATATTCACCTACTCGCGGTGCTGGTGAGTTTTGTGTTACCGACGCTGCTCGGATTTGTATGGGACGGCTGGATTGGTGCACTCGGCGGATTTCTCATTGGAGGTGTGGCGAAAATTGTCGTGCTGCAACATTGCACGTTCCTGATTAACTCCGCCTGCCACACGATCGGGCGCCAGCCCTATTCGACAAAATGCAGCGCGCGCGATTCGCTGCTGATGGCGGTGTTCACGTTCGGCGAGGGCTATCACAATTATCATCACGAATTTCAGCACGATTACCGCAACGGCGTAAAGCCGTGGCAGTGGGACCCGACCAAATGGTTGATCTGGACTTTGTCGAAGCTCGGTTTGACGAGTAGTCTCCGTCGCGTGCCAGCGGAAGCAATTCACTTCAAACAAGCGCAGCTCCGCCTGGAAAAGTAGGAAGCAGAAGTTAGAAAGTAGAAATTGTCAGCCCCAGAATCTCGACTGGGGAGTCTGGCGTTTGAAAAAGAGAAGTGACGGCCACGGTGTTATGATGTTGATTTCGCCGTCATGACCAAGGCCCACGAACTGCGACTCGCCAAGCGCATGACGCGTCTGGGCACCGAGACCGCTTTCGAAGTGTTGGTAAAGGCGCGAGCGCTTGAGGCAAAGGGCCGCGACATTGTCCATCTCGAAATTGGTGAGCCCGATTTCGACACTCCGGGCAACATCATCGACGCGGGGTGTGACGCGTTGCACAAAGGCTTCACTCACTACGGGCCTTCAGCGGGTTTGCCGCAACTGCGCGAAACGATCGCGCAATACGTGAGCAAGACGCGCCGGGTAAATGTTTCGCCCGATGAAGTCGTGGTGGTTCCTGGCGGCAAGCCGATTATTTTTTTCTCCATCCTTTCGCTGGTCGAAGAAGGCGATGAGGTCATCTATCCGAATCCGGGATTTCCCATTTACGAATCAATGATCAATTACGTCGGCGCGAAAGCGGTGCCGATCCGGTTACGCGAGGAGATGGATTTTCGGCTCGACGTCGACGAGCTCGCCGGGCTGATCAACAACCGCACGAAGCTGATCATCATGAATTCGCCGCAGAATCCTACCGGCGGCGTGCTGACGAAGAACGACATCGACGGCATCGCGCGCGCGATCGGCGATCGCAACATCATGGTATTGAGCGACGAGATCTACAGCCGGCTCATTTTTGAGGGCGAGCATCACTCGATCATGTCGGTGAGCGGAATGAAAGAGCGCTGCATTTTGCTCGACGGTTTTTCCAAGACTTACGCCATGACCGGCTGGCGTATGGGTTACGGCGTCATGCGCGCCGATTTGGCGACGCACATTGCGCGCCTGATGACCAACTCCGCCTCCTGCACTGCAAGCTTCACGCAAGTCGCCGGCGTTGAAGCACTGGAGGGTCCGCAGGAATCAGTGGAGAAAATGTGCGCCGAGTTCAAGAAACGGCGCGACGTAATGGTCGCCGGTCTGAACAAGATTAAAGGATTTTCCTGCCGGTTGCCCAAGGGCGCGTTCTACGTTTTCCCGAACATCACGAAAACTGGCTGGCCATCGAAGAAACTGGCCGACGCGCTGCTCGATGACGCCGGCGTCGCTGCGCTGTCCGGGACCGCGTTCGGCGACTTTGGCGAAGGCTATTTGCGCTTCAGCGTGGCCAATTCGATCGAGAACATCGAGAAAGCGCTCGATCGTGTCGACGCCTGGGCGAAGAAAAACCTCTGAAGAAATTACAAAGTAGGAAGTAGAAATTACAAAACTTCCTGCTTTCGTGCCTTCCTGAGAGATTTTCCTTCAGCCTATGAACCTACAGGCCCTGGTTGCCCTTGCTGAAATAGTCAGCGCTTTGGCCGTAACACTGACGCTGATCGCGCTGATTGTGACTATCCGGCAGAACACCAGGTCCCAAAAAGCTTTGGCCGTAGATTCGCTCGCGGCAGCCATTACCTCAATCAATGTTCCGGCGATGGAGTCTCCCGCGCTAGGAGCTGCCATATCTAAAGCGACGACGGATTGGGCGGCAGCGAGTCGCGAAGAGCGAATTATGGCGCACTACTTTTTGTTCTCTTTTTTTAAATTGTTGGAGAACGCCTGGTACCTGCAAAAAGCAGGCATCCTTGATCAGGCGCAGTGGCTTGGATGGGAGACAGTGCTCCGAAAATATTATTACGCCGAGGGAGTGCGTCGGGTATGGTGGCCGGGGCGCCAGAACGCGTATTCGCCAGAATTTCAAAAGTTCCTTTCAGGAACAAAACCGCCGGACGAGCTTGGCAGCTTAACCGATTTGTTTGATTACGTTCAACATGATGCCTAACAACAAGAAGCATTTACGCGTTTTTGCCACATCGCGCATCGGCGATCCGGCCGAGAACCGTCTGCGTAAGCGCGGTTACGAACTAGAGGTCTTCCAGGGCCCCGAGGCGCCACCGAAGAAATTAATCATCGAGAAAGTGAAGAGCGGCATCGACGGTTTGATCACTACGCTGCGCGATCCGATCGACGCCGAAGTTTTCGAAGTGGGGAAGGAGACATTAAAAGTCGTGGCGCAGATCGCGGTCGGGTTCGACAACATCAACCGCGCTGACGCCAACAAGTACAAGATTGCTTTCACCAACACCGCCGACGTGCTTACCGAAGCGACCGCCGAGTTCGCGTTTTTCATGATGGGGATGCTCGCGCGTAAGATGTGGCAGAGTGAACGCCTGGTGCGGGAACAGAAGTGGCCGTCGTGGCATCCGTTTCTGCCGTTTCTCGGCGACGAAGTCACCGGCAAGACGATCGCGATCATCGGCACCGGAAGGATTGGGCTGGCGATGATCAAGAAATGTTCGGGGTTTGACATGAACATGCTTTGCTACGACCCGGCGTATCACAATGACAAGTACGTCACCTCCATCCAACAGGTGATGGACCTGCGCCACGCCAACGGGATCCAAAAGGAAAAGACATATATTAAGTACGTGGAGTTCGAGGAGGCGCTGCGCGGCGCCGATTACGTGAGCATTCACGTGCCGCTCTTGCGCGAAGGCGACACCGACAAACCGACGTATCATTTGATTAACGAGAGGACGCTCAAACTGATGAAGCCGACGGCATATCTGGTGAATAGCTCACGCGGCCCGGTCGTGGACGAGAAGGCGTTGGCCAAAGCGTTGAAAGAGAAAGTCATCGCCGGCGCGGCGCTCGACGTGTTTGAAAAAGAACCGCTGCCGCCAGATTCGCCATTACTCGACCCCGAAATCGCCGACCGCTGCAGAGTTTTCCATCACTTTGCGAGCGGCGGGCAAATCACCCGCCTCGATGTCGATCCCGACAAAGGCATGGCCGGACGGACGGTGCAGGGATTGATCGACGTGTTGGAAGGGAACTACGGCGGCGACCCGACCAAGATGCCGTACGTGGTGAATAAGGAAGCGTTCGGGGGAAGGTGAGATGTTACGCTCCCGCTAGTGCATCGAGAGTGTACCCGGCTTGTAGATTGCCGCAGAGCGGCAGGATTGAGTGGTTGAGCAGTTGAGGACTGCCAAAAGGAAAGCTGAAAAACGGAAAAGCTGAAATTTCAGGATTTCAGCGTTTAAACTCTCTCCTTGACTGCTTAGGAGAGGCTGTGCTAGTCTCCTAATCTTCTTAGGAGAATATATGGATTACGAAGCGGACCTTCTTCCCGGCACCCTCGACCTCCTGATTCTCAAAGCAGTTTCCCTCGGTCCGCTTCATGGCTACGGAGTGCTCTTGCGCATCGGGCAAATTTCCGGGCGCGCATTGCTCATTCAGCAGGGAGCCCTTTATCCCGCGCTGTTCCGCTTAGTGCGGCAGGGGCTTTTGAAGACGAGCTGGGATAAATCAGAGAACAATCGGCGCGCCAAGTTTTACGAACTTACGTCGAAGGGGCGCAAGCGTCTCCGCGAGGAAACCGACGGATGGAACCGCCTGGTCGCGGCCATTGCCTCCGCCCTCGCCGCGCAACCGCAGGAAATATGAAGTGAATGACGAAGCACGAATGTCGAATGACGAAGGAATGACCAAATGTCGAATGTCCAATGACGAATGATTCTCGCGTATTTTAGATCCTTGGCGGCGAGATTTTTTCATCGTTCTCAAACCGAGAACGATTTGGAAGAGGAGTTGCGCTCACACATCCAATTGCGCGCTGACGACCTTGAACGATTCGGATTAGGCCGCGCCGAAGCAGAACGCCGCGCCCGGATCGAGTTCGGCGGAGAAGCGCGGTTCAGAGAGGAATGCCGCGACGCGATCGCCGGCAATTTTATCGATGTTCTCTTCCAAGACCTCCGCTTCAGTTTGCGCATGCTTAGGAAATCTCCCGGCTTCGCCGCGATCGCCATTCTGACTATTGCTCTCGGTATTGGAGCGACAACGGCGATTTTTAGCGTGGTAGATGCGACGTTGTTGGAACCGTTGCCGTACCCGCAATCGGAGCAACTCGTAAGCATTCAGGATAATTTTCCCGGGGTCGGCGCGCAGGACGTCGGACTATCCGAACCCGAGTGGCAGGACCTTCAGCGTTCCGGAATTTTCGAATCCGTTTCGCCGACCTGGTTCGACGAAAATAATCTCACCGGCTCATCTCAACCGGCGCGGGTGCGATTGCTTATCGTCGCGCCGAATTATTTTGCGCTGCTGGGCATGCAACCAACATTGGGGCGCGGATTCGATCCACACGATCACTCACCCGGGTTAATCCCCGAAGTTGTCATCAGCGATCGGCTGTGGAAGCGCGCGTTCGGGAGCGATCCAAATATTCTGAGCAAGAGCGTCCGGATGGACACCGACTTGTATCGGATCGTCGGCGTTATGCCGGCGGGATTTGACGCGCCGGGGCGAACAGCGGAGGAAAGAAATATCGAGGTCTGGGCGGCCACAAGTTTTTACGGCGCGCCGTTATCCGATCATCCGCCGAGGAATCGGCGCAATCTTCCGACTGCAATCGCCCGGCTCAAACCCGGACTGACAATTGCGGCGGCGCAAAGCCGAGTCGACGCGCTCGTTGCATCTTTGCAGAAGCAATTCGCGGCCGATTATCCACTGCCAAACGCATGGACGGTTCAGTTAGTGCCGCTTAAAGAGAGGGTGGTTGGCAATGTCCGCCAGTCGCTGGTTCTACTGCTTGGTGCGGTCGGATTGGTTCTCTTGATTGCCTGTGTGAACGTTGCCAATCTTCTGCTTGCCCGTGCCAGCGCGCGCGGACGCGAAATGGCAATTCGGCGCGCGCTCGGGGCGGCGCAAGCGCGACTGACGCGACAGTTGTTGACGGAGAGTTTGCTGCTCTCTCTTTTCGGCGGAATCGCAGGTTTGGCGATTCTGTTCTCGTTGAAAGATTTTCTGCTCCAACTAGTTCCGGAGAATTTACCGCGACTTAATGAAATATCGATAAGCTGGAGCGTTTTACTTTTCGCTCTCATCGTTTCGGTCGTTTCGGGCGTGCTCTTCGGCCTGGCTCCAGCGTTGCAGGCTGGCCGACTGGATTTGAATCATGCGCTCAAACAGGAAGGCCGCGTCTCAACCGGCTCGGGCGAACGTGCACGAACTCGGCGCGGCCTGGTGATTACTGAATTTGCGTTGTCGTTGGTGTTGATGATTGCTGCCGGCCTTCTCCTGCGGAGTTTTTGGGATTTGCTGAACGTGCAGTTGGGATTCAGCCCGCAAAGTGTCATCAGCGTTCGCACGAGATTGCCTGCCCCAAATGATCCGGGCATCGACAAATACGCGACCGCTTCTCAGGAAGCGCCGTTCGTCCGGGAATTGATTCGCCGATGCGCAATGTTGTCCGGCGTCGAAGAAGTAGCGATCGGAGATACGGCGTCTATTCCGTTAGATGAAAGTCTGCGCGATCTAAAACTAATTTCCGAGGGCCAGTTCCTTTTGACCGTCGAGGGACGCGACGCTCAGAGCGATCACTCCACGGTGGTCGAACGGTCAAGCGTTTCGCCGGACTATTTTCATTTGCTGAAAATCCCGTTGCTCCGCGGCCGTTTATTCAACGAACTGGATAACGACAACACTCCGCAAGTCGCGGTGATCAATCAGGCAATGGCGCAGAGTTATTGGCCTAACGAAGATCCGTTGGGCAAGCGCTTCAAGGCCGTCAAAGCGGGCGCTTCGTGGATTACGGTTGTGGGCGTGATTGCGAACGCAAGGACACAATCGCTCGCGCAAGCGGATCTACCGCAAATCTATTTGGACTTATACCAAACCGGGGCAAAGCGTCTCGCGATCCTTTTGCGCGGACATTTGCACGCTGCTGCGATCGCGGATGAAGTGCGTAAGCAGGTCCAGTCGCTCGATCCAACGCTTCCCGTCTCCGGTGCGGAGACGCTCGACGAAACGGTTTCCGCGTCTCTCGCCCAAAGACGATTTTCTATGGAAATGATTACACTATTTGCGGTGACGGCATTGCTGCTTGCGGGACTCGGGATTTACGGAGTGATTTCGTATTTGGTAAGCGAGCGGACACAGGAAATCGGGATTCGCCTCGCACTTGGTGCGTCAAGATCGAACATTCTCCGGATGGTTCTGCGTCAAGGATTGGGCCTCGCCATTGTGGGTGCTGCAGTTGGACTTGTTTGCTCAGTGATCGTTTCGCACTTGATGGCAGGTCTGCTCTATGGCGTGAGACCGACCGATCCTCTGACCTTTGCCGGTGTCGCTTTCCTTTTCATGGGTGTCGCAGTGCTTGCGTGTTATCTTCCCGCGCGCCGCGCCGTGAAAGTGGATCCGATGGTTGCACTCCGTTATGAGTGAACCAGCGGGCCGCAATCGTTTTTTTCCAAATCGAGGAGCGCAAGTACGAATACGAATTTTCTTAGTTCTGGCAGTTCTCTTCATTGCTGCCGAGCGGGTCGCGGCAGAGGCACCCGCTTCGAATACTCTCGTAAGAGCTGGCAGACTGCTCGATCCCCGGACTCGCAATGTCATTTCGCCAGCGGCAGTGCTGATTGAAAACGGCAAGATCAAGGAAGTTGGCCCACCTTCTCAAGTGCAGACTCGCACTCCCGCCAACGTCAAGACCATCGACCTGGGCAACGCAACTTTGCTTCCCGGCTTGATTGACAGTCACACACACTTATTTCTCGACATCATTGTGCCGCCGGAACTGGAACAGCAACGCCATTCTAACGGACTGTTCGCTCCGGGAATGTTGCTCGCCATCATCGAGTCGCCAAGCAAACGCGTGCTAATGGGCGCGCAATCAGCTCGCGAAGACTTGGAGAGCGGCTTCACCACGGTCCGCAACCTCGGCCACTCCGGCATCGACGGAGACACCGAACTGCGCGACGGGATCAACGGCGGCCGTGTCCCCGGCCCCAGGATCTTGGCTTCTGGACGCAAACTCATCACCAGAGGTTCGTACGTCCAAAATCTGAATCCCGATCTCGGTGACGCCATCCTCCAGCAGGAATTCTTGTTGATCGACGGGGCAGACCAGGCGCGGCAGGCGGTGCGGCGGAACGCGTTCCAAAACGTTGATGTGATCAAGGTCACGGCGGATGAGAATCTCACCGTTGCCGAACTTACAGCAGTCATCGAAGAAGCACACCACGAGCACCTCAAGGTCGCCGTCCACGCCGTAGACAACGTTAGCATACAAACCGCCATCGATGCCCGGGCAGATTCCATCGAGCATGGCAATGAAGTCACGGACGCGCAACTGAAGCAGATGCGCGACAAAGGGATCTTCCTCGACCTGACGCCGACGTTCAACGACGGCTTTTACTTAAAAATTACTGAACCGAGCATAGTCATCTCGCCCGCCTCCCGCGCTGACGCTGCCAGTCGCAATGCACGCCGTAAACAAAGCTACGATCAATTGGTCCAGCGAGTGCTGAAGTCGGGCGTGAAGTTCGCCGCTGGCTCGGACATGTGTTGGTTTTATCCGGGAAAGTCGCGCGGGCAAGCGAGCGCTGGGACCTTGGTCAAGTTGCGCGATGCGGGAATGCCGCCTCTCGATGTGATTCGCTCCATCACCACGAATGCCGCGGAAATGTTGGGCTGGCAGGATCGCGTAGGCGCGGTTGAGCCGGGGAAGTTTGCCGATCTCGTAGCCATTGCTGGAGATCCGATCGCCGACATTACCGAATTGGAACGCGTCCGTTTCGTGATGAAGGATGGCCAGGTGATCAGAAATGACTTTCAAGATAATCATTCCAAATGAAACAACTACGAATCTTCTTATTGTCAGCGGTCGCGATTTTTGTTGTGGCGACGTTTGCAAAGGAAACAAAAAGCGCCGGCCGTGGAGTTGATCTGAAGTCGTCTGACGGCACGATTCTAAAAGCAACCTACTTCGCTGCACCAAAACCAGGACCGGGCGTGCTGTTATTTCACCAAAGCAACCGGACACGAAAGGAGTGGGCCGACGTGGCTGGGCAACTCGCGGCCGCGGGAATCAACACACTTACCGTCGACAGTCGGGGGCACGGCGAAAGCGGTGGGCAAGAAAGCCACGGTGAGGCAAGAAAGAAGCAATGGCCTCTCGACCTTGACGCGGCGTTTCAATACTTGATCTCTCAGCCGGGAGTAAAGCGCGATGTCATAGGCATCGGAGGAGCAGGGGTAATCGGCGTTGAAAATTCCGTCGAAACGGCGCGGCGCCATTCCGCCGAGGTGAAATCGCTGGTCTTGCTTTCCGGCGAGACCCTTCGCGAAGGTCTCGACTTCCTGCGGCAGGCGTCGCAACTGCCAGACCTGTTCGTCGTGGCCGACGACGACGAATATCCTCCCATCGTAGAAGGGATGGAATTGCTCTACATCACTGCCTCAAGCCCAAGCAGGAAATTCGTGCACTACTCCGCGTCGCACGAAGCGCCCTGGCTTTGGTATGAACCCTTCGATATCGGCAAAGTTCCCGCCAAAGGCGGTCACGGTACCGACTTGTTCAAACCTCATCCGGAACTTCCCGGCATCATCGTGGACTGGTTTGTGACCACGCTGATCAAAACGCCGGGTCACGCGCCGGCCGATACCGTAGCATCAGCGGCAATCCTCAATCAGATTGAGACGCCCGACGGAGTTGCGCAGGCCACGCGGCGACTGACAGAGGCGCGGCAGAAAGATCCCAAAGCGCAGCTATGGCCGGAAATCACGGTCGACATCATAGCCTCGGGCCATTTGCGCGAAGGCGATGCGAATACGGCAATCGAAATCTTCAAGCTCAACCTCCTCGCTTATCCGGACTCTGCGGACGCGCACTATAACCTGGCCGATGCCTATTTGAAAGATGGAGAGAAAGACCTGGCACGTCAGTACGCCGAGAAGGCACTGGCGATGCTGGATTCTCATGCGGTGCCTCTATCGTCCTGGTCCGATACGGAGCAACGGCGCGGTGAGATTCGCCACGACGCCCAGGAAGTACTCAAGAAGCTCGATGTGGCTCATTGATAAGGTGAATGCTTCCGTGTCGCGCGCGTTCCCAAGCGGACGAGTCGCAGTTTCGACAAATGAAGATTCTCGGCCGTTAGGGCGAATGAAAAATCTGGATGTCGATCTTCCGAACAATTCCTAACCCCAGAGTTCTCGAGAGTGGATGTCGATCTTTCCGTTCTGATAGTTGAGTCCGTGATCCCGGTCGCGCGCGAGAAGTAACGGACCGTCTAGATCGACATAATCGGCGATGCTGGCGAGGAGACGCGCCGGAGCCATGCTCAAAGATGTCCCGACCATGCAGCCGATCAGTAATTTGAATCCTTGTTCGCGGGCGCGCTCGCATAAATGCAGCGCTTCGGTCAGTCCGCCGGTCTTATCGAGTTTTACGTTGACGACATCGTAGCGATTCGTTAGGCGAGGAAGATCTGCGCCGGTGTGGCAACTTTCATCAGCGCAGATTGGAATTGGATGATCCAGCTTTTCGAGCGCTTCGTCAGCATTCGCAGGGAACGGCTGTTCGATTAACTCTACGCCGAGCCGTTTCAATTCCGGAACGATCTTTCGATAATGATCTGGCGACCACGATTCGTTAGCGTCGACTAGCAGACGCGGCGCAGGCCCCGCTGCGCGTACGGCTTCGACGCGCGCAAAATCGAGATCGTCGCCTCGCAGTTTCAACTTGAGAATGGGCGCGTTCGCATTGGTCCTTGTGTCGGCGGCCATTTTGTCTGGCGTATCCAGACTAATCGTGAACGACGTTTCGACTTCCGGAAGCACTTCAAGGTTTGCCAATTCCCAAACGCGTTTGCCGGAAATTTTTGCTTCCCAGTCCCACAATGCGCAGTCCAATGCATTTCGCGCTACACCCGGCGGCAGCAATGTTTGAAGACGTGTGCGATCCAAGTTTCTCTCGTTCTTGATCGATTCGATCTGCGCCAGAGCGGAATCAGTGGTTTGACTATAGCGCCTGATTGGCACGGCCTCGCCCCGTCCGATGTGTTCTCCGTCGCCCACAATGGCCACTATCAGCCGCGCTTCAGTCCGGCTGCCGCGCGAAATCCGAAAAGGTTGTTTAAGTGGCCAGACTTCTTCTGCAGCTTGAATTGAGAGCAAATGTTTCATCAGAGTGAAAGCCAATCTAGCCAGATCTGGTAAGCTGGCTGCATGAAAGCTCTCGTTCTTCTTTTCTCAATCTTCGTGGCGTTGTCAGCCGCATCGGCGGAACCATGTGTCGTGATTGTTCGTCACGCCGAGAAAGCGGAAAACGATCCTAAAGATCCAGACTTAGCCCCTGCGGGGCGCGCACGAGCTGAGGCGCTCGCGAAGATTCTGAAGGACGCCAGGATTAGTGCGATTTTTACGAGCGAATTCAAACGCACCCAGGAAACGGCCGCGCCAACGTCGGCATCCACCGGTGTTAGGTCGACAATTGTTGCGGGAAAAGACATCGCTGCGCTCATCGCAAAATTGGATCAACTCAGCGGCAACGCGTTAGTTGTTGCGCACGGCAACACGATCCCGGACATCGTGAAGTCCCTTGGAATCGATACACCCGTGCAAATTCCCGATGATGATTACTCGGAGTTGTTCATTGTGACGCTGGGCAACAAGCGGCAACTGCTCCGGCTGCACTATCCGCAGTGAGGAGGCGCAACGAAGCGCGCTACTTCAAGTATTTGTCGAACCAGGCGACCGTTTGGTCCATCCGGTCGGCCTGGTTTTCGGGTTTCATGAAGAGGTGGCCTTCGCCGGGATAGATGATGAGCTGGGTCGGTACATTCAACGTTCGCAACGCATGCCAGAATTCGTATGACTGCGCCGACGGACATTCAGCGTCGTGTTCGCCGACAATGACGAGCGTTGGCGTCTTTACTTTTTTGATGAAGTGAATCGGTGAGCTCTTTTCGTAAACGGCGGGATCGTCGTAGACCGATGCGCCGAAGAACGGGATCATCCATTGATCGATCAAGTTCTGGCCGTAGTAACTTTGCCAATTGGCAATGCCGGCGCCCGCTACCGCGGCGCGGAAACGAGTTGTCTGCGTCACTGTCCACATCGTCATGTATCCGCCGTAACTCCAGCCGGTGACTCCCAGACGATTTGGATCGATCGGATATTTTTTGATGGCGGCATCGACACCGGCGAGATCGTCGCGGAGATCACCGTGCCCAAAATCTTTCACGTTTGCGCGAGTGAATTCTTCGCCCTGACCGTAGCTGCCACGCGGATTCGGCAACAAAACGTAGTAACCGCGCGACGAGAGAGCCGCGATAATCGCTCGCGACATTCCAAACGAAGCTGGCCATTCCGGCGTTGTGGCGCTGGAGGGCCCTCCGTGAATGAGAACCACCATCGGATATTTTTTTCCAGATTCGACTTTCGCCGGCGGTAGGAGCCAGCCTTGGACGTTGAACCCCTCATTTGTCCACTCGACGTTTTCCGCTTTCCCCCAAGTTGCCGAAATTTCCCCGTTGTTTTTTGTCAGCTGGCGCCATTCGCCGATGCGTCCGGCCCAGACTTCAGGAGGCGCTTCATGGCTGCTGCGCACAACGGCGGCGAATTTTCCGTCCTTTGCGAGTGCGAAATCAGGAAAATTGCCGAAAGCATGAAAGCTTTCCGGCCCCTTCCAAATTGTGCGTACGGAATTGTCAGCCACCCTCAATTCCGAGATCGCGCCTCCGCCACCAACGTATTCGGTGATCAGGATGCGCTCCGGCGCGTGCCAGAAAAGCGAACTCACCGACGTTTTGCGACCGGGCGGGCGATTTGTCAGGCCGCCTCCGTCTGCCGCAATCGTGAATAAATCGCCGCCGTGAAATCCTTCATCGCTCATCAACCCTTCAATAAACGCGACTGATCTCCCGTCCGGCGACCAGCGCGGAACCGCGACCTGGAGAGAAGGTTTGTAGATGGATGTGGCGATGCCCTTGGCGATGTCGATCTTGTGGATCTGCGCGATCCACCAGTTGTTGTCGCCCGGCCCCGGGGCCGCCGTTGTGACAAACATTTTGTCGTCGGGCGACCAGTCGAAATCGTAAATATGAAGATCGGGCGGCGAAACTTGCCGGAGCTGGCCGGTCGCAGCGTCGAGAACCGCAATCCGCTGATTGTGGATCGCCTTGTCGACGATGCCCGTCGTGGTAGGCGCGGCCAGGAGCGGACCGCCTCCGCCTGCGCCCTCTATATATAAGAAGGCAACTTGTTTCCCATCGTGCGACCAGCGCAGGCGCGCGGCGTATCCGCTCAATTTGGTTAGTTTTTTCGGCGTTAAGCCGTCGGCATTGACCGTCCAGAGTTGTTTCTGGTCTTTCTCGCCCGCAGTAGAAAAGAACGCGAGCGTTTTGGAATCGGGCGACCACGCAGGATCGGCATCGCTCCTATCGCCAATAATCGCAAGGTTAACCATCGTTGCCGGCGAATTTTCCGACGTCTCGCGGACATACGTTTGCTTGGATGTGGTTGCGGCGGTGGACTGCACCCACGCCACATTTTTGCCATCGGGAGAAAGAGCAACGTCGCTATAAAGGACAGTCTTACCCAACTGTTCGGTCAGCTGCATGGTTTGAGCTGTTAACAGTGCCGGAAAAAGAGATGCCAGCAAAAAATGTTTCATCATTCGGCGACTTCAGTTCTTCTGGTTGCGATCGTAAGGAATGATGTTGTCCCATTCGTCGGCGGATGAGCGGGCGACAAAGGCCACGACGGGTTTGGTGTCGCTCATGTTGAAGACTTCGTGAGGTACGCCGGGTTTGATGTAAATGAAATCGCCGGCTTCATTTCCCAGCATTTTCCTGCATCCGTCTCCGAACTCGTGGCGTACTTTTCCCTCGATGATGTAAAGGATCACTTCGAAGCCGACATGAATGTGCGCGTAAGCGACGCCGCCCGGCGGAATGGTGGCGATATTGGCCGAGAGTTTGGTCGTGCCGACGTTCTTGGAGGACATTCCTTGCTTATAATGAATCCCATTCCAATCACGACGAGCGCCGCCTCCGCGAATTGTTAGTATGCCGTCATGATCTTCCACTTCGCTGAGTTGGATATTGTCTTTCATAAGCGTTTTCTTAAGAGCGTGCGGTTTTTCTTACTGGAAGAAGTTTGTTCACCAAAGCATTAGTTGTCTTCTCCAAAAAGATCCCCCACGCACTGAGGACTGCGGCCGTGATTAGAAAGATGAAGAAAAAGATCGAGATCGGTTGTGGTCGAATCCGAAGTCCAAGCCAAATCACATAAGGCTGGTGAATGAGATAGAGGCCGTAGGAATAAACCCCGACGACACCGACGATTTTGGCCAGGCCGGCAACGTGCGAGATCAATCCGGCGATGCCGGCGATTACGAGAAAACAACATGCACCCGTGGCAAAATCGCAAAAGACGTAAGCGATGCCGTTGTCGTAAAGTTTCAGCGCCAACGGGTACAAAATCAGACCGGTAACGAGTCCGGCGCCGCGGAGAAGAAACCATTCCGCGCGCGATGTCGCCGGGCCCGCCTCGCGGCTGGCAGCCCCTTCAAACGCAGTGACGCGTTGTGAAGAAATATGCGTACCGAAAGGGCTGGGCGACCCAGCCTGTTCGGTTGAACTGGCTGCCCTTTGGGCGCGCTGCGCGCGGGTCGATCCGACGTGCCACACTCCGAGCGCCATTCCCAAAGCGAATTCAGGGAGGCGACAAACCGCGAAGCCGCCGAGAATCCAGAGCCCGTGGACCGGATAAACATCGAGCATCAGGTAACGAACGAAAAATCCCAGCGCGCACGCGATTAAGAGAAATATCCACGCTCCGAACTTTTGCGCGGCCCAAAAGAGCACGGGAAAGATCAGATAAAATTGGATGAGCATGGAGAAATACCACCAGGCGGCGTTGAGGTACATGAAGTTCATCGAGATATCGATGAAGCGGAGACCCAGTAGGCTGAGAATGATGCGGCCATCGACCGGTTCTAGTCGCGCGACGAAAGGCGAAACAAGATAAACGATGTGTGCCACCCAATACATCGGATAAAGCCTAACGAATCGCGCGCCGTACCATGCACCCCAGGCGACGTGGCCTGATTCGGCGCGGCCCATGGTCGATTGCATCAGCGTCCAGCCGCTTAGAATGATGAACGCACCGACGGCGTGGAAACCGAGGCCGGAGATTTGCCACCAGCCGCCGCGCAAGATCGACATCGTGCCCGCGACGAGACCGCTCCAATCCGCAGCCGGAAGCTGGTAATGCTCGAAAACGGTCCGGAAGAAATGAAAATAGACGACGAAGAGAATCGCGAGCCCTTTTGAGATATCCAACCACTGAAGCCGTTTCATCGACGGCGCCAAGAAAGCAGGAATTCGGAGATTAAGACAGAATTCGTTTCCGAATCGCCGAGACAGCCTTGTTTTTGCGTGAGTTGCCCGAGACCAATTGTATAAGCTTGCGGTCGATGAAAACCGGCGGCAGATCGACAACATCACGGAGTTGCGCGGCGTTCGTTCGCGCGGAATATCCATTCTTCATCGGGCTCGCGACTGCCGTGATCTTTCTGGCGTTGGGAAGCCAAGTTCTGGAGGACGTAGCGCACCCTTATCTGCTGGGGGCGATTTTCGTTGTTTTACTGGCCGCAGTTCTTTGGTCGGCGATGTCGGTTGTGCGGCACGCTGATTGCCTGGCGGTAAAGTGCGGCGAGCCTTACGGGACACTTATCCTCACCCTTTCTGCGATCAGCATCGAGGTGGTGATGATCTCCGCCGCGATGCTGCACGGCGCGAATAACCCGACCCTCGCTCGTGACATGATGTTCGGTGTGGTCATGATTGCGCTTAATGGCCTGGTGGGATTTTCTCTTTTGTTAGGCGGATTGCGTCACCGCGAGCAAAATTACAATCTCCAGGGAGCGAGTGCATATCTGAACGCGATCATGGCGCTTGTCGTCCTGGGATTGGTTCTGCCCAACTTCACGACTTCGCTTTCCGGCCCGCGGTTCTCATCTATCCAGGAAATGTTTCTCATCGTCACGTCTCTGAGTCTTTACATAGTTTTTCTTTTCATTCAGACCGGACGCCATCGTCAATATTTCAAAGATGCCATGGCCGAGCCGCCCGCGCGCGGAGACCATTCTGGATCGCAGCTGCGCTCCACCGGTTTCCACGCCGCGATGTTGTTTCTCTACCTGATCGTGGTTGTGATTTTGGCGGAGAAGTTCGCAATTCCTCTCGACAATTGCATCGAGCGTTTTGGAATGCCGCAGGCGTTCGGCGGCGCGATCGTCGCCGGATTAGTTCTCGCGCCGGAAGCTATGAGCGCGATCAAAGCGGCGACCAGAAATCAATTGCAACGCTCGGTCAACATTCTCCATGGCTCGGTGCTGGCGTCGATCGGTCTGACGATTCCCGCGGTGTTGATCATTGGCATGACAACACAGCGCTCGGTCATTCTCGGAATCGAAGGCGGCAATCTCCCGCTGCTGGTTCTCACTTTGGGCGCGAGCATGGTCACGTTCGGCAGTGGCAAGACCAACGTCTTGCAGGGTTGTGTGCACCTGGTGCTGTTCGCGGTTTTCTTATTGTTGATCTTCAATCCGTAACGATCGGTGCGGGAGTGGACGATGTCGGCCTTCTCTCAATTATCACCAGAAAAATTCCACCGAGGACCGCGATTGACGCAATTGCGTAACGCAAAGTGATCGGTTCCCCGAGCAACAGGATTCCACCGGTGGCGGCGAGTACCGGGACACTAAGTTGAACAGTGGCAGCGCTCGCAGCTTTCAAACCGGCCAATGCAGCGTACCAGATCACGTAACCGAGTCCGGAAGTGATCGCGCCCGAGATGACAGCGTAAGTGATGCCTAACGAGTCGAGATGCATTTTCGGCAGCATGAGGACACTAACCAACGCCGCGAATGGAACCGCGCGCAAAAAATTTCCAGCGGTAGCGGCGATGGCGTCGCGAGACGATTTTCCGCGCAGCGAATAAACGCCCCAGGCCAGACCGGCCGCAAGCATCAGGATTGAACCGCCGATCGGTGGAGCAGCAAGACCGGGGAAAAGCAGCACGACAAGTCCGGCTGCCGCCAAAAGCAAACCGACAATTTGAATTGCATCCAACCGTTCGCCTTTGCCAAATCCCCAAAGAATCATCGTGGCCTGGACCGCGCCAAATAAAAGTAACGCGCCGGTCCCGGCGGCAAGATCGACATAAGCAAACGAAAAGGCCGCAGCGTAAACGAAAAGCGCGAGCCCCGACCACCAATTTCCGGATTCTTTCGAGGTGACCTTGCGCATCTTAATAAGAACCCAAAGCACGGCTGCGCCGGAGAAGATGCGCACGAAAGTAAAAGTGGCTGCATCAATGCTGGTGTGTTTCAGCGCTGCGCGACAAAGGAGCGAGTTGCTGGCAAAGGCGATCATCGCCAGCAGCGTCAGCGTGAAGACGCGTGTCTTCATGGAAATTAAAACGAAGAAGTCACCGATTAGTGGGATCGGTGTCGAACTTCGGTTTGTTGGACGAAACTTTTTTGTAAGTGCCTTCGGCGCTGACGTGGTTTCCAAACCCGCACGTGCCAGTCTGAGTCACGACGAGTTTCCCGCGCATAAACGTGAGCGCGATCTTGCATTCATCTTCGGCGCCCTCGGGTTTGAAAATGGCAGTGTCGCCTTCAATGCGGGCGACGCCGCTGCCCTGGCCCTCGTTAGCGGTCGGACCTTGCGGCGATTTATATTCGTAGGTCCCGGAGAATTCGATTTGAAGTCGTTGCTGGCCAAGCGCCCAAATTTTGAATTCGCCGCCTTTCATTTTCCAGGTGCCGTTGACCTGCGCTGCGGTGACGTCGCCTGACGCCACTGCGTCGGAGATCGCAAACAAAACGATTGGTAAGAACAGGAGGAGACCTTTTTTCATCTTTTCAATCGGGAACGGGTTCAAATCCAGCAAACATTTCCTCTGCTTCCGCGAGCGATTTGAGCGGCACGCAATCGCAAAGCGTGAAGAACTGATTCCACATTGCGAGCACGTTCGGATTTTTGTGCGCAGCATCGATCGCTCCCTGCGATTTCCATTCCGAGACCTCGATGATCGTGCCGTCGCGGGCGCGCATAATTGTCGGAGTGCGATCAGTCACAAGTTTTTCTTTGCGCAAAGTCGGCACCCGGCTCCGCACAAGATCGACAAGCTCGTTTTCTTTAACCGGCTTTGGACGATAGGCGACGATGACAACGATGCCACTCATAGGTCACGCGGCCGATACGTTATCGCTCGGCGCGAGGAGATGTCCGAACATTCTGCCGGCCACAAGGAATGTGGCCCCGGCCACTCCGGCCAAAGCTGCGTGAAGAAGCCAGAATTGAGTCGCGGGCATTTTTTCGAGAAAGCCGCCGATCCAGCCGACAAGATTGTTGCCGGCAAAAAACGCCAGATAATAAACGCCGATAATGGTGGCGGACAATGCGGCGGGAGCTACGCGCGCGTAGAGCGCGAGTGAAACCGGAAAGACATTTGCGAATCCAGCGCTGTTCAAGACGTGAAACGCGATCAGCCAGCCGATTGATACTTTTCCTCCGGAAGCTGCGGCGATCGCGGCGCCGATCACGAGCGAAAGCATGCCGGTCACGGCGATGAGGCTGCCGATCGCGATCTTGTTAATCTCCGTCGGTTCGGGAAATTTCTTCGACCAAATGCGCCAGAATATGACTGCGATGAAAAGAAAACTGACCGACACGATCGAATCGAGCGTGATCAACCACGTCGTCGGCATCTTTTTTCCGAAGAAGATGAGATCGGCGTGGTCCTGCGCCCAAACCAGATAAGCGTTGAAGATTTGCTGGTTGGGAATGATCGCGA
>WNGK01001503.1_pt1 | contig 25278 bp, 29 predicted proteins | sample 5400601 | NCBI WGS metagenome assembly WNGK01 (sample SAMN13153376, study PRJNA577476) | soil metagenome | isolation source: 60 cm soil or saprolite under Garry oak tree replicate 1 | place: USA:California | collected 2016-06-15
GTTTGAACTCGCGCGTGAATGTGCGTCGCTTGAGCACCGCCGTCTTGGCGGCTACTGCGCCCCTTTTGGTCATCGTTAAGCCTCCTTCCCCGTAGGGATATGTGCTTAACTTTTTGTGTCAGTCAAGGGTGCAGTTCAATGCTATTGAGATGGCCGTCTCACCAGCCGATGATCACAGCCAAGTTAAGGTTTGGGCTGCCGCAAGAGGAATGAGGGATATGGTTGAAGCGCCAATCATGCCTTTGCATCAGGAACTCAACAAAGCGCGAGACAAAATTAGTAAGGAACTGGAACAATTGCCTGCCCACAAACCTGGCATCATCGTCATACCAACGACCGAGAATCACTTGTTCTTTGCGTTCCATTCGCAGCAGATCATTGTGGAAATTGCGGAAGAGCTACGACAGTACTCGAATCTTTTGTGCGCAGCTCTCCATCATTCTTGCAGCGATGGCGAGCAAGAACAGAGTGTAGCGACTTTCGGTGCTCATGCATTCGCGACAACAATAACCAACCTCACTACTGATCGGACTGCACTTGTTATGAATGAATCGTTCGGCCTCTCCATAGCTTCAACACGGTTGAGAAAGTGCGAAATGCCTTTCTTGCTTAGCCGCACTAGAGTTAACCTTTCTGTCGCCCGCTTCGCGGGCTCTTGTTCTTAATATTCATCATCAACCCAGCCTTGAAAGGCTGGGCTATTTTCATTCGTCCGCTGACGCGGACTAAATACCCACCCGCTGCCGCAAGTGGTACTGACCACGCCCTCCCTCACGGTCGGGCTACCGCCCCGTTTCTAACTTGATCAATCATTCGTAGCGCCCGTGCGGCTGTGCCGCCTGATGTGCGGAAAGGCTATGCCTTTCCGAGAGTGGCTGTTTATTCTGCTGGGCTGCGCCCATGACCCCACCCACTCACGCGGGTGGTACTGACCTCATTCTCTTGGGGCTTGGCCCCAGGTTGAATCAAAAAGAATCTTGCCGGAAGGTCGGAGGCCTTGCGGCGGCATCTCGAGCGGAGCCGCGCAACCAAGCGCCGAAGGCGCGGAATGTAGAAGCCTGGGGCAACGCCCCAGGTTGGAGGGCCATTTAATCGATTGAGCTCTGAAGGAGCGAAATGATCTTCGTGCGAATTAAATCGCGCGCTGGAATATATCTCGCCGTGTTGCGGCTCGGATCAAAAATAGATATGACGCGTTCCTGGGCCGATGGCCCAGGCTATTACATTGCGCGCCTCGGCGCCTTCTGTCGCCGCTAAAGCGGGCTTTTGTTTTCGATATCGGTCATGAACCCAGGCTTGAAAGCCTGGGCTAATTTCAATTCGTCCGCTAATGCGGACTACGCTTCATCATGGGGCTACTGACCCAATGTTAGGGAATTTACAGACGGCCGCTTTCCACGGTTGCCACCATCAGCTTCACCTTCTTTAATTCGGTGCGCTTGATGCCAAAGAATTCGGCCATCTCGATGATTTGTCTGGGACTCACAAAATCGCTGGGATTGGAACAGAAACCTTCCAGGCTCGCGCTAAACTCGCGGCAAGTCATTCCCTTGGGTATGTCGAGGCCAACCCCGCACTGCCCGTGCTTATAATGCAAGCAAAATTCGCAGATTATCATTATGAACTTTCTTCAAACGAACAGGCGCGCGTCACAAAACTTCAACTAGTTGTATCTATTCTTGGCCCGTTATTGCTATGACTCCTCTATCGCCCGCTACGGGGCTTTGATCCTTTTTTGGGGATGCGTGCCCAGCACTTCAGTGCTGGGAATTGTCATTTGTCCGCTATAACGCGGACTAATCGAGCCCTTCCTCACGGTCGGGCTATCGCCCCGTTACACGCTCAGTGTCCGACGGGGATTCGTTGAAAGCGAGTTTTCCCTTCCGCATCCTGCCATGAGATATCAAGAACATAAGGGTTGGCTTCACCGGCTGTCACTTGCAACCGCTGCAACTGATCCCGCTCAAGATCAACCGGCTTACCGTTGATCCAGGTGTGGTGAGGCAGAATTGATTTCTCTGACGGAAGGATGCGCTCGATAGCCTCAAATCGAATATGAGCTTGCGAAGGGCCGCCGCCCGGGGTCTCTTCGTCTTTCAGAAAGATAGTTAGCACCTCGATGCGCTTGAGCGTGCAGTCGGTAGCGTTCGTCAACTCCAAAAGAACGTTCGGCCCGTCATTCACGAATCTGTAGGTAAAAGGATTCGGATTCTTAATAGTCATTCTCCTCGCTTTCCGCCTTTCGTTATCAAGGCGTTCGCTTCATCATTGAAGCTCGATCGAAGGAACGTCAAAACCGGAAGGTAAACTGGTAACGGTCGAGATGTCTTGGCAGTCCTTGTAAGGGAGTATAGCACGATAAGAGCAGTAAATCGTGAATCGACCCGGTTGAGCGCCGAAGGCGCGAGATGGGAGAGCCGGGGCAACTCGCCAGGTTGGGGAGTCGATTAATGAATTGAGCTCTGAGGACACAATGATCTTCGCGCCAGATTGGAATTGCAGCCCTCCCTTACGGTCGGGTTACTGACACGCGATCGCGCTACGCGCTCACCCCAGGTTATTTTATTTCACGCTTTCAGCGTGAAGATTGCAGCCCTCCCTTACGGTCGGGCTACTGACACGATCACGCCGCCCTTGCTTACGCGCGGGCTTCTGACACGAACTCACTTCGAGAAGGACCATTGGTAGGACATTCCAAACTGACCGCCAATGGCATCGCTTCCGGTTCCGGACATCTTTCGTCCGTCGGCAGAAATCTCTCCCATATTCTCACCCAAGCTCCAACCGCTGCCCCGCAAGACTTGCGTCTCTTTCATCGTCACGCGGCGCGTTTTGCTATCGACCCTTCCGGTAAAAGCGATGTGAACCTCGCCCTGCTCCAGAACGCCGCTGAATTTTCCGTCTTTGTAATCCCTAACGATTAAAGTGGCAGGGTTGTTTGATGGGCCGTATGTGCCTGTCCATCTGCCGATCAGCCCCGCTTGACTCGTAAGCGGCGAAGCGTTTCCTGAATCTGAATTCTGCGTAGTCTGCTTCTCTTCGGTAGCCGGATTCTCGCTCGGGATGTTTTGCGAAGCAGTAGAGTTTGTGTTCGCGGCGATCGCACTGCGGTTAGAGATGAACCTTCTCACAGAAACGATCGCGCCAACCGCAAGAGCCGCGAAAATGAGGAGCGCGAAAACGCCGCCGACAATCCACTTGATTCCATGGGAGCTTCGTTTCGGTTGGGTGAGCGGCAACGTCGGAACAGCGGAAGATCGAGCAATGATCGTCGGCTGTTCAAATGAAGACCTGGACGAGCCAAAGCCTGAAGCGCCTAAAGCCAGAGCTGACTGGATTTCGCGACTGAACACGGTTGCATTCGCCGGCCTCTGTTCCGGCTTCTTCGCCAGGGCGCTACGACAAATTCGTTCCAAAGCTGGAGGCACATTCAACGAAGGTACAAACGCGGGCGGCTCGTCATTTAATTGTTTAATGATTAACTCAGGAAGACTGCCAGCGATGAAAGGCGGTGTTCCGCCGAGCATCTCGTAAAGCATCGCTCCGAGGCTGTAAACATCGGAACGCACGTCAATCGGTTCGCCGCGCCATTGTTCCGGCGACATATAGAAAGGTGTACCGACGAGCGCGCCTGTCTGAGTGAGATTGAATTCGGTAGTCGAGTCGTGCAGCTTGGCGATTCCGAAGTCCACGACTTTGGCCATTTCACGATCGCCTTCAAATTCAGGCGTGACGACGATCACATTATCCGGTTTAAGGTCGCGGTGTATCATGCCTTGACGATGAGCAACTCCAACGCCTGCGCATATATCGCGCATCAGTGTCGCAGTGCGCTCGACTGACATTCGGCCTTCCTGCTTCAAGAGTTCACGTAAAGACTTACCGCGGACGAATTCCATGACGATATAGGCAGGCTCGTTTGGTTTCGACTCGCTGAAATCATGAATAGTCACCACGTTCGGATGACGAATCATTGCGGCCGAACGAGCCTCCCGGCGAAAACGCTCGAGCGCAGTTTTCTCAAGGAGGTAGTCCTGATTGAGCACCTTGACGACCACGTCGTCACCGATATGCAAGCGGCGTGCGCGGTAAACCGTTCCCGCAGCACCTCTTCCCAAACGCTCGAGCAGTTCGTATTTAGAGTCGAGTACCTTGCCCAAGAGTGGATCGGGGCGAGCGGATTCACCGGTATCGCGAGCGACGATAATTTCAGTTTTCACGTTTGCCTTCGCGGTATCGAAACCACAATGGCTACAAAACCGGGCGTCATCGCTCAATGCTCGTTGGCATTTGGGACACGTTACTTCCGCGTCACTCATTTCGTCTAAACACCTTCACTATCGGATTGAGAAGTTGGCCAGCTCATCGTTTTCGAAAAAGGTAGAGAATCACTCGCTGGAGGAAACCCTCTTGAAGATTATTGGCCATCACCTTTAGCCGCGCACTTCATGATATCAGCAATGATTAGATGGACTGTAACACTCTACCTCTTGGGCTGGTGATGAAGCCGCCGAATGAAGCAGCCAGTGCGGCAAGCCTTTGTGTCACGCTGAAAATATCTCTTAAATGCAACTTGTAAAGCCTACATGTCAGGATTAGAATGCGACGCACCAATTCCACAAATGAAAAAGAAACTCCGCGCCGTAAGCAATAGCGGGCGTTAGAAACGAGGAGGCTTCAAGATGAAACGCGTCACTGGCTTGGTTATCTTAATGGGTACTTTAATCATTGGCGTTTTGTTATTTACGTCGCCGCGAGCGAAAGCGATCACTTATGGCTTTGTCGATTCGAATAACACGTACAGCAACGTGGGTGCGTTCATTGTTAAGTCGGCAACGACCGGTAATATTTATCCGATATGTTCGGGTACCATGATTACTTCAGATGTCTTCCTCACTGCCAGCCATTGCACGGCTTATTACAACCAGGAACTCGCGCCCAGAGGTTACACCGCGTACGTGAGCCTTGATGCTTCCATACCCTTCGGTGATTTGACCAGCAATAAGACGAAGCTGCTTGCGGTCTCATATGTAGTCACCAATCCTAACTACAATCAAAGCCAGAGCGATTCCGGCGATATTGGCGCATTGATCCTGGAGAATAGTGTCAGCGGGGTCACTCCGGCAACGCTTCCGACCTGCGGCTTGCTGGATCAGCTTGTTGCTCAAAATGGATTGAAAGACGCCGTGTTCACTGCTGTGGGATACGGAGTGCAGAATCGCGTGGTTGGTGGTGGCGTACCTTACTACCAGGACCTCAATCCGATCCCGCGCATGTACGCGTTTTCCAGCTTTAACTCTCTCAACGGAGGTTACATCCGTTTGTCGCAGAATCCTTCAACGGGAAACGGCGGAACCTGTTACGGCGACTCTGGCGGGCCGAATTTCCTTAATGTTAGCGGCCAGCAAATCTTAGCAGCGATTACAATCACGGGAGATGCAGTATGCCGATCAACAAATGTTGATTACCGCACCGATACATCCTCCGCGCAGGCATTCTTTGCTTACGCGAACGCCGCGTACGGAACGGCAATTCCTATCAATTGCCAGTGAAAACCGCTGGATTGGGCGGTATTTGTTTCTTCTTTTCCACGGACTAATCATGCCCCGATCTTACTGCGGGCTACCGCGCGGACATGATCTCAAAATCGGCGGCCTCGCGGCGACTACAACCCTGACTACGCGCCGCGTTACAATCTCCAAGACTAAAATCATCAACTAAATCATCAAGGGAGAGAACCATGGCGAAACGCACAGCAAGCGCGGTTTGGGAAGGTACGCTTAGAGAAGGCAAGGGAAGAGTCAAGTTGGGCAGCGGCGCTTTTGAAGGTCAGTATTCCTTCGCGTCGCGGTTTGAAGAAGGCACAGGAACGAATCCGGAAGAGTTGATCGGTGCGGCGCACGCCGGATGTTTTTCAATGGCGTTGGCAGCGGGATTGACGCGGGCCGGATTCAATCCGAAGCGAATCAGCACCAACGCAAATGTCAGTCTTGAGAAGGTCGGCGAAGGTTTTAAGATCACGACGATTGACCTCAACACTGAGGCCGAGATTCCGGGTATAGACGAAAATGCGTTCCTCGAACAAGCACAGACCGCAAAGAAGAATTGTCCGGTGTCACAGGCTCTGGCAGGAACTGAGATCAGTCTCAACGCAAGATTGGTTCGGAGCGCTGAAGCTGCATAATAAGATCGTATTCGCAATCCCAAGTGTTGCTGGAGACTAGCCGGACATCAGAGCGCAGTGACGATCTCCGGTAAGCGATAAATATTTGGCCGCATCCTGAAGGCGTGCAAGATCTTTTTTGTCTCGCACCTTTTCAGGGTGCTCGATCACTTTCCAATTGCGTTCCGTGGTCTTTGACCACCGGCTATTATCTTGCACGCTTCCAGGCTACGCGCTCCAACTCTTGACGGGCTTATGCTCCATCCCCGTTCATCTGGCATAAAACGTGCTCACCAAATCGTCGATTCGCGATTTGCTCAGAAAACCTGCGTATAAATCGCAGCAGATACGCGGCTTTGCCATAAATGCGAACATGGTTTGCCGTGAATTAGAACGGAGGTAAGCATGAGACGAAATATGAAAACAATTCTATCGGTCCTATTAATCGTGCTCGCTCTAGCCTTAACAGCTGGACCAATTGCGTCGACTGTATCAGCACAAACAACGACCACGACGACCACCCGAACTGTGGTAAGACATCGCCGCCACAAGAGAACGTTCTGGCAGAAGCATCGTGACAAACTTACGGTGGCGGGATCAGCGGCGGCAGGTGCAGGCGTGGGGGCAATCGCGGGAGGTAAGAAAGGTGCGGCGATAGGCACAGCAGTCGGCGCCGGCAGCGGAGCCGTGTACACGTACGGAATTCGCAAACGCCATCGTCGTCATGTTAGACGGTACTAGAAGGCACGAAGCCGTGTCAGAAGCCCGACCGTGAGGGAGGGCGCAGTAAGCAGAAGGCAGGAGGCCGAGTCAGAAGCCCGACCGTGAGGGAGGGCGCAGTAGGAAGAAGGCCGAGTCAGAAGCCCGACCGTGAGGGAGGGCGCAGTAGGAAGAAGGCCGTGTCAGAAGCCCGACCGTGAGGGAGGGCGCAGTAGGAAGAAGGCCGAGTCAGAAGCCCGACCGTGAGGGAGGGCGCAGTAGGTAGAAGGCCGAGTCAGAAGCCCGACCGTGAGGGAGGGCGTAGTAGGTAGAAGGCACGAAGCCGTATCAGAAGCCCGACCAACCGGGGCCCCCAAGCGGGCAGCCCGCTTGGGGTGGTCGATAGGGAGGTCGCAGAACGCAGAGAGCAAGAAAACGCCAGCTGCCGGCAAATAATTAAGGATGCTGCGATCAGGGTCGCGGCATTCTTATTTTCTGCCAATACCACGCAGTTTAATTAACCGACTATTTCGGTGGTGTCTTAAGTTTTTAACTGCTCGTTTCGACCCTCTTCGCATTTGCGTGAAATGCTTTCACCGCGCAATATTTCACGCAAAGCCGCAAAGTGATCACTAAAGTCGTCCAAAAACTGCAAAAGTAAAAGACCTGCTCGTATTTCTCAAAACTTGATATTTGACCAAAGTTGGTCGCAACAAGGTTGCAAAAGGATCTTAATTCGATCTCTATCTGAACGATTTGGACTTGCAAAACCACTGTGAACTATTCAGCGTCTAATAACATAGGTGAGCAAGGAGGGTTTATCATGAGAAGAAAATATCTACATAGATTTGGAGCCTTCATACTGACAGCGTTGCTTCTCCCAGGTGTTGTAACACTTCTTTCAAGCAAGAGCGCCGAAGCTCAGCAACGTCGTGTGGTGATCGTGAGGACGTATCGCCCGGTTTATAACCCATGGTGGGGATATCGGCGCTTTGGTTACGATCCCTATTTTGATTACTACAGCCGCTATGGCCATTACGTTTTCCGAAGTTCGGAGGCAGCCTACAATGAGGGCTACCAGGACGGATTAAGCACTGGCAAGGGCGACGTGAAACATCGTCGCAGTTATGACCCGGAGAGATCGCACTACTTTCAGGATGCCGGGTTCGGGAATTTCGGAGAAGTTTACCGACAGGGTTTTGTGCGCGGATACAGTGACGGGTATCGGGCGTAATAACAAAGAAACCCGATCAAAGTTAACGCCTCGCGGGCAAGACCCGCTTCTAAATAAGACGAAAGCCGCGACCAAGGTCGCGGCTTTTTTTGAACTGACGGGTGAAGATTAACGTAATCCAACTGAGCTTTGCCCAGGGTGAAAATCGCCCAATAATGTTGTTTGGACGGTGATTCGACTTATGTTTTGTCCCCAATGCGGCACGCAATCATCCGCCGAGCTTAAGTTTTGCCGCTCATGCGGCGCTAACCTCAAAGTTATCGGCAAGGCGGTCACGCTGAGCGAAGCGATTGCCAGAAGCGACGGAGTCCCGGCGAAGATCAAAGAGCTCGTAAGCAACATCAAGATCTCGCAGGTGACTGAAGAAGTTTCCCGCGCGATGGACAAGATGAATAAAGAGATCGCGCGCATTTCGGCGGAGCACGGTCTCAAGTCTCGTTGGCGGAAAGAGAAGACAGCGGAGCAACGCCGCGAACGTCACCTGACGAAGGGAGCTATTAAGTTGTTTTGGGGAAGCAGCCTGACGGTCTTCCTTTACTTTCTGGCACACGCGCTGGTTCTAAAACTGCCGCCTGAGTTTGTTGCTAAAATCCCATTTGAAGTTGATCCGGTCGTACATGTTCTTTGGTTAATCGGTTTGCTCCCCATGTTGTCCGGCGTCGGACATATCGTCGCGGGACTTTCAATCAGGCGCGGGTCGGACAAGCAAATTGAAAATATCGCCGGACCACCATTGAGAATCGATCCCGAAGTTTCAGAACCTGACAACAGGCCGATCGAGCGCGGCCATTATCAGGATGAAGTCACAGTAGTGACCGAGAGGGAGGCGCCGGCCAGCGTAACCGACCGCACGACGAATATACTCGACCGTGAACCTCGAACCGCCGACTGATTCGTACAGTCAGGCCTATCGCGATGGTTTCCTGCGCGGCTATCAGGAAGGCCATCAAAACTGGCAGCGCTACTTCATCGGCGGTCATTTTCACCCCTAAGCGCAAGTTTGGCAAACGTATTCAGAACATCCGCACACGATATCGTGCTGAAGTCCGGGCAATGAGATGCAATCTGCTTGCAAGTTGCGAGATTGGGCTGCTGGTCATCCAATCGGCATGGTAATTGCCCATCGATTGAACGGAGGTTAGGTATGAATTCAAACTATCTCAGCAGTAAAATCGGGAGAATCTTGCTGGCATTGTTTTTCCTCGTAGGTATCGGAATGGTTTCAAGCACAGCCGTGCAGGCACAATATCCCGGGTATCCAGGGAATCAGGACCCGTATTATCGTCGTGATCGTGACCGGGACTACCGTCGTGATCGGGATCGCGATCGTGATTATGATCGAGATCGGGACTACCGTAATGGCCGTAACCGGGGGTATGACAACGCTTATCAGGTTGCGATAAACCAGGGTTATCAGGATGGGCTGTCCACTGGCTCGAACGATGCCCAACGGGGACAGAATTACAACCCGCAAAGATCTCACTTTTATCGGAACGGACACGGCGGCTACGGAGGTTATGGCAACAACGGAAGGTACGGTAATAGAAACGAATACCAGCAGGCCTACCGTGAAGGCTTCCTTCGGGGCTATGACGAAGGCTTCCGGCGCTATGGTGGCTACAATCGCCGGCGCAATGGCAACTCCGGCAGGTTTCCGTTTCCCTGGTAATAGCTAGTTAACTGCGTCTGGTTCTTACTGAGAACTTCGGTGCTCGGACGCAATGACAGGCGATGTCGCCGACTACGGTTGGTGGCATCGCCTTTTCTTTCTTGTGAGCCTGATGTTCTCGATTCTCTGACTTGCACATAAGCACGCCTAAGATTCGCTTCGAAAGCCATCGCTGTGATATTAAGGGTAGACTAATTTGTAGGCACGAAGGCATGGACTTTAATGAATTCTGTTCAGACGGAGGAGAAGATGTACAGAGCAGAAGGCGTTAGGCGGAAGGCTTTAGACGGCAAAATTTTGGCTGCGTTTGCTACGATTTTAGCACTTGGCGTTTTCGGTACGGCGCAGGAGATGAATCACCATCATGTTGATGATGCTGACGCGATGAGCGCTAATCCGGAAACCATTCAAGACTGGGCCAAGAACCGGCTCGCCAAATCCCCGCGGCATCGGGAATGGGTCAAAGTTAAGAACGGCAATCGCGAGGTCAACAGCTTCATTGTCTATCCGGAGGTCAATAAGAAAGCAACGGCAGTCGTCGTGATCCACGAAATCTTCGGGATGAGCGATTGGGTGCAAGAACTTACTGATGAACTCGCTGAGGCAGGGTATATCGCAATCGCGCCCGATTTGCTTTCGGGAATGGGCCCGAAAGGTGGCGGCTCAAGTGAATTCGACAGTAATAACGTACGGCAGGCAATTAATAGACTGCCTCCCGACCAGATCACCGCCGATTTAAACGCCGTCGCTGATTACGTTTCAAAGCTACCGGCAGCAAATGGAAGCGTTGCCGTGGCTGGCTTCTGCTGGGGCGGCTCACAATCATTTAGCTTCGCGACTAACCGGCCAGGTTTGAAAGCCGCGTTTGTCTTCTACGGCACGGCGCCCATGACCAGGGACAACGCTGTTGACAAGGCAGCACTCGAGAAAATCAAAGCTCCGGTCTATGGCTTTTACGCCGGCAATGACATGCGTGTTGACGCCACGGTCCTCCCAACTACCGACGCGATGAAGGAGTTGAAGAAGCTTTACGAGCCGGTAACGTATGAAGGTGCTGGGCATGGCTTTATGCGCGCGGGTGAGCCTGATGCGCCAGAGCCTAATGCCAAGGGTGACGAAGCGGCCGACAAAAAAGTTGCTGAGGATTATCCAAAGCTGCTGGCCGCTTACAAAGCAAACAGAAAAGCCCGGGACGATGCCTGGGTAAGGTGGAAAGAAATACTTAAGAAGCTCTAATTGCTAAAAAAAACTAATTAAGCTTTAACCTTTTCGATATTCCTGCACCCGCCTCGGCAGTGTACGCTACCGCTCACAATGTGATAGAGTTCCGGTGGATCATTTAGCCCTCTTACATTTGGTTCGAACTAACTCTCCGTTTGTAGAGTTGGCTACTAGTTTACTAAGGCTTCAAAAAGTTTATCTGCAATCGACCGAGTGAAAGAGGTCCCAATGAAAGTTCTGCTTGTTTACCCTGAGTTTCCCGATACCTACTGGAGTTTTCGACATGCCCTTTCCTTTCTCGGGAAACGTTCAGCCTTCCCGCCTTTGGGCCTGTTGACAGTTTCGGCGATGCTGCCTGCTTCGTGGGAACGGCGACTCGTCGATCTGAACGTTCGTTCACTCAAGTCGTCTGACATCGAATGGGCAGACATTGTATTTGCGACTGCAATGTTAGTGCAGAAAGACTCCCTGCATGACGTAGTCAAACGTTGCAAGGCTCAGGGAAAGCGCGTGGTCGTAGGTGGGCCATATGTTTCAACCAGCATCAGTGGTATTCCAGAAGCCGATCATATTTTTCTGGGCGAGGCTGAAACGACGTTGCCACAATTTGTTGCAGACCTGACGGCCGGTGAGCCCAAGCACATGTACAAGGCCGCCGAGCGACCGCCACTCTCAACAACGCCAATTCCCCATTTTCATCTCGCAGAACTGAAACGCTACAGCGCCATGTCCGTCCAGTATTCGCGCGGTTGCCCTTTCAACTGCGAATTTTGCGACATTATCGAAATCTATGGCCGCGTGCCACGGACGAAAAGCAATCCACAGATGCTCAGCGAGCTCGAGGCGCTGCGCCGGGTAGGATGGCGGGGACCCGTGTTCATCGTGGATGACAACTTCATTGGCAACAAACGCAATGTCAGACAACTGATGCCTGAACTCGCCGAATGGCAGAAGCAACATGGCTATCCTTTTGCCCTGTTCACTGAAGCCAGCGTTAACCTCGCTGACGACGACGCGCTACTCACTGATATGCGGCGCGCCGGTTTCTATCGTGTTTTCCTCGGGATTGAAACGCCGGTCGAAGAAAGTCTAAAAGAAGCGCAGAAGGCGCAGAACCGCGGCAACCTGCTGGAATCCGTAAAGAAGATTCAGAGTCACGGAATGGAAGTGATGGCAGGTTTTATTGTGGGCTTTGATAACGATCCCGATGATATTTTCGAGCGCCAGATAAATTTCATCCGCGATAGCGCAATTCCGCTGGCGATGGTCGGCTTGCTCACCGCGCTTCCCGATACGCAACTCTGGCGTCGACTCGAGCGCGAAGGGCGATTAGTAGAAGAGAGCTGTGGAAATAACACGAATTGTTCGTTGAACTTCGTGCCGAAAATGGATCCGGCACGCCTTATTGAAGGGTACAAATCGATCATGCGAACGATCTACAGCCCCGCTGAATATTATCAACGGGCTCTCAATTCGCTTGACTGGGTGAAGCAGGAGGTCATTCCGGCAACTCAAAATAAGTTCTCGCATACCAACGTGGCAGCCTTCGCTCGCATAATCTTCAAGCTCGGTATACGTGATCGCGAGCGCAGCGAATTCTGGCGCTACATGCGTCGCGTGCTCACTGATCACCGCGAGAAATTCGAACAGGCAATGTCATTCGCGGCAATGGGCTATCATTTTCGCAAACTGACAGAAATCTATTGCGAGTAGGCAAGGGCCCTTACAATTCAAGCTTTCTTCCTTGTGTTTCGCTTCTTACCTGGAATGTCTCGCGCGAATTTCAGAATGTCGCCAGGCTGGCAGTCGAGGGCCTGGCAGATCTTGTCCAGGGTCTCCAGAGTGATTCCATAAGCCTTGCCTTTTTTCAAACGCCACAGCGTCGTATGACTAATACCAGTTTCTTTCGCCAACCAATAAAATGTTCGGTTTCGCTGCTGCAATAACTCGTTGACTCGAACCTCGATCATTGCAACTCTCTGCCTCCTCTTATCGTATTATTTACCACAGGTGATAAATAAGTGTCTACAGAATATATCCTGTGTTTGACATATAGTGCATGGGTACAGTACTATCGCTGCGAACCGAGTTCAGCTAACTCTCTTCTCAGCTCCTCTGGAATCATCCAGTCTATCTGAAGCTTACAGCTCAAGAATAAGGGAGCTAATAATGTTTGGACGACACGTCACAATGAAACTTAAGGCCGGTTCGGCTGAAGAACTTACCCGCCTCAACCAGAACGAAATTATCCCGCTGCTGCGCAAGCAGAAGGGATTCCGCGATGAAAGTCTTTTCATCGCTCCGGGACGTTCCGAAGCCATCGCTAACAGCTTTTGGGAAACCAGGGAGGATGCCGAAGCTTATCATCGCGCTGGGTACACGGAAGTACTGAAGACCCTCTCAAAGGTCGTCGAGGGAACGCCCATTGTCGAGTCGTTTGAGTTTGCCGAATCAACGGCGAATAAAGCGGCTGCCCAGACCGCCAAGTAGAGTGGTCTTTCTTAAAAGAGGGCGGGCAAGTGTCCGCCCTCCTGTAGAATGTCTCTCGCTAACGTTTGTGAGTTTTGGCGCCCGACCTTGCCGTTGGAACATTTCAAATCAAGGTTAATTAAACAGGAAGCTTAGTGACTAACATCGGTATCAAAGAACGCCAGGTTGGGAAGATCACGATTCTCGACACAGATGGTAATGGAAGAGTGGGGCGGAGATTCGGGGCGGCCACTGTGCCATTGCCTAAAGCCGTGCAATCCCTACTTGAAGAAGGGCGCGACCAGATCATTTTGAACCTTGCGGGAGTCGGTTACATTGATGCGGGCGGCTTGGGCGATCTGGTTTCAACCTATATCACCGTGAATGAGAATGGCGGTCGGATCAAGCTACTTCATCTGACACAAACACTTCGCGAACTGATGATGACGACAAAGCTGCTGACGATTTTCGACGTTTACGACACCGAGTCAGAAGCCGTCATTAGCTTTGAAAACCCGGTGGAGTCACCTTCAGAGAATATCGTTTCTACAAGCTAACATTGCGCTTGTTTGACTTCAATCGCTCGATACGAACAGGAGTACGATGAGCTATAGAAAAAGTCGAAGGAGTATTTGGTCTGGCATTACCGGGGTAATGTTGATTACAGCACTCGCTGTCTGGCAGTTCTATCGGTTTGTTACGTTCGAAACCGCAGGAGGCGTTGCGGACGTGCAAGGTGGAACGCACCACTTGTGGTGGGCTATCGGATTGGGCCTCATCGCTTTCATTGCCGCGTTTCTATTCTTTTCAGTTTTCCTGCGCTATGACAGAAGTGACGAGATGCATATCACATCAGTATCCTGATCGAAGAATCCAGATGCGCTGCGAAAACGTTATCAAGTCGCTTTAAAATGTATCGATAAGGAGATTGCAATGAGTACCATGTATGGCATGCAGCGCGCCAACGGCGATTGGTTTGCGCTAGAAGAAAAGAGCAGTTTTCGGGTGCCGCTTTTTCGCAGTAGCAATGAAGCGATGCAGGCCCGCGCATTCAATCCGGAGATGCTCTTATTCAAGCCAATGATCCTCGATCGGCGTGCACTGAAAGCGCTTGCGCTGGAGGAGAATGGAGACGCGGCGCACTTCTGGTTGGTTGACGCGGCACAAGTCAACTTAAACCGCGGGCATCGCCTTCAATACGGTCAGCTGACGGCGCTTTGCTACGAAGTTTCCCCGGGCACGAACCAGGAACTCACACAACCATCAAGTGACGTTCTTTGCGCGTCTTAATGCGCCAGCTGGGCGAAGATACCGCAGCAGATGCCAGCCCAGTATCACCGCAAGAATCAAACCGACGATTACCCACGCGAGATTCCCGAGAATCTCTACCAATGCTTGCACGCGACCGCTAAAGAACTTTCCAAGCGTTACGTATAAGACTACCCAGAGCACCTCACCAATCAAGTCCCAAAAGAAAAACAGCGTCCAGGGATAAGCAGCCATCCCGCTCGTAAGGTTCAGCCATGGGCCGAGTGGAGTAACCAGCCAACGACTGAAGAAGATTCCCGCGCCGCCCCACCGTTTGGCGAACGCTTCAGCCTGCGCGATTCTTGCAACGCCATTCTTTCGCCGGGCAATTCGAGAAGCTAAGCGACGACCACCCCAGCGACCCAGGGCGTAGCCAATCTGATCCCCGAGCACCGCGGCGGCGCTCGAAATCGCGATCACCTGCCATAGCTTCATCTGGCCTAACTCAGCAAAAGAACCGGCAGCTACCAACATTAACGAAATCGGAAGGGGAATGCCGGCGGCTGCAACCACGATTACGCCAAAGAGCAGCGGCAAGCCGTAAAGCGAGAGTGCGGCCAGCAGTTGAAATCGGTGACGTTCACGGCGAACGTCCTTGTTGGGGAGGCGGTGGGGGCGCACCTGGCGGATGCACTGTACGTTCATGAGCGATTGCGCTCTGCAAGACTGCGATCACTTCATCGACTGAGCGGTTCTGCGCACTGGCGATCTCTCTTATTGGCCGTCTGTCCCGAGGCGCCTGAGGAATTCCAAGTGCTTCGTAAAGAACGCGGGGCGGCACGCGATACGAGTGTGCAATGTAAGGCACGCTCATCCACGTCCGGATGGGCTCGTCGTGATGGAATCGCCAATAGATCGCACGCCGAACAGTGCGCACGGCGAAGAGCGCCGTCATGGAAACGACCAGCGCAAACGCCGCTAACGCCACCCATTGTTTCCATCCGAAGCGTTTCATGTGCAAGATCGTTTCAGTTTAACTCACGGGCTGAAGCTCAACCTACCTATGTGTGTCACCAGCAATGGCAGCCAACAAGACGTCAATGGCGTTTTCGTCCGGCTGGGATCATGAGTTATAAAATGGGGTCTCCGAATGGCGCCACTTGATCCTTCAATTGCTTCTGCAAACAGCGACGCAATCGAGCGCCAGACAGCCTTCTCATCGCTTCGTCATCGAGACTTTCGCTTACTTTGGATGGGCCAGATTATTTCCGTGACCGGCTCGCAGATGCAGTTGGTTGCGATTAACTGGCATATTTATTTACTCACACATTCAGCCCTGGCGCTGGGAATGGTTGGAGCCTTCCGTGCCGTTCCGATCATCTTGTGCTCGCTGCTGGGCGGAGTAGTCGCCGACGTCATCGATCGCCGGCGCCTGATGATGGTGACGCAGACGGTGATGTTATTGTGCAGCGCGGTTCTCGCGTGGATAACCTTTGAAGGACTGATGCGCGTCTGGCCAATCTTCTTATTGACGTCAATTGCATCGGCCGCCTGGGCCTTTGACACTCCGGCGCGACAGTCGTTGATGCCAACACTGGTACCGCTCAGAGATTTTCCGAACGCGGTTAGCCTCAGCATGCTGATGTTTCAAATCGGAATGATCCTCGGGCCGACGTTGGCTGGTTTTCTGCTCGCCAGCCACAGTCCGGGACTCGTTTATGCAATCAACGCGGCTTCCTTTGTTGCGGTAATCGCGGGCCTGGCGCTCATGCGCGCAGCCGGGCGCCAATCTGGGGAGGAGGCGCAACGAACCAGTTTAAGTTTGGAGGCACTTCTGGAAGGTCTGCGATTCGTTTGGCAAACTCCGATCATCGTGCAGACCATGACGTTGGATTTTATCGCGACCTTTTTCGCTTCCGCAAACCAGTTGCTGCCAATCTTTGCCAAGGACATTCTGGTGGTTGGCGCTCGTGGCTTAGGATTTCTGGTTGCCGCCCCGGCAATAGGCGCCGTCATCGCGGGCCTAATGATGGCGCGAATGGGAAAGTTAAAGAGACAGGGCAAGGTGGTCATTGTATCCGTTGCTATCTTTGGCGCTGCTACAATCGCGTTCGGCGTTTCTCGCGTCTTCTGGTTTTCACTTCTGATGTTGGCGATCACGGGGGCAGCCGATACGATCAGCACGATCCTGCGCCAGACAATTCGACAACTCGCGACGCCAAATCATTTGCGCGGAAGAATGACTTCCGTCAATATGATTTTCTTCATGGGCGGGCCGCAGCTTGGTGAGGTCGAAGCGGGCGCGGTGGCGTCGTTAATCGGTGCGCCCTTGTCCGTAGTGACTGGCGGCCTCGGATGTCTGATCGCAGCGGCAATCAGTCTGATGGCTGCGAAGAATCTACGGCATTACGAAGGCGACGAAGGCAGCGAGGGCAGTAGCCCGACCGTGAGGGAGGGCTCGAGAGGCAGAAGGCAGAAGGCAGTAGGCAGAAGGCAGGGTCAGTAGCCCGACCGTGAGGGAGGGCTCGAGAGACAGGAGCCAGGAAGCAGCGAAGACCAACCTCAAAACTTAAGACTCGAAACTCGAAACTCGAAACTTAACCATATGAACTGGCAGGAAATCGAAACCACTACGCATCAGGATCATGTCATCAAGCACGTTTTGGGAGCAACAGTGCTCGGCTGGTTTGTGGCGAACGAAGCGGCTCATCTGCTGCTTGACATCGGATTTCTTTGGACGATTTATCTTGACGGCGAAATGAACCTGCTGCCTCAAGCAGTGGGAATTTCAGAATTGGATGCGGACGAGCTGAACAGCGCCGACAAGACAGAACTCGCCCTTGACGCCCAGGCCATCTTGAAGGAAGGCCGGCAGGCCGAGGGACTGAAACTTTTCACAGCATCGCCAGTCGAATGCCTGGTAAATGCAGTCGAGTTGTCAGCTTCAAACTCAGAACGCAGGCTCGCTATCCGAGGGGACCATGCAAAGATTGAAATCGAAACCTCTCTGGAAACTGGGCAGGTAGTTATCAGGACAGAACCGGTGAAGGATCGGTAGGCACCTCGAATCGGAAGGCAAAACTCTGAAGTCTCTTCAGCGGCGTTCTTCAGGATAAGAAACGGTTGGTAAAGGAGCCTTGCCACATTCCTTAATCATCGCCAAAAATACATTAGTGCACGCTCCATCGTTAAAACCTGCTAATTTGCACTGCCTGGCGCGCCAATTGAGAGCAGAAGTGAAGTCTTCAGGCCGAGGCACATCTGCGCAGAAATCCTTCGTGGCTTTGCACGTTGTGAAACAACCGCTAATGAACCTGCTCGTGAGAACTCGCTGGTACCGCTCAAGAATTGTATTTCTTTTTTGCGTCCTAAGCTGACGCAGAGATTCTTCCATAACCGCGTTGGTCCGTGGTTTTGCCAAACTCCCCGCCTCTAGTACGCGCCAATTCAGAATGATAGGAGTGATACATATATCCCCCTATCGCGCAGATGACTGCGAGGCCGAAAAACAAGAGCGCAATCACGGCGATGATAAGGACCGTTTTCTTTTTCATGCTGCGCCTGATGAGAATCCGATCTACGCATCCCAGTCTTTTATAATTCTGCCGTCAATTGCGTACTCGACCTTGATCGCGCTGAATTGTTTTAGGGTTTGGGTGATTGGCGCCAGTATGGTTGCTTGATAGCAAGTTGGTCCGCTAACGTGCAAAAACGCTTCTGCGCCATGGCGAAAATTAACGATGGCGACGCCTTTCTTGATCGTAACACCGAGGTAGTAATCGCCAGGCAGTCCGGTATCTTGCATTCCCTTCGCTTTTTCTGCCGCGGTCGGCCCGGCAAAGAGCGATTTCAACGCCGCATCCGCAATTCGTGTGGTCGCAGGAACCTTTCGTTTCACAAATTCGCCGGCGCCGCAATCGTCTTTGAAACCTGGCAGGTTAGGATTCGTGAAAAAGAGTTTGATTTCGATCTCACCCGGCAAAGTAAGACGATGAGCCGAAGCGATGTTCGCGCTCGCCAACAGCAACATCAGAACCAGCAACGTTCGGAGGTTACTCATTGATGTCGCTCGAACATTAGCAGCGTTTGCCATTGCCATGTCTTCCTTCTTTGAAAATCCAGCCTGAAGGATAGCCCACTCCGAGCCGGTGAATTCCGTGCGGCAAGGTTAGAAAGGCGATGCTCGGCTTTTACTCCTGCTGGTCGTTGCTGTCAACAAAAAGGTTGGTGGATCGAGCCCATCGTGATAAATATCCCAAAGCGTTTTCTGAGTCACGTTCATGCCCTGGTCTCAGGTTTACGATCCTTTAGGTCATCCGGTTCTGTCGACGCTGCTGGCAGCACTTCCAATATTGGTTTTGCTGGGAAGCCTCGCACTGTTCCGCATTAAAGCTCACTACGCTGCCTTGCTTGGTCTCGCCACTTCATTAATTGTTGCTGTCGTTGTATTCCGTATGCCCGCCCAAATGATTCTAGCGAGCGCGGCATACGGCGGTGCCTACGGTTTATTTCCCATTGGTTGGATCGTTCTCAATGTTATCTTCCTCTATCAGTTGACCAACGAATGCGGATTGTTCGCGCTATTACGCGAGAGCATCACGGAGTTGACTGAGGATCGCAGACTGCAATTGCTGCTCGTCGCGTTTAGCTTTGGCGCTTTCATTGAAGGCGCTTGCGGATTCGGAACGCCGGTCGCTGTTACGGGTGCAATACTGATCGGACTAGGATTCTCTCCCTTATCGGCTTCAGGGTTGTCACTGATTGCTAATACCGCACCAGTAGCCTTTGGCGCATTGGGGGCACCTCTAATCGGTTTGCAAGGAGTGACGGGACTGGACCTTAGAGACTTAAGTGCGATGGTCGGACGCCAGCTTCCTTTCTTTTCACTAATTGTTCCGGTCTGGTTGATATGGGCGTTTGCAGGTTTTCGTGGCATGTTGGAAATCTGGCCGGCCATTCTGGTTGCGGGGATAAGCTTTGCAATTCCACAATTCCTGGTATCCAACTTTCATGGTCCCTGGCTGGTAGACGTTGTGGCCGCTATCGTTTCAATTGCATCACTCGCACTTTTCCTGAAGGGCTGGCAACCGAAACGCACCTGGCAATTCGAAGACAGGGGCGGCCGGGGGGGCAGCAGACATCGGCCTGGAGTGTCGGAAGCCCGACCCCGGGGTCCCCAGCCGGGCAGCCCGGCTGGGGTGGGGCGGTCAGGAAGGGCTCTTTCGAACGATGCCCTTGCTGACGCGCAGGCTTCTGATACGATCCGCAATTCGACATCCGCAATTTGGCGCGCCTGGCTGCCGTGGATAATTCTCAGCGTCGTCGTCTTCGTTTGGGGATTGCCACAAACGAAACTCTTTCTTGACGGGATTTCCGCTCCCAGGATTCCAGTTAACGGGCTCGACAAACTCGTCTTGCGCGTGCCGCCGGTCGTCGCTAAGCCGGCCGCTGAGACTGCCATCTTCACTTTTAATTTCCTATCGGCCTCTGGTAGTGGAATCTTGTTGGCCTCAATCATTGCCGGCCTGGTGATGGGATATTCGGTTCGCGGACTAGTGCGTGTCTACTGGAAGACACTCAAGCTGGTGCGTTTTTCGCTGCTGACGATTGCCGGCATGATGGCGATTGGATTCACGACGCGCTATTCAGGCATGGACGCTACGCTCGGTCTGGCATTTGCGCAGACCGGTTTCCTCTATCCGTTTTTCGGGACGATGCTCGGCTGGCTGGGCGTAGCGCTCACGGGTTCTGATACTTCTTCGAACGTTTTGTTTGGCAGTCTGCAAAAGATTACTGCCACGCAACTCGGACTGAGCCCGACGCTTATGGCCGCAGCCAACAGCTCTGGCGGCGTGATGGGCAAGATGATCGATGCGCAATCGATCGTCGTGGCCAGCACTGCCACGCGTTGGTACGGTCACGAAGGAGACATCCTGCGTTACGTTTTCTTTCACAGTCTTGCCCTCGCCACGCTCGTGGGCCTTCTGGTTCTGCTTCAGGCATATCTGTTCACGTGGATGGTTGTGCGGTAAGACTCGTGTGAGACTTCACAATCGGCCCACAAAGAAGGGTCAACGCAGAGTCGTTGACGAACGCTTGCGTGACCCTTCCGGGCATATGTGGGAATCACATGAAATTCGGATGAAGCTAACGCTTCTTTGCGCGACCTTTTGACTTTGACTTCGCACCCAGCGGATCACCAGTATGGGTCTCTGCCATGAGTCGCGGGGCTGCCTTCGCTGGCTTTGCGCCCGGCGGTCGCCGGCAAACGAAGTAATTGATCGCTCCTGCAGTTAGGACACCTTTGCCGAGATCGCCTACTCCGCGCAAGAGGTCAATGTGATCGTTCCGAAAACCTGGGCCGAACGGGGAAGCTTCGAGTACGGCAGCGGGAACTGTAATGGCCGACGCTCCTGCACCGGCCGCGTTTGTAACCAGCGTACCGATGGTGACAAACCCGCAAGCCAGACCATGTGCAGGCCCGCACGTCAGGAAAACCCGATAGGTGGTGCCCGGCTGACCGAATTCTATCCTGATCCTGAGCAGCAAGTTGCCTCCCGGCTGGCTGTAAGAGACCGTGCCGATCTCCGGGCCTCGCATGTCCACCGGGCCTCCGAATCCGCCCGAATCCGAGTCATAAACTGTGAGAACGTTGGTTTCTTTGATTGGTCCTACTGTTGGCATACTTCCTCCTTAGATTGGTTGCGGTTGATAGAGGCCGCCAGAACCCTATCCGAAGCGAGATCCGAATCCACAACAGCGAATGAAGCAGTCGGTGCCTCGAGAAAAGCACCATTCGATTACGATTCTCCCGGCTTGCTCTCGCCCGGATGATCAAACGGAACAGCCATCCTGGGCCAAACGACTCCAAACCCTAAACCGTTAGCGTCGTGTCCTTCGCGGGATGGAAAAATCGGATCAGCATTGATTTTGAGTCCTGGGAGAAAACTCAAGTGCCCAACTACGAGTCGAGAGGTGGTTGGCGCGTGAGAATTCAACCTCTTAAGCGGCCGCACAATATGCCTAACCCATTCAAAAGTCAATAGATTATTTGGTTAGATAATAATCTGGCTGTAGTAGTTTCCTGCATTGAGTACCCGATCTCTTACCTTCATATAATCGCAGATGATGGCCTGTTTGACGTTGTGCTCCGCACTGCAAAAATCACAGCGCATAAGATAAGTCTGCAAATCCCAGTCGGGAGGGAAGTCGGCTCGAGGCCAGGATCCGCCTGCCTGCTAGATGGATTCTTTATATTCCTCTAAATTCTCTTGAATCTTATTGAGGAGACGGGATTTGAGAGTGTTCTGTTCGAGTTGCTCTGGCGGAACAGGCCGCCATTTACCGGGGATTAAGACCTGCGAATCAATGAAGGCGTCCAGCGCCTCTTGCAGGCCGTCAATTTTGATCTTCCCTTTCATGGCAATAATCTCTTCAACGATAAAGGTGACGGCGTCGCCGGTGATGCGATGTCGATGGTTGATGATGGCCGATCTCTCTTGAAGCGATTTCAGCACGGTGTCTAAAGGCTCATCCAGCGCCGCAACCAGTTTCAGGTAGCACTCCTGAAAGTTTTTAACCTGTGAAATGCGTGCAGGCGTCAACTGTAGATCTCTTTTCCCCACGTAAGAGGCCGCCATGATGTTGCAAAAAATATCATGCGACATGTAGGCAGTTTCCTCATCCACTTTGGTGATCGCCTGCGCGACGTAGTAGGCAGGCAATAGGCGAAGCAGATTGCGGATGAGAAACACAGGTTTGTGTGTGAAGCCGTCAGGAAGTTTTTCAATGCCTTTAGAAATCTTCAGATCTTCAAAGTAGCTCATAGCTCTATGAAAATCCTTGATCTCTTTTTGCGCGTTCTGTATGAGACGGTCTATCTGTTCGGGAGCAAAACCTATTCGCCAGAGGATGCGATAATCTCTTTCTGCATCATAGGCGAGATCAAAAACCTGCAAACATTCCGCGTTCTTGAAGGCGCGCAGATTCGCTTTTTGACCCGACTCGATGAAAGCCATCGCTTGCGCGAACACCTGTACAAGCAAGCGGGCCCAGCGTCGCTGTTCTCTCAAAGAGGCTGAATAACGATCCACGTCCTTGAAGCGATACTTATCGTGCTTGGCGGCAAACTGCCGGATAGATCCGTAATCTAGGATAGCGCCGCTAGCCAACATATTGTCTCCGTCCCAGGACAACCAGTTAAAGATGTATTCCTCCTCGAGCGCCGCGGCCATTTTTCCGTAAGAGCGTGCAAGGTAATCCAGGGCCGTTGTGTAACGCCCACTGCCTTCGCTGGGAAAGTGCCAGAATCGGTTTTCGATTTCCCTCTCAATGAAATAATCCACCGCCGCTTTAAGTTCAGCGTGCCGATTTTGTTTGAGATAACGAAAGATGTGCGCCGGTCTAATCAAATTCGGTGCGCTTCTGATTCCAATTGCCGTTCCGTCTGGAAAACCAATCACTGCCAGACAGCGTTCAGTGGGAATACCTTGACGGTAGAATATCTCGGACATGACGGCGCTTCCCAACATCTCGTCCAACTCCGCCAGGCCTGACGAATAACCATAGCTCTCATCACCGGTCTTGACAGCCCCATCTGATTTTTGCGCTCCCGGGCTTAAGATTGTGGCGCCCGTTCCACGGCTTGAGATGTCGAATGTCAGACGCTCAGTTCTCAGGTAACCATTCCAGATACTTCTACCATCGCCCGAAGTTTTGCCCTGTTTATTATGATGCTGGGTTTGCAGATAGCGCGTGGCCATGTAGGGGTTGGGTTTGATGCTTTCCGCCGGGTATTTCTTTCCATGCTTAAGATCATGTTCGTTGATGATGCGTAGAGAGAATGTTTCAAGTATGGCCTGTTCGAGTTCCTTGTTAATAGTGGACAGGTGGTCCGCGGGGAGCAGACCCATTTCTTTGGCGAGAGGGAAATTGAGATAGAGGACTCGACCTTGCGAGCGGTAGCGAGCCTGATAGTCAATATAACCATCAGGGCTGACATCCCGCCAGGGATGCGTGCCATCTATCTCTTTAAACTTCTCATACATATTTGCCGTTATGAGAAGGCAACTTAAAGAGTTTTAGAACTGAATAGGCAGAGAGTCAATCAATATTTTCGGTTGTGCGGTTGCGGTAGTGCCTGTTGACTTAAAGGTTTTGCTGCCATAGAGTGCACGCCACATCTATCCGCGAGCGATGCTAATCGAACATGACACTAATTCCGAAAGTTGCTTCAAAGAAAACTGTTTTCAGAGACAGTCACGACCTCGAGGTTCGATTGCGAGAAGTCTAAAGCCATATCCAAGACCGTCGGGCACAATGAGTGCTACAACGTTCGCTGAACGATCTAGAAAGGCTCAAGTGCTCAGCAGCGAACATGGTCAGCCTATTACGTCTCATTGAATAGGGACGATCGTGCGCAGTGGTGCAAACGATTGGCGATCCGAACACCTACGTAATCTGCTAATCACGGGTTGAGGTGTTCGACAACGGCTCTAGCAAAAAAATTGTGTTCTTACCGTATATCGAGCAATGAGAATTAAACGCCGAGAGAGGAGAGCGTCATGAAAACACGAAGGATGTTGATGAAGTTGTTTGTCGCAGGGTTAACACTGTCTGGAATCGCAGTCCTTTGGGCTGGCTGGGGCTCGAGCCCCGCTGGAGCGGCAGATCACCGCGATCGTAGAGGCTTCGGACTTGTTAACCTCAATCCTGGTCAGGTCGCGCGCCTTAATGTCTTCTCGCTGAGAATCAACGAGACTCAAACTGGAGCGAACCAAAGCCAAAGCGATGCCGAGGAAGCACGTCCGCGCCGGATCACAATCGCTTTCGATGTCTATGCTCCAGGGGCCGCAAACGGCCGCGCCGCACCCAGTGATACTTCCTGTCCCACGCCTCTACAGTTCGTGAACAGAAAGTCGTGCGAGATAGTGCTGTCTCGCGGCAATGCGGTTACATGGGATTTCACCGCGCCGTCGGAGGGCGCCGTGGTCCGTGCTGTCGTTAATCCTGCTTTGTTCGATCCGCACATCATTTCGTCGCTGGAAATTATGGAGAGCGGGAGAACGATGCATTTCATTAACCCGAACGTGATTGATCCGTAGGCCATCGAAATGCCCAGTCAGGAGTTTGAAGATGTTAAAGACTGGAGGACGTGGTTTATGGGCCGCAACTCGTAGTTATGTTGCCGCCGCAGGACTGCGGCGACATTCGACAGTTCACGAACGTTTGGAGATCAAAAGTGAGCTTTTGGATTTCAACCAAGAATGGAATCGACAAAACCCCAGGCCATTCCATAACTGCTTTGCTATTGAGATCTTGGGTGACGATGCACAAGTTGTGAAGAACCAAAAGCGGAACGCGCAGAACAAGGTTGTGAGCACGTTTCTCCCGAGTATCCAGGTAGCTTCGGACCAGCTATGGCGCGGCCCTGTTCTTCCGTGCCCGCCATTCGGATTCAACTGACGGAGGGAGATCTTGCGAGTTCTTAAGCAGGCTCACGAGCTGCCAGATCTCATCATCGGATAGCATGCTTCCCCACGCGGGCATGCCGGTATTCCTTATGCCGTGCTTGAT
>WNGK01002594.1_pt1 | contig 25267 bp, 27 predicted proteins | sample 5400601 | NCBI WGS metagenome assembly WNGK01 (sample SAMN13153376, study PRJNA577476) | soil metagenome | isolation source: 60 cm soil or saprolite under Garry oak tree replicate 1 | place: USA:California | collected 2016-06-15
TGCGTTTCAAGCACGCGGAGATCTGCATGTAACGCCTGATAACGGCGTGCTTTCCCCGCCTGCCGTTGCAGAGAACCGATCTGGCGTTTCACTTCCTTGATCACGTCGCCAATCCGCAACAGATTCGCCTCGGTTGCCTCGAGCTTTCGGAGCGCCTCGCGTTTTTGCGTTTTGTACTTGGTGATCCCGGCGGCTTCTTCGAAGACCGCGCGACGATCCTCGGGGCGCGAGCTCAAGATCATGTCGATTCTGCCTTGCTCCATCATGGAGTAAGCGGTCCGCGCGATGCCGGTATCGGCAAAAAGACTTTGAATGTCGCGAAGTCGGCACGGCGTTTTGTTCAGCAAGTATTCGGAATTACCGTCGCGATAGACACGGCGCGTCACGCGCACATCGTGCCACTCGATTCCGAGCTCTTCCGCGCAATCGGTGAACGTGACCGAGACCTCCGCAAATCCCACCGGCTTGCGTGTATCCGCGCCGTTGAAGATCACGTCCGCCATTTCGTCGCCGCGAAGCGATTTGGCGGACTGCTCGCCGAGCGCCCAGCGTACTGCGTCGAGCACATTGGATTTTCCGCAACCGTTCGGGCCAACTATCGCGGTGACGCCCTCGTGGAAATTGAAGAGAGTTTTATCGGCGAATGATTTAAAGCCGAATAGCTCGAGCGATTGTAAATGCATTTTAGGCCAAAACCCGCGCCTTGGGAGCCTCAATACAGCAGGGCCATCAGGGTGACAAGCGAAAAATCATACAATTTGAAGGGGTTTTGGGGCCTCCCACCACATGATCTTGTGTTGCGGAGGCGTGGGCTGGGTTCCTTTAGTCTTTGCCTTTTGATTGTAGCTGTTGCCCCAAGCAGGGAATGATTGCCCGCCCACATATGATCCCTCAGCCAATAAGGTTAAGTCGTTCTCTTGCTTTGGACAACTGAATGACACACGATGCGCCAATGGCAGAGAAATCGCCACCGTGGATACAGCAGGAGGAGAGCATCGATCACCAATTGGTTCGTGGTATCGGCATTTCGGCCCTGACCGCGAATATCGTCAGTTCCACAATCGGTGCGGGAATTTTCGTAATTCCCGCGACAGTCGCGAAAGGACTCGGGTCTGCGGCGCCCCTCGCATTTATCTGCTGTGCCATTGCGATGGTGTTGTTCGTCACCTGTTTCGCGATTGCCGGCAGCCGCGTTTCGTTAACCGGTGGCCTTTACGCTTATGTCGAAGTGGCCTTTGGCCGCTACGTCGGATTCCTCGCAGGTATTTTGTATTTTCTGACGGCGCTCGGCGCGGTCGCCGGCGTGGTGAATGTCTTGGCGAATTCCGTGGCACTGGTGGTTCCCTTCCTCGGCGGGCCGGTGATGCGCGTCATGGTGATGCTTGCCGTCTATGGTGTGCTCGTGTCCATCAACATCCGAGGCGTGCATCAGGGCGCCGGCGCGGTCACCGTGATCACTGTGGCAAAGCTTCTGCCCCTACTATTGTTCGTGTGCGTCGGAATTTTTTTTATTCACGCGCCGAACCTTTCCTGGAACGGTTGGCCGAGCAGCAAATCGTTAGGCGACGCCGTTATTCTATTAATCTTCGCTTTCGTGGGGATCGAGGTGGCGCTTATCCCAAGCGGCGAAGTGAAGAACCCGGCGCGCACAGTTCCGCGGTCCGCCTATCTGGCGTTAGTGATTACTACCATCCTCTATCTGATGATCCAACTCGTCGCGCAGGGAACGCTTGGAGTCGATCTGGGAAATCATCCGGACGCGCCGCTGGCTGAATCGGCGGCGATATTTCTCGGTAATTTAGGGCGCATGATTCTGCTCGCCGGAGCGAGCATCTCCGCGTTTGGATTTGTGACCAGCGATATCCTGAGTTCACCACGAATGATCTTTGCATTCGGCCGCGACGGCGCGTTGCCGCAGTTTTTCGCGCATGTGCACCCACGCTATCGATCACCGGATGTGGCGATCGTCACTTATGCGACGCTGGCATTTGTGCTCTCAATCAGCGGCACATTCGAGAAGCTGGCCGTGCTTTCAAACGTCGCGGTGTTGCTGATGTATCTGCTTTGCTGCGCTGCCTGCTGGGTGTTGGTGCAGCGCAGTGTGCGCTCGGATGGCAAGCCGTTCAACTTCCCAGGGATGAAAATTGTGCCAGCACTTGCGATCGTCGCGATCATTTGGATTCTCGCGCACGCAACGGCTCGGGAATTCCTCGTGACTGGAATCGTGCTGGCGCTAGCATCAATCTTGTATTTCGTGCGGACATCTGTCGCGCGCAGCGGAAGATAGGTAGTTTGCCCGACAGGACGGAGTCACCTTGGCGAGACTGAGCGCCAGGGAGATATAAGGAGCCGGCAGGGCGACCAACATGGTCGCGCTCCCTTTGGATCGACGGCTCTCAGAACCAGGTGTTAGTGCGTTGATGTGGGGGAGCGCGAGCATTCTGCTCGCTCTGACCGGCACGCTGCCGGTCAACGATAAATGGAGATGCTCGTGTGCATTGCGAACTCAATGGGACTCCCTCGCGGTACGGGCCAGAGGCGTGCGGTCCACTGCGAGATTCAACCACCGGCTCGCGATTTGTCGCAGTTGGTCTAAGCTCCGGGGCATGCGCGATAATCATCTTGAGGAGTATTATTCGTTCCTGCGGTTTCCGAGCATTTCGACTGACGACAAGTACAAGGAAAAACTTGTCGAATGTGCGGACTGGCTGGTGAACAAGCTCAACCGGATCGGTCTGCAAACGCAGCTTGTACCCACAAAACGTCATCCCATTGTGTGGGCCCGCAATGAACACCGACCCGGTCATCCGACGGTTTTGATTTACGGCCATTACGACGTGCAGCCGCCGGATCCGCTGGAACTTTGGGACTCGCCGCCGTTCGAGCCGGTGTTGAAGGACGGCTACGTTTTTGCGCGTGGCGCCACGGACAACAAAGGCCAAATTCTTGCGCACATTCTCGGAATTCAGGAAACGATCGAGGAGCATCGTGAGCTGCCGGTGAATTTGCATTTGGTGATCGAAGGGGAAGAGGAAATTGGCAGTGCGAATCTGGGTCCTTTTCTCAGCGAAAATCGGGACGCGCTCAAATGTGACGTGGCAGTTGTCTCTGATACCGGAATGATCGCGCGCGGTGTGCCAACTATGAGTTATGGGTTGCGCGGTGTCACGGCGCTTGAGCTGAAAGTAACCGGTCCGAAAATGGATTTGCACTCCGGTGTGTTCGGCGGCGCGGTTATGAATCCAATCACCGCGCTGGCGCAATTGTTGGCCACACTTCACGATCGCGAGGGGCGTGTGGCGATCGCCGGATTTTACGATCGGGTTAAGCCGCTCGAAAACTGGGAGCGCGAAGCGTGGCGAAAACTTCCGGTGGATGGCGACAGACTGATTCGCGACGAAACAGGTGTGTCTGAGCTTTTCGGGGAAACCGGTTACAACTCAGTCGAACGCATCTGGGCGCGACCGACTGCCGAGATCAATGGGATCGGCGGCGGATATCAAGGGCAGGGGACAAAAACGGTGATTCCCAGCCACGCGTTTGCGAAGCTGACGTTCCGTCTGGTTCCAGAACAGCGCGGAGACGAGATTTTGGAACTGGCCAAAACGCATTTGCAAAAAAATCTGCCCAAAGGCGTCGCGATGGAAATTACTACCGGCCATAGCGGGCCGTGGTATCTCACTGACCCGCGCTCGACGATGGGCGAAGCGGCACAACGCGCATTGCGCAAGGCGTTCAACCGCGACGCCGCCCTGATCCGGGAGGGCGGCAGCATACCGATCGTCTCCCAGTTCCGCGAGATTCTCGGCATCGAAACGCTACTCATGGGACTTGCCCTCCCCGATTGCCGCGCTCATTCGCCTAACGAGAACTTTCCGCTGGAAAATTTCGAGGGCGGCATTCGTTTGAACAAAGCAATCTTGCAGGAACTCGCGCAATCGTAGCACGGGCATCTTGTTTGTGGGGCTGGCGGGCATCCTGCCTGCCGATCTCCACGTACTGTAGCAGCGCAATCCGCCCGAACTATTGGGCTCGAATCTCCGCTGAGGACAGCGGACACTACAACATCGCGTTATGAAATGGGTTCTGATACTTGTGATCTTGTTCGGAGCTGTCGATGCCGGGCCTGCAGCCGAAGAATCATTAGGCAAAAAGATCAAAAAGATTCTCGCGCCGACGCCAACCCCGAGTCCGGCCCGTAAACATCGGAAGCCCTCCGCGAAGAAACCGACGGCCACGCCATCGCCGACCGCTTCGCCACGGCGAAAGAGAGCGACGCTTACTCCGACGCCGATGAGCAAATCGAAGCGAAAAAACGCGAGTCCAACTCCAACGCCGGAGCCAGAGGAGAGTCCGTCCGCGACGCCGTCGGAAACGCCCGTGCCTTCCAGCGCCGAACGTGCTCCAGGAAAAAAAGGCTGGCCGAACGTGAGTCTGTCGCCTGATCAAATAGCAGGGTACGAAAGTAATCCGCCAAGGATACGCCAGATCCTCGACGCAGGATTGACGCTTACAAAACAAAATCTCGGCTACGCCTATGGCTCCGCAGATCCGAAAAACGGCGGCATGGATTGCTCTGGTTTCGTTTATTACGTTCTTCAGCAAAATGGTTTTCCAGATGTGCCGCGCGATTCCAGTCAGCAATATGTTTGGGTGCGTAAAGCTGGAGACTTCAAAGCAGTGTTAAGTCGCAAGGAGGATTCATTCGAGCTGGATGACCTGAAGCCCGGCGACCTCCTTTTCTGGCGTGGGACCTACAACATCGATCGCGACCCGCCAATCACGCACACGATGATTTATCTCGGTCGCGAAAAACGAACAAACAAACATGTGATGGTCGGATCAAGCGACGGCCGCACCTACGACGGTAAACAACGCTGGGGCGTCAGCGTTTTCGATTTCAAACTGCCACCGCCGCCCAAAAGCGGCGATGCTAAGATCAGTCCCGTGTTTGTCGGCTATGGGCGAATTCCCGGGGCTGATTAAGGATTGAGACACCGAGCGTTTAGAGACGCGCCGATCTCAACGGTCGGCCGTTCCGCGCGGCTCCATTACTTCTGCCAACTCACCGATGCATGCGTTCTGCGGTAACGCCGATGAATACAAGGGCATTGTAGAAGAAATGCAGCAGAATGATTGTCCGCGCTGCGATCCAGAAGGCGATTGGCCGCCAATAGATGTAGGCGCCAGCCCCGATGAGGAATACCGGAGCCATTAACAGCCCCGAAAAGGGTTGTCGAGGGGATTCTAGAAAACAGCTTATTAAAACCCCGACTGCAATTTGGACGGCGACATTGAATCTTAGCCGCCGGACCACCTCGATCAAGCCGATTACGACAAACGATTCTACCACCGGCTAAATCAGTAATGGGACCAATGGGGTACTTGCGAGGTGGTGAACCCGGGAGGATGACCAAAACCAAATAGCGTGATCATTCGTCCGCCCAAATATTCGACAGTAAAAGTGTAACATGTCATCGTGAAAATGAAGAGCGCGTTCGACGAACTCCTTGGCAAAAATGCTGAAAGCAATTTTGACGAGGTTCTTTTTGGCTCCCGGGCAGGCAATCCGAAGTTCGTTTCTCGCTCGTCTCCGGGATCATGAATGGGTCACACCTAACTATCGAAACCGTCAGTAGACTTGAAACATAGCTGACCCTCTACATCCTCGACCAAATTTCCGGTTTAAGGAAAAAACCAATTACTACTCATCCTTAACTTCGATAGGACTCTGAGACGCTTTGGCTTCTGTCGCCGACGTCGGTTGAAGGCAAGAGCGCTGAATGCGACCTGCGTATCGAACAAACGCAATCGCAATTAGGACGAAGATCACAATGAGGACAACGCGCTGTTCGTTTTTCGAGAGATCGAAGATCCGGAGCAAGCGTTTCATTTCATTGGCGTGTGTGTCATACCCTGCGTGTCCTGTTGAGCGAAGCGAAACATCTCTGACCACCCTCCGTGGCACACCGGATCAAAATGATCAGAGATTCTTCCCCCGCGGCTGCGGGATCAGAATGACAAGATGAGTTGCGCTTCATTTTGTCACGTAACGAGTCGGATCTTTTAGTCCAGCTTCGCGGAAGCCTTTGAGCCGCAGAAGGCAGGAATCGCATTCGCCGCAGGCGAAACCTTCCGGGGTCGGATCGTAACAACTGTGTGTGACTGAAAAATCCACGCCGAGTTCGACTCCTTTGCGGATGATGTCGGCTTTCGAAAATTTGATTAGGGGAGTGTGAATTTGGAACCGTCTGCCTTGGACACCGGCTTTGGTCCCGAGGTTGGCCAGGTTCTCGAAGGCTTCGATGAATTCCGGCCGGCAATCGGGGTAGCCGCTGTAGTCGATTGCGTTTACACCTAGAAAAATGTCGTTAGCGGGAATTACTTCTGCCCAAGCTAGGGCGTAGGCGAGAAAGATCGTGTTGCGGGCGGGGACGTATGTGACTGGAATTCCGTGTGCGATTTCTGTCTCCGAACGCTGCTTCGGCACATCGATCTTGTCGGTAAGCGCGGAGCCGCCGAAGACGCGCAGGTCAATTTTTGCGATACGGTGCTCTTTTGCGCCTAACGATTTGGCGACGCAACGCGCGGCGTCGGTTTCGATCTGGTGGCGCTGGCCGTAATTGAACGACAGCGCGTAGGCTTCGTAGCCTTCGGCGAGTGCAATCGTGAGCGTGGTGGTCGAATCGATTCCGCCACTCAAAAGGACGACTGCGGGTCTCATTTATGCTCCCCTGTCATCCTGAGCCCCGAACGCTTTCGGGGTCGAAGGATCCCCCAGAAATGGCCCTCGGCTTCGCAACGGGATTCACAGCCTGGCCTCGCCCCGAAAGCGTTCGGGGCTGCGTTGCAGCCTCGACTTCGCTCGGAATGACGGCATCATTGGTTATCACGGCCGCCTTTCCCGTCCGGATACTCGGCTCGCACGGTGAGCGCGATTCCGCCGCGCGCGGAGAATTGCGCGGTGACGATTACCTCGCGTGGCGCGCACGCCTTGATAAAATTGTCCAAAATCCGATTTGTGACCGCTTCGTTGAAAGCGCGCTCATTGCGATACGACGCGAGATAGAATTTCAGAGATTTACTCTCGACGCAGAGGCGGTCGGGCACATAATCGATGTCAATCCGTGCGAAATCCGGTTGCCCTGTCACCGGACAAACCGAAGTGAAATCGTCTGTCTCGAAATGAATCCGGTAATTGCGGTTCGGCGCTGGATTTGGGAACGTTTCGAGACGCGCGTCGCCAGGCGATGCGGGCAGTTTCGCGTCGGTTCGCCCGAGTAGCGTTAACTGGCCTGCGCGTTTCGATCTTGCCATGGTGATACTATGTTAGTCGTTGGTTTGTGTTGAACATCGAACGTCGAAGATCGAACGTCCAACTCCGAATTGGCTCAATGGAAAACGAACCTGATGCTTCAGAAGTCAAAGACCGCACGGGCGTCATCGATGTAATTGCGCATGATGCCAGGGCGAATCAAGTCATTCTCGTGATGAATGAGCCTAACGAGTGGGACAGCTCTGATGATCAGCTGCTGGCACTCCAGGAGCGGTTCAACGCTTATGTCTCATTCGTGCTCGATGGCGAAATGGCGGAAGCGCATCCGGAACTCGCCGGCAAGCCGGCGCGCATCGAGTTGCGTTGCGCGCACATGCCCGATACGCGCGCACTCGAGTTACTTGGTCTTATTCATGATCAGTTGGCGTTTCAGGAGGTCAAGTTGGAAGTGGTAGTAAGGAATCAGGAACCAATGACGAAATCCGAATGACCAATGCCGAAGATTCGCGCCGGTACAAGCGGTCCCGTAATGTCATTCTGATCGAAGCCAAGCTGCAACGCAGCCTCGAACGCTTTTGGGACGAGGCCGGGCTTTCAATCTCAGATTAATTTTGGACCGATTCACAAACCGAAATAGACCAGAGATGTTTGAAAGACTGGCCTCATGCTTCGCATTTCTTGCAGCGCTTCGCTCAACATGACAGGGTCACCATTGAGATGAGTTCCAGAGGCAGTTAGATAAAGCTGGCCGTGTGAAAATTCTGGCCACCATCGCGGAGGCGCAGGCGCTGCCGAACGCGAAGCGCCGCGTGCTCGTGCCGACAATGGGCGCGCTGCACAAGGCGCACGGGGAGTTGATTCGCGTGGCGCGCCAGGCTGCCGGCAAAGATGGCGAGGTCGCCGTCAGCATTTTTGTGAATCCGCTCCAATTTGAGCCCGGCAGCGACTACGAGCGTTATCCGCGACCCGAAAAGGCTGACGAAGAATTTTGCCGGAATGGGGGCGTCGATTTCTTATTTCGTCCTCCGGTCGAGGAGGTTTATTCAACAGGTCGTTCGACGTTCGTAGAGGAGACGTCATTGTCGAGCAGACTCGAGGGCGAATCGCGGCCCGGGCACTTTCGCGGGCTCTGCACGGTAGTCGCGAAGTTGTTTAACATTGTTGCTCCGGACGCGGCGGTGTTCGGTGAAAAAGATTTTCAACAACTGGCGATCGTCCGCCGCATGGTGCGCGACCTGGATTTCAACATCGATATCATCGCTGTGCCTACAGTCCGGGAGAAAGACGGGCTGGCGTGCAGCTCGCGCAATCAGTACTTGAATCCGGACCAGCGGAAGCAGGCCATGGTCTTATACAAAGCGCTAGAGGCGGCGGCAAATGCCGGCGAAAAATCCGCCAATGACATCGTGGTTCTTGCGCGCCAAGTGATCAGCGAAGCGCCTCTGGCACGGATCGATTACGTGGAATTGGTAGATGCCCAATCGTTGCAACCGATTGAAATGGTTGGACCGAACTCGGTCCTTCTTTTGGCGGTGTTCTTCGGCAAGACTCGCTTGATCGACAATATACGGCTGCCCTGACGCCGAGGGTCGTAATCCACACCATCGCGCAGTCGAGTCAAGGCATGCCGTTCTGGCAGGCAAGATCTCTGATTCACAGGGAGCGACCGGGAAAATTCACCTTGCCTGAGGCCGCAGAATCGGATACAGGATGACGGCGTTTATAATGAGGGGACTTCTTGCGGCCTGTCTCAGTCTATTGATTGCTGGCGCCCCGAAAGTCTTTGGGGATGAACAATCCACTTCGCCTTACGCCACGGCCGCGGACTTCGCCAAATACGCGATGAAGCTCCGGGAGCAGGCCTTAGTCAAGGTGGAACCGCAAGTGCTTATCCCGACCAGTTCGCACCCGGCGGTCCAGCGTTACCCGTGGAAAATGAGCATTGTGACGACCGTTTTCTGGGTTGGAGAACAAGCCAGCGGAAATAATCCGGTGCCGAACTACAAGAGCTCCTGGGATTTTAATTGGACGACGGACTACGGTGGAACGGATGATCCCAATGCACGGCGCAATTCGTTAGGTGCGTCTATACCAGTCGCATTTACCCCGAAACAGAATCCATTCTACTTCGCTCTCCCGTACAACGACGTTACGCATGGCCAGTTCAAGCCGGAAGCGCCGCTGGTGATTCCATGGTTTAAGCAGTCCTACACGGGCCAGGGCCAATCTGTATGCCGTAATCGCTGGATCGCCATTCGTAAGGGCAATCGCGTTTGCTATGCGCAATGGGAAGATTGCGGGCCGTTCCGGACCGATCATTTTCAATACGTCTTCGGGAATGAGCGGCCGAAGCCGAATCTTAACCATGGAGCCGGTTTGGATGTGTCCCCGGCAGTTCGCGATTATCTGGGACTGGCGCCTACTGACGTCACTGACTGGCAATTCGTGGAAGTGCGCGATGTGCCTCCGGGTCCGTGGCGAAACTACGGCGATAACAATCATTTCGTTCTTGCGCGGCGGCAAAGCGACCAGCAGCTAGCGGCAGGCGGTAGCGGAGCCGCGAAAAAGTAGTCGTTCAATTCTCCCAACTCGAGCGCTGTAGGTACGGCCCTGTGGGCCGTTTAATCCAACCAAGCGGTTATCGATGACCGGCCACAGGCCGTTGGCTACAATTGTGAATCCTTTTAGCCGCTTGGAGAAGATGCCGGAGAAGGAGTTGGCGAGACAACCGGAATGGCTTTCGGCGGAGTCTTCTCGCCCTGTTGCGGACTCGGACGCGGCGTAACGGGTGTCGCCATGTCGACTAATTCTGAAACGGTCACAAATTTGAAACCTTTGGCCTCGAGCTCATCGAGCGTAGAAGGCATCGCTTCGATCGTCCCCGGATGAATGTCGTGGGACAACACGATCGAACCCGGTCGCGTTTCCTTCAGGATCCGACTGCGAACTACTGCCGGGCCGGGCCGTTTCCAGTCGAGGGGGTCAACATCCCAAAGAATGATTTCGTATCCGAATTCATCGTGTATCCATCGTTTTTCCCGCTCTGTGATCGATCCGTACGGCGGTCGAAGCAATGTGGGACGCTTGCCTATGGCGTTCTTGATTGCATCGTCAGTTCGTTGCAGCTGACTCCGAACGTTTTCCTGGGACATCTTCGCGAAGTTAGGGTGCGACCAACTGTGGTTTCCGATTTCATGACCTTCGCGCGCGGCCCGTGCCACGATCTCGGGATGTTCGGCAACATTTTCGCCGATCACAAAGAATGTGGCTTTGATATGATGCGCAGCGAGTAGATCGAGCAGTTTCGGCGTCAGAACTGCGCTCGGCCCATCATCAAAGGTCATCGCGATATATGGCCCATCCACGTGCACGGAATTGAACGTGATCGCGGGCTCCTTAGGAGCGGGTGGAGTTTTCTCTGCGGGGGTCTCCGCGTGCTGAACTGCAGACTCGGCGCCGAGCGCAAATGTGAAAGTGAACGCGGCTGCGCAAGCCAGCAGCAAACGGTATTTACGCATTAGCGTGAAAGTAACATTGAACGCGTGTATGTAGCAGAGGCCGATAATTTCGCAACACGCCTGCCGCTGTGGCAGCAGAAATGACAACGCCGTTACTTTTGTAACGCGGTTGGGCTGCCGTAAGTCCTTGACAAGGAAGGGGCGTGCTGTTGTAGAAGGAGGGCGGGAGTATTCGTTCCGTGGCGTATGAGGCGCTTCATTTTCATTATCACGATTTTTGTTGTCGCGCTGTGCGGTGTCGCTGCGCGTGCGGGCACGCTGGTCAATGTAACGCAGGAGCACAATAATCCTTCCCGCGACGGCGTTTACATCGACTCGGCATTTACGCCTGAGGCAGCTGCTAATCTCGCACGCGATCTGAACTTTAACGGCACGATTTCCGGCAACGTGTACGCCCAGCCGCTTTACATCGAGGGCGGTTCCAATGGTCCGATGATCATTGCCGTGACCGAATCGAATAATATTTATGCGCTGAATGCTACGACCGGCACGGTGATTTGGCAGCGCAATCTTGGCGAGCCGGTGCCGCTGTCCAGTCTTCCGTGCGGTAACATCGATCCCGTAGGTATCACCGGGACCCCGGTTGTCGATCTCACCTCCCGAAGACTTTTCTTCGACGCATTGTTGGTCAACGGCGGAATCATAAAGCATTTCATTTATTCGTTGGACGTGGACACAGGCGTCACCACCCTGGGTTGGCCGGTGGATGTCAACGCGACCGCAACTTACAACGGCATCAACTTTGCTTCCCTAGCGCAGGAAGAACGGGGTGGCTTCGCTTTTGTGAACGGGATCGCGTACGCCTCTTACTCGGGATATTTCGGTGATTGTAATGTCTACCACGGTTGGGTGGTTGGCGTGGATATTAACAATCCTTCAACCGTTGGAGCATGGGCGACGACAGCGATAGGTGGCGGGATTTGGGGACACGGCGGTGTCGCAAGCGATGGCACTAACATGTTCGTAGTGACGGGCAACACGTTTAATACAGGCGGCAACTGGATGGGCGGCGAAGCGATTATCCGTTTGCAAGCTGGACCGCTCTTTAGCGATTTTTGGGCGCCTACTAATTGGTTCTCGCTTGATGGGAGCGACACGGATCTCGGTGGTGTTAGCGCTACGGTGATCGATGTGCCTGGAGCTACTCCTTCGCAGTTGGTGCTTGCTCTTGGCAAAGATTCGAATGCCTATCTGGTTGATCGCAACAATCTCGGCGGCGTCGGCATGCCAGTGACCCAAGCTAACGTCTCTGGAACTAACAGAGGGACGTCGGCAGTCACGTACCACACCAGTCAGGGAACGTATATCGCGTTTCATAACGATGTCGGCACGATCAGGGCCTACAAAGTCACCGCGACAAATCCGCCCACGATAACCTTCGCTTGGAGCATGAATCAGACCGGCCGCGGATCGCCATGGGTTACAACCACGGATGGAACCAATAACGCGATTGTCTGGTACGCAGCCACGACGAGTAGCGGAGACCAGCGTTTGCACGGGTATGATGGCGATACGGGCGCGGTCATTTATGCCGGCGGCGGAGCCAACGAATTGATGACTGGCACGCGGCAGTGGAACACCGGGATCGCCGCTCGTGGTCGCATTTACTTCGGCGCCGATAACAAGGTTTATGCCTTTAATCTACCTGGCGGAACCCCTACACCTACTCCGACTGCGACCGCAACACCGACTGCAACGGCCACTGCCACTTCAACTCCCATATCCACGACAACGCCTACTTCTAGTCCGACTTCGACCCCGACCGCCATGCCAAGTGCTACAGCCAGACCAACGCCTACTGCCAGGCCCGCTGTGACACCGCGGCCGCGACCGACTCCGGCACCAAGACCGACACCGTAAGTGCTCGAGACAAAATTACGATCAGTCACTCTTGGGCTGCTGCCTGTGATGAGCTAAAGCCTTGACAAAGAGCCGGCCTTCTCTTCTAGAAGGAGCGCGGGCGTACCGGTCGCGGGTGTATGAGGCATTTCATTTGGAATTTTGCGATTCTCGTTGCCGGTCTGTGGACCATGCTGCCGCGGACGATGGCACAGGTAAACGTCACGCAGGAGCATAACAATCCTTCTCGGAACGGCGTTTACATCGATCCGGCGTTTAACTTTTCCACGGCTCCAAACCTCACGCGCGACCTCGACTTCGATGGCACGATTTCCGGCAATGTCTACGCTCAACCACTTTATATCGAAGGCGGCCCGAGCGGGCCGATGATTATTGCTGTGACCGAATCGAACAATGTCTATGCACTCGATGCAACGACCGGCACAGTGATCTGGCAGGTCAACGTTGGGCCGCCGGTTACTTCTGGCCTTACCTGCACAAACATCAATCCTGCCGGTATCACCGGCACGCCTGTGGTCGATCTCGCCTCCCGGTCGCTTTTCTTCGACGCATTGATCGATGGCCCCACAAAGAAACATTTTATTTACTCGTTGAACGTGGACACTGGCGCCACCAACGCGGGCTGGCCAGTCGATGTGAACGCCACGGCCACCTACAACGGCATGACCTTTGAGTCACGAGTGCAAGAAGAACGCGGTGGACTGGCTCTTGTGGATGGAATCGTGTATGTGCCATACTCCGGTTACTCCGGGGACTGCGACAATTATCACGGTTGGGTTGTCGGGGTTGATATTAGTAACACTTCCGTGAGTGCGTGGGCGACGACGGCGATTGGCGGCGGAATATGGGGCCACGGCGGTGTTGCCAGTGACGGCACTAACATGTTCGTGGTCACAGGGAACACATTTAACACCGCTGGCAACTGGATGGGAGGCGAAGCAATCATTCGTTTGCAAGCAGGACCAATCTGGAGCGGCCAACCTATGGACTACTGGGCGCCTACTAATTGGTTCAATCTCGATCTAGGCGATACGGACTTGGGCGGGGTCAGCGCCACGGTCATTGACGTGCCCGGCGCCACGCCATCTGAGCTGGTGCTCGCCCTGGGCAAAGATTCGAATGCCTATCTGCTTGATCGCAACAATCTAGGTGGCGTCACTCTTCCTGTGGCGCAGGCGAATGTCTCGGGCATTAACAGAGGGACGTCAGCGGTCACCTATCACACCCGTCTAGGAACGTATATTGCTTTTCATAACGATACGGGTGTGATCAAGGCCTACAAAGTTACCGCAACAAATCCGCCAACCATCATTTTTGCCTGGAGCCAGACGCAGAACGGACGTGGCTCGCCCTGGGTAACAACGATTGATGGCACAAATAACACGATTGTGTGGGTAGCCGGAACTGGAAACGGAGGCGACCAGCGTCTGCACGGCTATGACGGCGACACGGGCGCGGTGATCTATGCGGGCGGCGGTGTCAATGAATTAATGACAGGCACCCAGCAGTGGAATACTGGAATCGCCGTTCGCGGCCGAATCTACTTCGCTGCCGATGACAAGATATATGCGTTTATGCTGTCCTTCGGCAGGCCTACGCCCACTCCTAGCACAACACCTACGCCCACGGCCACTACGAGTGCTACGCCAACGGCCACTGCGAGGCCGACGCCAACTGCCAGGCCTAATGTGACACCGAGGTTGCGTCCTACGCCGGCGCCGCGCCCGAGTCTCTGAAGCAAAAAGCAGTCGTTAGAACGAACGGGCGGAAACGATTCTGGGGAGCGCAGGTTGCTAGCCTGCAAACCTCGACAGCTTGCCGAGATGGGGAAATTGGAATCATTCGAAATTACTTTGCCGAAGGTGTTGCCGGTAGCGCTGCCGCCAACTTCGAGTTTGCAGCCTGTGCTCCCCAAAAGCTGCAGCGATGTTGACCTATTTTCACGCAACCGAGGATTTCACGTTTGGATTGACTCGATAAATCCAATCGCGCACGTGATCGCTCGACGAATTGATTTCTCGCAACACTGCGTCCACCAGTGCCCGATTTGGGGAAAATTCGCAGACCGGATCGGTATTCGCGGCGTTTCCGGTGAGCAACGCAGCCTGACAACGGCAGCCGCCGAAATCGATTTCTTTTTGCGGACAACTCCGGCACGGTTCCGGCATCCATTCTGTTCCGCGAAAGCGGTTGAAGCTTTCTGATTCCTGCCAAATCCAATCGAGGCTGCGTGTTCGGACATTTTCGAAACGCAAATAGGGAATCGCCGAGGAGGCAGTCGGGCAGGGGAGCACATCGCCGATCGGATTTACGGTCAGATAACGCTGACCCCAGCCGTTGAGACACGGTTTGGGGCGGGTCTCGTAATAATCCGGCAGCACATAAAAAATGTCGATCGTGCCCGCGAGCCGCGCTTTGGCTGCCGCGGCAATTTCTCTTGCGCGAATAACTTGTTCCCGCGTCGGAAGCAGTGCGGCACGATTTAAAAATGCCCAGCCATAAAACTGCACGTTGGCCAGCTCCACTCTCTGTGCCCCGAGGCTCTCCGCGAGTTCAATGATTCGGCGGAGGCGATCGATATTTCGCCGATGAATGACAAAGTTTAGACTGAGCGGGATTCCTGCGTCGCGAATCTTTGCCGCCACATCGAGCTTGCGTCGATGCGCGGAAGCGCCGGCGATTTCGTCCGCCAGGCTTGATTCATCCGACTGAAAACTCAGTTGAATCGAATCTAATCCAGCGCTGCGCAACGCGCGCACTCGATTGCCATCGAGGCCAATGCCACTGGTGATGACATTTGTGTAAAGGTTTGCCTCGCGTGCGAAGCGGACCAGTTCTTCGAGATCGCGGCGGGCGAGCGGCTCGCCCCCGGAGAAACCGATTTGCAATACACCGAGGGCGGCGGCTTCACGGATCACGCGTTTCCATTCTTCGGCGCTAAGTTCGCCCTTGTCTGCTATAGCGCGCGTTGTGCTCAAAGCAGCTGTAGGGTGGGCACTCCGCCTGTCAGCTCCTGGATCGGCAACCGATGCGGTTGCCCTACAATAGTGTGTCGGGTTTGAGCAGTACGGGCAGTGCAGTGGACAGCGATATGTGATCTCTGCGAGCAGCGCGTATGGGCGAGGGATCCTCATGCCAGTTGTTGTAGTCCAGCCGCCGCGGGATGATGCCGGTTCGAGGGATGATTCGTTTTGCCGGGATCATCGATCCCGGCTACAACGGGTGCGTTCATGTCCATTCGATCAGCTTGCGTCGATGAAGGTCGAACAGCGTTTCGCGCACATCGCTGGCGAGTGCGGCGGCGTCTGCGTCGTATTCTTTGGCGAGCGCCTGAACGATCTCCGCTACTGATCGTCCGTCACACCGGGAAACAATTTCGTGCGCAGTTTCGTTCAATTCGATGATGCCTTCGGGGTAAAGCAACACACTTTTGCTTGTGACGGAATCGGTTTGCAAACGGACGCCGCTCGTTAGGCGTGGCTGGACTGATCCAGAAATTGTGATTGCGCGCATTTTAATGAGGAACGGCGGTTTTTTCGAATCCGACGTACGCGTGGTGAATTGCGTCGAGCATGGACCAGAGCACATCGCATTTAAACTCGAGCGCATGCAAGGTTTCGCGCTGAAGCTCCGGCGTATTGCAATATTCCAGCGTGATTGCCAACGCCTCGTCGGAATCTCGCCGGGCCTGAGTGAGGCGACGTCGAAAATAATCGAGTCCGCGAGCATCAATCCACGGATAAAATTTTTGGAATGCCGCAAGGCGGGCGGTCATCAAATCGGGCGCAAAAAGCTCGGTGAGTGAAGATGCGATGGCGATCGGCCACGGCTGAGTGCGTGCGAAATTCACGTACGCATCGACTGCGAAACGAACTCCGGCGAGAAGATGACGATCGCTTATTAGTTTGTCGCGCGATAAGCCGCATGCTTCACCCAATAGCAGCCATGTTTCGATGCCGCCTTCATTCATGGGGCGAGCTCCTGCGAGCGTTCCGTACCCGGCGTCGCACGAGGTCCGCCCTCCTTGAATCAATCCATCGTGATCGAGAATGCGATGAATCCAGATGCGGCGCACCTCGCGCACGGGGCAATTAGACAGAATCGCGGCGTCTTTGAGAGGAATATTCTTTTGATAATAAAAACGATTCGCCACCCAACCGCGCACTGCATCGGGCGAAAGCAGGCCTTCATTCATCGAAACGTGAAACGGATGTTTGTCGTGGTAAAGTCGCGCGCCAACTGCGCGCAGCTTTTCGACAAATGTTTCGCGATCCCAAAGCCGAGTGGTCATAAAACGATTTCTACAAACCTATGTTGTAATGTCATTCTGAGCGAAGCGAGGCTGTAACGCAGCCCCGAACGCTTTCGGGGCGAGGCCAGGCTTTCAATCTCGGATCAAATTGGGACGGACTCTAGCTGAAAAAGGCCAGAGGATGTTTGAAAACCTGGACTCATGCTTTGCATTTGGTTGCAGCGCTCCGCTCGACATGAGAGCGCCATCTACAAGACGATCTCCAGCCCATCGCGCGCGATCTCGATGCCGGCCTGCTTGAGTTGTGTGCGTTCCGGAGAGCCAGGCATCAGGATTGGATTGGTGTTGTTTATGTGCGTGTAAATTTTCCGGCTGGCGGGCGATTGACGCAACGGATCAAGGCTGCCTTCGCTGATGGGCAGATGCTTCATCGCACGCGCGCCGCGAGCACCGGGCCGTACGGTTGCAAGTTCTCCGTCACTCCAGAATGTGCCGTCGAAGATAAGGACATCGGAACTGTGAATGGCATCGCGCAGTTCGTCAGTTACCATTGCAACGCTCGGTGCAACCAACGCGATTGTTCCTGACACATTGTCGCGAAATTGGAAAGCGGTACTATGCGGCAATTGGATGGCGCGAAAAGTAATGCCTCCGTCCAGCGATTGAAAATCCGCGCTGATCTTTCGCCATTCTATTCCACAGAATTGGGCGAGTATGCAATCAAGCCATGCAAGCGCAGATCGGGTTTCATCCGCCGCGTAAACCACCACTGGCTTCTCCTGCTGCCGCAGGAGCAAGAGACCCAGCACATGATCGATGTCGGCATTTGTCAAAAGAATGCCGGCGACCGGAGTACTGCGTGGAGCGCGGCGCGGTTGCAATGCCGGCGTGCATTCGATTTGTGCGGCCAGATCAGGCGACGCGTTGATTAACCACCAGGCCTGAAATTCCTCTGAGTCATCGCTGATCGCGATGCTCGATTGCGTTTGCGGTTCAATCGTGCGCGTGCGGGTCGCAGTGCAGTTAGCACAGGCACAATTCCATTGCGGCAAGCCACCGCCGGCCGCGCTGCCGAGAATACGGATGCGAATCAACCGAAGTTTTCGCGGTGATCAGATCGAGCCGGCGTAGCAGGTGCACTCAAAAAAAATCGGCACCGTTTTAAGCATCGGTTTAATCCATCGCTTTTTCGTGCGTTTCATAAATCCCGTAGGCTTGATAGTCAGGTGCGGTCTATAGGTCAAATCATTTCTTGATAAAGCTGATGTCGCCACTGCGCTCCACGCGTGCGACTCGAATCGTCGAAACGTCGTCGGTGTGTGCACTAAGACGCATGTCCTCATCCAGATCATGCGTTGAGACGTGGTTGCGCCACATCATACCTAGATCGCTTTGTCCGTCGCGCACAATGACATCGGGCCTGCCCTTGACGAGGATCCCAAATCCATGGGAGTAGAATGCCAGAAACGCGAAAAGGCGGTGGAGCACCACTAAAACCACGCCTCCTCCAAGCGTGGCGAAAAAAGCCGCCGAACCGTTGATGGCGCGCGAAAGCACGGCCGCAAGAATTACAAGCAGGACCGCGTCGAATGGAGTCTTGCGCGAGAGCGACCGTTTGTGTCCGAGCCGCATTGTGACCAGTGTGACAAGAAAGACAATGACGCCACGCAGCGAAATTTGACCAAGCGTCAAATCTTTCGGCTCTACGCCCAGGCCCAACAACATTTCAAAAGAGTTCCAGAATGCATTCATAGACGACATTGTACAGTGGCACGCAATATTTGGCGCGCGCAGGTTGCCGCAGGAATGCGTTCTTCCTCAGCGCGTTGGGAAAATGCCGATTGACCGCCGGATATTTGCGCGTTTGAACGATTCCGTTATCGGCATCTTCAGGAGAGGCCGAACCATCGCTTGCACGAGAAACCTTCGCATGGCATAACACCCACGCTCATCCGGTTTCGCCGAGCCAGTACACGACCATTTATGCCAATAGCCGCATCTCCGTCTCGCGACGTCGCACTTGAAACGCGTGTGTTCTGGGAGCGTTTCAAAAAACCGATCATCGCCGCGTTGAGTATCGTGCTCCTCGCAGTGATCGCGTTTACCGGCTACCGGTTTTATTCCGATCGCCGGGCCGCGGCTGCATCGGCCGCATTGGCGGGCGCCAATACCGCGCAGCAGTACGAAGAGATAATCGATCGCTATGCGAACACATCGGCGGGTGCCGACGCATACATCTTGTTCGCGGAAGCACAGCGGCGCGAAAGGAAATTCGCCGAGGCGAACAAAACACTCGAAAAATTCATAGCGCAGTATCCCAAGCATGAGCTTTTGAGCACGGCGAAGCTAGCAATGGCAGCTAACCTGGACTCGATGGGGAAAGTAGATGAAGCGTTGGCGATCTATCAGCAGATCGCGTCGGATTATCCACACAGTTACGCTGCTCCCTTGGCCATGCTTTCGCAGGTGTACATTTTGAAAGCGAAAAATCGGAATGATGACGCGCGTCGCATTTGTGAAACGATGCTGACTCAATACCGGACGAGCTTTTGGGCGGGCGAGGCGATGCAGCAGTTGCGTTTGCTGAAACCCATTACTTCGTCCACGCCACCACCAATGGTGCCGCCAATGTTGGCCAATCCTGCGTTGCCTGCGCCGCAAGCGCCGCCCGCGCCAAATCGCGGCGCGCGGCACTTGCGACCTCCGGTCGAAGCAGCTTTTGCTAACAGAAACGGCGCACGGGGCGTGGCGCTACGGTACTGAATTCGCTTAACGCTTCGAGAACTGGAAACGCTTCCGGGCGCCTGGTTGCCCCGATTTCTTTCGCTCTTTCATGCGCGGATCGCGACGCAGCAAGCCCTCGGCCTTGAGCGGGCCGCGCAAATTTGCATCGACTTGAAGCAGAGCGCGCGCGATGCCGAGCTGCGCGGCACCGGCCTGTCCCATCGCACCACCGCCACTCGCGTGAATGGAAAGGTCGTAACTATTGACTGCCTTGGCAGTTTGAAGCGGTTGCAACACGATGTTTTGCAACGGCACGGTTGGGAAATAATCCTCGAAGCTGCGGCCGTTGATGTCGATTTTACCGCTGCCGGGCATCATACGAATGCTGGCGACCGATGTTTTGCGGCGGCCGGTGGCAATGAATTCTTCAGTTTGTGCCATAGGATCAGACTTCTACAATTTGACAGCTTCGGGCTGTTGCGCGGCATGCGGATGCGAATCGCCGCGATAGACTTTTAGTTTCCGATAAACATGCCGGCCAAGCCGGTTGTGCGGAATCATTCCTCGCACGGCGCGTTCGACCAACAATTCAGGATGGCGAGCGCGGCGTGCCCTGACATTCTCAGATTTGTGGCCGCCGACGTACCCGGAAAAACTCATGTAACTTTTCTGTTCCTCTTTTTTTCCGGTGAGCCGGATTTTTTCCGCGTTAATGACGATCACAAAATCTCCAGTATCCACATGTGGCGTGAAAATCGCCTTTTCCTTGCCGCGCAGCAGGTTGGCGGCCTTGACCGCGACACGACCGAGCACCTGGTCTTCGGCGTCGATGAGCCACCACTTGCGTGACACTTCCGTGGCCTTGGCAGAAAAGGTTTTCATTCTTGGGAAAAGGGCACAAACAGTATGGGTGACGCAGGGAGATGTCAACCCGGCAACGACTGATTAGCTCGATAGTTCCTCCCGTCTTAATATCGCGCAAAACAGACCTTGGCTGGGGACAGAGCCACCCTACAATGTAGGGCCTTTCTACGAAACGACGATCTTCCCGATGAGTACTTTAGCTTCCACAAAGACTGCGATCTCGCCGCGGCGGGGCGAAGATTTTCCGGAGTGGTATCAACAGGTGATTCGCGCAGCCGAATTGGCTGAACCCTCGGACGTGCGCGGTTGTATGGTGATTCGTCCGTGGGGCTACGGGATCTGGGAAAACATGCAGCGCCAGCTCGATGCAATGTTTCGCGCGACCGGCCATCGCAACGCTTATTTCCCGCTTTTTATTCCGCTGAGTTATTTCGCCAAAGAAGCCGAACACGTAGAAGGCTTCGCCAAAGAATGCGCCGTAGTCACCCACACGCGACTGGAACTCGAGGCAGATGGAAGATTAAAACCCGGCAGTCCGCTGAGCGAGCCCCTCGTCGTTCGGCCGACTTCAGAGACTATCATTGGCGCCAGTTACGCGAAATGGGTTCAGTCGTACCGCGACCTCCCGATCCTTCTAAATCAGTGGGCCAACGTTGTGCGATGGGAAATGCGGCCGCGTTTGTTTTTGCGCACGACCGAATTTCTGTGGCAGGAGGGCCACACCGTTCACGAAACCGAAGAGCAGGCCCGCGCGGAGGCGACTTTGATTCTCGGAATCTATGAACGTTTCGCCCGCGAATATCTCGCCCTTCCGGTCTTCACCGGAACGAAATCCGAAAGCGAAAAGTTCCCCGGCGCGGTCCAGACCCTGACGCTCGAAGCGATGGTGCAGGACCGGAAAGCCATTCAGGCCGGCACTTCGCATTTCCTGGGACAAAACTTTGCCAAAGCGAGCGGTATTCAGTTTCAAAACCGCGAAGGGAAACAGGAGTTTGGCTGGACTACGAGCTGGGGTATGACCACGCGAATGGTGGGAACCGTCGTCATGATGCACAGCGATGACGACGGTTTGGTTTTGCCGCCGCGAATCGCGCCAACACAAATTGTGATTTTGCCGATTACCCCGAAGGAAGATACACGCGTCAAAGTTTTGGAAGCATGTGATGCGCTCGCGCTTGAATTGCGCGGAAAGCGCTTTGCCGATGCACCGCTTGAAGTAGAAGTCGATCGGCGCGATCTGGGCGGGGGTGTTAAGAATTGGGAGTGGATTAAGAAGGGAGTACCGTTGCGTCTCGAGATCGGTCCGCGCGATCTTGAAAAAAATTCGGCCGCAGTCAGCCGGCGCGATCAGCCAGTGAAGGCGAAAGAGTCGATGAAAATAGACGAATTCGCTGCGCGTGCTCCGGAAATTCTGGCCTCGATTCAGGATTCCCTCCATGCGCGCGCGAAAAACTCCCGCGACGCGAACACGCAGGTGATCAGTTCGAAGAAGGATTTCTACGATTTCTTCACGCCGAAAAATTCTGCGAAGCCGGAAATCCACGGTGGTTTTGCGCTCGCGCACTGGAACGGATCGCGCGAAGTCGAAGAACAGATAAAGAATGATCTCAAAGTGACGATTCGCGTCATTCCTGTGGATGATTCGGCGGAGCCTGGGCAATGCATTTTCACTGGTGAACCGAGCGCTCGCCGGGTGATTTGGGCGAAATCGTATTAGCGACAGGGACGCAAGTGAACCGTACGACGTGTGAGTTGACTGTGCAACGGTGACTGGTTTATTTCCGCCCGCCGATGCAATTGAAACTCTACAGCCGCCAGTGGTGCTCCTGGTGTATTGATGCCAAGGATTATCTCAGCGCGAACGGCTATCAGTTCCAGGAGATCGACGTCGGGCAAGATCGGCAGGCATACGAGGAGATGAAGCAGCTTTCTGCTCAGACCTACGTGCCCACGTTTGTAGCCGGCGATAAAGTCCTGGCGAATTTCGACACAGAGCAGCTCCAAAGATTTTTGAACGATTACCAGATCAATCCGTAGGCACGCTGTTGTGGTGATGCTTTTTGGTCTTCTTCTTACGCTCGGCGTGGCCGTGCTCAGCGTGGGTCTGCGCACTTTCCACAATTCGTATGCGCAAAAGGCCGGGGCTCTCGGGATCCTGGCCGCTACTTTTCTGGCCGTTTATTTTGCTACAGACAAGTGGTTGTGGGGTGTGGTTGCCGCAGTGGGCTGGCTGTTTCTGCCGTGGTTGGAGATTCTCACCCGGATTCGAGCACTGCGGCTTCCGAAGGAAAAACAGCTTCGGCCGAAAAGCCCCCCCTCTTCGGAAACGTTCCCTGCGCTGAGTGAAATCACGCGCGAAATCGAGGAGGAAGGATTTGTGTACAGCGATGACGCCGGGTGGGATTGGGAAGATTACCGACAGTTTTTCCGATTGTTCTACAGGGAAGAAGATCGCGCGCAGGCTGCGATCTGCCTGAATGAGCAGCGTGATTTTTCGTTTTATTATTTGCGCATTTCCTCGCGCACAAAAGACGGCAGTGTTTGGACGACGTGGAATTATCCGCTGTCCTATGGGTTGAAGCTCTCTCCTGCGTTTCGGATCAACCGGCAGCGGCCAGACCGCTCGTTCTGGCAGCTTGATCAAAGTCATCGCCAGTTCCTGCGCCGAAACAGAGTTGATCCTGCCGAGATTGAACCCCTGGATGAAACACAGATTCAGACTGACATCGAGAAGGATTTGCGCGACCAGATCGCGCATAACATTCACAAAGGTGTTCTCAAGCAAACTGCGACAGGCGACGTGAAGTATTCCTGGCGTGGAATGATTTACCTTTGGTGCCAATTCTTGGTCGATCTGGTGCGGCTGTAGCTCGTTCCGGTCATCCCGAGTGGAGCGCGCGACCTGACGATCGGCGGTTCGCTTGCGCTACTCTAGAAATTCTGGCGATAGCGGTCTACGAGAGATGACGCGGGACGATTTATCGCCCGTGCAGTTTGTGGTTAGGCGAATCTCGATCTGTGTTCATTTGAACTTGCGTCGTGCGACGACCTGAAGGATGATTCCGTCATGCTGACCGAGAGGCAGAGGACCGTGCTTGATTTTATTCAGCGCGAGCAGCGCGAAAAGGGTTTTACGCCGAGCACGCGCGAGATTCAAAATCACTTCGGGTTCGCCAGCCAGACCTCCGTGATGCAATATATCGCGGCGTTGGAGCGAAAAGGTTTTCTCAACCGCCACGCGCGCAAGGCTCGAGCGTTGATCACGCCCGCCATGAAAGTCCGGATTACCGACATTCCAATCTACGGCCAGATTCCGGCTGGGATGTCGGCGTTAACCGAGCAGAGCATCGAAGGCCATGTGTCGCTCGATACCCGCTCGGCGAATGTGTTGAAAAATCGCGGCACATTTGCGTTGCGCGTTCGGGGTGACTCAATGATTGGCGCGCACGTTCTCGATGGTGATATTGTGATCCTGGAAGACACCAAAGAAGTGCACAACGGTGATATCGTTGCGGCACTGATCGACGGCGAAACATCGTTGAAACGATATGTGGTGGAACGCGGCCGGCCATATCTCAAGGCGGAAAACCCGCATTATCCGGATTTGGTGCCGGCTCGAGAGCTCAAGATTCAAGGCGTGATGGTGTCGCTGATCCGGAAACAAGAACGACGGAAAAGGCACTGAAAGAGCTGTCATTCCGAGCGAAGTCGAGGAATGCCGTAGCAATACGGAAAGCTAGCTCAACGGGATCCTTCGACTCCACTTCGCTCTGCTCAGGACGTCAGTGAATAGGTTCATTTGAACATATTGATTCAATATGTCATGTTTTCTCCTCATGACTGCGAGCGCCAAGATTATCGATCTTCGCAAACTGCTGACGGAGCGTTTTCCTCATGTCGCCGTCACGACGCCTACGCGCTTGTTTACCAGTTTATCTTTTCTTGACGAACAAATTAGCGGCGGATTGCCGCGTGGGGCCAGCGCATCGCTCATTCACGCGCTGATCCATTGCGCGTATCGCGATAATTATTTCCTGGCCTTGATTGATGGACGCGATTCGTTTGACCCGTCCGGAGTTGAGAATCCGCGACTGCAACACCTGCTTTGGGTCCGGTGCAGCAAAGCATCTGAAGCTATCAAAGCGGCCGATCTTCTTTTGCGAGACGGCAATTTCCCGCTGGTGATTGTCGATCTGGTCCTCAACGCGCCGGAAGAATTGCGCAAAATTCCGCAAACGAATTGGTATCGGTTGCAACGATTGGTCGAGGTGGTTCCCACCGCATGTTTGGTTCTCACGCGGTATGAAATGGTTAGCAGCGCGCAACTTAAACTGCTCCTTGAAAATTCCTGGGATATTCGAACTTTTGAAACACAGAACGCCCTTTCGCAAGTGCGCATCGTTGTGAAACGATCGCATATTCAACCAGAAGGTAGAACTCAGCTAAACTGATGTTCGCCACGATTTATCTGCCGAATTTCTATTTGCAGGCTGTCACGCGGCATCAGGCGGAACTGTGCCTGAAACCCGTAGCACTGATCGAAGAACACGAAAGGAAACCACTCATCATTCAACTGAACGATGCCGCAGAAAAGGCGGGTATTCGAAAGGGTATGACGCCGAGTCAGGCTTTGGCCCGATCATTGCAGGTTGGAATCAAAGTTCGTGCATTCATGCAGGAAAAAACGATCCAGCAAATTTTACTTCACCACGCGTTCACTCTCAGCCCTTTTGTGGAAGACACAGCGCCGGGTATTTGCAGCGTTCAGTTTAC
>WNGK01002007.1_pt1 | contig 25258 bp, 26 predicted proteins | sample 5400601 | NCBI WGS metagenome assembly WNGK01 (sample SAMN13153376, study PRJNA577476) | soil metagenome | isolation source: 60 cm soil or saprolite under Garry oak tree replicate 1 | place: USA:California | collected 2016-06-15
GCCCGACATCGCTCGCGGTGTGGACCGCGGTTCCGAGGAGTACATGAATCAGGGCGCCGGCGACCAGGGCCTGATGTTCGGTTACGCCTGCGACGAGACGCCGACGCTGATGCCGTTCCCGATCTACTACGCGCACCGGCTCGTGCAGCGGCAGAGCGAAGTGCGCCGGGACGGCCGTCTGCCATGGCTGCGGCCGGACGCCAAGTCGCAGCTCACGGTGCGCTACGTCGGCGGCAAGCCGCACAACATCGAGACGGTGGTGCTGTCGACCCAGCATCATCCGAGCATGAATCACAAGCAGCAGGAGTTGGCCGAGGCAGTGATCGAGGAGATCATCAAGCCGGTGCTGCCCAAGGCGATGCTGGTCAACACGCGCTACCTCGTGAACCCCACGGGGCGCTTCGAGATCGGCGGGCCGCACGGCGACGCAGGGCTCACCGGGCGCAAGATCATCGTCGATACCTACGGCGGCGCGGCGCCGCATGGGGGCGGCGCGTTCTCGGGCAAGGACCCATCGAAGGTGGACCGTTCGGCGGCCTACGCGGCGCGTTACGTCGCCAAGAACATCGTCGCCGCCGGGATCGCCCGGCAGTGCCAGGTGCAACTCTCCTACGCGATCGGCGTCGCGCAGCCGATCAATGTGACCGTCTACACCGAGGGCACCGGCAAGATCGCGGACGAAGAGATCGCAGCGCTGGTCAACGCGCACTTCGACCTGCGCCCCAAGGGCATTATCCAGATGCTCGACCTGCTGCGTCCGATCTATCTCAAGACTGCCGCGTACGGTCACTTCGGCCGCGACGAGCCGGAGTTCACCTGGGAGAATACCGACCGCGCGGACGCGTTGCGTGCCGCCGCGGGGCTCCGCGGCGCAGTCGAGCACTCCGCAAAAACGCCGGTGTCGACGCGCCGACACAAGGCCGATCAGGGCGTGGCGTAAAGCAGGGCAGGCGGGTGGTGTCGGCGGCAATCTGCCGTCACCGCATTGTCACTTGTCCGGCAGCGGGATGAACTCGGTCTCTCCCGGGACCGGGGGAAATTTCTGTTCGCGCCAGCGCGTGCTTGCCTCGTCGATCAGCGCGCGCGAGCTGGCAACGAAGTTCCACCAGATCAACCGGTCGCCGTCCATCGCTTCGCCGCCGAGCAGTACGGCTCGCGCACTTGTCTGTGCCTCGATCCGGATTGTGGCGCCCGTAGGCAGCACCGCCAGATGCTGCTCCGACAGCGCTTCGCCGTCGACGATGAGGCTGCCCTCCACGGCGTACACGCCGCGCTGCTCGTGCTCGGGGGGCAGGTCGAGCGCCGCGCCGGGCGCCATTTCGATCGCCGCGTAGACCATCGGTGAGAAAATCGGCGTCGGCGCACGCTCGCCGAACGCGGTTCCCGCCAGCAGCCGCATCGAGACGCCGGGTCGTGCGATTTCCGGCAATGCGGTCTTCGGCTGATGACTGAACGAGGGCGCTGTGAGCTCCCGATCTTTCGGCAGCGCGACCCAGGTCTGGATCCCATGCAGGCGATGCCCGCGTTCGCGCGCCTCGGGCGGCGTCCGTTCGGAATGGACGATACCGGCCCCGGCGGTCATCCAGTTCACCGCGCCCGGCTCGATGCGTTGCACCGTACCGAGGCTGTCGCGGTGAATCATGCCGCCTTCGAAGAGGTAAGTCACAGTCGCCAGCCCGATATGCGGGTGCGGGCGCACGTCCGCGCCCTCGCCGGGAGCGAATGCGACCGGACCGAAGTGATCGAAGAATATGAACGGGCCGACCATCTTGGTGGGGAACGCGGGCAGCAGCCGCTGCACGGCAAAGCCACCCAGGTCGCGCCGGTGTGGTTTGAGAGTCAACACGACAAAGGACCTCCGCCTACAGTGTAATGTCGGCTTGGTCGCGGCGAAAGCGTGGCAGGTACGACGGCTCGCGGTAGAGTGCAGTTCCGGCAGACATGCCCTAACCGACATGCGTTTCTCCTATTACGATCGACTCTCCGCCGCGCGCAAGAAGATCTATCGCCGCAGCGATGAGATCGTCACGCTCGGGATCCCGCCGCGGCGCGAACTGGGCGCGACCGTGCTCCGTATCGCCTCGGCGCTCACCGCGGACGACCGCGCGGCCGTGCAGCGGGCTTGCCAAAGCCTGATCGACGCGCTGGCCGAGGGCTATCACGTCCCCGCAGTGCGGGTGCGCATCCTGGCCAAGCGTCCGGCCGACAGCTCCGGTGAGCTTCACGGCCTCTACGAGCCGGAGGAGGGGCGCACGCCGGCGCGCATCACGGCCTGGATGCGCACCGCGCAGAAACAGCAAGTTGTCGCCTTCAAGACGTTTCTGCGCACCGTGATTCACGAGCTTTGCCACCACCTCGACTACGAGCTGTTCGCGCTCGAGGAGACGTTTCACACCGAAGGCTTCTACAAGCGCGAGTCGAGCCTTGTCGCCGCGCTGCTGGCGCAGCGCGAGGCACCGATCGACGCGGCGCGACTAGGGTGATCCCTTTCCCGGCAGTGCCTTGGCAGCGCGGCCACTTGCGCTATAATTTCATCTCTCCCCCGAGGAGCGTTGCAACAGGATGGTTCTCGCGCCCACGCGACGGCCGCTCTGCCAGGCTCGGGGGCTTCCACCTTGCAACGGCGCTCGTTGAACCGCGGCTCGCGCGCGGGATGACGAGCAAGCCTTCCGTCACCGCGGCGCGCTCCCCGACAAGGAGTGACTGATGAACGCTGTGACCGAAACCAGGAATTTCACCGACTTCAAGGTCGCCGACCTCGACCTCGCGGCATGGGGCCGCAAGGAAATCGCCATCGCCGAGACCGAGATGCCGGGACTCATGGCGATCCGCGAGGAATTCGCCCCGCAGCAGCCCCTGCGCGGCGCGCGCGTCGCCGGCTCGCTGCACATGACGATCCAGACCGCCGTGCTGATCGAGACGCTCAAGGCGCTGGGCGCCGAGGTTCGTTGGGCGTCGTGCAACATCTATTCGACCCAGGATCACGCCGCCGCGGCGATCGCCGCCTCGGGCACGCCGGTGTTCGCCTACAAGGGCGAATCGCTCGAGGAGTACTGGGAGTTCACCCATCGCATTTTCGAATGGCCCGACGGACGCGGACCGAACATGATCCTCGACGACGGCGGCGACGCGACGCTCCTCGTGCATCTCGGCGTGCAGGCTGAGTCCGACCGCGCATGCATTTCGCACCCGGCCAGCGACGAGGAGTTCTGGCTGTTCACCGCGATCGCGAAGCGGCTCGCTGCGGAGCCGAAGTTCTATTCACGGCTGAAGGGCAACATCAAGGGCGTGACCGAAGAGACCACCACCGGCGTCAAGCGGCTCTACCAGATGCACAAGGAAGGGCGCCTCGGCTTTCCGGCGATCAACGTCAACGACTCGGTCACCAAGTCCAAATTCGACAACCTCTACGGCTGCCGCGAATCGCTGGTCGACGGCATCAAGCGCGCCACCGACGTGATGATTGCCGGCAAGGTCGCGCTGGTCAACGGCTACGGCGACGTCGGCAAAGGGTCGGCTCAGGCGCTGCGCGCGCTCTCGGCGCAGGTCTGGGTGACCGAGGTCGACCCGATCTGCGCGCTGCAGGCGTCGATGGAAGGTTATCGCGTCGTCACCATGGACTACGCCTGCGACAAGGCCGACATCTTCGTCACCGCGACCGGCAACATCGACGTGATCACGCACGAGCACATGCGGCGGATGAAGAACAATGCGATCGTTTGCAACATCGGCCACTTCGACAACGAAATCGACGTCGCGTCGCTGAAGGCGCACCAGTGGGAGAACATCAAGCCGCAGGTCGATCACATCATCTTTCCCGACGGCAAACGCATCATCCTGCTCGCGGAAGGGCGGCTGGTGAACCTCGGCTGCGGGACCGGGCATCCGAGCTACGTGATGTCGAGCTCGTTCACCAACCAGGTGATGGCGCAGATCGAGCTGTGGGGCGATGCGCAGTCCGGCGGCAGGAAATATCCGGTAGGCGTCTACGTGCTGCCCAAGCACCTCGACGAAAAGGTCGCGCGATTGCAGTTGAAGAAGCTCGGCGCGATGCTCACCGAGCTGTCCGACAAGCAGGCTCGGTACATTGGGGTGGATCTCAACGGTCCCTACAAACCTGAGACGTATCGTTACTAGGGGCGTGAAAAAGCCGGCGTGGACCGCGCGTACTTCGTACGCCGGTCACGCCGTCACGGCGGATTGAAGCGTCACCTGCGGCGACGCTTAATCCGCCGAAAGCGACAAGGCATGAAAGGTTGGATTCAATGCGTATCGCGGTAATGGGTGCAGGAGGTGTGGGCGGCTACTTCGGCGCGAAGTTGGCGAAGGCCGGGCACGAGGTCGCGTTCATCGCTCGCGGACGGCATCTCGCGGCGATGCGTGAGCGTGGCCTCACCGTGCGCAGCGCCTCCGGCGAGATCCGGCTGCAGGCGCCGACGGTGAGCGACGATCCCGCAGCCCTCGGCGCGTTCGACATCGTGCTCTTCGCGGTCAAGCTCTGGGATACCGAGTCCGCCGCCGAGGCCATCCGGCCGTTGCTCGCTGGCGGGGGTCTGGTCATCCCGTTCCAGAACGGCGTCGAGAGCATCGAGCGCATTGGTGCGGTGGTCGGCGCATCGCAGGTGATGGGTGGCGTAGCCTATATCGCCGCGACCATCGCCGAGCCCGGCGTGATTGCACACACGGGGCAGATGGCACGGCTGCGTTTCGGGGCAGTGCTCCCCGAACAGGAGGGTTCGGCGCGTCGTTTTCTCGAAGCCTGCACCGGGGCTGGCATCGATGCGGAGCAGGTCGCCGACGTACGGCGCGCGCTGTGGGAGAAGTTCGTTTTCCTCGCGGCCATGTCCGGTGTGACGGGCGCCACGCGCCAGCCCATCGGCGTGATCCGGGCCGATCCCGACCTGCGCTCGGCGCTCGAGGCGGCGATGCGCGAAGCCGTCACGGTGGCGCGCGCGCGAGGCATCGCGCTCTCCGACGCGTTCGTCGAAAAGCAGTTGGCGTTTGCCGACGGCTTGCCGGCGGAGATGAAATCGTCGATGCTGAACGACCTCCTTGCGGGCAACCGCCTCGAAGCGCCGTGGCTGTCGGGGGCTGTGACGCGGATGGCGAAGGAGGCCGGTCTACAGGCACCGGTCAGCGCGACGCTGTACGCGGCCGTCAAGCCATTTTCAGGCGGCAGCCGCTGATTGCGCCCGACAGAAGGAGCGGCGGGATGAGATTGTTACTGGTGTTGCTGATCAACGCGGCCGCGCTCCTCGCGTTGCCCTATCTGATGTCCTCGATCACCGTGGACTCGATCCCCACGGCGCTGATAGCGGCGCTGATCCTCGGATTGATCAACACGTTTATCCGGCCGCTCCTCATCCTGCTTACGCTGCCGGCAACGCTCCTGACGCTCGGGCTCTTCATCTTCGTGATCAACGGGCTGCTCTTCTGGTTCGTCGGCTCGTTCGTTCAGGGCTTCCACGTCGCCGGCTTCTGGTCGGCGTTCTTCGGCGCGATTCTGTACAGCATCATTTCCTGGGCGCTCTCGGCGCTGCTGCTCGGCAAGCGCGATTGAGATCGTTCGCCGATGGCCGGAACCGCAGATCGCGTCTTCAGCTTCGAGTTCTTTCCGCCGGCGACACCGGAGGGCGTGGCGAAGCTGCGCGCCACGCGTGAGCGCCTGGCGCGGCTCGGGCCGAGGTTCTTCTCGGTGACCTTCGGCGCGGGCGGCTCCACACGCGACCGCACGCTCGCCGCGGTGCTGGAGATCCAGGCCTCGGGGCAGCGCGCAGCGCCGCACATCTCGTGCATCGGCTCGACGCGGGAGAGCATTCGCGCGACGCTGGCCACCTATCGCGAGCACGGGATCGGGCATTTGGTGGCCCTGCGCGGCGACCTGCCTTCGGGCAGCGCCGACGTCGGTGAATTCCGGTACGCGAACGAACTCGTCGAGTTTATCCGCGAGGCGACCGGTGACTCGTTTCACGTCGAGGTCGCGGCGTATCCCGAATATCACCCGCAGGCGCGAACACCGCACGAGGATCTGGCCAACTTCAAACGCAAGATCGACGCTGGCGCCAACTCGGCGATCACGCAGTATTTCTTCAACGCCAGCGGCTACTACCATTTCGTCGATCAGGCGCGCGCCGCCGGAGTGAACGTGCCGATCGTCCCCGGCGTGATGCCGATCCTGAGCTTCTCAAAGCTGGCGCGCTTTTCCGACGCGTGCGGCGCGGAGATTCCGCGGTGGATCCGCCGGAAACTGGAGAGCTTCGGCGACGACACGGCGTCGATCCGCGCGTTCGGGATCGACGTCGTCACCCGGTTATGCGACGACCTCCTGGCGCATGGCGCGCCGGGGCTGCACTTCTATACGCTCAATCAGGCGAGCCTGACGACGATCATCTGGGAGCGGCTTGGGCTAGGGTCAGAGACCTTCCAGGCTTAAACCACGGCGCTGCAGATTGCCGAGAAAGTCGAGTCTGACCCTACTTTCCTACTTTCCGGGCCGGAATGACACCAGCTCGATGATCGTGGATTCGGTGCTGATCGTGGTCATGTCGGGGCCGCCGCCCTTTTCGGTGTACTCGGCGGCCCGCGCTTCGCGCACCGGCGCTTTGACTTCGGGTGCATACCAGATCGCGTCGCGACGGGTCGTGCGCGTGCGCCAGAACTCCTCGTCGTCGAGCTGCACGATACGATAGACGTATACCGCGTCGAAGCTGCCCGCGGGCACGCTGATCGCTTTGCGTCCGTCGATCTTGCCGTAGATCAGGATCTGGTCCTTGAGCTGCGTATCGGCGCGCATCGTATCGATCGATTGGCGCCACGTCTTGCCGTCATCGAGCGGAAACGCAAGCAGTTGCGCCGGTGGGTTGAACGGGCGCGGCGGCTCGCGCCATAACGATCCGATCCGTAGCCGCCCGCCGCCGTCGAGCTCGTCGATCCACTCGGCGCGGCCGGTGTTGTCGGTCAGCCCCAGCCGGATTCGGGCGGACCCGCCGGACATGGCGATGACCTCCGCATCGAGCTGCGACAAGGCGCCCCGGCGCAGATTGTCGGTGATCTGGTACTGCCAGCGGTCGCCTACGGCCAGCCGCGGCGCATCGACAGGCGGCCCGACAGGCGCCGAGGCGCAGCCGGCGACGCCAATGAAGGCGAGCAGCGACACGGCAGTGAAGAACTGCGAATGGGTGATCAATGGGCGCATCGGATGCTCCAACGTTGGAATGCCGCGCACATGCTCACGGGCGTTTTCGCGGACCCCGAAGGCGCGTAGAGATCCGTCTATCGTAAACAAGCCGGCGTGACCCCGTCATCCACGGCTTCCCGCCGCGCTCAGTTGCCACCGTCGGTGATCGCGCCGAGACTCGCCGTCGACACCAGTTTCATATACTTCGCCAGCACGCCGCGCGTGTATCGGGGCAGGGGCGGCTTCCAGCGCGTCCGGCGGCGTGCAAGCTCCGCCTCATCGACGTTCAACTGCACGAGCAGCTTGCGCGCATCGATGGTGATCGAGTCGCCCTCATCGACCAGCGCGATGGTCCCGCCGACGTACGCCTCGGGCGCGACGTGGCCGACGACCATGCCCCAGGTCCCGCCCGAGAAGCGTCCATCGGTGACCAGCCCGACCGATTCGCCCAAGCCCTGTCCGATCAACGCCGAGGTCGGTGCGAGCATCTCCTGCATGCCGGGCCCGCCTTTCGGGCCCTCGTAACGGATGACGATGACGTCGCCGGGCCGGATCTTGTTCGCCATGATCGCCTCCAGGCACGCCGGCTCGGAGTCGAATACGCGGGCGGGGCCGGTGATTGCCACGTTCTTGAGGCCGGTGATCTTCGCCACACAGCCTTCCGGTGCGAGGTTTCCCCTGAGGATCGCGAGGTGGCCCTGGGCATACATCGGCTTGGACCAGGGGCGGATTACCTCCTGATCGGCTCTTGGGTTCTCGGGAACGTTGGCGAGCTCGTCGGCAAGCGTTTTCCCGGTGACCGTCATGCATTCTCCGTGCAGCAGGCCGTGATCGAGCAGCATCCGTAGCACCTGCGGCACGCCGCCCGCGGCATGAAAATCGGTGGCGACGAAACGGCCCGAGGGTTTGAGCTCGCACAGCACCGGCACGCGCTTTCGTACGCGCTCGAAATCGTCGATGTTCCACTCGACTTCCGCCGCGGCGGCGATCGCGAGGTAATGCAGCACCGCGTTGGTCGAGCCGCCGGTCGTCATAACCAGCGAAACGGCGTTCTCGATGGCGTCGCGGGTGATGATGTCGCGCGGCTTCAGATCGATCCTCACGGCGTTGACCAGAACCCGCGCGGACGCCGCCGCCGAATCCGCCTTCTCGGGATCGGGCGAGGCCATCTGGGAGCTCCCCAGCAGGCTCATCCCCAGCGCCTCGAAGGACGACGACATCGTGTTCGCGGTGTATTGTCCCCCGCAGGCTCCGACCGACGGGCAGGCGTGCCTCTCGATGCCCTCGAAGTCTTCCTTGGCCATCTTGCCGGCGCTGAACGCGCCGACCGCCTCGAAGGGGCTGACGATGGTGAGCTTCTCGCCCTTCCAGAACCCCGGCTTGATCGTGCCGGCGTAGACGAAGATGCCGGGCACGTTCATGCGCGCCATCGCCATCATGCTGCCGGGCATGTTCTTGTCGCAGCCGCCCACACACAGCACGCCGTCCATGCACTGGCCGTTGACCGCCACTTCGATCGAGTCGGCAATGACCTCGCGCGACACCAGGGAATATTTCATTCCATCGGTGCCCATGGCGATACCGTCTGTGACCGTCGGGAAGCCGAACACCTGTGGCATGGCCCCGGCGTCCTTGAGAGCGACCATCGCCCGGTCGACGAGTGGCTGGATGCCGGCATTGCAGGGATTCATCGTGCTGTGGCCATTGGCCACACCAACGATGGGCTTGTCGAAATCGCCGTCGCCAAAGCCGACCGCACGCAACATGGCCCGGTTCGGCGAGCGGGCCGTCCCCTGCGTGATGATGCGGCTGCGGCGGTTGTTCGGCATCGGGGAATCCTCTCTCGTATAATCGCGAATTCTAACAAAGCCCCCGGCGCGCCACGCTGACGCCGGTCATCGATGCTGGTTCACCCGCAGTTCGATCCGGTCGCTTTCCACGTCGGACCGCTGGCCATACGCTGGTACGGGCTGATGTATCTGATCGGCTTCGTCCTGTTCGTCGTTCTCGGCAAGTATCGCGCACGACAGAATCTGCTGACGGGGTGGCATCCGCGCGACGTCGACGACATGCTTTTCTTCGGCGTGTTCGGCGTGATTCTCGGCGGTCGCCTGGGCTACGTTCTGTTCTACAAGCCGCTCTATTATCTCGCTCATCCGCTCGAAGTGCTGGCGCTCTGGCAAGGGGGCATGAGCTTCCATGGCGGGTTCCTCGGCGTTCTACTGGCGCTGGCTTTCTTCGCGCATCGCCGCCATAAGCGATGGCTCGAGGTCACCGATTTCGTGGCGCCACTGTGCCCGCTGGGCCTTGCCGCAGGGCGGCTTGGAAATTTCATCAACGGCGAGCTATGGGGACGCCCGACCAACCTGCCGTGGGCGATGGTATTTCCGCAAGTCGACGCCCTTCCGCGGCATCCGTCGCAGCTCTATGAATTCGGGTTGGAAGGTCTCGCGCTCTTCGCGCTGCTCTGGCTCTACGCGCGGCGACGACGACCGGTTGGCGCGGTGTCCGGACTGTTCCTGATCGGCTACGGAGGATTCCGCTTTCTGGTCGAATACGCGCGCGAGCCGGACAATTTCCTTGGCGTCCTCGCATTCGGTCTGTCGATGGGACAATGGCTGTCATTGCCCATGATCCTCGCCGGTGTCGTGCTGATGCTCTGGGCGTATTGGCGCGCGGGCAAGACCGAGCCGACGCTGTTCGGTCCTTAGCAGGTTGCCCGATCGGCCGTATGCCGCCTACTCGGTGCGGCGGTAGTCGCCCTCGATCGTCTCGCGGCGGAACGCCCGGCCGATTCCGGCGGATTGGGTCGCGAACGGAGCGCCCAGATTGATGGGCAGCAGGAGCAACAACAGCGCGATCACGTCCGAGATGATCCCGGGCAGGATGAGCAGGAGCGCAGCGAGAATCCTGCGGCCGCTGTCGAGCAGTCCGAGCAGCAGCGGTTGATCGCCGCGCAGTGCCGCGAACGTCTTGGCGCGGAAGCTCATCCGCTCGTTGCGCAACAGCAGCGCGCCTGCGACGGCGGAGGCAGCGAGCCAGGCCAGCGTCGGAATGCCGGTCAACCGCGCGAAGCGCATCGTCGCCAGCACGTCGAGCACCGGGAAACTGAGTACAATCAACAGCACGATAAGACGCATGGAGGCTCCTTGGCGCCGGCGGCAACCCGACTCTCAGCACGGCGGCCCAAGCATTCCGCGCCGGAGTCCGCCATCCTGGTCCTGACCGCACTGCCCGAACGTGCCGCTGCAGAAGCGCTCGCGCGCGAGCTTCTCGCCGCACGTCTGGCTGCGTGCATCCAGGTCGGTGCTACCATGCAATCACTGTATCACTGGCGAGGCGAAATCGAAACGGTCGATGAAATTCCGATGGTGATCAAGACCCGGATTGGACTCTATGCTCGCGTCGAGGCGGCCATCAGGAAGCGCCATCCCTACGAACTTCCCGAAATCGTCGCTGTCCCCCTCTGCAATGCATTGCCGGCCTATCTCGACTGGATCACCGCGGAGACGACGAGTGACGCTTGATCGACTCGCCAGAGCCCTCGCGAGCCTGACGGCGGTTGCCGCGCTGGGCGTCGCGGCGTCGGCGCTGGCGCAGGTGAACCCGCTTGCGCCGGATCGGGCGTTTCGGTTCAGCGCGGCGCTGATCGACAGCCGAACGATCGAGGCGCGATTCACCATCGCCGAGGGTTACTACCTCTATCGCGACAAGATCCACTTCGCGGTCGAGCCGGAAACCGCCGGGCTCACGGTTCCCCCGCTGCCCGAGGGAAGGATGAAGGAGGATCAATTCTTCGGTCGGGTGGAGACGTATCGCGGCGGCATGGTCGTCAGGCTTGCCCTGAAGGACGCGAAGCCCGGGAAGGCTGTCGTCATCGCCGCCGAGTCGCAAGGTTGCGCGGACATCGGTCTTTGCTACCCGCCGAACGTGCAAAAGGTGACCCTCTCGATCCCGGAAGGAAGCGTCGTCCCCAACGTGCCGACCGAGGCTGCGAAAAAGACATGGTTCAACTAGCTCAGTGAAGCTAGCGGGCGCTTACTGTCAGAAAACATGACTCGCCGCTTGCGCCACTGGGTTCTGATCGGCGCCGCCGGTGCAATTGCGCTGGCGGCTGGCCTCGGCTTCGCGCTCTGGGATCGAACGCCGCCAGACGCCTCCGCGCTTCTCGCGCTTTCCCTTCCGGATACCGACGGCACGCCCCAGTCGCTGGGCCAGTGGCGGGGCAAGGTTCTGGTGGTCAACTACTGGGCGACATGGTGCGGGCCTTGCCGCGAAGAGATGCCCGAATTCGTTCGCGCCCAACGCGATCTAGGTCCTAACGGACTCCAAGTTGTAGGCATCGCCATTGATCAGCCAGCAAAAGTTGCTCAATTCGCGAAAGAGCTCGGCTTGAACTACCCGGCCCTGATCGGCGGCTACGACGCAGTGGACATCGCCAAGCCACTCGGCAATCGGCTCGCAGCGCTGCCTTTCACGGTCGTGCTCGATCGCCAGGGCCAGGTCGCTCATGCGCAACTCGGCCCGCTCAAACCCGAGCAACTTCGATCCATCATCAACGCTTTGCTCTAGGCTCCGCGCGCTGCGACAGCGCCCGCGTTTGTGCGGTCCCGAGTGCTGGCCTAGCGGCATGATGAGGCGTACCCTACAGGCCGCAATAACCGCAAGTTTGGCCAACACTGGACAATCTGCCGGCATCTCCGGCAAACTCGACGCTTACTGCATGGTTTGAGACCGTGTGCGCCTCGCCGCACAGCGGGCAGCCACTGATCGCGAACATGGGATCGACCCGCCACGCGCGTGGCTGTGGACGGGAGGGCATCAAGGCGCCGCCCTTGAGCGAGCCGACTCATGGCCCACCATCGAACAACGACGCAAGGGGACAGGCTCGATGGACCTGCGGAAGTTGAAGACCCTGATCGAGTTGGTCGAAAGCTCGGGAATTGCCGAGTTGGAGATTTCCGAAGGCGAGGAGCGCGTTCGGATCACCCGGTCCTTACCCGCGGGTGCTCACCCGCCCTCCGCGGGAGCGCCCTTAGGGGCGCAGGTGACTTCGCCGCCTGCCGGCTCCGCAACCGGCGCCGCCGTGCCGGCGGTGGTCGAGCCCGAGGGTCATGTGGTGAAATCGCCGATGGTGGGAACGTTCTATCGCTGCGCATCACCCGGGGCAAAGCCGTTCATCGAGGTCGGCGACCAGGTACAGGTGGGCGATCCTCTGTGCATCATCGAGGCCATGAAGCTCATGAACGAGATCGAGGCCGATCGGGCCGGGGTCGTCAAGGCGCTACTCATCGAGAATGGGCAGCCGGTCGAATATGGCCAGCCGCTCATTATCATCGGCTGAAGCGCTGCGCCGCACGCGCCCGCGCATCATCCGCCGCGGCTGTTCAGCCTCCCGCCTGATCCCGACGTGCCCGCCAAGACCGCCGGCCAGCTGTTCGACAAGGTACTGATCGCCAACCGCGGCGAGATCGCGCTGCGGGTGCAGCGCGCGTGTCGCGAGCTTGGCATCAAGACCGTCGTCGTTCACTCCGAGGCTGATGCGGATGCCAAGTACGTACGCCTTGCCGACGAGTCGGTCTGCATCGGCCCGGCCTCTTCCGCCCTGAGTTATCTCAACATTCCCGCGATCATCAGCGCCGCGGAGGTGACCGACGCGCAGGCCGTCCACCCGGGCTATGGATTCCTGTCGGAGAACGCCGACTTCGCGGAGAAAGTCGAAAAGAGCGGTTTCGTCTTTATCGGTCCACGTCCCGAGACGATCCGGCTGATGGGCGACAAAGTGAACGCGAAGGTGGCGATGACCAAGGCCGGGGTCCGGTGCGTTCCGGGCTCCGAGGCGGCGCTGCCCGACGATACGACGGAAGTGATCCGGCTCGCGCGCGAAGTCAAATATCCGGTGATCATCAAGGCCGCCGGCGGAGGCGGCGGGCGCGGAATGCGTGTCGTGCATACCGAAGCTGCGTTGCTGCCGGCGGTAAGTCTCACCAAGGCGGAAGCGAGTGCAGCCTTCGGCAATCCGATGGTCTACATGGAGAAGTATCTCGACAATCCGCGGCACATCGAGATCCAGGTACTCGCCGACGAGCACAAGAACGCGATCTATCTGTTCGAGCGCGACTGTTCGATGCAACGGCGGCACCAGAAGATCATCGAGGAGGCGCCCGCACCCGACATCGCGCCGCGCCTGCTCTCGCGCATCGGCGAGCGCGCCGTCGAAGCGTGTCGCAAGCTCGAGTATCGCGGCGCTGGAACGTTCGAGTTTCTGTTCCAGGATGGCGAGTTCTACTTCATCGAGATGAACACCCGGATCCAGGTCGAGCATCCGGTCACCGAGCTGATCACGGGCATCGACCTGGTGCAGCAGCAGCTTCGAGTCGCGGCGGGCCAGAAGCTCGCGTTCCGGCAACGCGATATCGTGCGCCGGGGTCACGCGATCGAATGTCGCATCAACGCCGAAGATCCCGAGACGTTCGTGCCTTCTCCGGGCCGCATTACCTCCTACCATGCGCCTGGCGGCCCCGGCATCCGTGTCGACTCGCACGTCTATCAGAATTACCTGGTGCCGCCGCATTACGACTCGCTGGTGGGCAAGGTCATCGCCTACGGGGACACCCGTGAGCAGGCGATCGCACGCATGCGCATCGCGCTCTCGGAAATGGTCGTGGAAGGCATCAAGACCAACATTTCGCTGCATCAGGAGTTGCTGCTCGACGACGCGTTCCTGCGAGGCGGTACGTCGATCCATTATCTCGAGCAGCGGATGGCGAAGCGCAAGACCGGTGCCTGATCGTTCGGCGTCGCAATATCGCGGACTGACCTTCGACGCCGCCCCGGACGCCGCGGAGCGCTGGGCCGACGCTCTGCTGGAAGCCGGTGCACTGTCCGTTGACGCGACCGACGCCAACGCGGGCACACCCGGGGAAACGCCGATTTACGGGGAACCCGGGACTCTCGACTCGGCGCGCTGGCCGGTGACCCGGCTGACGGCGCTCTTCAGTGGAGCATCCGACCCCGAGCGCGCGGTGGCCCAAGCGGCGGCTGTGCTCGGCGAGTCGCTTCCGGCGTACTCGATGGCAACGATTCCCGGCGGTGACTGGGTGCGCAGGAGCCAAGCGCAATTCGCGCCCATCCGCGTCACCGACCGGCTGTGGATCGTACCCTCCTGGTGCGCTCCGCCGGACCCCGCGGCGATCAATATCGCGCTCGACCCGGGACTCGCCTTCGGGACCGGGGCTCATCCGAGCACGCTACTGTGTTTGCGCTGGCTCGCCGAGAATCTGCGTCGCGGTGCATCGGTGCTCGACTATGGCTGCGGCTCGGGGATTCTGGCCATTGCAGCTGCGAAGCTCGGGGCCAGCCGCGTGGCCGGGATCGACATCGATCCGCAGGCCATCGAGACGAGTCGGGCCAATGCCGCAGCCAACGGCGCCATCATCGAGTTCGGTTTGCCCGAGGACCTCCCCGCGGAGTCAGTCGACGTCGCGCTCGCGAACATCCTCGCCAATCCACTCGAGCTCATGGCGCCGCTGCTCGCCGCGCGCGTTCGCGTCGGCGGCAGTATCGTGCTTTCCGGGCTCCTGGAAGCGCAGGTCGACGCCGTCCTCGCGGCCTACGAGCGATGGTTTAATATCGAGCTATGGGGGACGGCGGACGGATGGGCGGCGCTGGCGGGCGTGCGAGTTACGCGCTGACCAGGGGATTCACGGGACTCGGCGCGCGAGACGATGGCTGAACAACAGTTCACGCGCTGTCCCGGCTGCAAGACCATCTTTCGTGTGACGCCGCAGCAGCTGGCGATGCGCGGTGGCCAGGTGCGTTGCGGCCACTGTCAAACGGTTTTCGACGGAGTGGCCGGGCTCTTATCGCTGGCGCCGCGCCTCCGCGCGGAGGGCGACGACTCCGAGTTTGACGAAGCCGCGCTCGGACCGCCGACGGTAACGCTGCGTAACGCCCAGGCGCTGCGACCAGCACCGTCTGCCGACGAAGCCGATGGGCGAGTCGAGCCGTCCGGGGAAGCGACCGCCACGGACGGCGAGCCGAGCGATTTCGCCTCTGCGGAAGCGGCTTACGCCGCGCGGTTCTCCTGGCAGGAAACACAAAATCGGCGGCGGATTCCGATGTGGGCTTACGCGGCCTCCGTACCGGTGTTCGTGCTCCTGCTCGCCGGCCAGGCGCTATTTCACTTTCGCGATGCGGTCGCCGCGCACTGGCCGAGGACCAAGCCCGCATTGATAACGCTTTGCGCTGCAGCCGCCTGCCAGCTGCGCGCGCTGCAAGAGATCAATGGGCTATCGATCGAAGCCTCGGATCTCCAGGCCGACCCGGCGCACAAGGGCCTGCTCATCCTCTCGGCGACGATCAGGAACCGTGTGCCCTATGCGCTCGCGTACCCCTATCTCGAGCTCACGTTATCCGACGTTCAGAAGCAGACGCAGCAGGACGTCGTGGTCGTGCGCCGGGCATTCGCGCCGCAGGAGTACGTGAGCGGGGCCGCCGATGTCGAGGGTGGAATTCCAGGCAACTCCGAGCTTAACGTCAAGCTCTTCATCGACGCCAGCGCAACGTCGCAGGCGGGCTATCAGGTATATCTGTTCTATCCCTGAACCCACGGCAGACTGGCCTTGCGCCAGCCGCCGAGCGTGCCGCGGTGCCCGTCCGCGTCCCTTGCGCCCTCGAATCCCTCGAGGACGTTGAACGCCATGCCATAGCCCGCCGCGGCAGCTGCCCGCGCGGCAGCGTCGGACCGCTGCCCACTGCGGCAAATGAACAGCAACGCTGTTTTCGGGTCGGGCGTTGCAGCACGCAATTGCTCCAGAAACGCTGGATTGCGTGCGCCGGACGGATACGAGTTCCATTCGATCAAAATGCTTCCGGGCACGCGGCCCACGTAATCCCACTCTGCGCGGGTTCGGACATCGATCAATCGGGCATTTGGCAGTGACCTAAGCAGGGCATCAGCTTCGGCGGGTAAGACTGCACCAAAATAGGGCAACTCGTCTGTCGCCCGGCGCTGCTGCGCTGCGGCAAGTACCACTTCGGCGGCGGGCTTCATCGTGGGGTCAGAACTCATATGCGAAATTTGACTGCTTCTGCCAGGGCGACGTTCGCCCGGCCCATTGGTCGAGCCGCACCGAGTCAGCCAATTCCACTCCAGCATAGGCGAAAATCGCCTCCAGATCGGCGTTGTGCACCACCGCGCACCATGGGTGCTGACCATGCCCCATGGCGGTGCACTTAGGCCCTCTGGCGGGTGGGTCGAGCGCACTTCCGCCCGTGCCAAGGTCGCCTGCTTATGGCATAGTTTCTGCTATTTGTTGCTTTGCGAAAAATCTCGTCCTATCGCTTTAATTCCCGAGTGTGCTGAATCAGGAGTTCCGACGATAAAGGAACGAGCGGATTTGGCGGCCAGGCAAGGCGCGAGACCGCAACCGTAGTACGCACTACGGTGAGGTCGAGCAACGCCGCATGGGCGTCAAAGCCGCGGCGAACTATCAAGCGAATTTCTGACTCAGCACACTAAGCACCGCTCACGGCTTACAGGAGAAAAGCATGGCTTCACCCGCCGATGTACTCAAGACGATCAAGGACAAGGAGGTCAAGTTTGTCGATCTGCGATTCACCGACACGCGCGGCAAGGAACAGCACGTCCAGGTACCAGCGAAGGTGTTTACCCAGGACAAATTCGACAACGGCCACGCCTTCGACGGCTCGTCGATCGCCGGCTGGAAGGGGATCGAAGCCTCCGACATGCTGCTCTCCCCTGACGCGGACAGCGCGCGCATCGACCCGTTCACCGACGAGACCACGCTCAACATCTCCTGCGACGTCATCGAGCCCACCGACGGCAAGGGCTACGATCGAGACCCGCGCTCGCTAGCCAAACGCGCTGAAGCGTACCTCAAGTCGACCGGGCTCGGCGACACCGCGTACTTCGGGCCGGAGCCCGAGTTTTTCATCTTCGATTCGGTGACCTGGAACGTCGATATGTCCGGTTGCTTCGTAAAGATCGAGTCGGAAGAGGCGCCGTGGTCGACCGGGAAGGAATACGAGGGCGGGAACATGGCGCACCGCGCGGCCGTCAAGGGCGGTTACTTTCCAGTACCGCCGATCGACACGCTGCAGGATATCCGCAACGCGATTTCGCTCGCGCTCGAGGAGCAGGGTGTCGAGGTGGAAGTGTTCCACCACGAAGTGGCCGCTGCCGGCCAGAACGAGATCGGCACTAAATTCAATACGCTGGTCAAGCGCGCCGACTGGATGCAGATTCTCAAGTACACGGTGCACATGGTGGCGCACACCTACGGTAAGACGGCGACGTTCATGCCCAAGCCTATCGTCGGCGACAACGGCTCCGGTATGCATGTGCACCAATCGGTGTGGAAGGGCGGCCAGAACCTGTTCGCCGGCAACGGCTACGCCGGCTTGTCTGAGCTCGCGCTCTACTACATCGGGGGAATCATCAAGCACACCAAGGCTCTCAACGCGATCACCAACCCGGGCACCAACTCGTACAAGCGGCTCGTTCCCGGGTTCGAGGCGCCGATCAACCTCGCCTACTCGGCGCGCAACCGCTCGGCGGCGTGCCGCATTCCCTACGTCAGCAACCCGAAGGGCCGGCGCGTCGAAGTGCGCTTCCCGGACCCGACGGCGAACCCGTATCTTGCGTTCGCATCGATGCTCATGGCGGGGCTCGACGGCGTGCAAAACAAGATCCATCCCGGCGATCCGCTGGACAAGAACCTGTACGACCTCGAACCCGAGGAGGCCGCGAAAGTTCCACACCCGTGCGCCTCGCTTGAAGAGGCACTCGAGAATCTCGACCGTGATCGCGAATTCCTGACCCGCGGCGGGGTGTTCTCGAACGACATGCTCAATGCGTATATCGCGCTCAAGGAGGAAGAAGTCACTCGTTTCCGGATGACGACGCATCCGGTCGAGTTCGAGATGTATTACAGCCTCTGAGGTTAGAGCTCTGAGTCGGCTGCAGCGGCGCCAACGCGTCAAGCCACGGGGCGGGCCGGCAACGGCCCGCCCCGTTTTGCTACGAGCGTTTGATACACTTGCCCGCCATGCTACCCGGTGCCCGCTTCCTCGCAATCACATGGTGCGTGTATGCGTGCTGCTGGTGCGTGCCGGGCGGCAGCGGATCGGCTGCTGCCGCGACACTGGCCACCCGGGCCAAGGAGTCAGGCTGCACCGGGCGCCCGACGCGCGTCGAAGGCAGTACGTACAAGTGCGTGACGCAGAGTGGCTACACCGCCTATTTCAACGTTCCCGGAATGACCGGCGAGGGCGATGGGGGCGGGTCCGCGGCTCGCAGCGCCCCTTCTCCTTCGGGTTTTCCCAAAGTCGATGCGACGACACAAAAGGGCCGCGACGACGTCCGGCGCAAGGTATTGAACGAGGAACTGGTCGCCGAACAGAAGCTGCTCGAGGAGGCGCGCGCGGCCTACTCCAACGGGGCGCCGCCGCCGACGGTCGAGGAGCAGAACGTCCCGCAAAAGTATGCCGAGCGCGTTACCAGGCTGCGGCAGACGGTCAGCCTGCACGAAAAGAACATCGAGGCGCTCAAGAAGGAACTCGCCGCCCGACGCTGACCGTTCGCCGCGACGGTCATGGGCGCGGAACTTGCTAAGCAATGTGTCAGATTGCGCGGCAATCGTTTCGCACGACCGCATGCCCCTCTACCCGTTCTCCTCCACGGCTGGCGACGATGACCCGGTTGCCTATCCCGGACTGGAATTGCTTGCGACGGCGGTCCTTCTGCTCACCGAGACGCTCGAGGTCTCCTATGCCAATCCCGCCGCGGAGAACCTGTTCGAGCTGTCGCGCCGGCAGTTGCTCGGCCACTCGATTCGGACGATGTTCGGCGAGGCGCCGGCGCTGTTCCAGGCGATCGACAAGGCGCTCGCCAGCGGTGCCTCCTACACCGAGCAGGAGCTCGAGCTCGGTGTCAACGGCAAGCCGCGCCTGCACCTTTCGTGCACCGTCTCGGTGATCGAGTCTCGCAATGCCACCCTGTTGCTCGAATTCCGGCACATCGACCAGCAGCTCAAGATCGCGCGCGAGGAGCGCCTGCTCGAACAGCAGCAGGCCAATCGTGAGCTGATTCGGAGCCTCGCGCACGAGATCAAGAACCCGCTGGGCGGCATCCGCGGGGCGGCGCAACTGCTCGAACGCGAGCTGGATCGCCCCCCACTCATCGAATACACGCAGGTGATCATCGGCGAGGCTGACCGGCTGCAGACGCTGGTCAACCGGCTGCTCACACCGCATCGTCTGCCGAGCTATCGCCGTACCAATATTCATGAACTGCTCGCGCGGGTCGCGAGCGTCGTGCAGGCCGAGTTCCCCGAAGTCGCGATCGCCTCGGACTTCGACATCAGCCTGCCCGAATTCGAAGCGGACCCGGAGCAGCTGACGCAGGCGCTGCTCAACGTCGTCAAGAACGCCGCGCAGGCGCTGCAGGCGATTCCGCGTCCGCGCGAAATCCAGATCACGACCCGCGTTGCTCGCAGCGTGACGCTCGCCAGGCGCCGTTATCGGCTTGCGCTCGCGGTGTCGGTCGAGGACAACGGCCCGGGAATCCCCGACGACCTTCGAGACCGGATCTTTTATCCGTTGGTGTCGGGACGGGAGGGCGGCAGCGGCCTGGGCCTCACGATCGCGCAGACTTTTATCGCCCAGCACAATGGCGCGATCGAATGCGTGAGCTTGCCCGGCCGCACCGTATTTACGATTTTGCTGCCGCTGGAGTTCAAGCGCCCCGGCGCGTAGAGTGAGGAAGGCTTTGATACGGTATGCATGCCTATGACGACCATCAACCCATGCCAGACGAGCTGGTGAAGCCGGTCTGGATCGTCGACGACGATCGATCGATCCGCTGGGTGCTCGAGAAGGCGCTCGCCCGCGAGGGGATTGCCTACAAGACCTTCGCGTCCGTGCGCGATGTGCTGCAGGCGTTGCAACAGAGCCAGCCGCAGGTCCTGGTCTCGGATATTCGCATGCCAGGCGAGTCGGGCTTGACGCTGCTTAACAGCATCCGGGAACGCTTTCCGCACGTTCCGGTGATCATCATGACCGCGTATTCGGACCTCGACAGCGCGGTCTCCGCGTTCCAGGGCGGCGCGTTCGAGTATCTGCCCAAGCCCTTCGACGTCGATCATGCGATCGCGCTCATCCGGCGCGCCAGCGCCGAGGTCCCCGCGACTGCCCCGGGCGCGGCAATCGCTGGCGAGACCCCGGAAATGCTCGGTCAGGCGCCGGCGATGCAGGAAGTCTTCCGCGCCATCGGCCGGCTGTCGCAGTCACACGTCACGGTGCTGATCACCGGCGAGTCAGGCAGCGGTAAGGAGCTGGTGGCGCGCGCACTCCATCGTCACAGCCCGCGCGCCGGTGGCCCGTTCGTGGCTATCAATACTGCAGCGATTCCGAAGGACCTGCTCGAGTCGGAACTCTTCGGCCATGAGCGCGGAGCGTTCACCGGCGCGCAGAGCGCGCGCCGCGGCCGGTTCGAGCAGGCCGAGGGCGGTACGCTGTTCCTCGACGAGATCGGCGACATGCCGCCCGATCTGCAGGTGCGCCTGCTGCGGGTTCTGTCCGACGGCGAGTATTACCGCGTCGGCGGTCACGCGCCGCTCAAATCCAACGTGCGCATCATCGCCGCCACGCACCAGAATCTGGAGGAGAGGGTGCGGCAGGGGCTGTTTCGCGACGACCTGCTGCACCGACTCAACGTCGTTCGGCTGCGGTTGCCGCCGCTGCGCGAGCGCGGCGAGGACATCGCTCCGCTCGCGCGCCACTTCCTGAAGAAGAGCGCACGCGAGCTCGCCGTCGAGCCGAAGGTGCTGTCCGATGGGGCGCTGCGCGTCCTGTCGACGTTCTCGTTTCCCGGTAACGTGCGTCAGCTCGAGAACATCTGCCACTGGCTGACCGTGATGGCGCCGGGCGTTCGCATCGATGTGGCCGACCTTCCGCCGGAGCTCAAGGGCCCCAGCGCCGGTCCGGGCGAGAGCGAGAGCAACTGGCAGCAGGCGCTCGATCGGGAGCTCGCACAGGCGCTTGCGCGGGGAGAGCGCTCGATCGGAGAGCGGCTGGAAAAGGAGTTCGAGAGGACGCTGATCCTGCGCGCGCTGCAACATACCGGTGGACGTCGGATGGAAGCCGCGCAGTGGCTGGGCTGGGGCCGCAACACGCTCACGCGCAAGATTCAGGAGCTCAAGCTCGATCCGGACAAGCGGTAAGCCGCATCGCCCGACTGCTCGCGGTAACCCGCGGACGCTCGGAACCCCACTCGCTTTTGCGGGCCACCGCTCGCGTCGGCCTAAGGCACGATCGGTCGAATACGAGCGGTGCCGGCGCGAGCGAGTGGGGTATCGAGCATGCGCCGGGCGCGGCGGGCATTTGGCGCTACGCGAGCTCGGCGATAACCGGTGCGTGATCCGACGGCTTCTCGCCCTTGCGTTGCTGCCGATCGATCCGGCACGACGTGCATGCAGCGGCCAGCGCGGGCGAGAGCAGGATGTGATCGATGCGCAGGCCGTGGTTCTTCGGAAACGCCAGCATGCGATAGTCCCACCAACTGAACGTCTTCTCGGGTTGCTCGAACCGCCGGAACGCGTCCTTGAGTCCCAGCGCCTGCCAGTCGCGGAACGCGGCGCGCTCGGCGTCGCTGCACATGACCTGGTTTCGCCAGAGATCCGGATCGTGCACGTCGCGGTCCTCGGGTGCGATGTTCATGTCGCCAACGACCGCAACGACTGGCCGTTCGGCACATAGAAGCAGACGAACCGGATGTCGCCGATGGTCGCCGCCAGCACGCGCTTGTGATCGTCGGGAAATTCCGGCATGTCGGGACACACTTCGGCGGCAGGCAGCCGCGACAGGATCGCGACGCCGTTGTAGGTCCGCTGCCCATAGAAGATGGCTTCGTATCCTGTGGCTGCGATCTCCAGCGCCGGAAACCGTGCGTCGTCGAGCTTGGTCTCCTGCAGACCGATGATGTCGGGCTGATTCGCGGCGAGCCAGTCGATCAGCCGCGGCAGCCGCACCGTGAGCGAGTTGACGTTCCAGGTGGCGAGCTTCACTGCCTCACTGCCTTGGCGCGCCCGCTCAATGCGCGCCGCCCATCAGGTGGTTCGGCAGCCAGGTGGCGATCTCCGGGAACACGCAAAGGAGGACGATCTGCAGCATCATGCAGATCACGTAGGGAATCGTGCCCCACATCACGCGCGTCACCGGAACGTCCGGAGCGATCGCGCTGACGATGTAGATGTTGAGCCCTACGGGCGGGTGGATGAGACCGATTTCCATGTTGATGGTGAGAATAACGCCAAACCACACCGGATCGAAGCCTGCGGCCTTGATGATGGGATAGAGGATCGGCGCGGTCATCAGGATGATGGCTGCCGGCGGAATGAAAAAACCGCAAACGAGGAGGAACACGTTGATCATCGCCATCAGAACCCAGCGGTTGACGTGCATCTCCGCGATGCCTTGCGCCAGCGTCTGCGTGAGATAGAGCGAAGTGAGCATGTAGCCGAACAACACCGCGGCGGCGATGATCATGAGGATCATCACCGACTCCCGAGTGGTATCGCGGAGGATCGCCCACCACTGCTTCGGCCGCCACATCCGGTAGATCAGCAGCGCGAGCACGACGCACAGCGCCGCCCCGACGCCCGCGGCTTCCGAGGGCGTGGCGACCCCGCCGTAGAGCACGTACATGACGCCGATGACGATGGCGAGAAACGGTGCCACCTTGGGGACCGATCCGAATTTCTGCTTCCAGGTGTAGCGGAAATCTGCGGCATGAGAGCGGAAGCCTCGCTTCCAGATGATGAACAGCGTCCAGAGCATGAACAAGCCGGTGAGCATCAGCCCCGGAAACACTCCGGCAAGGAACAGCCGCCCGATCGAGGTCTCGGTGGCAATCCCGTAGAGAATGAAGGTGATCGAGGGCGGAATCAGGATCCCGAGCGTGCCGCCCGCGCAGATCGACCCGGTGGCAACGTCGTCGGGGTAGCCGCGTCGGCGCATCTCGGGGATCCCCATCTTGCCGATGGCCGCACAGCACGCAGGCGAGGAGCCGGTGAGCGCGGCAAACAGCGCGCAAGCACCCAGATTGGAAATCACCAGTCCGCCCGGCAGGCGATAGAGCCAGCGGTCGAGCGCCTCGTAGAGATCCTTGCCTGCAGGAGATGAGCCGATGGCAGCGCCCATCATCACGAACATCGGAATCGACACCAGGGTGAAATCGTTCAATCCGGCGTAGAAGGTCTCGGCCACGACGTGCAGCGCGTCGAAACCCTGGAAGATGAGGATGAAGACGATCGAGATCGCACCCAGGCCGAACGCGACCGGGGCGCCGGAGAGCAGCACGACGAGGGTGACGATCAGGACGATGCCGCCCTGCGTGGCGGGGCTCATTGGACGCCCACGCTGGCGGCGCTCACGAGCTGCGCTCCGTCACGATGCCGAACGGGCGCTCGCGCCCGGTTACCAGGTTGAGGAGGTCGGCGAGGCTTTGCAGCGTGAGGACCCCGAGGCCGATCGGCATCGACGAATAGGGAATCCACAGCCGTGCCCGCCACATCGTATCGGACACCCACTTGTTGTCCCATGCCTCCTGCCAGAAGCGGAAGGTGAGCACGGCAATCGTCACGCAGAAGGCGAGCGAGAGTCCCGCGGCGAACAGCGCCAGCCAACGGCGCGCACGCGGCTGCATGTAGTGCGGAAGCACGTCGACGTTGACGTGGCCGCGCGTCATCAGGACGTACGGGCTCCCGACGAAGGTCGCGGCCACCAGGCAGTAGGTCACGAAGTCCGTCTGCCAGATGGTGTTCTGGTTGAGCGCGTAGCGCACGAACACCATCTCGCAGACCACGATGACGCTCAAACCGATCAGCGCCGCGGCGACATAACCGCAGAGCCGCGAGGTCAGCCTGACGCCGCGAACGAAGGCTTCCATGCGCCGGCGTCGTCTCTCGAGTGGGGAGGTCGGCCGGAAACGTCTCTTGTTACTTGACGGCGAGCGCGTCGTCGACGAGCTGCTTGCCGTCGGGCACTTCCTTGGCGAATTCCGCGTAGGAGCTCTGCTTGGCTACATTGATCCAGGCGTCGTACTCGGCCGGCGTGAGGGTGACGACCTCGACGCTGTGGTCCTTGAACGCCTTGATCATCTCTTCGTCGAGCCCTTTGCCTTCCTTGGCGAAATAATCCTGCGCCTTCTTGCCCGCTTTGAGCAGGACGTCCTGCTGCTTCTTGTCGAGTCGGTCGAAGCTCTTCTTCGACATCAGCACCGGCTCGTACATGAACCACAGCGCGTTGTCGCCCGGCGCCGTGATGCACTTGACCTGCTCATAGAGGCGGAATGAGACGAAGCTACTGGAGCTGGTATCGGTCGCGTCCGCCACACCGGTCTGCAGCGCGTTGTAGACCTCGTTGCTGGGAATGGAAACGATCGACGCGCCCGCCGCCTGCCACATCGCTGCGAAAGTTGGCCCCGCGGAGCGGATCTTCACGCCCTTGATGTCGGCCGGCGTGCGAATGCATCCTTTCTTGGAAGCGACCGCGCCCGCGAGCCACGCGTCCGAGAGAACGATGACCCCGGCTTTTTCGATCTTCGCCCGGATCGTCTTCATGAACTTGGAGTCGCCGAGCCGCGCGGCGCGTTCATGGCTGCGAACCAGCCCCGGCATCAGCGTCGCGCCGAAAGCGCGTGCGCCTGGATAGACCTGCACCTCGAGATCCACGCCGGCCGCCTTGGCGTCGCGGGCGATGATCTGGACCATCTCGTCGCGGACATCGCCCTTGCCTCCGGGGAATTGATGCGAGGCGCGCAGCACCACGGGCGCCGCGACCGCAGAGGCTACCAGCAGCGCGCCGGTCAGAACCCCAAGTACGCCAACCCCGGTCAATCTCCTCATGAGTATTTCCTCCAAGAATGCCCGACTTGATTGCCGGTTTCGCCGGCGGGCCGTTTTGCAGCCTCTTCCGTCGCACCAAGCTAGTAACTAGCCATTGTAGCGGCGGCCTAATGGCGGCGCCAATGCAACAACCCGCGAAAGAAGCGCGGAT
>WNGK01003304.1_pt1 | contig 25252 bp, 25 predicted proteins | sample 5400601 | NCBI WGS metagenome assembly WNGK01 (sample SAMN13153376, study PRJNA577476) | soil metagenome | isolation source: 60 cm soil or saprolite under Garry oak tree replicate 1 | place: USA:California | collected 2016-06-15
GGGGCTGGGCTTGCCCCAGCCCTGGGTGGGCGCAGGGCGACCCCTGCTCGCCCTCTCTTACTCCTGTGGCATATACGGACCCGTAATACGCTCGAAGCGCGGGCGGTAGCGTGTGGGATGGTAATCGGCAGGGTCCACGTGCCGCGCGGGTAGGTTCTTGCTGGGGATATCGGTAGAGATAAAAGTGCCGTTGCGATGGCCCGCCATCACGCCATGCGTCCCAACCTCGACCAGGCTCATGATCAAATTGGCGTAGTAGATTGCCATGTGCTTGTCGTAGGCCTCCGGCTCGCCACTGCGCAGGAAGTACGTCAGATCGATCGGCAGAAAACGCACGCCGGGCAGCCGTTCAGTCAGTTCTTCTGCAAGGAACTCGGCCACGTTGACCTTCTTGCGATGACCATAGGCGTCAGGCGAGCCGACTTCCGGCACAGGAATGCCCAGGTTGGCTCCCTCCGAGAGCACGATGGTTGAGTAGTTCCGCGGATTGCGCCGGTCTTTGGTGACCAGTTTGGCCAGGGTATCGATATTCACGGGCACTTCAGGGATCAACAGGCGGTCGACCCAGGCGACAATAGCCGTCTCGAGCGCCGTGAAACCCGCGTCACGGCCAAACATGCGGAATAACACGGTCTCGCTGTGCGACCCTGCGGTGGAGCGGATGCGGTTAATAAACTCCGCTGCCCGGCTGATCGCAGTCTGGAAGCCAATACAGTAGTCAGTGCCATGCACATCGTTATCCATAGTCTTGGGAATACCCCAGACAGGAACGCCCTTTGCCGCCAGCGTGGCGCCATAACTCAAGGTATCATCACCGCCGATCACTACCAGGCCATCCAGTTCAAGAAAGTCCAGGTTTGCCAGCACCTCGCCGGTGAGGTCGACCCGGTCGTCCGGTTCATGGTTGGCAGCGTAGGCTTTCAGGTGCGGCGGCAAGTCGCCCACGCGCGCGTTCGCCGGGTTTGTACGCGTGGATTGCAGGATCGTGCCGCCCTGCCTGTCGATGGTGCGCGTATTCAACTTATTCAGTGGCATCAAATAGTGACCCTCCCATGCATTGGGGTCATCGGAACGAAAAATCAGCTCATCGCGGCTGCGTGACCGGTCGATGCAAGTAATACCTTTCCACCCCGCCCGCAGGCCGGTAATGCGAACCTCCATCGGCTGCCCGCGATAGACCAGCGCTTTGATGGCGGCATTCAACCCCGGCACGTCCCCGCCGCCAGTCAGCACGCCCAGGCTGCGAATGGGTTTTGATGTCTGTCCTGGCATGGTAGATCCTCTCTTTGCTTCATTGGACTATTTTCCGGAAATAGCATACCACAGACATAGACAATCCTTGATGAAGTGGGAACAATCGACTAGAATAGTTCCGAGTCGTCACCAGCGAAAACATCTGTCTCAGTAGAGAAAGGGATCACAAATGAATTACCTGCTTTATGTCGCCTTCACATGCGCGCGCTGTTTATCCCCCGTTTTATTCCTCCATCCAGGGGATTATACGACGATAGAGGTAACGTGTAGTCAATGTAACCATACCTACACGGTTACAACACAGCCCGGCGAGAAAGGTATAGATATTCGAGCATAGTGTCCTTGAACACCTTGCCTCCGTCGAGAACCTTGATCGCCATCCCTACGAGTTTTATCAGAAGCTGGGCTAGGTCATCATGGGCGTTATACCTGGTGCCAACGGCCCTGGAAAGCCAGTATCCTGATAGCAAAATCTGCATAACGCTTCAACAGCGTCTTGCGCTAGTGCTACTCTGAACCGTTCCCATTAAATTCTCCCCGCCATAACCTGCGCATCTCTTCGGACGTCGACAGCAATTCATCTAATGTCCCCTCTGTCTCGATCTTACCCTCCTTGAGCACGATAATCTTGTCGGCACGGCGCAGAGCAGCGCGCCGGTGTGAAACAACAAGGTATGTCGCGTGCTGCCGCTGGAAGAGCCGTTTCCACAGCAGGTGTTCGGTTTCCACGTCCAGTGCGCTCGAAAGATCGTCGAATACCAGCAATTCGGGATTGCGTACAAACATGCGAGCCGCGGCCGCTCGTTGTACCTGCCCGCCAGAAAGCCGAATCCCTCTGGGTCCAACAACTGTGTCCAGTCCATGAGACATTTCAAGCACGTCGTCTTCCATCACAGCTGCCCAGATCGCTTCTTGTAAATCCACCTGGTCCTCTGGCACGCCCATCAGGATATTATCCCGTAACGTATCGCTGAACAGGCGCGGGATCTGGGCTGCATAGGCGCTGCGAGGCGCTTTGAAAAATGTCGCCGGGTCGGTGACGTGCTCCCCATTCCATAAGATTTCGCCCGCGTCTTTTGGCAGCAGCCCGAGCAGCACCCGCAGCAGTGTCGTTTTACCGGAGCCGATGCGCCCGGTAATCACGGTAAATGAACCGCGTACGAGATGCAAATCGATCTCAGCTATTCCGTTATCTGTGCCTGGATATCGATACGTCAACCCCCGGCCTTCCAGCGTATCAAGTCGATGCGCAGGTGTTTTCGCAATGTAAGGCACCTTAGGAAATGTGCCCCGATCATATACCGGGTGGTGTTCGACCAGCACCTGCGGCGGCTCATCAGGAATCAGCTCGACCATGCGCTTAATTGATATCTCTTGCTGCTTATAGTCACCTATAAACGTCCCCAACTGCGAGGGTAACTGTGTAGTAAACCAGAGGTAGTAGACAAACAGTGCGAAGTCGCCCACCGTAAAAGTCCTTGCCGCCATCGCTTGCCCCGCGAGTAAGAGCGTTACCCCGATGCCAAAGGTAACCGCGTTGTCAGAGATCGAATAGAGCAACTCTCGAAACAGGCGTACTTTGAGCATCGTTCTACGTCGCATATCGTTAAGGGTGCGGAAGTGACCGATTACATCCTCCTCTGCGTTAGCCACTTTCACCGCCTGTACTGCGCCGAAGAGTTCGCCCAGGAAACTGGTCACTGCGCCGGTCGTCTGACGACCGGCGTGGTAATACTGGTGAATGCGCCCCCAGGCAAGACGCGACATCACAATAGTAGCTACCAGCGGCAGAAAAATCACCAGCGTAATCGTCAGATTAATGCGGGCCATAATGATCACGGCCAGCACAAATGCAATAACCTGTCCGGCCTGGTCCGGCAGCCATGTAGGAAAATCGGACGTTTCGTCCACGTCGTTGTCAAAACGATTGATGGCATCGCCAGAAGAAACTGGCAGAACTTTGGCGCCAGGGCGCCGCAGAATGCTCGCGAAGAGATTCCGGCGCAACAGCGCGCCAACAGTGTTGCGAAAGGTCACGCCGGTCCATATGTCTCCAAACGACGTTGCCAATCGGCCCAACTCCGCTGAGATGTAGAGAGCAATCAGCGCCCACAAGCTGATAGTTGCAGGTGCCGCGCCGGTTAGCGTATCGAAAACAGACTTCTCAATCAAGCCAGGTATCACCTGAGCTGCAAAAAACAACATGTGGAAGAAGGAATGTATAGCAAATGACCAGGGACGATACCTGATGAGCCGCCAGTTAAAGGGCCAGGTCTTCAGGCGACGGTCATATTGTGTAAATGCGTTCATACTAAAACCTCCTCTAGCCCGGTCTGGAGCAAACTGTAGAAGCGTGAAGCAGGGTCTAGCGCCAGGGATGCACGCGAGCCGTACTCCACGACACGCCCATGCTCCAGAATCATAATGTCGTCAGCGCGATGTATCGTTTGCAGGCGGTGGGCTATGATAATGCCTGTACGTTCCTGTAACAGCCGGTCCATCGCCCGCTCTAACAAACTCTCAGTAACCGGGTCTAGCCGCGAAGAAGCCTCGTCCAGGATTACCAGCCCCGGATCTTTGAGGAAGACGCGCGTAAAAGCCAGTAACTGGGACTCGCCCGCCGAAAGTCCCTGTCCACCAGCAGCCAGGTGCGTGTTCAGACCACCGGGCTGCGACCTGACCCACTGCCATAATCCCAGCTCTCTCAAGAAGCGCTCGATCTGATCATCTCCGGTGCGTTCGCTAAAGAAGGTGAGATTATCCCGTATGCTTGCCTGGAACAACTGCACATCTTGCGTGACCATCCCCACGTGGTCGCGCAAATCCCCCAGGGCGACGTCACGAATATCCACGCCATTCAGGCAAATGGTCCCGCTTGCAGGGTCATACAGGCGAAAGAGCAGCCGCGCCAAGGTTGTTTTGCCGCTGCCAGTGCGTCCCAATAAGCCCAGAACTTTGCCCGGCTTTAGTGCAAACGACACATCTTGCAGCACATGCTCTTGCTGATCATAACTGAAAGAAACGTCGCGAAACTCGACTGACACCTTTCCAGCCGGCAGCGTGGTGCGCACTGATTCCTGGACCTCGCGTTGTGTATGGAACAGTTCCTCTACGCGATCAATGCTGGCTGTGGCCTCTTGCAAGTCTTCAACCTGCTCGCGGATGTTTTCCAGTGGCTTGGACAACATGCCGATGTAGAACACGATCAGGTAAGCAGTACCTATGCTCACCTGCTTCTGACTATACAGGTATGCCCCGAGCGCCAATCCCACTGTATACCCGATCACATAGAGAGTATTGGTGCTGGTGAACGTCAGGTTGCTCATCATTCCAGCAATGCGGTTCGTTTCGAGCATACGCCGCATCAATTGGTAGAGGCGAAGCATCACATAGGGTTCGGCTCCTGCAGCCCGAATGTCTTCCGTACCAGAGATGCGCTCTTCCAGGAAGCCATATGTTTCGGCAGTGACCTGCCGTTGGGCAGTCCACCTGCTGACCGCAATGTTTTGCAACAGGCCCAGGGCGACCACCGTCAGCAGGCTATAGACTGTGAGCCCTGCTCCCACGCGCCAGTCTTCGCGGAACAGCAGCAGCAGAACGCCAATAATCAAGATAGCATTCCCCACTATCTTGATTACGAACTGTGAGAAAAAGTTGGCGAGCGCCGTCACATCACCGTCGATCCGCTCGATCATCTCGCCGGGAGTGCGCTTTTTGTGGAAAGGCATGTCCAAACGCAGGCAGTGCAGCGCGAGCTCAGCCCGTAATGTATTAGTGGCAGTCCAGCCCACGTTTTCAGCTACGTAGGTGGAGTAGAAGGCAACGACTCGCTGCACCAGCGCGATAGCAATAAACAGCCCGGCTACGATGAACAGCGTTCCCGGGGACAGGCCAATACTGCCAAACAACAGTACCGTCAACAAGATAACCCTGGTCCACTGAGGCTTGAGGTAGGTAACCAGCAAGTTCCAGTAGCGCCTGAACTGAATAACCATAGAGGTAGCGTTCCTTTCGCCAATTGGTATGGTGGTGAATTCAAACAAGTCCCAGACTCCGTAGGGGCGAGGGTGGTGAGGAGTGGCTGGGTGGGCCTTTATGGTCGCCCTTTCTCGTTCCCCTAATGAAGGTAGACCCAAAAAAACCACGGGGCTGAGCGCACCAATGGCCAGAAGCGAAAGGAGGAACTACGAGAGATTACTGCCACCCGTAGTCAAAAGGGACATTGTGATCACAACGCTACAAGATTGCGCGTAAGCACAACGCGTCTAGAGAAGTCATCCTATTCAGTTGTCTTAGACCCAGGCACACTCAGAAACCATGCTGTTAGAGGAAAAGAAGATGGCTGACATGTGCTTACCTCCACTGGTTACATTTGATATGCTGAGATTACCATAATTGGAACAGGAAAGCAAGAAAAAATCTTGACTCGACAAGGAACCCTGTACTATCCTGTTTTTGTTGCTATTGAGTTTCCTGACATAACAAAGGAGTATCGTATGATCAAGCCTTACACTGCCGTCGGACTCATCCCCACTGTGCGAGGCATTCGCACCCGCGCCGATATCAAACGCAATCTCGAACATCTCTCTCACCTCGTCAAAGCCGCTTCCTGGCTTTCAAGTTTGGACCTTCCGGTCAGGCTGATCGCCTTCCCTGAAGGAGCACTTCAGGCCTTCAATGATGAAGTGCTCGATCTCGATCATGTGCAGTTTGCGCGAGAATGTGCTATCGACATCCCTGGCGAGGAGACCGAAGAACTCGGAAAAATCGCCAGACAGTACAATGCCTTTATCATGGCCCAGGCCAAAGCTCGCCACCCGGAGATCAAAGATCGGTTCTTCAACGTTGGGTTTATTCTCAATCCAGAAGGCGAAGTGATCTTGCAACACTACAAGGTTTCGCCGCTCTTCCCCGTTGAGCACTCGGTCTGCCCTCACGACATCCTGGATTGGTGGCTCCAAAGATATGGCCGCAACCTCAACGCCTTCTGGCCTGTCGTTGATACCGAAATCGGGCGCCTGGGCATCATGATGGCCAACGAGGGGTCCTATCCCGAAAATGCCCGCGCCCTCGCCATGAACGGCGCGGAAGTGGTCTACCGTGCCTCCTATCCCCATCCAGCCACAGGCAACGAGATCTTTGAAATACAGAGCCGGGCCCGCGCGCTGGATAACAACATGTACATCGTGGCCCCCAACATGGGCACCTATTATCTCTTTCCAGAGGAAGATACTCCCATCGATACCTTCGGGGGACGCTCCTACGTCATCAATTACAAAGGCCAGATTGTTGGCAAACAGGAATACGGTGCAGGTTCGACCTATGTGGCTGGTGTCATCGATATCGAAGCCCTGCGTGACCACCGCGCCCGCGCCCAGTGGGACAACTGGATGAAAGATCTGCGCACCGAACTCTACCAGATGCTCTACGAGCAGCCTATTTACCCCAAGAATCTCTATCTTGATCGTGAGCCCATGAAGCACGCCGAGTACCGTGAGCAGGTCATTCAGAAACAGATCGACCTGATGCACGAACGCGGCATCTGGGTCAAACCTGAGAGATAAGCAAACGCGTAGCTCCCGTTTATGCTGCTTTGTGTGCTCACCTATGCAAAGCAGCATGACTCTGCCTTCCCCGTCCCCAGCGCGTGCTCCTTGACGTGCAAGAGCAAGGAACCAGCCATACGCGCCCTTGCAAATGCCTTTTCTTCCAGGTATACTTCTTTTACATACATAATGTCCATTCTAGATTTTCTAGAGTAATACCTGCTCTCGGTTGCAGACCCTTGCTGGCACAGGGCCAGTAGACCAAGGAGGTTTGGATGCTCTTCGCAGACCTTTTTATCTTGAATCTGAATATAGCCTCTGGATTTTTTATCTTAAATATTGATATTGGCAAAGGGAGGGCTTTCTCTGACTTCCTTGCGATCACCGTCTCGCTTGCCAGGTACACGATTACCTATAACCTGCTTGATCTCCTGCTCATCCTTGGCATCTCTATTATTGCAGCCGTACTCGTTGAGAAAATCGCGCGTCAGACCACCCCTGGTGGCTTTTTGGGAGCATTTCTCATCGCCCTCATTGGCATCTGGATTTTCATCACCTTTGTTCCACTCACCTGGAATCAAGACTTCAAGGTTCTTCAAGGGAATCTTCAGGAGGAGAGAGACGCCGGCAAGGGCATAGGAAAGTGATGTTCATATCCCGCCTGCTGCCCGATACAGCTACCTTCTCACCCACTGGCATCCTTTATATAGCCGGACATCCCGTACCTGAACTGGCACGAGTATACGGCACTCCTCTCTATATTTTTGACCGTGCCACGATCGTCAACGCCTGTACAGGGTACAAGCAAGCTTTCCAGGCACGCTGCCATGCTCGTATTTTTTACGCGTCTAAAGCCTACCTCTCGCCGCTAATAGCGCAGTTGATAAGTGAGCAGGGGATGGGGCTCGATGTAGTATCCGGAGGTGAGTTGATGGCGGCGCAGCGAGTCAACTTTCCTATGCAGGATGTTTCCTTTCATGGCAATAACAAATCGGAGGATGAGCTGCGCCTGGCTCTGCATCTTGGGGTTGGACGCATTGTGCTGGATAACTGGAGCGAGCTGGAACGCCTGGTACGCATCGTGCGCGGTACAACCAGGAGACCCGGGGTGTTGCTGCGTGTGGCGCCTGGAGTCGACACTGATACCCATCCCTACCTGCAGACAGGTCACTCGGCCTCGAAGTTTGGTTTTCCTCTCGATAATGGCGAAGCAAAAGCTGCCATGATGCAGCTTTTGAGCGAAGGCCAACTGCGGTTGCTGGGCCTGCATGCGCATAGCGGTACAATGCTGCGGGAGGCTCGACCCTACCAGGAGAGCCTGGAGCGCCTCCTGGCGCTTGCTGGTGATGTCTATCGCGAGACGCAGTGGTGGCCTGAGGAGATCAGCCCTGGTGGAGGGTGGGCCATCGAGACGGTGGACCAGGCGCCTGTTCCTGGCATAGATGTACTGGCGGAAGCTCTACAGGTGAGCATGAAGCGCGGAATGGCTGCTCTTGATGATACGCTTCCAGTTCCAACATTGATCGTCGAACCTGGTCGGTCAATCATTGCCCGCGCTGGCGTAGCTGTTTACCGGGTTGGGGCACGTAAACCCACTCCGGGCGGGATCACCTATCTGTTCGTCGATGGCGGCATGGCTGACAATATCCGTCCCGCGCTCTATGGCGCTCACTACACGGCACTTGCCCCGGAGCGGGCTTTTGCATCGCCTGAAGAGGGTGTGTGCGTCGCTGGACGTTACTGCGAGTCGGGTGACGTGCTCATTGAAAGTGTTATCTTGCCACGTATGCGGGAAGGGGAACTACTGGCGTTGCCTACGGCTGGCGCCTATTGCCTGCCGATGGCGAGCAATTATAACCTTGTGCCGCGCCCTGCCGTATTACTGGTGGACGAACAGCGGGTGGAGGTGATGGAGCGGCGGGAAACCTATGACGATTTACTGGCACGCTATCGAACTATTTGAAATGTGCCGATATAATACGTCATAACATAGAGAGAGTAAAACGATTCTTGACGTTTGAGAGAAGACCATGATGAGAAGACAGCAATCTCAGGATAACTTCCTGGAGGCGGAGGACGAGCACAATCAGCCCACCGAGCCAATGCCACATATCATCCCATCACCTTTTCCGCTTGGCGATGATGCGCAGGTACCTGTCCCGCAGCCCTACGAACGTCCTTTCCCAAGCCAGGATGGATACAAAAATGCGATCCCAGGCGTCGACAATCGTCCACCGGGAGCTTCCAGCTATCCGTATTTGCCGCGTGGCCCCGAGATGCGAAGGCAGGGTAGGCCTCCCGGTGGGGCAACGTCGCTATGGCCTGGTGATGCTGTCAAACCAGTTCAAGCGAGAGGGCGGCGCAGTCCATTACCTATTTTTGTAGGAATGTTCTTTATCGCTGTACAGTTGCTCCTGCTGGCACGTTTTGTACTGAAACTCATTCGCTGGCCTGGCAGTACAGCATGGGCAGGTACCATCTATAGCGTCAGTAACGTCTTTGTACTGCCCTTTCATTTACTGTTGCAAAATGTAGCCCTCCCTGCCATCTTCCTCAATACCATAGAAATCTATACCTTGTTGGCTATCTTAACGTACTGGTTGCTTTCGCGCATTCTCGTACGCCTGCTGAAGGCAATCCTATACTCGTCTTAGTCTCTTTTAGTCTTTTCCAAACTCATCCAGCACATCCAGGCTGTTGATGAAGTCTCGGTAAGCGTCCAGGTTTTCTTCCTGTTCCGGCTCCTGCTTTTGCTCGGCTCTGGGTAAGAGAGCTTCCTCGCTTGTATCCAATGTCATGCCAGCACGTTCGAGCACGCTTTCATCAACATAGATCGGCGTCTTGGTGCGGACTGAGAGTGCAATCGCATCACTGGGGCGCGCGTCGATCTCGACGTGCCTGCCCGCGACATCCAGCACTATGCGTGCATAAAAGATGTCTTCAATCAGGTCCGAAATCACAATACTTACGATTTTTGCTCCTAGCTCGCTTAGAACGTTCTTGAGCAGGTCATGCGTAAGTGGACGCGGTGGATTCGTCCCCTGAAGTTCGACGGCGATCGCGTATGCCTCAGCGTGAGCTATCCAGATAAATAGGTAGCGTTCTTGCTTAGTAGCTTTCAGGATGACCACTCGCTGCTGAGTGGCCAGATTTATTCGCACACTTTCAACTGTCATCTCAACCATGTATTTGACTCCCTCTTTCATGGCCGGGACTTATCGAGTCTCTGACGCCTCTATTGTACACCTATCTGAGGGCTGGGTGCAAATCGTTATTCCCGTATGAGTGTGTTGTTTTCCCCTACGAGGGAAGTATAACAAAACTAGTATACTATTCCAAGCCTTCAAACCCCCTGTTGCCAGTTCTCAAAAACGAAAATGTCAGGGTACGAAAAGAAATTCGGAAAATTCGTTCGATAAACGCTTGACTTGCAGTCCCTTGTTTGCTATCATTAATTTGAAAAGCCGTTCTACTTTTGGGTGATTACGGCTTGGGCAATGCATGCCTATGCAGAAAGGCAAGGTAGAAGCGACATGTCGTCAGAACGAACAAGCGACATACAACACAGAATATTCGACTTCATCGTGGATTATATGCGATCGCGAGGAAGACCGCCTACCAACCGCGAGATCGGCAAAGCGATGAATATCACGAGCACAGGTCACGTCGATTATCACCTCTCGGTACTGGAGAAAAAAGGCTACATTTCTCGCCAGGCCAAAACTAGCCGGGGAATAGAACTTACCAAGCGACTTCAGGGCATACCCGTTATGGGGCGAATTGCCGCTGGCGAGCCGCTCGATATCTTCACCGAGCCAGAGGAAAATATCGAGGTGGGTCGTGATCTGGAGGGCGACAATTCCTATGCCCTGATCGTGAAAGGCCGTTCAATGATTGAGGACCACATCTGTGACGGAGATTATGTGGTCATTAAACCGCAATCGAATTGCGAGAACGGCGATATCGTCGTAGCAGTTCATCTGCCACAGGGGAGTCAAGGCAGCGCTACCCTCAAGCGTTTCTTCCAGGAGAAAGAGCATGACCGGGTACGTTTACAGCCTGCTAACTCTGAAATGGATCCCATCTACGTACCAAAGAGCGAATGGGACCACGAGTGGCAGGTACAGGGCAAGGTGGTGGCAATTTTCCGCCCATGCCTTAGTGCTACTGGACGTGCTGCCTGATTTTTCCTATACGAGTTCATTGCTAAGAGACAGCAAAGGGATTGTATTCACTACCTTCCCAGGGTTCTGCTTGTAGTGCAAAGCTTGCCCGTTCTCTTTGCTGTCTATTCTTTTGCCAGCTCCAACCTGTGACTTACCCCATTACCACCTTGTGGTTTTACTTCAAAACTGTTATACTCACACCATGAGGTGCCCTACGCCGGAGAAGTAGGCTTTGTTGTATCTCAATTCGATTATATTCTGGTGATGCAGAAAGGAAGCTATCTATGAGAGCCGCTGCAGTGGCGTTGGTGCTCATTGTAGGGGCCGCAGTGGTCCTCTGGTTTGGTAATATGCTCAATTCGTGGGTAATTGGTGGGCTAATGGGTGGCCTGGCTGCATTGCTACTTAGTATCCCCATCTCTTTAACACTTTTTTCCTACCTTGCACGTCGACACGATGAGCAACTCAGAGCAGCAGAGCAACAAGTCGTACTTGCACAGACTGACGTCTATGGCTATGAGGACGCTGCGGAAGTGGCGGCTATCTACGAATCCGAGGCCTACGAGTCCTCATATGAAGATGATTGGTACGCTCAGTACAATGATCGTCGACCGGCAACACGTAATCTGCCTGCACAAATTTATCCTCGTTTACCCGCTGCAGGCCAAAGCCACGCTCCTAAGCTTGATGATGCGGGATCGCACCAGCGAAACTTGAACTACCCAACCATAGCAAGGCAGCAATCCGGCACAGTTCCTATGGCTCGCGGAAAAAATGTTCCTGCGCAGCGGCCTTCGCCTGCACGCAGGACGTACTATCCTGGTTTCCCTGGATATTCAGGAAACTCGCCTCGCAGTTCGCACCAATCGGCAGCATTGCGTGCTGCACGACAGGAAGCAGCCCAACAACGCAATGATGTGGAAGTGATACGCTCCCATACTAATAACTTGAAGAGGCTTCCACCACCTCGCACTATGCCCAGTTCGACAGAACACTCTCTTCGTTCAGCGGAGCCGCGCACTTCTCGCCAGTTGCCGCAGCAGGTGCCTCCGATCCGTCGCCGGCGTACTGTTGATTCCGAACTCGTGCCGCCCGGTTATCCCCAACGCCAGGGAGGTAATCCGTATCCACAGACGGAACCCATCAACGAAGACGCTTACTATCCTCGAACTGGCCCTGTCCGGCAGCAAACGACAGGTCAGCTAAGGCGTAATCGTCAATTGGATGAGCAGTATCGTAATCCGCAAACGATGACCGGCAGCATCAAGAATCCGTTGGTACGCCGCCCTCCTTATATGTACGAGGATGACCCCCTGCGCCAGGAACTAGCACAACACATCGATACACCCATCGTACGCCGCTCCTCGCGCTACGAAGAATACGAAGAAGAAGAATAGTATTTACAGGCGAGCCGTACTAAGCATCTGGCCTCTTTTCGCAAAGTATGCTACTATTGGGCAAGTGTGAAAAGTGAAGGAGGCCTATCCATTGTTAACTCACCTGACTGATATACTGACAACATTAATCAAAAACCTCTATGGCTCTACCGGCCTGGCTGGTATCGTACTGGCTATGGCTATCGAAAGCTGCTGCATTCCGCTGCCAAGCGAAATTGTCATGCCTCTGGCCGGTGTCATGCTTGCAGGTGGCACCATTTTGGCAGGTGTAAATCCCTGGGTAGGTCTCTTGCTGGTGGCTCTAGCGGGGGCTGTCGGCTGCCTCATTGGCTCGATGGCCGCCTACGGCATCGGCTTTGCAGGTGGGCGCCCATTGCTGTTGAGGTATGGACGCTATATATTGATCTCCCAGCATGATGCAGATATGGCTGATCGCTTCTTCCAGCGCTGGGGCAGCGCCACTACCTTCTTCTCACGTCTGTTGCCGGTTGTTCGTACTTACATCTCACTGCCCGCTGGCATTACAAAGATGCCATTTTTAAAATTTTGCGTATATACGCTGCTTGGTTCGTTTCCCTGGTGCCTGTTGCTGGCATATCTTGGCTATGTGCTTGGCAATCACCTATCGACCCTCGGCCCCATCTTCCGCAGCCTCGACGTGGTAATTATCGTCGCGGTGGTCCTGCTGGTGGCCCTGTATATATGGCGGCATATTCGCAATGACCGCAAAGCTCGCGCCGCCCATGCAATGGCTGAAGCAGAGGCCAGCTCTGTCAACCAGCAAATACCTGCACACATACTTCAATCTGAACAACAGCCCTTGAAGCGGACACAATTTCAGCAGCCGGGACCACGGCCCCGCCAGACGCCCTAGCCTCCCCAGACTCAGGTTGCCTTGATCAGGTAATCCGTGGGGCGGGGGCGGTGTGGAGCGGAGTGGGAGCCTTTATGGCCGCCCGTCCTGGCCCTCGGCACCCTGGACTGGCGTCTTCGGTTGATGCCTATTGGCTCCCCCATTTGGTATCCAGTGCTATACTATCTTTAAGAGGCAAACCCTCCCCGGTTTGCCCCATACCCTTTCGTCTTCTCATCACCAACCGGGGCACCCGACCAGTCCCCCTTCGTATCGTCCTTTTAATCCGCTCTCCCAATGGTAGATACATCTAGACATTGGGCCAGCCCCTGTCATGGTTCTGATTTAATTTCCTGGCGGCTGGCTCCTGTTTCAGAGCCGTCAACGAACCCCGGAGGTGAGTCCTAGTCCGTTGAACCGCCAGGCACGCCGAGAGGAGACCTCCCGACGGCCCGAGCAGGGCAACCCCAATGCCTTGAGGGTGCGATTCAAGCCATTGCGTGCGGCATTCTCATCGCGCAGATGGTGACTGGCACAATCAGGTCCAGGACAATCCCATTCCCGGATCTCTGGAGGGATACCGCCCGCGACGACATGCCCACAATCGTGGCAAGTCCTTGTCGATCCAGTTTCTTCCCATTCCAGATACGATTTACCTGAGCGCAGCGCCACCCAGGCCAGCACGTGCTTGAAACGCCGATTCAAGGATTGGTTGTTCATGGCGCGGCGCATCTTTCTGGTAAGGCCGCCGCCGTGTGGGACATAGTCCCCGATGCCGACCACATCGTAGTCGTGATAGAGTCGATTGGCCACCGTGTACAGGAACTGCTTGGTCTGTTCTCGCCGAATCCGGTACAGGTCTTGCAGGCGCGCATTGAGCATCAACCAGCGATGGCTCGACAACCAGAACTGGGAGCCATCTGGGCGCGTGATTCTGCGGGATTTCTTCTTGCACTTGTCCCGCTTGGATTTGAGCTGATCGATGCGCTTGTCCAGGATTTTCAGAAAGTAGGGATTGTGGATCTCGGTGGCTTTCCCATCGCTGCCGACCGCATACGCACAATTCTTGTGATTGGGGTCCAAGGCGACAATGTTGTCGGGGCGCAGCGGTTTGCCATTGGGTAACACCCGCTGCACACTGAAGACAACGGAGTAGCGATGACCTGCTTTGACAATGCGACACTGGCGAATGTGGGTGTAATTGACCCAATGGGGGAGCGCTTGCGCCAACTGCACCTCGATCGTGAGCTGGTTACCGGTGAAATCCTGGCCCAGCACCAGCGTCAGCGTACGCCCAGCCAGGCGATAGCCCTTGTGCGGTTCATCATACTGCAAGGAAAACCAGTTCCGTTTCCAGGCGCGAAATCTGGGCCAATTGACCTGATTCGCTCGCCGCCCGTGTTTGCCATCCTGGTAGTCACGGATCGCCTTGGAGAGCCGTAAGGCGGCATTCTTGAGGACGGAAGAATAGACGACCTTGAGAAAGGGATGCTCTCGTTTCAAGCCAGGAATCAAGTTACGCAAGCCACGTTCTGTGTAAAGGACCAGGCCAATCTGGTTGCGGTGCTCTTGGTCTGGCGCCGCACGGTATTGCTGGCGCAAGTCGTTGGCTGTTTCCAGCAGCTTGTTGTAGAGCCAGTTGGCGATCTTGGACTGCGAATCCAGGAGGACAGCTTGTTCAGGTGACACCTGAAGTGGAATCTTGATGGCAGATTTCATGTCCCCCCTCTCTGCTTGATGCCTGCAATGTAGTACGTCTGTTCTCTTATCATACCTATACATCTCAACCGTGTCAAGAAATCTCCAGATGTTGCGTTACTGTTTCATTCCCCCCAGCAGGAACGACACCTGGGACAGGTGTCTCAATTGTCCCAACTACCCCGGCAACGCCTGATCCCGCAAACGACCAGGATACCGATCCACAAACAGCACCTGGGACAGGTGTCTCAACTGTCCCAATGCACTCTCTTTGGCGAAGAATTACTCGCTTACGCGTTCTGTCTTCGTCTCAGCGCGACTCTGGAGGCGCTCTTCTAGTACAGGCTTCCAGATGATCCAGTAGGCCACTTGAGAACCCGCGTAGACCAGCGAGGTGTCTATCAGTATAGATATCAGCGCGTCGGGCATTCCTACCGCTAGTTCTCCTGCGAGAGCGCTCACACAGGTACCCAGTATGACTGCTGATAGGAATGCCGTTGTGAACTTGAGCAAACCTGGCCAGGTCCTGGGACGAATAAATATGAGGATAGGTGGTACAATAAAGCCAATGAGGAATGGTGCAGTTTCTTTTAACAAATCCATCGCGTCTGATTCCTTTCTAACTCAGCATACCCCGCGTTAGGAGGTATTGCAGAGAATTATACTATGCCCAGTTGTTTTCTGCCAGGAGAACCGCGAAAGGTCTCACCCGGTTCATCTGAGCAGGCAGGATAAGATCAGTAACTTATGAAACTACAAGAACCTGGACCAGGCAAATGGCAGCTTTTTCGGATTTGGGCAAGCATCGGGCTGCAATCCTTTGGGGGTGGGGCATCGACGACGCTTTTGATACAACGTGCATTTATAGATAAGCATAAATGGCTATCAATAGAAGAGTTTATGCAGCTTTGGAATTTATGTATTCTTACCCCTGGTATCAACCTTGTAGCTCTGACCGTCTTGATCGGGCGCAAGCTGGGCGGAGCCTGGGGCATAGTCGTCTCCCTGGCAGGCTTGTTGCTGCCCAGCGCAACCATCACCTGCCTGATTACGGTCGGCTTTTCATCGATTCAACATTTGCCTGTGGTGCAGGCGATACTGCGAGGCGTGGTTCCAGCCACCGGAGGAATCATGCTGCTCGTCGGACTTAATTTTGCCCTACCGCTCATCCGTAGAAGCTATAAAGAAGGGATTCTCTATTTGCTGGCGAGCGGCGTTCTCATTATAGCCTATGCACTTGCCGTCATTCTCTTAAAGCTCTCGGTGATTGTTGTAGTCCTTGGAGCTGCATTCCTTGGCGCGCTCTTCTTTTCATCAAAATCAGATGTTCCGCTCCTTCAAAAAGAGCAGGGGGAACAACAATGATTAATCCACTCATTTACTTCCTCCTTTTCCTCAAAGCCTCGCTTTTCTCAACCGGCGGCTTTAGCAACTTACCCAGCCTGCACCAGGATTTGACTGGCAACGGCTGGGCCAAAGAAAGCGTTTTCGGGCAATCTATCGCCATAGGTCAAATCAGCCCTGGCCCTAATGGCTTATGGGTCATCAGCCTGGGCTATCTCACCTATGGTTATCTTGGTGCATTTCTCGCCTTGATTGCTATCACTATCCCAGCGCTCCTGGTACTCGTCATTTCTGCCGGTTATACACGCATCGAACATAGAGCATGGGTTCAGGGTGCTATGCACGGTGTCTCACTTGCTGTCGTTGGTCTTCTGCTCACGGTCGTCTGGACTATTTTGCGCCAACCTGGAGTAGATTGGAAAGGGCTGCTGATAGCCGTAGGTGCTTTCGGACTGGCTTCGAGTCGTAAGGTAAATATTCTGATTATTTTAAGCCTGGCGGGAATCGCAGGGTATCTGTTGTATCGATGACAATTGTTTCGTAAAAAGATATCTCGCCTGATTCATTAAGGACTTTTCAATGACCTGTCTAGTGGTATAGACGACTTGACAACTGACTAGGTAGAAGATATTATTCATAATATAAGTTGTTTCCGTGTTTTCGCCAATGATGTATGTTTACCTCACACCAGGCGTGGAAAGGAGGAAGAATCGCTAGGGCGCATCCTGGTACTCGGGCTGCATTCGGCAAGGGCATCTAGAGCATGCGCTATATCTCGGCTACCGCGAAAAGGTGGATAACTACCTTATTGATTCTGGCAAGGGAGTAGATCCATGAGAGACTACCCCATCAATATCGCCTTAGTTAAGAGGAGAATTTGCGATGAGTTCTGCAAATCCATCATCCCAGGTCACGACCCCCAAAGTGACCAGCCCCAGCACTGGCGACCGCGTACTGGGGGCGCTGCAAAGCGTTGGACGTTCCCTGATGCTCCCAATTGCTGTCCTACCAGCGGCTGCGTTACTCTTGCGTTTTGGCCAGTCAGATCTTTTGAACCTCCCCTGGATGGCTGCTGCTGGGAACGCCCTCTTCGCCAACCTTTCAATGATCTTTGCCGTCGGTATCGCCATTGGCCTCACCGGTGGAGAAGGTGCAGCTGCGCTCGCCGGTCTCGTCGGATTTTTAGTATTTACTGGAGTCTTTAACACCATCATCCCCCAGGTGAAAGGGGCGCCTGACCCGACCATCTCTATGGGCGTGTTCTCTGGTTTCATTGTTGGATTAGTGGCGGCCGGCCTCTACCGGCGTTTCTACGACATCCGCCTACCAGATTACCTCGCCTTCTTTGGAGGGAAACGTTTTGTTCCCATCGTCACCGCCCTGGCCGCGCTCGTACTCGGGGCTATTTTCGGCTTAATCTGGCCGCCGATCCAGGGTGGGATCAATGCAGTGGGCCAGGGCATCGTGGGGCTCGGACCTCTCGGTACAGGCATCTATGGGTTTTTGAACCGCCTGCTAATCCCGCTCGGCCTGCACCATGTGCTCAACTTCTACGTCTGGTTCCAGCTTGGTACCTACCATGGACCCAATGGGATCGTAAATGGCGACCTGAACCGCTACTTCGCGGGTGATCCCACCGCTGGAAACTTCATGGCGGGGTTCTTCCCCATCATGATGTTCGGCCTGCCCGCGGCCTGCCTGGCTATGATTCGCCACGCAAACTTCCCCAAGGTTGCGGCAGGTATCCTGATCTCGGCGGCGCTCACCTCCTTCCTGACCGGAGTCACCGAACCCGTCGAGTTCGCCTTTCTCTTCGTCGCTCCTCTGCTCTTTCTCGTTCACGCTATCCTGACGGGAACCGCCCTGGCAGTGTGCACTGCTCTCGGCATCAGGATAGGCTTTGGCTTCTCCGCGGGCCTCACTGACTACCTGATCAATTTCAGTAAATCGAACACCAGTCAACCCTTATTGCTTCTTCTCGTTGGGCTCGTCTACGGCGTCCTGTACTACTTCATATTCAGCTTCTTCATCACCCGCTTCGACCTGGGAACTCCAGGCCGCGGTGAAGCATCGACAGGCCTGAGAACTGACTGGATCTTGCCCGAGAGCCAGCGTGGACCCAGGCCCGCGAAGCAGACGGCTGCAGGAGAAGTCTCGACCACGGAAGACGCCGACGACGTACTGGCCAGGGAAGTGCTCGCAGCTCTCGGAGGCAAGGCAAATGTGCAGAGTGTGGAAGGGTGCATCACGCGACTGCGGCTCTTTGTCAACGACCCGGCTCAGATCGACGAGCCACGTCTTAAGAGCCTGGGCGCCTCCGGTGTCATCAAGCAGGGCAAGATCGCCCAGGTCGTGCTGGGGACACAATCTGACAGGATTGCCAGTCGCATGAAGCGTCAGATGAAAGAGCGCGGCACGGACGATACTGGTGAACCGGCTAGCGAATAGGTAAAGAAACCATGGCAGAGATACACGTTCTTGCGCCGCTCGACGGCACGGTCGTCGACCTGGAAACCGTCCCTGACGAAGTTTTCGCGCAGAAAATGGCGGGTGATGGCGTTGCCATCGATCCATCGGGGCAGGTCGCCGTAGCGCCCATCTCCGGCGACCTCGTCAAGCTGTTTCCAGGTGGCCACGCCTTTGGCATCGCTGCGAACGGTGGTGTCGAGCTGATCGTACATATTGGTCTCGATACGGTCGAACTCAAAGGCGAGGGATTCGAGAACATCGCCATCGAGGGCCAGGTAGTTCAGGCTGGAATGCCAATCGTTCGCTTCGACCGTGCAGTGATTGAGCGTCTGGGCAAGGTAATCCTCAGCCCCGTCGTTTCCAGCGGCGCTGGCAGCATCGTACGTCGTGCCAGTGGCACAGTCCAGGCCGGGCGTGACATTCTCTTTGTCCTGGAGCTTTAACTTCAAAACCGTTTGAGTAGTAATAATAGAAAACGGGAACCCTGTCCAGGGAACAGGGTTCCCGAGTCATCTGTATCAGCTCGCCGAGAGTACGTTGCATTTTTTCATCGAACATCATTCAGTCTCAGGGGTAGTAGGTCCCCGATTTATCGAGGGACCACCCCGTGCAGGAACCCTGTCCAGGGAACAGGGTAGCCATGGGCTCCCACGCAAAAAAGTGAACCTCATCCGCTTGTCGACGCGCCTGGCGAGCAAGGATCAGAAATATGGAACACATGATAGAACGCACGGTCACCATCAGAAGCAAGTCGGGACTGCATGCCCGCCCGGCCGCCACCTTAGTACAGAAAGCAAAGGGATTTCAGAGCCAGATTACACTGTCTAAAAACGATAAAACCGCCAACGCAAAATCTATTCTCTCCGTCCTCACCCTCGGCGCCGAGCAGGGTGACCAGGTCCTTCTCAAGGTCACTGGCGCCGATGCTGAGACCGCCATCAGCGAGTTAGCATCACTTCTCGAAGAAGATCTGGGTTGAAGGTTCTGCTAATAACTGGTAATTTACCCCAATCTTCGTGGTAGTTCGGCTCAAGGTTCATCCACTTTATAGTCGAAAAGTGAGCCATTTAGCTCAAGGTTCGAACAGGTTTGGTTGCTCTTCTAGTGGCAGTTGATGTGCAGGAAGAGCGTTTACGCAAAGTTCATGCACCTGATAGTTATTGTGGCAAGAACTGCTGCCAGACTCTCGCTTTCCCCAGAGAAGGAAGCACTTTTCCCTCTCAGGAAACCAACGCTTTTGAGACGGCTCATCAATGAGTGCTCGCTCAATTTGGCCCTATGATGAGATTCTCGCGAGCGGTTTCCACGACTTCTTTCGTGACGACAGTCATTTCGTTGGCGACTAAAATATGTTCGACCTGTATCATGAGACGGTCGATATGAGAGAGTTTGCGGCAGGCTGATGCCGCGAGATCGTCAGAGCAGGTGGTGATCCATCGCGTAGCGCACCGTTGCCGTACACAAAGTGATCCCCAGCTTGTTGTAAATGGGATCAGCGTCTCTCAACCTGAAAAAGGTCGGCTTCGGTTTGGATGCGCTGACTGCACAAAGCAATGGGCGCGGTGGATGCTATGGGTGTGCTCCACCACCTGGGACGAAGAGCGCCTTGACATAGCTACGCAAGGTCTCGGTCGCGCCAAATGGACCCCAGAAGCCAATATAGCCATCGGGACGGATCAGGACCAGTCCTCCTTGCTCGACCTCATAGCGCTGGTGCAGTTCACCGGTGAAGTCATGCAGGACCGGGCGCGCCTCGTGTTCCCATCCAGAGGCCGCTTTTTCGGTCACCAGGTAGGCCTCAATCATCTCCTGATACCCACCAGAGAGCAGGACCGCGATCTCACCCCATTGTCGCTCGACCGCGGCGGCTTCCTGCTGGGCTGTCAACACGAGCAGGATCGAGTGTTCACTGGTGAAGACCTCGAAGAGGGGCTGTGGTTCTGCTCCCTCACGTGTTCGAACCAGAGCGTTGGGGGCGCGATCCCCCGCGCGCAGCGCTCCTTTTTTGTCGCGCTGATCGACGGTGATGGGGCTATGAGGATAGGCGATGCTGATCTCAGAGAGGGCTACCGCCAGGCGATGCGCGGAAGCCGGAAGCGACGAGAAGAAGATCGTGGCCAGCGCATTGCGCAGCGCCACGAGCCACGGATTGCGTGTCAAGGCCGCCTGCATGGCGAGTTCGGTTCCGCGCAATAAGGCTTCCCCCACCTGCTCGCGCTCCGCCTCATAGCTCTCCAACAGGCGTGCCGATGCCTGTCCTTTCACCATCAGCGCGAGCTTCCAGCCAAGATTCAAGGCATCCTGCATGCCGGTGTTCATCCCCTGGGCTCCAATCGGCGAATGAATGTGAGCCGCATCCCCTGCCAGAAAGATCCGTCCTCGCACATAGTGTTCGGCCCTGCGCTGATTCACATGAAATCTAGTGAGCTCCGCCGGCTCAGACGCACGCGCTCCCGCCGGGCCGCAGGTCTCGATGACCTGCTGAATTTCTTCCAGGGTGACCTCCCCTGTGGGCGCCTTGTCCGGCTCATACGCAATCACGACGCGGTGGCGTCCATCAGCCATGGGGAAGTAGCCAATGAAATTGCCCTGATGGAGAAAGGCGAAAAGCTCATCGGAGGGCAAGTCCCAGGTCAAACGCACATTGCCCACCGCAAGACTCAGTTCAGAGGTCGTCCCGGCGAAATTGAGTCCGAGCAGGTGGCGTACCGTACTGTGTGCCCCGTCACAGCCGACCAGCCAGCCCACCCGGACGCGTTCTTCCTTTCCATCAGGATGGCACAGCACGGCCTCCACCCCCTGTTCGTCCTGCGTAACACTGATCAGCTCCCTCTGCCATTCAATGGCGCCACCCTGGCTCTGCAAGTGTTCCGTCAGCACCTGCTCCGTCTCATGCTGTGGCAGCATCAACGCATAGGGATAGGGACTCTCGAGCAGGTGCTCCCGAAAGTCGATTCTGATGAGGCGCTTGCCATCACTATAAATGCTAAAGAGAGAGGTCTTGAGTCCGCGCTCGATGGCGGTGCGTGCCACGCCCATCTTAGCAAGCAGTTCCAGTGTTTTCGCCTGGATGCCCACGGCTTTGGTCGCGGCACCGGCCTTTTGTGCGCTATCGATCAGGCGGCAGCGGATGCCACGCCGCCGCAGGTCGTTGGCCAGCGTCAGGCCAACAGGCCCCGCTCCAACGACCAAAACGTCAGGTGTGGCAGCGGTCAGGGACAAATCACTCATCTTCTTGCCTCCTTTCGTGCGGTTAGATTGATCTTCACCCGCATGTGATAGCGATGCTAAATGCTTCGATGTGCGTCGGGTCCATTACTGTTGATCGATCGCGTGTGGTGAGAGGAGAGCAGCCATAGCTGCTGGACCCCCCTCTACTTCCGCTCCACCCCCTTTGGCAGTTCGACCGTTTCCTGGTCATACTTCTCAAAGATCTCCTGGAACTGCGCCGGATCTGGCGGACCTGGAGGAAGGTGAGCCAGTTCTTCAAAGAACTGTTCATAGCCTCCAGGCGTCAGCATGCCCAGGATCCTACCTGGCTGGTTTCCGACATTCTCGAACGCATGGGGCACATCACGAGGCACAAACACAAACGTTCCGGCAGTCGCCGTCACCGTCTGCGTGCCCAGGTGAAAGAGGAACTCCCCTTCCAGGACGTAAAACGTCTCTTCGTGCTGGTGATGCACATGCGCGGGGGCACCCGACCTGGGCCGGAACTCCCCTTCCAGCACCGCAATGGGTCCCCCAGTGTCCTCTCTCCCAGCCTTGATGGTCCAGGGGTTCCCCAGGACATGGATGACCTTCCCGCCTCCAGGAGGAAGGACGATCCCGTCTACAGATGAGTTCTTTTCTTCTTGCATGGCTCTCTTCCTCTCCGAGCGGGGAATTTCCCTCACTCCTTCAGCCGTCGGCTATGCACCTTCCAGCGACCAATCTCGAAATCAAAATCGGCTCGTCCATCCTGTAGCTCTCCGTTTAGCGCGGTCATAGTGTTCCTCCTCTCTATGACTGGAATTGATCGCAACGCGAGTGCACCCTCCTGCTTGTGTGTAGCGCTCACATGCTCTACTATAACCCAATGATTGTTCTCCTAGAAGTGTAAATCCAAAGTTTCTGCGGCTCATCCGCGCTTTGCGTGATTCTGAAATGGGAAGAGGGTCAGACAAAAATGGACATCTCTCAAGGAGAGCCGGTTCAACTGCCTCCGTTCTACGAGGAGACGAGAGTTTTCACGGAAAGCGCAGGTGAGCCTTTCTGTATAATTATTCAGGCCGATCTCATGCCTTCTTTGCGTCTGCACCGTAGCCTTTTTCGGGAGGGGCGAAACATTCTCTTTGTTCTAGGTGGTCGTGCGCTGTGGCTGGATAACAATAATGACGCGTTCGTCCTCGGTCCGATGCCACGGGGAAGATATCCAAACCAAGGTATTTCTTAGCCATCGCATTGATGAACGCGCGATCTTTATCTTCATCAATACGGATCACTTTCCCACGCACCTCAAGGTAGCGATAGGGATTTGCCGGATCGACAATGGAAAGTGCAACCTGGGGGTTGCGTTGCACATTGTGATATTTCTGGCGATCTTTGGTCTGACTGAAGAGGATATACGTGCCATCCCAATCGAACCAGACCGGATTACTCTGTGGCTCTCCCTTTGGCCCAATAGTTGCAACATGAGCCAGTGCCTCAGACTCCAGAAGATCGATGTACTGCTCATGTTCTTCATGCTTTGCGGCGCGCATCCAGAAAAAGCTGCCATTGTTTGCGGAGGCTCAGGGCAAAAATGTCATGCACCACAAACGGGTCGCGCGCAAACAGGTCAACCACTTCTTGCTCGTTCTCGGCTTCAACGACCACCAGTGATCCCGTAGCATCGGCAAAGGGACCACCGAGTACCACCGTTCCGTTTTCAAAAAGCGGGTCCATGAAGTCGGCATGTTGCGCCCAATACGGCTGTTCGCGCACGGTTTTGCCCTCAATCCAAGCCGGACCTGGCGCCCAAAGAAGAACGAATGTGTTTTTCATGCTGTTTCCTTGTCTTTTGCGGTGAGTTGCCTCTTGCTTCTGTGTGCGTATCTCACGTACAATACTATAGCCTGAGGATGGCTTTTCCAAAAGGGCCACATCTTGCAAAATTGCAAATGCCACTTGAAGGAGCAATTATGCCTGGAGGAAAATTCGCACCCGACCTCGAGCTGCCCATTACTCTTGATCGTGCCGCACCGGCATCTATCTATCAGCAACTGTGTGAGCAATTACGACGAGCTATTCTCGATGGTCGCCTTTCTTCAGGGACGCGGCTCCCATCGACGCGAACATTAGCGCAGACCCTTGGTGTGTCACGTACGGTCACGAGTTCTGCCTATGATGAGCTCTTTGCCGAAGGGTATCTGGAGGGACGGCACGGATCGGGAACCTATGTCAGAAAGGATCTTCCCCCGCTTCCACGTCTGACGCGCCCGGCGCCGAACAGCCCTCCGCGCTGGCTCAGGAAAGCTTCCCCACTGGCGCGCGAAGAGCCCATTCCCCCGCAGGCTATCGCGTTTCGATTGGGGATACCTTCTATCTCGTCTCTTCCCCCCCGTATCTGGCGCGAGGCGTGGGGAACGGTAACTGCTCATCTGCCACCCAACAGTTATGGCCCCACGAATGGGGATCCGGCGCTGCGGGCAGAGCTTGCTGCCTACCTTGGGCGATCTCGCGGCCTTGCCTGTACCCCGGAGGACATTCTCATCACAGCGGGAGCCACGCACGCGCTTGACCTAATCGCGCGTGCAACGCTCTCTGTCGGCGATTATGTCGGGTTTGAGGAACCAGGGTATCCTTCTGCCCAGCAGATCGTGCTGGCCCGGGAAGGACGCATCTTGCCTGTTCCGGTTGACGATGATGGCATGCAAGTCGAACGGCTGCCGCATGGGGAGCGAGTAGCCTATATCGGGACGTTCTCAAAAGTGCTGACTCCTGCCTTGCGCATTGGGTATCTGGTGGCTCCTCCCCGGCTTTGTGAACGGATCAGGCAGATCAAGCATCTGACCGATGAACAGGTCTGCTGGCCACCTCAGCAGATGCTCGCCGACTTCATCGCCCGGGGGCATCTGGACCGACATATCCGACGCATGCGGCATCAGTATGCGCAGAAGCGACACATCGTCGCGCAAACCCTGGCTCCCATCGCGCATCTTGCTCGATTACGTGGGCTGGAAGCAGGTCTCCACGCCTATCTTGAACTGGGAGCCTCAGTCTCTGCCACGCACGTCGCGCATCTGGCGCAGCAGCACAATGTCATCGTCACTCCTCTTGATGCCTACTATCATGGTCCCCCTGACCGCTCTGGTCTGCTTTTAGGTTATGCAAGCCTGGAGATCCCTGACATCATCCGAGGCATTACGGTACTGATGGAAATCATTGAGCAAGTTGCGGCTCTGTCCTATTCTTCGGGGTCTCCCGCATCTTCCGTGCAAAGCTCAAGCACTTCGAGCAAGTACCCGATGTTGTAACAGGTCAAATCCCGCTCGTCCATAGGCT
>WNGK01001517.1_pt1 | contig 25228 bp, 21 predicted proteins | sample 5400601 | NCBI WGS metagenome assembly WNGK01 (sample SAMN13153376, study PRJNA577476) | soil metagenome | isolation source: 60 cm soil or saprolite under Garry oak tree replicate 1 | place: USA:California | collected 2016-06-15
GGCGGCCACTATCACGTATCGCTCTTGACGTATGGCAAGACACGCGGGTGTAATTTCATCCATGTAATTCTCGTGCCCTCGGGAGCGGGGCGCGAACCGACGGGGTTTGGAGGGGTGGAGGTGCGCTGTGGCTGACGTCATCGTCTCGCTGGTGCACGACGGTTTCGGCATGAGCGGCGAGGATGATGCCGGGGAGCTGGGCTGGCAGGACCGGGCCCTGTGCGCGCAGACCGATCCGGAGGCGTTCTTCCCGGAGAAGGGCGGATCCACCAGGGAAGCCAAGAGAGTGTGCCGGAGCTGCGAGGTACGGGCCGAGTGCCTGGAATACGCGCTGGAGCATGACGAGCGCTTCGGCATCTGGGGCGGCCTTTCTGAGCGTGAGCGCCGCAGGCTGAAGCGCGAGGCGGTCTGACCGGCCGGGACGTTTCCGTTTCAAAAAGCTCTTCGGGTTGTCAGTTTCAAAAAGCTCTTCGGGTTGTCAGCGGGAAAGCCGCGGTTGGGCAGGACGGGCGTGGCGGGCGGGGACGGCCAGGCAGCCTGGGACCAGCGAAGCGCTGCGTCTGGCCGTCGCCGGATCGTCGCTTCGCGTATTGTGCACGAGGTACCCGGGCCTGCGAGAACCGTGCCGCCGACGCGCGTGCCGGCCCCGCGGGCGAGCCCTCGATGAGCAAACGGACCCTTGTCGCCGAACGATACGTACCCTCAGCATGTCGTCACAGCAGTGATCGTCGCGCACGACGGCGCCGCGTGGCTGCCGCATGTCATCAGTGCGCTGCTCGGCCAGACCCGGCCAGTTCAGCGGGTCGTTGCCGTCGACACCGGCAGCCGGGACCGCAGCGGCGCCGTGCTGGCCGGCCAGCTCGGCCAGGCAGTCGTCTTCGGCATGGAGCGCGATACCGGCTACTCGGCCGCGGTTACCCGCGCGCTGCAGCACCGGGCCGCGAACGTGCCCGTGCCCAGGCCGGCCGGCGTTCCCGACGGGGATCGGGTCGAGTGGCTCTGGCTGCTGCACGACGACTGCGAGCCCGCCCCGGACGCGCTTGAGCAGCTCCTGCATGGCGCCGCCGAGACCAGGTCGGCCGCTGTCCTTGGCCCGAAGGTGATGGACTGGGCCGACCGGCAGGTGATCCTCGAGGCCGGGGTAACCATCGATACGGTCGGCCGCCGGATCACCGGCATCGAGCCGCGCGAGGTGGACCAGGGCCAGCACGACGGCGACCGGGACTCGCTGGCTGTCGGCAGCGCCGGGATGCTGGTCCGCCGCGATGCGTGGGACGAGGTCGGCGGCTTCGACACTGCCATGACGCTCTTCCGTGAGGACGTCGACTTCTGCTGGCGAGTGCACGCGGCCGGCTACCGGGTCCGGGTGATCACCAGCGCGGTGGCCTACCACATGGAGGCGTCCGCGCGGCGGCGGCGGACCGTTTCGATATCCCGCCGCCCGCACCGGCTCGACCGCGGCAACGCGCTGCGCACGCTGCTCGCGAACCTGCCGGCCGGCCCGATGCTCGCCTCACTGGCCGGCAATGTCACCGTCTCGGCCCTGCGCACGATCTTCTTCCTGGTCGCGAAACGGCCGGCTGCGGCGCTGGACGAGCTCGCGGCTGGCGGCTCGGTGCTCGGGCATCCGCTCCGCCTGCTCAGCGCGCGGCGGCAGCGGTCCCGCGGCCGCCGGGCCGCCTACGGCCGGCTGCGGCCCGAGCTCCCGCCTGGCCGGTCGTTGCGGCGGCTCGCGGAGTTCGCCGCCGACGTGCTGTCCCGGTCGACACAGCTCGACACGGCAGGCAGCCACCATGCGTCGGAGGATCCGTCCGAGGACGACTCGATGCTGGTCGACAACGGGCTGGCGCAGCGCGTCCTGACGAATCCGGGCGTGCTGCTCTTCGCGGTGCTGACGGTGGTCGCGCTTGTCGCCGAGCGCTCGCTGCTTCGCGGCGGCACGCTCGGCGGCGGCGCGCTGATACCCGCGTCGGGGGGCGCCGCCGGGCTGTGGCATGCGTACCTGCAGGGCTTCCATCCGACCGGAATCGGCTCGGCCACCAGCGCCCCGCCGTACCTGGCGGTGATCGCGGCGCTCGCCACGGTCATGGGCGGCAAGCCGTGGCTGGCGGTGGACGTAATCCTGCTCGGCTGCGTGCCGCTGGCCGGCCTGACCGCGTACGCCGCCGCCCGGCGGATCACCCGCCTCGCCCCGGTGCGGGTCTGGACTGCCGCCGCGTACGCGCTGCTGCCAGTGGCCATGGGATCGGTTGCCGACGGCCGGATCGGCACCGCGGTCGTCTTCGTGCTGCTGCCGCTGATCGCGCTGACCGCGGCGCGGATGTTCACCCAGCCGCCGCGGCTGGCCCGCCGCGCGGCCTGGGCAACGGGCCTGATCGTCGCGGTCGCTACCGCATTCGTGCCGCTGGTGTGGCTGATCGCACTGATCGCGGCGGGCCTTTCCGCGCTCGCCTTCAGCTCTTCCCGGCGCGGTATGGCGGCCAACCTGGCGATCACCGTGGCAGTGGCCCCGGTGCTGCTGGTGCCCTGGACGATCCAGGTCGCCACCCATCCGTCCCTGCTGCTCCTCGAGGCCGGCGTGCAGGCGCCCGGCCTGGCCAGCCCTGACCTGCCCGCCCGTGCCCTGCTGCTGCTCAGCCCTGGCGGGCCGGGCATGCCGCCGTTCTGGGTCACCGCCGGGCTTGCCATTGCCGCGCTCGCGGCGTTGCTGCTGAGCAAGCGCCGCGTGCTGGTGCTGGCCGGCTGGGGCGTCGCGCTGTCCGGCCTGCTGATCGCGATCGCGGTGAGCCGCCTCGCGGTCACGCCGCCGGGCGCGGACTCAAGCGTGTCGGCCTGGCCCGGCGTCGCCCTCACCGTCGTCGCCGTCGGCCTGCTGCTTGCCGCGGCAACCGCGGGCGACGCCATCCCCCGGCTGCTGGCCGGCCGGGCCGGAGGGCCGCGTACCCTGCGCAGCGCCCGCGGACTCAGCGTTGTCACGCTTGCCGTTGTCGCGTGCTCGGCACCAGCCCTGGCGGCCTCGTCATGGGTGGTCAGCGGGATCCGCGGGCCGATCGCCGCAGCAGGCGGCCAGATCGTGCCCGAACTCATCTCGGTGTCATCGGACAACGGACTGCGGCTTCGCACGCTGGTGCTGCGCGCGGAGCGCGGCCAGGTGAGCTACGCCGTGCTGCGCGGAACCGGCCCGTCCCTTGCCGACCCGGAGCTTGCGCCGGTGCCCGCTGCCCAGCGGGCGCTCGGCAAGGCTGTCGCCACCCTGGTGGCCCCGAATGGCGGAGATGCGGTGGATCAGGGCCATGCGCTCGCGCAGTTCGACATCGGCTTCGTACTGATGCCGGCCCCGGTCAATCCCGGGCTGGCGCGAGTGCTCGACGGAGTGGCTGGGCTGCGGCCAGTGAGCTCGACATCATCCTTCGCGCTGTGGCGGCTGCTGGACTTCCCGGCCCGGGTGCGCGTCGTCGAGGCCAGCGGCAAGATCGTTCCGCTGCGCTCGGGCGCGGTCGGCGTCGCGGGTGCCGCGGTGCCAGCCGACGGGGGGACGCTTGAACTCGCCGAGCCGGCCGGGCGCTGGAGCGCCACCCTGAACGGTCATCCGCTGACGCCCGTTCCCTCGCCGGCCGGCCGGTGGGCACAAGCATTCCGGCTGCCGGCCGGCGGCGGACGGCTCAGCATCGGCCACGACGACACCGGGCATGATGCCGCGCTACTCCTGGAGCTTGCCGTGCTTGCCGTCGTCGCCGTGCTGGCCTTGCCCGGCATCAACTCGGCGGCGGCGTCCCCGGCCGCGGCGCCGGCCGGCGAGAGCAGCGGGGCGGCAGCGCCCGGTGATCCGGCCGGGGCGGCCGGGCCGGCCGGCCCGGCTAGCCAGGGGCGCCGTGGCCGCGGCGGGTCGCGTTCCCGCGGCAGAGACAGCGGCGGGGACAAGGGGCGGGCCGGCCGGGCCGGACGGCCAGGGAAGGCCGCCCGCAGGCCCGTCGGCGACCGGGAAGGCCCGCACCGGACGCGCAGGTCCCTCCCGGTGGATCCGGCGCTGCGGGAGGCGGCGGATCCGGCGCTGCGAGAAGCCGCCGGCCGCGGCGCAGCGAGCCGGATTCCGGTCGGCCGGGGCGCGGCAGGCCTGGACGCAGCGGGCCGGGCAGGCACGCCCGGCGGCGGGCTGCCCGCTGGCGGGTACGGCCCCCGCCTGGCGGCCAGTTCGCCATCCGCGTGGCCGGCCAGCGAGCATCCGGCCTGGCCGGCCAGCAAGCCGCAGCCCGGGTCGGCGGGCGGATCGGGATCCTGGCCCGGAGGCGAGCCTGCGTCCTGGCGAGGGGACCAGCAAACATCGTGGCCAGCGGAGGAGCGCGCGGCGTGGCCAGAGAGCCAGCAAACATCATGGCCAGCGGACCAGCGCACGGCGCGGCCGGAGGGCCAGCCGCCGCCCGCTCCAGCGGGCCGGCCTGCGCCCTGGCCAGCGGGCGAATCGGCATCCTGGCCGCAGGACCAGCGGACATCGTGGCCAGGGGACCAGCGCACGGCCCGGCCGGAGGGCCAGCCGCCGCCCGCGCCTGGCCCCGGCCAGCCTCCGCCGCGGCGGCCCTACCGTCCCGGCAGCCAGCCGCCGGGACGGCCGCCGCCCGCCGGTCCGGCCGGCCCGTATCCGCCCTGGCCATCGGGCGGTGACCGGCTGGATCCGCTGCCGGCCCCCGGCGGCGCCGGCCCGGTCTGGCCGCCCGCCGAGGAGGAAATCGACTCCCGCTGGCCGGTGCCAGGCGAAGACCGCGGGGATGATCACTGATGAGGCGCCTGTTCGCGAACAAGCTGGTAATCGGCGCGCTGGTGGCACTCGCCCTTGGCGCACAGTACGGGCTGGCCTGGCTTAGCCATCCGGTCGCCGCGGCGGCCGGCCCGAGGCCGCGGCTGCCGGACCGCGCACCAGTGACGGCAGCGATCCGCGCCTGCCCGTCCCCGGGCAGCCTGCGCGGCGGTGAGGTGGCGCTCATCGCTGCCGCGGTTCCCGGATCAGCTGCGGGGCCGGCCGGCCAGGCTGGCGCGGGGACGGCGGCGGTTAGCCGGCTGTCAGCTGCAGGCAGCGCCGACGCCGGGCAGCCGCTCTTCGCCCGTACCCGGCCAGGCGTGCTGACACGGGCGCGGATCCCGGCCGCCACGGCTCGGTCCGGCCGCCTGCCGGGCGGCGGGCAGGCAGCCGCCGGCGGCAAGATACCGGCGGGCACGGCGCGGGGCGGCGTGGTCGTAAGGGCCACCGGGTCGATGGCACGCGCGCTTGAGGTAGAGCAGACGAGCGCCGGCGGGCTGCCGACCGCGGTCTGTGATGGGCCCGGCACCGACTTCTGGTTCGTCGGCCCAGGGCAGCACACGGTGGCCAGCCTGCAGCTATACCTGATGAACGCCGACAGCCAGCCCGCGGACGCGGAAGTCGACATCTTCACCGACAGCGGACCGCTGCTCGGCAGCACCGATACCGGGATCTCCGTTCCTGCCCATGGCCTGCTCGTGCAGTCACTGGCCAGGCTGCTGCACGGTTCCAGGGTGGTCGCGCTGCATGTGCGCACCAGCGTCGGACGGCTCGTCGCCGGGCTCAGGGAGACCAGCAGCGCGAGCCGGCCAGGCGCATGGCTGCCGGCCAGCCAGCCGCCCGCCAGGAGTCTTATCCTGCCCGGCCTGCCTGCCTCTGCAGGCACCCGGGATCTGTACGTCGCCGTGCCTGGTTCCGGAAACGCCCGGGTCAAGCTGACCGCAGTGACTGCAAGGGGCTCTTATCACCCGACTGGCGGGAGCGGGATCGACCTGCCCGGCGGCTCGGCAGTGGTGGTGGCCCTGCCGTCGCTCGCCGGGGTCGCATCGGCGATCAAGCTGACCTCGAACGTTCCGGTCGCGGCTGCCATCCGGGTCTCTGGCGGGCCGCCGGGCGCCCCCGGCGTCTTCACGTCGGCGTCGGCGCCGGTGCAGGAGCAAGGCGTCGTCGCCGACAACCCCAGCGGCCCCGGCAAAACCACCAGGCTGGTGCTGTCCGCCCCGCGCGGCGCAGCCCGGATCCAGATCACCGCGGAAGGCACGGCCGCCGCGCAGCCCGGCGCGGGCGGCCAGCCGGCCCGGGTGGTTGAGGTGGCGGCGAAACACACTGTGGTGGTGCGCATCCGCGCGCCCAGCGGATCCCGCGCGCGGTCCCCGTTCGCCGTCGTGATCACGCCGCTCGCGGGATCGGGGCCGGTCTATGCCGGGCGGGTGCTCACCGTGCGCGGCACGGTGGAGTCGATCTTCCCGGTGCTGACCTCGCTGACCTCAGTCCCGCTGCTCCCGGTTCGCAATTCGCTGGACGCCGCGCTGCCCGCGCTGCCCTAATCGTCCGCCGAATAGCCAGGATCGACCGCATGCGGGTCCACGCCGAGCAGTCGGGCGAATTCCTCCACCACCACGTCAAGCACCAGCTCAGCCAGATCCTCCGCACCGTCCGCGCGGGCAAGCAGCGGGCGCCGGTACAGCACGATCCGCGGCGGGGAAGCCGGGCGGCCGGCGTCGCGCGGATTGCCCGAGCCAGGGTCAAGCCTGGCAAGCGGCACCAGATCAGGCAGATCGGCGGCCCGCCCGGCCGCCGGGATTTCCTCGACGGCGAACTCGACACCGGACAACTCGGCTGCCCACCGCGGCTCCAGCTGGGCGACCGCCTGGAGCACCAGATCATCGAAGCGCTCCGAGCGGCTCCGGTAGATGGGGGTGTCCTGCGGGGCAAGCACGCCGCGGAGGCCGCGGCCGTGCCGGTCCCGCCGCCGGATCCGGCCAGGAGCCGGAGCGCGGCTTTCGCCTTTCTGCACAATGATTGAGCGTATCCCGGCGGGCTGGTCCGGGGTCGGCCGGCCGCCGGACCGGCGGTGCCCGTACCTGCCCGCGGAGACACGATCGCGCAGAGTGCCCCGGGTGGTGGCGTTACCGCCTGCGGATCGATACCGTCAGCCGTTGTGAGCGATCTACGCGACTCCGCCTGCCGCGCCGCCCGCGGGCATGCCGCGGCCGGAGTGCCGCGGCCGCGGACGGCGCCGTGAGCGAGGTGGGCCGGTGAGCCCTCGGCGCTGCTCACGGCCCGCGTGCAAGCAGGTCGCGCTCTACACACTGACCTACGTGTACCGAGACTCCACGGCCGTGCTCGGCCCGCTGGCCACCTACGTGGAGCCGCACTGCTACGACCTGTGCGCGGCGCATGCCGACCGGCTGACCGTCCCCCGCGGCTGGGACGTGGTCCGGCTCCCGGCCGGGCCGGCCGAGCAGGAAGCAGATGACCTGGAGGCGCTGGCCAACGCCGTCAGGGAGGCGGCCCTGCCGCGCGCGGCGGCAGAGCCCGTCGGGCAGGGGGTCGAGGTCGGCCGGCGCGGTCACCTGCGCGTGCTCCGCTCGTCGCCACAGGACAAGGGCAGGATCGGCTAGCCCCGCAGCTAGCCCAGGCGCCGCGCGGCCTCCGTCGGCCAGGGCGCAGTAAACCGCCAGCGCCGGCCGGGCGCGCCGGCGCGGGCCGGCCGAGCCGCCCGGTAGGCTCAGTGTCCGCACGGCGCGGCGGCGTCACCGGGCGCAGCGCGCCGGGCGGTTGCCCGCGGGCAGGCTGCGCGGGCATGGTGTGATCAGAGCGCGGTCTGATCAGGGCGCGGTCTGATCAGGCGCAGTGCCGTGGACAGCAGTTCCGATTCGGCCTGGCATGGCCGGGCAGGGCGGGTAGTGAGCGCGGTGCGATCGGGCGCGGCGCGCGGCGAGATGCGGTGCGATCAGATGCGGTGTGATCAGATGCGGGAGGCAGGCCGAAGTGGCCCAGTACGCGAAGATCTTCAAGGCATACGACATCCGCGGGCTCGTCCCTGACGAACTTGACGAGGACGCGGCCGGACGGATCGGCGCAGCATTCGCGCGCCTGACCGGAGCGAAGTCTCTGGTCACCGTGCATGACATGCGGGCCTCGTCGGTGCCGCTTGCGGACGCATTCGGCCGCGGGGCAGCAGCGCAAGGTGCCGACGTCGTCTCCGGCGGGCTTGGCTCGACTGACATGCTCTACTACGCGAGCGGCAGCCTCGGCATGGCCGGCGCAATGGTCACCGCGAGCCACAACCCGGCCAAGTACAACGGGATCAAGCTGTGCCGCCAGGGCGCCAGGCCGGTCGGCGCCGATACCGGGCTGGCGGAGCTGCGCAAGATGGCCGAGGACGGCGTCCCCCCGCATGGTGGACCCGCCGGGACGATCACGTCGCAGGATCTGCTGTCCGGATACGCCGCCCACCTGCGGACGCTGGTAGACCTGTCCGGCATCCGCCCGCTCAAGGTGGCCGTGGACGCCGGTAACGGCATGGCCGGGCACACCGTTCCCGAGGTGTTCGACGGCCTGCCGTTGCAGACCGTACCGCTCTACTTCGAGCTGGACGGCTCCTTCCCGCATCACGAGGCCAACCCGATCGACCCGGCGAACCTCCGCGACCTGCAGGACGCCGTGATAAGTTCCGGCGCGGACATCGGGCTCGCGTTCGACGGTGACGCCGACCGCTGCTTCGTGGTCGACGAGCGCGGCCAGATTGTCTCGCCGTCCGTTCTCACCGCGCTGATCGCGGTGCGGGAGCTGGCGAGGGAGCCGGGCGCGACCGTCATCCACAACCTGATCACCTCGCACGCGGTGCCGGAGATCATCTCCGAGCATGGCGGCGTCCCGGTGCGGACCAGGGTCGGGCACTCGTTCATCAAGGCGGAAATGGCCGCTACCGGCGCCATCTTCGGCGGCGAGCACTCCGGCCATTTCTACTTCCGCGACTTCTGGTTCGCCGACTCCGGGATGCTGGCGGCCATGCACGTACTCGCGGCGCTCGGCTCGCAGCCTGGGCCGCTGTCGGCGCTGCTCACCGAATACTCCAGATACGTGGCATCGGGTGAGATCAACACGGAGGTCAGCGATCCGGCCGCAGTGGCAGCCAGCGTCCGCGAGGCATTCGCCGGCCGCCCCGGCGTCACCATTGACGAGCTGGACGGGCTGACCGTGACCGGCGCAGGCTGGTGGTTCAACCTGCGGCCGTCGAACACCGAGCCGCTGCTGCGGCTGAACGTCGAGGCGCCCGGGGCCGGGCAGCTGGCCGCGGTCCGCGATGAGGTCCTGAGCATAGTGCGCGGCGATGCCGGATAGCCTGACGTGCCCGGGGCCGGCCAGCTGGCACCGGACCTGCCGCCCACGGGCCAACCGACCCCGAACCCCCTGGGAGACGTCATGAAAATCGACGACTGGCTGCTGGAAATCCTGGCCTGCCCGAAATGCCACGCGCCGCTGCGGGCCGACGCCGAGGCAAGCGAGCTTGTCTGCACCAGTGCCGAGTGCGGCCTCGCGTACCCGGTGCGCGACGACATCCCCGTCCTGCTTGTGGACGAGGCGCGCGACCCCCAGGCTGGCTAAATGCCGTCCGCGGATCCCCCGGCCGGCCAGGATCCGGCCGGCCGGGCTCATGCCCGCGGCGGCATGCGGGCGGTGCTCGCCGCGCTCGGCGCAAACCTGGGTATAGCGGTGACGAAATTCGTCGCCTTCGTGATCACTGGGTCAGCCTCGATGCTGGCCGAGTCCGTGCACTCAGTAGCCGACTCGGGCAACCAGGTGCTGCTGCTGGTCGGCCGGCGCCGGTCGCGGCGGGCCGAGACGGAGCAGCACCAGTTCGGCTTCGGCCAGGAGCGGTACTTCTACGGGTTCGTCGTCGCCGTGGTGCTGTTCACCGTGGGCGCGCTGTTCTCCGTCTACGAAGGGCTGCACCGGCTCACCCACCTGGAGACGGTGCAGTCGCCGGTGGTGGCGCTCGCCGTGCTCGGCGTTGCGATCATCCTGGAGACGTTCTCGCTCCGGACGGCACTCGCCGCGTCCAATCTGGCCAGGGGGAAGCACGGGCTGAGTCATTTCATCCGGCATGCCAAGGCACCGGAGCTGCCGACCGTCCTGCTTGAGGACCTGGCCGCGCTGGCCGGGCTGTTGTTCGCGCTGGCCGGCGTGGCGCTCAGCGCGATCACCCACCATCCCGAGTGGGACGGCGCCGGATCGCTGGCGATCGGCGGCCTGCTTGGCGTGGTGGCAGTGATCCTGGCGATCGAGATGAAGAGCCTGCTGATCGGGGAGTCGGCAAGCGCGGACGTCGAGCGCTTGATCGTGGCCGCGCTGGAGGACGGGCCGGAGCTACAGCGCGTCATTCACCTGCGGACGGTGCACCTCGGGCCCGAGGCACTGCTGGTCGCGGCGAAGGTCGGGATCCGCCGCGAGGAAACCGGGGCCAGCATCACCAGCGGGATCGATGCCGCGGAACGGCGGGTAAGGGCAGCGGTGCCGATCGCGCAGATCATCTACCTGGAGCCCGACCTATACCGGGCGGCCGAGGCGGACGAGGGTGACCCAGCGGTCCGCGCCGTGCTGCGCGACACAGCGGAGTTAGTCCCGCCGGATAATGCGCCGCCGGGCGGTGGGTCCGCGGCGGGCGGTGGGTCCGCGGCGGGCGGTGAGTCCGCGCCGGGCGGCGGGTCCGCGCCGGGTAATGGTGCGCCGCCGGGCACTGCGCCGCCGCCACGGGCTCAGGACGGCCGCTGAGCCCTGCCATCGGCCGCCTGCTCGCGCCGCCGCAAAGGCTGATCACTGCCGGGGGCCAGCCCGAGCAGCCGGAGCGCCCGCTCCTGCTCGAAGTCCAGGGCCCGGGTTACCGGCCCGGGACTTCGCCCGGTCCGCCTGCCGAGTTCGGCTACCTGGGACCGTGCGGCCGGATCCGTTATGACTCTCAGGCCGAAGGCGAGGGCTGCGGGGCTGATGTCGTAGCGCCTCTCGATCGCCAGCGCCAGCCGGACGGCGTCCAGGTCGCGGTCGGTGAACTGCCGGTGCGCGGAATGCAGGCGGGTGCGGCCGGCCGGCTGGCGCAGCAGCGGAAGCAGGCCGAGGGACTCCCGGTACCGGAGCATCCGGGCCGAGGTACCGAGGCGCTGGGCCGCTTCCGTGATGCGCATGCCGCTAATCTTACAAATTCCTGTCAAGAACGTCCGGAAACGCGTGCGACCGGCGCGGCTCGTCTCGTACGGTCGGATAGATCGACCCACGAAGTCCACCAGAGGAGTTGCGCATGTCCGCGGAGAACCTTCCGTTCAAGGTCGCCGACCTGTCGCTGGCTGAGTTCGGCCGCAACGAGATCAGGCTCGCCGAGCATGAGATGCCCGGGCTGATGGCCGTGCGGGCGGAGTACGCGCAGGCGCAGCCGCTCCATGGCGCGCGGATCACCGGATCGCTGCACATGACCGTGCAGACGGCTGTCCTGATCGAGACGCTCGCCGCGATTGGCGCGCAGGTGCGGTGGGCAAGCTGCAACATCTTCTCTACCCAGGATCACGCGGCCGCGGCCGTGGCAGTCGGCCCGGACGGCACGCCGGAGGATCCGAAGGGCATCCCGGTCTTCGCGTGGAAGGGCGAGACCCTGGAGGAATACTGGTGGTGCACGGAGCATGCGCTCAGCTGGCCGGCCGGCGACGGGCCGAACATGCTGCTCGACGACGGCGGCGACGCAACGCTGCTTGTGCACAAGGGCGCCGAGTACGAGCGGGCGGGCGCAGTCCCGTCCGGCACTGCTGACGACTCCGATGAATGGCGGGCCGTGCTCGGCCTGCTACGCCGGTCACTCGCCGCCGCCCCGGGCAAATGGACGGCCGTTGCCCGGCAGGTCAAAGGCGTCACCGAGGAAACCACCACTGGCGTGCACAGGCTGTACGAGATGGCCAGCGCAGGCACGCTGCAATTCGCTGCGATCAACGTCAACGACTCGGTGACCAAGTCCAAGTTCGACAACAAGTACGGCTGCCGGCACTCCCTCGTTGACGGCATCAACCGGGCAACCGACGTTCTCATTGGCGGCAAGGTTGCGGTCGTCTGCGGCTACGGCGACGTGGGCAAGGGCTGCGCCGAGTCGCTGCGCGGCCAGGGTGGCCGGGTCGTTATCACCGAGATCGACCCGATCTGCGCGCTGCAGGCGGCGATGGATGGCTTCCAGGTGGCCACGCTGGACGATGTGGTCGGCAGCGCCGACATCTTCATCAGCGCGACCGGCAACTTCCACATCATCACCGCCACCCAGATGGGCCGGATGAAGCACCAGGCGATCGTCGGCAACATCGGGCATTTCGACAACGAGATCGACATGGCCGGCCTGGCCGCGCTGCCCGGAATCAAGAAGATCTCAATCAAGCCGCAGGTGGACGAGTGGGTATTTCCCGACGGGCACTCCGTGCTCGTCCTTTCCGAGGGACGGCTGCTGAATCTGGGCAACGCCACCGGCCATCCGAGCTTCGTCATGTCCAACAGCTTCACTAACCAGGTGATGGCCCAGGTAGAGCTATTCACCAGGACGCAGGCGTACCCGCTGGGCGTGCACACGCTGCCCAAGCACCTAGACGAGAAGGTGGCGAGGCTGCACCTGGATGCGCTCGGCGTGCGGCTGACCAAGCTGACCAGGGAGCAGGCCGACTACATCGGCGTGTCCGTGGACGGGCCGTACAAGCCCGACCACTACCGCTACTAAGCCGGTGCGCGAGGCAGCGCCCGCCAGGGGCCCGGCGCGCGCGCCGGGCCCCCGGTCCGACATCACGGACCCCGATCTGGCCGCCGCCGGACTGGCCCGGATCGGCTGGGCTGAGCGGGCCATGCCGGCGCTGAGCCTGATCCGGGCCGGGTTCGAGGCCGAGCGGCCGTTCGCCGGGCTGACCGTGGCTGCCTGCCTGCACGTCACGGCCGAAACAGGTGCCCTTGTGCACGTGCTGCGGGCCGGCGGCGCGCAGGTGCACCTGGCCGCATCCAACCCGCTGTCCACGCAGGACGATGTCGCCGCCGCGCTGGCGGCGGGCCCTGGCGTCACCGTGTCGGCCAGGTCGGGAGCGGACAGGAAGACCTACTACGAGCACATCCACCTGGCCCTGGACGCTGCGCCAGCGCTGGTCATCGATGACGGCTGTGACCTCGTGAATACCCTGCACGCGGACCGTCCGGAGTTGCTCGCCGGGGTGCTCGGCGGCTGCGAGTCGACCACTACCGGAGTGGCCAGGCTCCGCCGGATGGCCGCGGCGGGCACGCTGGCCTTCCCGATGGCGGCCGCGAACGCGTCGGAAACCAGGCGCATGCTCGACAACAGGTACGGCACCGGACAGTCCGCGATTGACGGCATCATCCGTGCCACCAACACCCTGCTGGCCGGGAAGGCGGTAGTGGTCGCCGGTTTCGGGTCGGCCGGCATCGGCATCGCGGAGCGGGCCAGGGGCCTTGGCGCCCGGGTGATGGTCACCGAGACCGATCCGGTCCGGGCGCTCGACGCGGTCTTGCAGGGATACCGGGTGCTGCCGATGGCGGCGGCGGCTCCGGCTGGCGAGGTGTTCATCACCGCCACCGGCTCACGCGACGTGATCGCGGCCGGGCACATGGCGGTCATGCGCGACGGCGCGGTCCTGGCCAACGCCGGCCACTTCGATGTCGAGATCGACGTGCGCGGCCTCGCCGACCTGGCCGTAGCCGTGCACCCCGAGGTGCGCCCGCACGCTGATGAGTACGTACTCGCCGACGGCAGGCGGCTAATCCTGCTGGCCGAGGGGCGGGTGGTCAACCTGGTCGCTGCCGAGGGTCATCCGGCCGCTGTGATGGACCTGTCCTTCGCGGCGCAGGCGCTCGTCCTCGCCTGGCTCGCGCGTGATCACGCCGGGCTGGCGCCGGGCGTGCACGACGTCCCGGCCGCCATCGACGCGCAGATCGCCAGCCTGATGCTCGCGTCGCTCGGCACGCAGATCGACGCGCTCAGCCCGGCGCAGCAGGACTACCTGGACTCGTGGCGGTATGGCTCCTGATCCGGGTCAGCACGATCATCGCCGTCCACCCGCCGATCAGGATCATCCAGAAGTTGATCAGCCGGTAGGCGAGCACCGAGGTCAGCGCCGCGGACGTGCTCATCCCCGCGGCCACAAGCGCCGCGGTCAGGGTCGCCTCGACCAGCGCGAAGCCGCCTGGGGTGAGCCCCGTGCTGCCGACCGCGGCGCCAGCCGCATAGGCGAGCAGCAGCCCGCTCCATGGCACCGGCTGGCCGGCCGCGCGGATGGCGCAGGCAAGGCAGGCGCAGTCGCCGAGCCAGTTCACCAGCGCGAGCCCGAACACCTCCGCGTACCGCGGCCACGACATCCTGATGCTCGCCACCCGGTCAAGGATGTCCTCCAGGGCGTCGGCGGCCTTCCCCGGCGGGCGGCGCACCAGGCGCCAGGCGACGGTGATGAGCCAGGCAAGTGCCGCGCTCAGCATGCGGCGTAGTCGCTGGCTGCGCAGGGCCACCAAGATGGCCACGGCCGGCAGGATAAGCAGCGCCGCGCCGGCGAAGCCGACGGCCGTCGCGACGGACGCGCCGCTGGCAATCGACCCGGCGATGATGACGACCGCGAGCGCGGACATCGACAGGATCGCGGACACCGCGAGTGCCCAGCCGGTGATGGCCTGGCCGAGGCCGCGGCGCCGGAACTGCCGGTAGGAGAAAACAACCGCAAGCTGTGCTCCGGCGAACGGGACTGTCATCGACAGCGCGTTGCTCGCGTAGGTGATCGCCATGACCGAGGCGAAGCCGGCATCGTTGCCGTCGGCCCGCAGCAGGCGGCGCCGGCTCAGCCCGAAGGCAGCGAGTGAAATGCACTCACACGCGGTCGCGGCGACGAACCAGGTCCAGTCGAGCCCGGTCAGCTTCTGCAAGGACTCGGCGAGCGTGTGCCTGCCCAGCACGATGCCGGCCACCACGGCCGCGACGGCAAGAACCGCGAGAGCCACGCGCCGGCCGTTCCACTGACGCTGTCCCGTCGTCGTCATGCTGTCGCTGTTGCCCGCACTTGTCATGTCCTCCTGCCTCCCGCGGCGCGGGTTCCACTGGCCTCGGCTCGCGTGCACCGGAATGGCAACTGCCCGGCGCTAGCCGGGAGGCATGAACTCTCCCGGACCGGCCTGCGCGGGTCCGGCCGGCTTACCGGCCGGCCGGCTGGCCTGCTGATCAGGGTGTCCCATGATTGCCGGGTTAACCGTGCCACCGGGGTTAGCCATGCCAGCGGGACCCGCCGCGGCGGCGGAATCAGCCTCGCCACCGGTACTGGCCGTGGCGGCAGGGACCGCGGCAGCCGGGTGGGCCGCAGCGCCCGCGGCGGCTAGCCGGGCCTGCTCGCGCTCCCGCCGCACCGCCAGGACCGCGGACAGCCAGGCGGCGGGCGGCGTGCCCGGCGGTGGTGGCGGGCTGACCTGGGCGGCCACCGCGGCGGCAATTCGCTGGCCGAGCTCGTCCCTGGCCGCTGGAGTGAGCTCATAGAAGCGGCGCAGATAGCTGCTGGCGGTCTCGGCGGTCTGGTCAGTGAGCCCGGAAAGCTCGAGCGCGGAAGCCCAGCCGGCCAGCGCCGGAGGTACGACCGAGAGCGCGGCGGGCAGGCCGCGCCTGGCCGGCAGCCGCTCCTGGATGACGAAGGTCCCGGCAAACAGGTCGCCGAGCCGCTTTCCCTGCGCCGAGAGCAGCGAGCTGATCAGTGCGGGAGCACCGGACAGCGCCCAGATCTCGACCACGGCCGCCAGCGCGCGGACGAGGGCCTGGCGGAATCTCTCCGGCCCGCCGTCGTCGCTCACCACCCGCAAGCCGAGTGCCATCTTGCCGGGCGACCTGCCCCGGCTGAGCGTCTCGAAGGTAGCCGGGTAACCGACAATGACCAGTATTCCGGTCGCGAGGCCCACCGCCGCCCTGGCGGCAGCGTCCAACCGGCCTCCCGCGGCGGCAATCGCGGCCGCCAGGATGCCCAGCAAGGCGGCCTCGATCGCGGCGTCGATCAGGAGCGCGAGCAGCCTGCTCGGGAACCTGGCGAAGGGCACGTCAAGGACGACGGCTTCCCCGGTCACCACGGCCACGCCGGTCCTCCCGCTCAGTCCCGCGATCTGCGGCCAAGGTTATCGGGGTTCCGGCAGTAATCTCCTGCCGTGGACGTTGATGCGCTTGCCGCCGCCCATCGGGCGGAATGGGATCGGCTCGACCGGCTGGTCCGGCGTCGCAGGCACCTGTCCGGTGCGGAGATCGATGAGCTGGTGACCGCCTACCAGCGGACGGCCACGCACCTGTCCGAGCTGCGCACCGCTGGGCATGATCCAGCCCTGACGGCGCGGCTGTCGACCAGGGTGGCACGGGCACGCTCAGCGGTGACGGGAGCCCACGCGCCAGCCTGGCGCGCGGCGGGCAGGTTCGCAGCGGTGTCGTTCCCGGCGATGGCCTACCGGGCGCGCTGGTGGTGGCTGGCGACCGCGCTCGGCTCGCTGGCTGTCGCATTCGTGGTCGGCTGGTGGCTCGCCAGGTCACCGGGCGCCCGCGGCAGCCTGCTGCCGCAGGCGCAGGCAGCACGGCTGGTGAATCATCAATTCCGCGGCTACTACTCGCAATACGCCGCCACCTCGTTTGCCGCCAAGGTGTGGACAAATAACGCCTGGGTGGCGGCCGAGTCGCTGATCTTCGGGATCCTGCTCGGCGTGCCGACCCTGATCGTCCTGCTGGGCAACGCGGCCAATATCGGAGTTGACGGCGGCCTGATGGTCGCGCACGGCAAAGGCACGCTCTTCTTCGCCCTGATCCTTCCGCACGGCATGCTGGAGCTGTCCGCGGTGTTCCTCGCGGCAGCGGCCGGCCTGCGGCTCGGCTGGACGATCATCGATCCAGGCTGGCGGCCGCGCTCGGCGGCGCTCGCCGCGGAGGGCCGGGCGTCGGTCACCATCGCGCTCGGGCTGATCGTCGTGCTGCTCGTCTCCGGGATCATCGAGGCATTTGTCACGCCGTCGGCGCTGCCGACCTGGGCGCGGATCCTGATCGGCGGCTGCGCGGAAGCGGCATTCCTCGGTTACGTCATCGTGCTCGGCCGCCGCGCAGAGATAGCAGGCCTGTCGCCGGACATCGGGGAAGCACCCGACGTCGCCCCGGTAACCGGCTGACCCAGCTGAAAGGGGTGCATCGGCCGCCGCCGGTCATAGCCGGCCCGCCGCCTTGAGATTGAGGTAGGCGTCAGCCAGCGCGGCGGGCAGCCGACCGGGCGGAGCGTCAATGACATCGACCCCCCGACGCCGGAGCAGGGCGCCAACGCGGGCTCGCTCGCCGCGGGCGTGTTCTGCTGCCGCGGCGGCGTAGACGGCGGTGGCATCTGCGCGGCCCGCGGCCATTTCGTCCTGCCGCGGGTCGGCCACCGACGCGACGACTACCCGGTGCCTGGCGGAAAGCATGCGGACCCTGGGCAGCAGCCCGGCCTCGATCGCGGCGGCATTCAAATCGGTGAGCAGGATCACGAGGCAGCGCTGGCGGGCGATCGCGAGCACCGAGCTGGCCAGCACTGCGGCGCTGGACTCCACCAGCTGTGCCTCTATCGGCGCCATCGCGTTCGTCATGGCGGTCAGCACCTCCGTCCGGCTCGCGCCGACGACACGTGCCCGGACTTGCTGGTCAACGGCGAGCAGGTCGATCCGGTCGCCGGCCCGCGAGGCCAGCGCGGCCAGCAGCAAGGCCGCGTCCATCGACGTGTCCAGCCGGGGGATGCCGCCGACCCGGCCGGCCGACGTCCGGCCGGTGTCGAGCACGATGAGGATGCGGCGGTCCCGCTCCGGGCGCCAGGTGCGGACCATCACATCCATCCGACGGGCCGCGGCCCGCCAGTCGATGGAGCGGACGTCATCGCCCACGACATACTCGCGCAGCGAGTCGAACTCACTGCCCTGACCGCGGAGCAGCGAGACGTGCATGCCATCCAGCTGGCGCAGCCGGGCCAGCTTCGCGGGCAGGTGCCTGCGGCTCAGGAACGGCGGCAGCACGCGGACCGACCACGGGGCGGCGCGATTGCCCTGCCGGGCGGCGAGCTGGAGCGGGCCGAATGAGCGCACAGTCACCTGGCTGGCCGCCTTGTCGCCGCGCCTGGACGGGCGCAGGGTCGTCGTCAGCATCACCTGGCCGCCGGCCGGCACGAGGACGCGGGTGGCGGCCGGGCTCGCCCCGGCACTCGGCTGCCAGGCGTCCCTGACGACCGCGTGCAGCCCGCGATTGCCAGGGTTGGCCAGCGTCAGCGTGACCGAGCCGACCTGCCCGAGCAGGATCCTGGTGTCTCCGGCGCGGCTTAGCCGCAGCGGCCGGATCCCGGCGGCGAGCACCAGGTCGGCACCGATGGCCGCGACTAGCACGGCGTTGACCGCGATCAGCGCCCAGGTCGCGCGGGCGGTCAGCGCGATGAGCGCGCCAACCAGCGCCGCGGCGGCCGCCCGCCCGGTCAGCGCCACTGCCCTGGGACCGTCGTGCGCGGCGGTGCGCGGTTCGCCCGGTCCGGTCGCGCTGGGGGGGCCTGGCAACCCGTTCGATATGGCGCTGAACGGGTTGGGTGCCGTTGAACTCCGGTTTCAACGGGTTTGCAGTCCCGCCTGGGGCGGCGCGCGACTGTGGCGGCCCTGGCCCCGGCCGTTCTGGTGAGCTGCCTGCCGACGTGTCTGAGCAGCGTCGCCGGGACTCTGCCGCGGTAACAGCGACAGCGGAGTCCCAGCCACGTTGCTGGCTCAGGCATCAGCCCGGCCACCTCGACGATCCCGCGGTGCCGGGGCCCTGTGATCTCGGATCCAGTCGTCACCGGGGCACCGGGACGGACGCTAGGACCGCCTCGAGCACGCCGTCGGCGGACGCGCCGTCCAGTTCCGCCTCCGGCCTGAGCTGCACGCGGTGCCGCAGCGTCGGCCTGGCCAGCGCCTTCACGTCATCCGGGGTGACGTAGTCCCGGCCGGACAACCAGGCCCACGCCCGGCTCGTCGCCAGCAGTGCCGTCGCGCCGCGCGGGGAGACCCCGAGCTGCAGGGACGGTGACTGCCTGGTGGCCCGGCACAGGTCCACGATGTATCCGGCGATCTCCGCTGAGACGTGCACCAGCCGGACTGAATCCCGGGCCGCGGCCAGTTCGGCCGGGCCGGCTACCGGCGTTATCCCGGCGGCGGCCAGGTCCCGTGGGTCGAAGCCGGCCGCATGCTTCGTCACGATCCCGATTTCCTGTTCCCGCTCTGGCACCGACACGGTCAGCTTCACCAGGAACCGGTCCAGCTGAGCCTCCGGCAGCGGGTAGGTGCCCTCGTACTCGACCGGATTCTGCGTCGCGGCGACGAGGAACGGCTCGGGCAGCATGCGCGGCGCGCCCTCCACCGACACCTGGCGCTCCTGCATGGCCTCGAGCAGCGCGGCCTGTGTCTTCGGCGGCGTCCTGTTGATCTCGTCTGCCAACAGCAGATTAGTGAAAACCGGGCCCTCGCGGAACTCGAACCTGGCCGTCCGGGCGTCGTAGATCAGCGAACCGGTCACGTCGCCTGGCATCAGGTCGGGCGTGAACTGCACCCGCTTGCTCTGCAGCGACAGAGCTGCCGCCAGCGCCCGCACCAGCAGCGTCTTGGCCACGCCGGGAACCCCTTCGAGCAGCACATGCCCCTCGCACAGCAGCGCGATCAGCAGGCCGCTGACAACCGGCTGCTGGCCCACGACGGCCTTGCCCACCTCGTTCCGCACCGCGGCGAGCGCCGCCCGCTGGGCGACCTGGCCCGCTTGCTGGCCCGGCTGGCCCGGCTGGCCTGGTGGCGTGCCTGGCTGGCCCGCGTGCTGGCCTGGTTGGCCTGGTGGCGTGCCTGGTTGGCCCGCGTGCTGGCCTGGCTGGCCGCCAGGCAAGGCGGGCGCCACGTCTTCGGCATTCAACGCGCGCGCACCTCCCGCTCCAGGACGTCGAGATCGCTGGCGAGCGCCACCAGCGCGGCATCATCGGCAGGATCGGCGCCGAACAGCAGTGCCTCGATTTGTGCCGGGCCGGTGCCGGTCCGCCCGGCCAGCGCCGCAACGATAGCGGCCGGCGCGTCCGCTGGCGTCAGCCTGAGCCCGGGCGCGATCCGCCGGACGGCGGCCGCCCGCAGCGCCGCGGCCGCCCGGCCGCGGGCCCGCCGGGCCTGGTACAGGCGGGCATGGCCCTCGGTGGTCTCCGCCGCGTGGATCACGATCGGCAATGGCTCCGGCACCAGGGGCCCCAGCCTGCGCGCCCGCCACAGCGCGGCAAGCAGCGCGGCGATGGCCAGCTGAATGGCCACCAAATCCGCGGGCAGCGGAATCAGGCTGATCAGCGACCGTGGGCCGCCGGCAGCCGCGGCGCCAGGCCCGGCCGCGGGAACCAGCCAGACGATGCGCGGGCGGGCGCTGAGTAGGTTGAGCGCGAGCGCCGAGTTTCCGAGCGCCGAAAGGCCGCTGTTGGCGAGCGGCGCTCCGGTACCCAGGACGGTGATCGCCCGGCTGCCTGCCTGGTAGCGGACCAGCGACGGCGAGCCGTCCGCCGGGTAGCACACGGCCGCGTCCACCAGGGCGGTCCGCAGCAGCACGCCGCCCATGCTGGCAGGGCCGGCCAGCCTGGCTGCCGTCAGGCCGCACGCGGGTCGCCGGGCCCGCGCCGGGACATGGCCGTCAATGGTTACCGCCGGGGCCAGCGCGGCGAGCGCGGCCCGGTCTGGCGCGACGAGCACGAAGTCGGCCTGTGCCCGGGCGAGGCCAGCCAGCTGCCTGCCGGTGAGCAGTCCCGGGCTGGTGACCAGCAGCGTGGCCCTGCCCGCACGCACGGCGCCGACGGCCGCGGCCGGCCTGGTCGCCCTGACGATGACGTGGCCGCGGCTGGTCAGGATGTCGGCTAGCGCCCGGGCCCCACCGGGCCTGGCACTGCCCGGATCGAGGTAGCCAGCCGGGGCGGCCGGCTGCAGCAGGGCGACGGCCGTCCCGCCAAGCAGGATCGCCGCGACCAGCGAGAGCGGGACGCGCCACCTCCGCCAGGCTCCGGGGAGGCTCGCTTGCCCGCCTGCCGGCGGCTGCCCGGCGAGCGGCGAGCCGGCCGGGGCCGGTCCAGGCCGGCCGGAGCCGGGCTGACCGGACTCGGGCTGGTGCGCAGCCTGCTGGTGCAGCCGGCTGGTGCACGGCGGATTGGGCGGCCCTGGGCGCGGCTGGAGCCATCACGCGGGTCCTGCGACCGTGCTGGCCGGCGTAACCGTAACGGCCGGGCCAGAGCGGGCCGCCTGAATCCTGCCGTCAAGGTCCCGGATCCGACGGTAGCCAGCCGCCGAGCCGGCCCGGTCCCCGTACCTGACATCGTCGAACAGCCGCGCGGCTGAGGCGAGTTCGGCGGCCTCGGCAGGCAGCGCCAGGGCCGCCTCCGCGGCGAGCTCGTCCGCCGTCCGGCTGGCCCGCGGCGGGAGGGCGCCGCGCTCGCCGAGTTCAGCGGCGATGGCCCGGACGCTCTCGATGACTGCGCCGGTGAAATCGCCGGCTGCCGCTAGCCGCTCCGCCCGCGTCCGGAGGTCCCGCGCGGCGACCGCCGTTCCCGGCAGCAGGCCGCCGGCCGGCCTGCGGTGCCGTGCGGACACCGGGCCGATCCACGCCGCGACCGCCGCGACCGCTATCACGGCGAGCGCGGCAAGCCCGACCAGCGCCCACCAGCCGCCAGGCACCGCACCGCTGGCAGCGTCGAACAGCCGGGCTAGCCACCGCCCGATGGCGCCGAGTATTCGCTGGGTGAGAGTGGTACCGCGATGGTAGATCGGCTTGGACAGCTCGCGGCGGGCCAGTTCCCGCGCGGCGCGCAGGCCGATGGCCGGGCCCGGCCCAGTGCCAGCCCCGGCCGTGGCCGCTCGCGCCAGCCACGCCGCGCTCACCATCACGGCACGCTCACCATCACGCTGCCTTGACCATCACGCTGCCTTGACCATCACGCTGCCTTGACCATCACGCTGCCTTGACCATCACGCTGCCTTGACCATCACGCTGCCGTGCCTGTTCCGCGTTTCCGCGGGAACGCCGCCGTGCCCGTCGCGCGTTTCCGCGGGAACGCCACCCGGCGGCCTGGCGACCCGGCGGGGGGCCCCGCCGACCAGGCACGCTGCGGTCACCATGGCGGCGCGGCGGCTTGCCCCTGGCCGGCCGCGGGCGGCCGCCACACCGTCGCGAACTCTTCACCGCTCGGCTGCCCGCCGCGGGCAGCCGTGCGCAGGGCCAGGTCGAGGCCCTCCTTGCGCATGCGGGTGTCCATATAGAGCAAGACGGCGACCCCGGCCAGGATCGGGCGGGTGACGGAAGCCGCGACGATGCTGCCGATGGTGCCGATGATGGTCGCCGCGACGGCGTGGGTCCCGGATGCGCCCAGCCCGCCGAGTGACCCGCTGCCCCCGCCCGCGGCAACCTCAGCGATCAGGAACGGGATCTGCAGGACCGCGGCGGCAATGTAAATGATCAGCGCGCTGAGCAGGAAGATTCCGAGAATGCGCCAGAAGCTCCGGCTGACCAGCTGCCGCGACCGGCGGAGTGCCCGCACCGGCCCCTGGTTCTCAAGCACGACCGCGGGCACGATGAGACTGACGCTGGTCCAGAGCCAGACGGACGCGGCGACCGACGCGAAAACCCCGGCTATCCCGACGGCGATCGCGGCGGCCGGGATGTTCGCAACGACCAGGACGATCACGAGCAGCGCCAGCGCCACCCATGGACTGACGACAAGCAGTCCGGCCAGTAGTCCCGCCCCGAACACGGCGGGCAGCCGCGGCAGCGCAACCCGCCAGGCCTCGCCCATGCTCAGCCTGCGTCCAAGCACTCCCCGGCCGATCACCGAAGTCAGCAGGCCGGTCAGGATGACCTCGACGATGAGCGCGAGGATGAGGGACACCACGGCCACCGCGGCCAGGCCGATGAGCCCGGTCACCAGGTGCCGCAGCTGCGCGTTCGTCAGCGTCTGCCCCGGGGACGGCACGGTTACGCCGCCGGTCACGCCACCGATGCCGAGCGTCGCCACGGCCGTGATGACGCCCGATATCGTCAGCAGGATGGCAGCCAGGCCGAGGGTTGCCCTGGGGTTCCGCCGGATAGACGTGATGGCGCCATTCAGGATCTCGCCGAAGGCGAGCGGGCGCAGCGGGATCCCGCCTGGCTGCGCGGCCTGGGGCCGCATTCCCGGCTGCCCGTACGCCCCCGGCTGTCCGTAGCCTCCCGGCGGCGGGTAGCCTCCCGGCGGCGGATACTCGCCGGGCTGGCCGTACGCCCCGGGCTGGCCGTACGCCTCGGGCGGCGGGTACTGGCCGGGCTGGCCGTGCGCGCCGGGCTGGCCGTACGCCCCTGGCGGAGGGTAGCCGCCAGGCGGCGGATAGCCGTACTGACCCGGCGCGCCAGGGGGCGGGAACCAGGGCTGGCCGGAGGCGGCGCCGCCCGGCGGTTCAGCGCCCGCTGCCCGCCCGCCGCCCTCCCGGCCCTGGCCTGGCTGTTCTTGCCCTGGTGCTGGCTCAGGCTGCTGCCCGGGCTCTGGCTCAGGCGCTTGCGCAGGCTGAGGCTCGTCCTGGCCGCCTTGACCGCTCCACGACGAGCTGCCTGTCATGTCACTCCGTCCACGGCCCGTGGCTGTCACCCTCCGCCGCCGCGGCGCAACTGCCGGCTCGCGCCAATACTGGCATGAAGGAACAACAGGAAGAAGCACGGACATCCGTGATCGCGGAAGAACCGCGGGGCCCGGGCACCCGAATCTGCCGCGATCAAGAAACCGGGCGGGTGCGCCGGGGCCGCGCGGTGAGACGGTCCAGGGCAGCCAGATCCCGTGCCATCCTGCCGGGGGCTCGCGCGCGGGCGCCCGCCTGCCGCACACTCGTGATGTGGACATTGCCGCGCTGAGCTGGCTCGACCCGCCGGATGGCCCGGCGGTCGAGTTGCTCGACCAGACCAGGCTCCCGGCCGAGGAGGCGACGGTCACCTGCGCGGACGTGCCCGCGCTGGTCGATGCGATCGGCCGGCTTGTGGTGCGCGGAGCGCCGCTGCTCGGGGTGGCTGGCGCCTTCGGCGTTGCGCTCGCAGCCAGCCGCGGCGACGACGTCGCGCAGGCCGCCGCCGCGATAGCAGCGGCCAGGCCTACTGCCGTGAACCTGGGCAGGGGTGCCAGGCGCGCGCTGGCCGCATATCAGCGGGCCGGGCAGGCGGCCGGCGAAGAGCACGAAAATTTGAAACGGATTGCAGCCCGCGGCGCCCTAGCCGAGGCCAGACTGATCGCCGCCGAGGATGCCGCGGCTAGCGCCGCGATGGCCAAGAACGGACTCGGGCTTATTCCGCGGGACGCCCGCGTGCTGACCCACTGCAACACCGGCGCGCTCGTCTCGGCGGGCGAAGGAACGGCATTCGCCGTGATCCTCGCCGCGCACCGGGCGGGCAGCTTGGCCATGCTCTGGGTGGACGAGACCAGGCCGCTGCTGCAGGGAGCGAGGCTGACCGCCTACGAGGCGCGGCGGGCGGGCATCGCGCACGCGGTCCTGGCCGACTCCGCGGCCGCGTCGCTGCTTGCCGCGGGCGAGGTGGACGTGGTGCTCACCGGCGCGGACCGGATAGCCGCGGACGGCAGTGTCGCGAACAAGGTCGGCACCTACGCCCTCGCTGTGCTGGCCAGCTACCATCAGGTGCCTTTCGTGGTGGTGGCGCCGATGTCGACCATCGATCCCGACACGCCGGACGGAGCCGCGATCATCGTGGAACACCGGCCCGCCGAGGAGGTCACCTGCATTGCCGGACAGCCAGCCGCGCCCCGCGGAACCAGCGCCTACAACCCCGCCTTTGACGTGACTCCGGCCAGCCTGGTCACCGCCATCGTCACCGAACGCGGGGTTGCCCAGCCGGTCAATGCGGGTACCCTGCGAGTTCTGAGTGCGGGATCAAGCATCGCTGAAGGTCCCCCTGCCGACGTTTACGTGGAACGATGAGGATTATGAAAGGTCGTGTGCTGGTCGTCGACGACGACGCCGCTCTCGCCGAGATGCTGGGGATCGTGCTCCGCGGTGAGGGGTTCGAGCCGACATTCGTGTCCGACGGGGACAAGGCCATGGACGCGTTCCATGAGTCCAGGCCCGATCTGGTGCTGCTCGACCTGATGCTGCCCGGCCTGGACGGGATCGACGTATGCCGTCAGATCCGGGCCGAGTCCGGGGTTCCGATCGTCATGCTCACCGCGAAGAGCGACACGGTGGACGTAGTGCTCGGCCTGGAATCTGGCGCCGACGACTACATCGTCAAGCCGTTCCAGTCGAAGGTGCTGATCGCGCGGGTCCGCGCCCGGCTGCGCAGGACCGACGATCCGGCTCCGGAGATGCTGCAGATCGGCGATGTCAGCATCGATGTCGCCGGGCACG
>WNGK01012420.1_pt1 | contig 25204 bp, 22 predicted proteins | sample 5400601 | NCBI WGS metagenome assembly WNGK01 (sample SAMN13153376, study PRJNA577476) | soil metagenome | isolation source: 60 cm soil or saprolite under Garry oak tree replicate 1 | place: USA:California | collected 2016-06-15
AAAGAAGCAGCCTGTTGAAAAAGTCCTCAATCGTCCCCATCCCTTGCTCAACAGCACTGCCACTCACCGGGTCCACCAGTAATACAAACACCACAAACATCCCTGTCTTTTTGCTTCCTGTTTGAGTAGCCTCAATGCGCACTTCATCGCCTGTCTCATGCTTCACCTGCGGATTCCCCGTTCCACTCCTGAACATGTTCCTCCTCCCTTTCTCGGGAAAGAAATGGGCGCACGCCGTTCACTTGTATCTATTTCTCCCCTCCTTGCGTGTAAGAAGTGGCACACACGTCACAACGCTAGTGCCAGCAACACTGTTGAGCAGGCGTTTCCGCAGGAACTTCAGTTGGAGAGCGCCTGATGGACCTGAGATACAGGGTTGCTTTTACACAAAGAAAGGAGGAAGGATGTCACTCGCAACATTCGTGTTAGCTGCTGCTTTGAATCCCGGAGGCCTTATCGCTTGGCTCTTCATTGGCCTGGTCGCTGGTTGGTTAGCAGGGGTCATCATGCCTGGCAAGGGATTTGGTCTGCTAGGTGATCTGGTCATCGGACTCGTGGGAGCCTTTCTTGGCGGATTGATCATCAACCTGCTGGTCCCCGATGCGACATTTGGCTTCTGGGGCAGTCTACTGGTTGCCTTAATTGGTGCCTGTATTCTGGTCGCCATTGTGCATGCCATCACAGGCAGACGCACCACCACCGCTCGACCGTAAGGTGGGTCTGCACAGCACAGGGACGAGCATGAGAGCCAGCGCCAGAGCTTCTCAACCTCGACAGGTGTGTGCTCTGTTCAAGCTGGCGGCTTGAGGCAACTCAGGCAGGAGAGACCCTGGCGAGCCGGACAAAGACTTGCCAGGTTTGTCTTCCCTTTCAGAGGAGGCTCAGGGGCAATGCCTGATTCTTTCCAGTCTCTCACCGCTCTCGTCAACCGGTGCCTCCCCGATTCTCAGGATGCTTCCAGCTCGTTGAAAAAGGCAAGAAAATCTCATCAAAGAACACTTGCTCGCAACATTCTCAGCGTAAATGATACATTTACTTTGAGCTAGGCTCATCCACTCAGAAGATTTTTCAACACGCTGTCTCTCATATGAGACCTATTCGCAGTAATTTGGTAGCAAAACATGGTATTTCGCATTCTTAAAAGCTCATCAGTTGAGTTTTTCAACAGACTGATAAATTGTGCCAGCCTCAAACTTTGCTATTCTTCAGTGTTCTGAAAGATGAAATAGCTCATCTGGGTGGGTCTACATCCTTTAGGGTGACGGAGGGCGACGCAAGCGTCCCCACCTCACTCAGCATCACTCCCGCCCTCCTACACTTTCACCCGGAAGGATGATGAACGTGAAAATGTTACATATTGACTCTCTTTCAAGAAGCTATACGTGCCACATATATGTATCATACCTGCACCCTGGCTACGTTTGTCAGACTTATGCAGTAACCATCACTCACTTCAATGTGAACGACAGCAATCAGAAATGCTGATGCGGTTCAGCGGGAAGAAGCTCACATCGAGCGTGCAGGGGATGTCAATGTCCAAGGCAGCGATGTTGAAGAGAGAGAGCGTTAGTCAGAACGAGAATGAAGGGAGAAAGGTATGCAAACACTCCCAACCAGAAGGGGACAGCATCCAGAAGTCACAGATGGAGTCCTGCTCGAACAAGCACGTGCCGGTCATCAAGAGGCATTTGAAGTTGTGGTTCACCGCTATACTCCCCTCCTTTTTACCTTGATCTTGCGCCTCTTGGGTGATGATGAGCAGGCCAGTGATATTGTCCAGCACGTCTTTGTCCAACTCTATCTGGCACTGCCCACCTTTCGGCTCGATGAACCGCTCAAGCCTTGGCTCTGTCAAGTGGCACGCAACCGCTGTCTCGATGAAGTGCGTCAAAGGAAATGGAGGCGGACGGCCCCCTTTTCTGAATTCGACTCGATCATTGTCGGCGAAGATGAGCTTCCATTCTTAATGAGTTTACCGGATACCAATCCGCTGCCAGAAGAAGTGGCAGAGCAGCACGACCTCCAAGCGTATCTCTGGCGAGCTATTAGCGCACTGCCCCCAAAATTTCGGGCAATCGTTTTTCTGCGTTATGCACGCCAATTGAGCTTTTCTGAGATAGCACAGGCATTGAATATGCCAGAGACAACGACCAGAACCTATTTTCATCGTGCCAAGCCATTACTGCGTTGTGCATTAGATGAGACCGTACTTTCGTCCATGAACTCTCGAGAGCGTACTATTGCTGGACTTGAGTCTGCCAGGACACGAGGAAGATTAGGGGGAAGACCGGAGCTATCAGGCACATTGTCAAAAGTAGCTATGGCAAAAAAACTCTATGCTGATAAAACAACCGCAATTAGCGATATCTGCAAAACCCTGCATATCTCACGGGCAACCTTATATCGCTACATAAAGGTGAAGTAACAGGTCCAATTTAGATGGCCGCTTTTGTCCCTTTGTGGAATTGTACCCGAAATTCACGGATGCCGACTACCAGTGAGAGGTTGAGATAATGAAGTTTAAAGTTCATAATCTCAGAGGTTGCCAGTTGTTTTTGATAGCCTATTACCTCTTGCAACTTTTTTTCCCTTGAGCTCGTGTATTTGCCAGGAAAGAGAGGAAACAAGAGGGGAGACGACTGCTGGTTTCTCTTTTTGAAGCGTGACCAGCTCCTGTTGGTGCTCTCCACTGTCCAGTTTGTGCTCTTTGTTCCCCTCGCCTGGTGGGCCCACAAACATCCACGACCGCCTGTCGAACTCGCCATGACGCATGTCTTGCAGTTGGTGATCCGTATTGTTAGCACACTTACTGGCTCGAGTGCCTCCTTGAACGTGCTGGTTGTTCCGACTGCCCTCGTCCTTTGGGCAAGGCGTCTGCGTCCCAACCCCCTGCTTGTGCATCTCAGCACCAGGAAGCAGACCAAGAGCTTTCCCAGTGGCCATGTCACCTCGTCTTTTGCTTTTTGGGGCTGGCTCTTTGCTCTGGGACGACTCCAGAGGCAAAGAAGGCGACCGTGGCAAAAAGCCCTCTTGAGTATCCCTGTGCTGTGTGTCGTGCTCGTGGGACCGACGCGTATTTACCTGGGGGATCACTGGACGACTGATGTTCTGGGCGGCTACCTCTTTGGTGGCACCTGGCTGAGTCTGTCACTCTGGCTGTATCTCACCTTGGAGAAAAAAAGGGTACTGCTGTAGAGCGGCAGAATGGCAAAAGCGGCTGACTTGCACTTCGTTATGGCCGCTTGTCCTTGCAAGTACTTCTTTTTCTCGTGAGCAGGTATGAGGTGACTTTTTTTCCTCTATGCCGTCAAACAAAGAGGTTAGACAAAGGGACATCCTGAAAGTGAGGGTGGTTGTGCCGTTTGTGGAGGAGGGAGACCCTTTGGAAACTGGCAACATGTCAGAAAGGGAAATAGGACTTGCACGTGGAAAAGAGACGGGTGACACGGCACCAACGAGAAATCCTCAGGCTCTTATCGCAGCGCAAACAGGTAACGATAGGAGAGCTTGCTTCTTTCCTGGGGTGAGTTCTGTCGCCGCCACAAAACATGCCAATCGGCTTGAACAGAAAGAGCTTGTGAGGCGGAAGGTTGATGAGTGGGATCGTCGTCGTGTCTTCGTCAACCTCACCTCTGCTGGTTGGAGCATGTTGAATGAGCCATGAGCATAGCTTATTCCAGCAGACAACGATAAGGGCCACCTATCAAGAGCAAAAAGAGATACCGCATGTTCATAGGTGCGTAAACCTGTGGTAGCGATATCATAATCGAGGCGTGCTTTGGCCATCTTCCTCTCGGCCTTCTATACGTCTCTTTTGGTTTGCTCTCCCCTGAGCATCATTTTCGTTTGTCGTTTGATCTGCTTTCTGCGCTGTTTTTGGATTTGCTGAGGAGACAAGGAGTTGATATCTTCAGTAAATGTTTGTGCCATAGTCTTCTCCTCGAGAGGGATACACGAACGATGCTGTGCAATGTCGCTTACGATAAAGGATAGGTATCCATTATAGGCCTGGTACCAAACGTTGCTCGATGAGGAAGCCTGGCAATTTGCGATATGATCTCTCATTCATCTACAATCCCTTCCATCTCACTCTTCGGATCACGCATCATCAATTCAGGCATAGCCTTGCGCGGGTCTAAACCCTCAAACAAAACCAGGCTGAGTTGTTGAGTGATGGGCATCTCTACATCGTAACGTGCCGCTAGCTGCAAGGCGGCTTTGGTAGTATAGACGCCTTCAGCTACACTATGCATGGACGCCAGGATGGCATCGAGTTTCTCACCGGTTGCCAGGCGTCGCCCAAGCTTGTGGTTCCTGCTCAAAGGACTGGCACAGGTGGCGATGAGATCACCAATACCGGCAAGTCCAGCAAAGGTGAGGGGATGGGCACCTGCGGCGATACCCAGTCGGGACATCTCCGCCACCCCTCGTGTGATAAAGGCAGCTTTCGCACTATCACCATAGCCCATGCCATCGTTAAAGCCCGCTCCGATGGCAATGACATTCTTGAGTGCTCCACCCAGTTCGACGCCCACCAGATCGTTTGCCGTGTAGACACGAAAGTTTGCGGTGTTGAGGATGGTGCGAGCACGTACAGCTATCTCTTCTTCGTCGGCTGCCACAACGGCGGCAGTAGGTTTCCCCTCAGCTACCTCGCGAGAAATATTAGGACCGCTGAGTGCCGCAATACCAGAGCGCGCTTGAGGAAGCTCTTCAGCGATAACCTCGGTCATACGCTCGAGACTGTTGATCTCAATGCCCTTGGTGGCGCTCACGAGAAGAGTCCCTTTCCCAACGTAGGGGGCGAGCAAACGCACATTCTCACGCATGCGCTGTGATGGAGTTACGAGTAGGAGCATATCCTTCTCCCGGGCAGCTTCTGCAACCTGGGAAGTGACATATAACATAGCGGGGAAGCGTATGCCCGGGAGAAACAGCGTGTTCTCCCGCTGCTGCTGCATCTCTATAGCACGCTCAGGTCGATGTTCCCAAAGCGTAGTCTCTATACCTTTTTTTGCCAGTAGACACGCCAGAGTAGTACCCCAGGCGCCACTGCCAATGACACCAACCGATACCATAACCTTCTCTCCTCTGCGTTTCATCATCGGTTATCTCATGCCCTCATTGTAGCATAGGAAAGCAGGGAGTGCAGGGGGACGCAGTCCTCCTGCCGGGGTCTGGGGACCCCCCAGATCATTTCCCTCGCCGCCGCAGGCGGCATGAATTGGGTACCTGAAGAGTTACCATCCTTCTAACTTACTCGCTTTCAGCAGGACTGCGATGCTGTGCCTGCGGGTTCTCTATGTCTTCCTGGTAGATAGACGGCTTCAGGATACCAACATAGGGCAGGTTACGGTAGCGTTGTGCATAGTCCAGGCCATAACCAACGACAAAGCGGTCAGGAATCTGGAAGCCGGTGTAGTCCAGTTTGACAACTTTGATACGCTCCCGCCCCTTGTCCAAAAGTGCACAGACTTGTAGACTCAAAGGTCGTCGCTGCCTCAGGATCTCCATCTGGTAGTGCAATGTGAGGCCGCTATCAACAATATCTTCAACGATCAGGACGTGCTTCTGTTCAATTGGACCTTCTAAGTCCTTGAGGATGCGTACCACTCCGCTTGATTGGGTAGTGTTGCCATAGCTGGAGATGGCCATGTAGTCGATTTCAAGCGGCAACTTAATGGCTCGCGCTAAATCGGCTATAAAAGGCACTGCTCCCTTCAACGTACCCAGCAACAACAAATTTTTTCCCTGGTAGTCATGAGTGATCCGTTCACCTAGCTCGGCAACCTTGGCGCGTATCTCTTCCTCAGTTACCAGTACTTCAGAAATGTCTTCGTGCATGTTCACCTCGCCCTGAAAATGAAAAATGATACCACCTGGATAACTGTCTGGTGGATATAGAGAGATGTAGTGGCACCCCTCGTGGGTGCCAGGTCCTATCTACGAACCAGGTCCAATCTATGAACCCGGCTCAATAGATAAACGCAAAATCCTTTGTGTCCTGGACGTCAGCCGTACCCTATCATCGATGTGTACCCCCGCCAACCACACACAATGGGATGCCGAAAAAAAGAGCGGGATCGAAGCACGCTCAGCGCGAGGAATGTGCGCATCCACCAGCACATCCTGCACTTTTTTCTCCTGCGCCATACCCAGCGGTCGAATACGATCACCAGGACGTCTTGTACGCACCCATAAAAAAGAACCCACCCTATCGCCATCGATATACACAATATGACGAGTCGATGGGAGCAATCGCCACACTTCCGGCCAATCCTCGCGCAACAGAGCCTGCCTTACCTCTTGCAATCGCTCACTTGCTACGATCTCTGTTGATGCCACCCAAGGCGTACTCTTTACTCCGATACGCCCAGGGATAGGCAAAAGTATCTCTGTGTCTGCCACAGAAAAGGTAGACAGTTGTACTTTATTAGAAAGACGTTCAAACACGACCTCATTAAAATCGCTGCTGACCTGCAACTGGCCAGGGAGATGCAGCTTAGCCGTAACCGTAGCTGTACTGTGATGTTCTCTCCGGAGAAGCTCTTCTATCAGTAGATAGTGGCGAAGCTCCAACGGCGATTGTCCTGCACATAATTGAGCCGTGACGTGGCGCACCAGGTGTCGTTGTAAACTGAGTGACAGCGCCACCAGCGCACTTACGTTCAGCTTGATGCTGTCTTCGCCTTCTGAAAGAACAACGGCAGGCCAGGCATTATCCACCTGTTCCTCTATCCATTCAGCATCGACGCGCACTACTTCAGCATTGCGCAGCAGGGCTGAGCGTATGCGAGGATTCAGAGATTCTAGCAAAGGTAAAAGTTCATGGCGAATACGGTTGCGCAGGAAACGGGGATCGCTGTTGCTTGTATCTTCTAGCGGAACAAGGCCATGTTCCTGGCAATACGCCAGCGTCTCTGCATGGCTTACCTCCAAAAGTGGGCGAATGATATCCTGTTGACGTGGCAGCATACCTACCATACCTTCCAGGCCGCTGCCGCGAAGCAAGTGAAGTAGCAATGTCTCGACCTGGTCGCCGGCATGGTGTCCCACAGCAATAGGCTGCCCCTGGGCGACCTCTCGCAAAAAGCGATAGCGGGCCGTGCGGGCCGCGTCCTCCAACGACCGCCGTTCCTCACGTGCCAGCGCCGGAACATCTATTTCACCGGTAGTTACCGGTAATCCCCATGCCGAGGCAATGCGTGCGACATAGGCGGCATCCTCTGTGCCTGCCTCACCACGCAGTTTATGATTGAGATGGGCAACATGCAGCCGCAGGTCAGGATAGCGCTTGCCCGCCCCACAAAGCCGGTCAAGTACGTGCAAAAGGCATAATGAGTCGGCTCCCCCTGATACAGCGACAACGATGCTGCCGCGGGGAGGAAAAAGATGGTGCTGTTCGATAAAGGCTGTGACAGTCTCTAGCATGTTTACGCCTGATGTGATACGATATAGGAAAATTATACCCCATTGGGTCTACGCCCTTGATGGGCAAGAGGTTCGTCGGGGCCGGTTACCGGAGCCCCTGTTTGCAGGCAGGAAACAGCGTTTATGGCAATTCATAAAGTTATTACAGCAGAGAATCCTATTCTACGTCGCAAAGCAAAGAAAATACATCGTTTCGACCCCTCGATCCAAAAGTTGGCCGAGGATATGTTCGAGACAATGCACGCGGCGCGCGGTGTGGGACTGGCCGCACCTCAGATAGCGCAATCCATCCGCATTTTTGTCGCCGAGTTTGAAGACCACAAGGTAGCCATGGTCAATCCTGAGATCGTCAAAGCCGAGGGTGAGGTGCTGGGGATAGAAGGATGCCTCAGTATTCCCGGCTATATCGGTGAAAATATCCGGCGCGCCGAAAAGATTGTGGTCAAGGGTCAGGATGTACGCGGCAAGGCTATAAAGGTGAACGCCGAGGGCTGGTTCGCTCGCGTTCTCCAGCATGAGATCGACCACTTAGATGGTATTCTTTTCCTTGATCGCCTGGATCGACCCGAAGACTTGCGCGAGGTGCGCGAGGAGGATGAAGAGGAGTTAAAAGAGACGGCGGTAGTAGAGTGAATAGCAACCAATAAGAGGAGAGGCCCAGGTATACGCATGCCTGGGCCTCTCCTCTTAATCGGATATTTCCTTACTTCTGTTGTCGCCTCAACATTGGCATCCTATATTTGCCTGCGGCTCGTTCACAACCCCCACAGACATAGAATCCCTCTTCGTCACGATAATGCAGTTCGCCGGCTAAGAAATGCAGGTAGCAGATGCCGCAGCGCCTGGCTTCTTGTTGACTGGCGACCTGCCGGTCATGCTCGAATATCTCATGTAAGGATATGAGCATAGCTTCAAAGTCGAACGAACCAGAGTAACTTCGCTCCTCACTCCCCGTGCTCACCACAGGCAAAGCTCCTGTGACATTGCTTGCCCGTATATCGCGACGACTTACAAACGAACTACTGTTTGACGACCCATTGCCAGAACCCGATGTATAGAAATTGCTCAAAGCAAAAGCCTCCGTCCCATTGTTAGCCAGGGATAATGCTTCCCTTATTATAGCATATTGCGTTGAGCTTTTGTACTACTCAGAAAGGTTGAAAGCTTCTATGAAGCTCCCCACACCTTGACCGTACTATCGTCACTGGCAGAGGCAACTTCGCCGCTAGTAGGTGACCTTCTATGAAGCTCCCCACACCTTGACCGTACTATCGTCACTGGCAGAGGCAACTTCGCCGCTAGTAGGTGACCATGCCACGCCCTCCACCTGATCAGAATGATTATATGTGCGTAAAGTGCTTCCTGAAGTGGCACCCCAGATCTGTACTGTTCTATCCTTGCCAGCAGAAACGATACGCGTATTGTCAGGTGACCAGGCAACGGCATCGACATAATCGCCATGACCACGATAGGTCAGGACACTGCTTCCTGTTGTTGCCTCCCATACTTGCACCGTCGTATCCTGGCTTGATGAAGCAATGCGCGTGCTGGAAGGTGACCACGAAAGAGCTAAAAGCACACTGGAATGGCCTGTATAGGTGGAAATACGGTTTCCACTACCTGGACTCCACACATGCACCGAACCAATCCTTCCACCTGAAGCAATGTAAGCGCCATCGTGCGACCACGCCACTGCATTCACATAATAAGAATGCCCGGTATAGGTGTAGAGAAGGCTGCCAGTACTGGCAGACCAGACTTTCGCGGTATTATCCGCGCTGCCTGAAACGATGGAACTTCCATCAGGCGACCACGCCACTGCATTTACTTGCCTGGAGTGGCCTGTCATAGTTAAAAGAGGAGCGCCAGAAGAACCATTCCAGAGCCGTACCGTTCCATCAGAATGACCAGAAGCGATGTAGGAACCATTGGGCGACCAGGCGACACTATATACTTTAGCAGAAGTTCCATAACAGGTGAGGAGAGTGCTTCCAGAAGAGGCAGACCAGACTCCCACATTTGAGCCAAGTCCTCCAGAGGCAATCCACGTTCCGCCAGGCGACCATGAAACGGTATACATGCTAGAAGGGCCATAATAGGTGACAAGAGCAGGAGAGACGGGCGGCGAAGTGGGTTGAGGGGTAGGCTGAGGGGTAGGCTGAGGTGTCGGTTTAGGCGTAGGCGTGGGGCTAGGTGTAGGACTAGGGGTAGGAGAGGGAGTAGCGGTAGGAATGGGACTGGGTGTGGCTGTGGGCTTAAGACCGGTTGCGGCATGAGAAGGCGCAAAGGGGCTTTGGGAGAGCATGAACCATGCGAGCGCTCCACCGCCTACCACAACCAGCCCACCCAGACCTCCCAACAGTGCACGTCGGGTGAAGCGCCGTGGCGGTTTTTGCCCAGGAGGAGGGGTACCAGGTGTGGGCGAAGGGAGTTGGGTGAGTGGCTCTACAGCTGCAAGCACAACAGGAGCAGCTTCAGAGGTACGAGTGGAGCCAGGGGCTGGCGGCGAAAGAGCCGTCAAAAGCTCGGATTGCGAGAGAACAGGCGTGAGGGTTGGGGCCGAGGGTGGGAGGGATAGGTCTGTTCCCGAGGTAGAAGACCAGGCCGGCCCTTTACCACTGGCCTGCTCCAGGGCATTAGCAAATGCCTGCAGATTGGCGAAACGCTGCTGTGGGTCTTTGGCTAAGGCCATCATCATCACTTTTTCGACATCCGGCGCAATCATTGGCAACTTCTCTTGTAAGGATGGAGGAGAAGCAAAGACATGCTGGCTGGCAATCTCGGTGAAAGAGCCTTGAAAGGGGCAACTGCCCGTCAGCCATTCGTAAATAACGATCCCCAGCGCATACTCATCACTGACCGGACGCGGTTTGCCCTGGATTTGCTCAGGAGCCATATAGGCTACTGTGCCAACGACATCCTGGGTGTGCTGGTAGCGCGAACTCTGGGCCATAGTGGCAATGCCAAAATCGCTGATCAAAATCTCGTCATTAGGTCCCAACAGCATATTCTCCGGCTTGATATCACGATGGATCAGTTTTTGGCTATGCGCGTAGTGTAATGCCCCTGCGAGCTGTTTGACATAGGGAACAATAGTAGACAATGGGAGCCGCGAACCTCTGGGGTGAAGCTGGCGCAAGGTACCTTTGGGGGCGTAGTCCATGACAAGAAAGGGGGTATTGTTTTGTACGCCAAAGTCTAATACGCGAATGATGTGAGGATGTTTCAGGCGAGCGATTGTTTGGGCCTCAGTAATAAAGCCTTCCATATTGTCATCGGTGATTTGTGCATGCAAGACTTTAATGGCCGCCTGTGTCTTCAAATACACATGTTCACCGAGGTAGACATCGGCGAAGCCACCCTGACCAAGTAAGCGTACGAGGCGATAGTTACCCAGTTGCTGTCCTATACGGTTACGGTCTATCATTTTCGACCTCCCGGGTATAGTGAACGCACTCCTCCAATATCCGCCAGGTAGTTCGAGTATATTTCAATACGTCAATTGTAGAGTAATAGAAGAACTATGTCAAGTAGACCCGGCATCACCCCCAGGGCTTCTCAAACCGTGGGGGCAATACGCTTGTACACGTTGCGGCTGCGCCGCAACTCGTCCTTTTCTACATGTTTGTGTGTATTTTGCGTGCGCTGAGGGGTCGCCTTCGGCGACCCACCTGTACGGGTCATTGCCCCTACAGTCTCAAAAACTTTTGAGAAGCTCTGAATCAATACCTATCGAGAGTTGACAGGAAGCCCTTTTTCTCGTACACTTATCTTGGTAACCTCGGAGAAACTCTACGCTACAAGGGGAAGGCAGTGAGAGTAATACGTTGCCCAAATTGCGATGAACCCCTACCGGGTTTCGCAAATTTTTGTGCTGGCTGTGGCGAAACCCTGACCCCTGCGCCAACGAGCAGCACAGTCAAGGTCTCTGATCGTCCCCGCGCCCTCAAAGTACCTCACTTCTTCTCGCTAGAAAACTATGGTGACGTTTCAGTTGCTAATGATTCTTCTTCTGAGACGGTGAAATTTGTACCGCGCTCATTGCACTCCTCCCTGAATAGCAATATAGCTGTAGCACAAGCATCTCTTGATCTTGCAGAGAGTACAGAGGATGATATCAGCGACGACAGCGAAACCAGACGCAATACGAACTGGCACAAAATCGTCGATTCTCGGCCTATGCGCACACCTTCTTTGCCGCGAATACCCATATCAACACCACGCACACCTGCACCTCTACCTTTACCATCAGAATATCTACTAACACAAACGTCACAGCGAAAACCACGCCTGGCACCTCCTGCTTTGTTTTTTTGGGTGAGTATGGTGCTACTGGTGGCAATCGTAGGAGGGGGCCTTTTTGGCGTGGTGGTGACCCTGGGGCGCGGCATCTTAGGACAAACGCCACCTCAGCATAATGAGCTAGCATTACAGGTGACCCCCTCGAGTGTAGCCCTCGGTGCAATCATTACCGTACGCGGCACTAACTTTACTCCACGTGGCCGCGTTGGCCTGACACGCGATTCTGCGATCCCTGTTATGGATACAGGCAACAATACTATCATCCAGGCAGACAATAAAGGCAGCTTTACAGACACGATCATTGTTGAACCAGAATGGCAGGCCGGTTCCCATATCATGCGTGCGGAAGATGCTCACTTGCACAAAATCGCCGCTTTCACGATTCTGGTCACAGGACATAGTCCCTCGCTGCGTCCTGCCTACCTTCTCCTCTCAACGAACTCTCTTGATCTTGGTTCTGGTGACCAGGCTACCAATAGTACAAAGACCATCACCCTTACTAACGCTGGCGGCGGTCAAATCTCCTGGCAGACCGCAACGACACAACCATGGCTTTTGCTCACTCCCAAGAGCGGTAGCTTCTCAACCGGGCAAAGCATCCAGGTAACGATTGCCGCCGATCGTTCAAACATGCAGCCAGGCTCCTACAGCGCTCAGGTAATCTTCACCTCCACTGCTGGAAAGGCCGCGCTTCCCGTAAAAATGAAAACGACCTTGCTTCAACCTGGGCACGAACCTGTGCTACAACTCACGCCACCTGTGCTCTCCTTCACGGCTTCAGATGGTGGCATAAGCCCACCAGGACAGGTGTTGACTGTAAGCAATCCTGGTGTACTACCATTGCAGTGGAGTGCGTCCATCAGTGGCGGCAATGGTTGGCTTTCAGCCTCACCATCCTCTGGTAATGTTTCAAAAGGTGGCAGTCAGGCCGTAGTGATAGGTATCAATAGCAGCAGCCAGCTGCCGGGCGTATATAATGGCGTGATAACATTCGCAGGTCAGGGGGCCGTTAAGGATAGCCCACAAAAAGTGTATGTCAGTCTAACTGTTTTGCCACTATGTGCCCTACAGGCGTCCCCTGGTAACCTGGCCTTCACCGGCGTCTCCTCACAGCCTGCGTCCGCGGCAAAAATCATCAGTTTAAATGTCACCCAGAACTGCACTGCACCGCTGCAATGGAGTGCGGTAGCCACGACAAATATTGGTGGTCACTGGCTAAATATCTCCCCTGCAGGTGGTACAACCCCCTCCTACCCATCCATAAGTGTTAATGCTACAGGTCTAGGACCAGGTATTTATGGTGGGTCCATTTTCTTCAGGTCGACAACGGGAACCCAGACCTTGCCCATAACCTTCTTCATAGGGCAACCAACAACGCCAATTCTGGCCACTACCCCTGCAACCATGGGTTTTAGTGGCGTCATTGGTCAATCGCAGCCGGCCGGCCAGGCGATTACAATCACCAATACAGGTGGGGGCATGCTCAACTGGCAGGCAACTGCTACCACCAGTTTTGGGGGCGCCTGGCTGGCAGTTTCTTCAACCAGCGGTAGCCTGACCTCATCGCAGTCCGTATCAGTGAATGTGACGGCTACAGTCCTATCTGGACTTACTCCCAACACTTACACAGGCATGGTAACCATTACCGGAAAAGACAGTACAGGACTTTCTGCCCTTGGCAGCCCGCAGAGTATCCCTGTGAACTTTAAGGTGCTGCCTCCCTGTACTATTGCTGCCGCTCCACCTGCCCTGAGCTTTGCCGGGGTGGTTGCTCAGCCAAATCCTGCGGCACAACCGGCAACTATCACGGCCAGTGGTACCTGTACTCACCCCTTGAGTTGGAAAGCAACCCCGAGTGCAGCATGGATCACCACAACGCCTGCATCCGGCAGCGTGAGCCTTACTGCGCCTTCGACGACGAGCATAGGCGTCTCGCTCTCAGGGTTGACAGCTAACAACTATACAGGGCAGGTAACAATTACAGCTGTCGATAGTGTTACGCAGCAAGCCGTTGGCACCTCGCAGACAATCACGGTTACACTATCGCTGCAGCCACCATGCACGCTGCAAGGGCCTTCTGTGTCCGGAGAAAACTTTAACAGCGAAGTTGGAGCTAACCCTGCCACTCAGACTTTCACTATTGGCATTTTTGGGGCCTGTACAGGAAATGTCACCATTACTCCAACCGTTACACAGAACTGGCTGGCAGTAACTCCTCCTTCGGCAACAATCACCGGGGGAAGCACCACTTTCACTGTAACGGTAACATCGGCATCCCTCGCTGCGGGAAATTATAATGGCTCAATTTCGCTGGCTGCCGTGGATGCAGGTATTACCATCACAGGCAGCCCGCAGACAGTGGGCGTGACGCTCAATGTGCTTGCAGCACCCTCTCTCACAGCAGGCCCTGGCAGCCTTACCTTCAACGTTGCAACCGGGACAACCTCCCAACCAATCGGCATTGGTAACACGGGTGGAGAGCCGCTGAACTGGACTGCTGCATTGGCTTCAGGTGCTCCCAGCTTTGTCTCGCTTTCAGCAACCTCCGGCACGAACCTGGCAGGAGGAGCAAATACGTCGGTAAACGTTATTGTCAATGCAACTGGAGTAGCTGGTGGCTCAACTTTTACGACCGGCGTGACGATCAGCGCTATCGACCCGCTTACAGGCAATACTGTTGCAGGCAGTCCGGTTACAGTGACGGTTACGATTAACGTTGCGGCGCCTGCTATGCAGCTCAGCGCGGTAGGATTAAATTACACCACTACTGCGAATGTTAACCCTACGGCGCAATCTATTACCGTCACCAATACAGGAGGCAATGGATTGACATGGCAGGCAGGCGCACCCTCTCAAGCCTGGTTGACGCTGGGGTTAACGAGTGGGAACGTTACTTCACAAACAAGCTCGCCAGTCTCATTCAACGTGAATGTCGCTGGCTTGACCAGTGGCACATATACGGCAACGGTGCTTATTACTCCATCGGTTGGAAGTGCACAGACGGTAACTATAACATTGACGATAAGTTAAACTCTTTCTATCAACTGTTTCGCCCTGTCCAGTTGTTGCTTATCTTGCTCCCAATCCTCTTTGCCATTGTCATCAGTCTTAATAGGTGTTTCCAACAAAACCGCAGTGTGGTCAAGCCGGGGATCACTTAGCAATGCCCGCAATCCCTCTTCACCAATAATACCTTCGCCCAGGCGAGCATGTACATCGCGATGACTACCCAGGGCCATCTGTGTATCGTTCAAGTGAATAACTTTGAGATGGGACAATCCTATGGTCTCATCAAAGTGATGAAGCAGCTGTCGTGTAGCTACTGCACTGGAAATATCATATCCGGCTCCCCACAAATGGGCCGTGTCAAGACAAACGTCCAGGCGCCCGGCGAACTCCGGTAACAGGTCCAGCACGGCGCTAAGCTGCTCAAAGCTATGCCCAAGCGAGTTGCCCGCACCAACATCGTTTTCCAACAGTAACATCACCTCTGGCGGGGTCTCAGGTAAAATACGTGCAATGGCCTGGGCAATGCGAGCAATGCCTGCCTCAACGCCAGAACCACGATGGCTCCCTGTATGGAAGACCACGTATCTTGCCCCAAGGAGTGCACCTCGCCCTAAAGTCCAGCTCAGTAGAGCAATCGATTTTTCCCAGATGAAGTCGTCAGGGGAAGCCAGGTTGATGAGATATGGCGCATGAATAACCACAGGATCCAGTTCGCATACGCGTACCGCCTGGGCAAATGCCGCACATGCTGCAGGATTATCGCCCGCTGGCCGCCAGCCTGTGGGGTTACCGGCAAAGATTTGAATTGCATTACACCCGATCTGCTGCGCAATATGCGCAGCCTTGACAGGCTTTGAGTTAGTGGGCATATGGCGACCGAGACGCATCATTCACCTTCCTTAGCCTGAGTAGGTGATGGGTTGTCTTCGAAATGAGGCAATTGATCCAGCCTGGTTAAGCCAAACTGCTGTAAAAATTCGGGGGTTGTGGCAAAGAGTGTTGGGCGTCCAATCGTTTGCGCCCGGCCAACTTCAGCCACCAGGCCATGTTGGATGAGGCTCACCAGTGCACGATCACTATTGACTCCTCGTACAGCTTCGATCTGTGCACGGGTCACGGGCTGGCGATAGGAGATCACAGCCAGCGTCTCCATTGCTGCCGTGGTCAGTTTAGCGGTCATGGGAAGGCCGAGGAGTGCAGCTACATAGCGAGCCATTTCTGGAGCAGTCACAAGTTGCACTTGTTCGCCCAGACGCTGCAAGCGTATACCTCGCCTCTGGTGCTCCAGGTCGTGTTGGAGGGTTTGCAGGCCGAGTGTTAAGCTTGTGTCATCAACGTCGAGCAATTTGCGTAGCTCGGCACGCTCCAAAGGACGACCAGAGACAAAGAGCACACTCTCGATGGCTGCTCCTATCTCGACCGCCATCTGCTCGTCTGGAGACAAATGCGGCCGGACATTTCCATTTTGTTGCGTTACCTGTTTCTGCATTGTGAGGCGATTATATCATAGTAGCACCACAAAATGTAAATAGTCCCGTGCAGGCAGAGGCAGAGCCTCTGCTGCATCTCTTTTGCAGGTTTTGCGCATGGGGCATTTCCTGCGGAAATGCCCCATGCGCAAAACCTGCAAAAAATCTTTCCGGTCGCCGAAGGCGACCATTCCCAAGGACCTTCCTCCTCGGTTGAACGAAAGTATTGCCCCACGGTTTGAGAAGTCCTGTAGTCACCTTTCTCCACACGGGCGACCCAAGGGGCCTCACCCTTACTATATTACGAGCAGAGCCGGCAGCATCGTATCATAGGGGCGGGAGCGGCGGTCAGGCTGGGATGGAATCCTTTGGCCACCTGTCCCGCTATTGCGTACTTATCCTTGCAAGAAAATTGCAAGCTCTCTGCGTCACTATGTGTTATTGTGTATCGTTATATTCCATCTTAGCTTGTTTTTAATCTAATACTTTCTAGTAAATTAGTACATTTCATTGCGTTAATACCACAGCTATGCTACACTGCCGTAGATAGTTGTGTCCATAGTGCAAAGTCACCAAAGCTGTTCGGAAAAGAGGTGCAGGGGAATCCCCCTGCCGGGGTTCCAGGGGTGTCCCCTGGTTTTCCCCCTTTTCCTAAAAGGTAGGTTGAAGATGCATTAGGTTTGTTTTTTAGAGTGCTGTGTTTCTTCTTTCTTACTTGGATGGAATAGTTAATACCAAAAGTACGCACGAACAATACTACACGCGGCGTTTCATGCGCAGGTATTCGCAACTTTTAATTACCTTGCTGGATCAGCCTTCAAAGAGGATTAGTCTATGCCATACTACCTATCAACATTTCCCTTCAAAGCGAACAGATCAGGCAATGGGCTATTGAGAGTACTGGGAGCACTCCTATCGCTTACCAGCATGATATTAGCAGCAGTGAGCATCTTCTTTCATCAGAGTACCCTGGGCCTTATGATTTCTGTCGTTGTTGCTCTCTTTGGACTGCGGGTCTTTATACTCTGGCTGGGAACCGGAGCCCCTTCTGTTACGCTCGCATCCAGGCCTATGGCTCCCACGCCCCCGCCCGTATATCCCACATCAACGTTCAACCCGGAGCAGAAATCGGCGCTACATACACGACCCCTGACTCCCATACGCCCGAATTTAAGCCTCCCCACCAGGCCAGGGGGAAGTTCTGTCCCTACTATACACGGACTTCGCAGGTCGTCTGCTTCGTCTATGTCGTCCGCGCCAATAACGGCCTATCCTTCCCAACCCGTCTTTGCTGCACAATCTTCATATACACAGGTGCAACAACCTCCTATGTTTGAAGAGAGACGCGCTCAAGCGCCTGCTCCCCCCCTGTTGGCGACATACAGTGTTTTATCCTCCCCAAAGAAGGCGCACCACTGGTCGAGTGCCAGGATAGTTATGCCTTGCATGCAGAACATCGCTGCTACGCAGTGGCTGACGGAGTAGCTGGAAGCTTTGTTCCTGGCCCCTGGGCGCGTATTATCGCTAAAAGCTTTGTTGAACGCAACGGAACATTCCTGAATAAGGAGGATTTTCAGGCCTGGCTCGTGGAATGCAGCCAGCAGTGGCACAGATGGCTAGCGAACAGGTGGCTTCCTACGATACATGCCATGTCCAAACGCAGTAGAGATAGTTACAGCGACTGGAGTAATGATATACGCCCGGGAGCGCAGACAACGCTCATTGGCTGTTCCCTTCTCTCTCAGCGTGAGCAACAAGGTACAGCTACTGCGGTCAGTGTCTTTGCTATAGGCGATGGCCAATTTTTTCTCTTCCGCCCAAATACGAGCTGGAACCTCGTAGAAATGTTCCCATATAGCGATACTGATAAGTTCGGCTCCCGTCCAGATACATTGGCAACAGTGTTACGCACTGACTTGTTAGAGCGAGCCTGGGCACAGCGCAAAACGAAACTCTGCAAAGTATCTCCCGGCGATATCATTGTCCTTGCCTCGGGTACACTGGCGAAATGGCTGCTTACGCAGGTGCAGCAGCATACTGATCGGTGGAGGCCCTTGCTCAGCGGCATCAGCCCTGCTGAGTTTGAGCAATATATCCGTACAGAATTGCATAATGACCGCATAGAAGATGACGATTTGACCATGCTGGTTATTCCCATTCAATAGTTCGAGGAAAAAATAAGCGTATGACCACGTCGGGAGTTCTCTGGCCTTCTCAAGATGCATACGATATTGCCGTTGCGCCTGGTTCATTTTCTTACTGTCCATTCAATGACTACTGTACGTATCTTACGGAAGTGGTCATTCTGATACATGTTCACTGCCCAAGGAGGGTTTATGTCGCCACAGTTGCATAGTGTGCGCAGGCGTATTCTGCTCGTATGCATTGTGCTCATCGTTTCAGTGTTTTCCCTTTTTGGGCTTGTTCGGCAGGTAGCTCTTGTGAATGCCGCACCTTCTCAGAGTGATGGCAGGATTGGTGAATCAGGGACAAGCACATCTACCCTTGTGTCCCGGTCGTTACCACTAGCGCCAGCTGATCAACCAGCTTTGACTGTTACGCCTGGCAGTCTCGATAATCACAGTAGCAACTGCACGGGGGCATCTACATGGGTTTGTAGAGTGATTGTGGATGGTACCAGTCCTCACAGCATAAACTGGCAGGCTTCTGGTTCAGCTACATTCATCCCACAGGGAGGTACTGTGCCTCCAGGTGTAACAGTGACTATCTCGAATCTACCTTGTCCGGCCAGAGAAACTTTTGTATTTACAGGAACAGCGACAAAAGGAGGCCGGGTAATAAGTGTGCCTGTAACCTGGACTTGTACACTACCACCATCATCTACACCGTCACCATCGCCATCGCCAACTAAAACTGGTATGACGCCCACACCATCACCTACCTCTGGGACTCCCACGACTACGCCCACTCCTACATCTTCATCAACGTCTCTTTCCACACCTCAACCTGGTACTACGCCCACGCTGACAACTGGATCCACACCTACATCCTCGACAACTATACCACCAGGTAGCCACAACCCTCCTGACTCCCGGGCATTGAGCAGCCTTTTTACCATCGCTGCCTTAGTACTGGCGCTGGCAGCATTCTTGCTCTATCTCATACCGCGGCAACAATCTTCCTCTTCTCTTCTCCTTAAAGCTCTTTCCCTCATCTTGCCTAAATCGGTTTTACGGCGGCTTGGCGATAGGTAGCAGGCCACCAAAAAGATTTGGGCACATTCAAAGTTTGATAGTATGCCACTCACACTTTCTTGTAATATATCACTCAATGTGGTATAATAAATATCAAAAAACGGATCCGTATAGGAGAGACATAGTTAGATGAAAATTGAGCGATTTACTGATAAGGCTCGTGAAGCTATCAGTGAAGCGGCAGAAATAGCCAAACAGCATAGCAATGGGCAGATCGAAGTTGAGCACTTGCTCGATGCGCTTCTCACTCAGGAAAGCGGTGTAGTCCAGCAGATAATCCAGAAGGTGGGAGGGAATCTGGCTGAGGCAAAGCGCATGGTCGAGAGCGATATTGAGCGTATGCCCCGCGTCTATGGCGGCAATGAACCAGGCCTATCTTCACGCTTACGCAAAGTGCTGGAAGATGCATGGCGCGAAATGAGCAACTTCAAGGACGAATACCTTAGCGTTGAGCATCTCCTTCTGGCTATGTTTGGTACTGACGACGAAGCGGCACGACGTGCCCTGAGAGCTGCAGGGCTCACCCGCGATAACGTCTTGCAAGCCCTCACCTCCATTCGCGGTTCACAGCGCGTGACCGATCAGAATCCTGAAGGGAAATACCAGGCGCTTGAAAAGTATGGACGCAACCTCACTGAACTGGCCAGGCAGGGCAAGCTTGACCCCGTCATTGGACGCGATGAGGAGATCCGGCGCGTCATCCAGGTATTGAGTCGCCGCACTAAGAATAATCCAGTATTGATCGGTGAGCCGGGCGTGGGCAAAACCGCTATTGTCGAAGGGCTGGCCCAACGTATTGTACGCGGCGATGTGCCAAAAACGCTGGCCGACAAAGAGGTGGTGACCCTCGACCTGGGTTCACTCGTCGCAGGAGCTAAGTACCGGGGCGAGTTTGAGGAACGTTTGAAAGCCGTCCTCAAGGAGGTAACGAGCGCCGAAGGTGGCATTATCCTTTTTATTGACGAACTGCATACCCTCGTGGGAGCAGGCGCTGCTGAAGGGGCCATGGACGCCTCTAACATGCTGAAACCGATGCTGGCGCGGGGCGAACTACACTGCATTGGCGCAACTACCCTCGATGAGTACCGCAAGCACATCGAGAAAGATGCCGCTTTGGAGCGTCGTTTCCAGCCCGTTATCGTCGATCAGCCATCGGTCGAGGACACGATTAGCATCTTGCGCGGCTTGAAACAACGGTATGAAGTACATCACGGCGTGCGTATTCAGGATAGCGCACTCGTTGCCGCGGCTATCCTTTCCAATCGCTACATTACCGACCGTTTCCTGCCTGATAAGGCCATTGACCTGGTAGACGAAGCTGCAAGCCGCCGGCGTGTGGAGTTGGACAGCACTCCTAGCGAGATCGATGCACTCGATCGACGTATCCGGCAGTTGCAAGTAGAGCACGAGGCTCTGAAAAAGGAGACCGACGCGGCCAGCCGCGAGCGTCGTAGCAGGGTAGAGCAGGAGATCGCCAACCTGAGCGAGCAGCTCCACTCACTCAAAATCTCACTGGAAAGCGAACGTGAACCGGTGGAGGCCATTCGCCGCCTCAAGAAAGAGCTAGAGCAGGCACAGGTCGACCTGGAAAAAGCCGAGCGTGAATATAATCTCGAACAGGAGGCCCGCCTCCGTTATGGCACCATTCCAGACCTGGAGCGCCGCATCGCTGATATGGAGTCAAAACTCATCAATCTGAAGAGCGCGCGTATGCTCAAAGAAGAGGTCGACGCTGAGGATATCGCCGAGATCGTCTCCAAATGGACGCATATTCCCGTCACCAGGCTAATGGAGGCCGAGGTACAGAAACTGCTCAAGATGGAGGACCGCCTGCGTGAACGTGTTGTTGGACAGGACCTGGCATTGCAGATTGTCTCGGACGCCATTCGCCGTTCGCGCGCTGGCCTGCAAGATCCAAATCGCCCGTTAGCCAGCTTCCTCTTCCTGGGACCGACAGGTGTTGGTAAGACAGAAATGGCGCGTGCCCTGGCAGAGTTCCTGTTTGATAACGAGCAGGCTATGGTGCGCATTGACATGTCAGAGTACATGGAGAAGCACAGCGTCTCACGCTTGATTGGTGCCCCTCCTGGCTACGTTGGCTACGAAGAAGGAGGCCAGCTGACCGAGGCGGTGCGCCGTCATCCGTACAGCGTCCTCCTGCTCGACGAGATTGAGAAAGCCGCTCCAGAAGTCTTCAACGTTCTGCTGCAATTGCTTGACGATGGCCGCCTGACCGACGGTCAGGGTCGCACAGTCGATTTCAAAAATACGGTCATTATTATGACAAGCAACCTTGGCAATCGCTGGCTGCACGAATTTGATGGCATGGATGAGGACGAGTTACAGCGCGTGGTACGGCAGCGGCTACGAGAAGAGGGCCTGCGCCCAGAATTCATCAACCGTATCGATGAAATAATCGTCTTCCATCAAATCACGCGCGATCAGATGAAGCGCATTGTGGAGATCCAGATCAATCGCCTGCGACCACGCCTTGTAGACCGTCATATCACCCTGCACCTGAGTGATGCAGCGAAAGACCTGCTGGCAACCGAGGGCTACGACCCGCAGTATGGAGCGCGCCCTCTCAAGCGCGTCATCCAAAAAGAGGTTGAGAACCGTGTTGCCCGCGGCATCCTCGACGGTACCATTCGCGATGGAGATACAGTCGAGATCGATGCACCCAATGGAAAATTGGTCATGGAGACCATGAAATAAAAGTCTCACTTTGCAGCTTGTCATCCTGAGCGCAGCGAAGGATCTCTCGAGCCACCTCGCCTCTCCTGTTGAGTGCGGACTGTGCAGCCGACGGCTGCACAGTCCGCACTCAACAAAAAACACTCGCGAACTGCCGTAGGCAGTGAGGAGTCAGAAGCGAGAGGACTACATAGTTACAGAATTCAAAATACTGGGCTGGTTGACACCGGCCAGGGATCACACAATGTTACCACCTCATTCAAATATCAAGAATACTGTTGAAGTACTCATAATTGGCGGCGGCATCATCGGCAGCTCCATCGCCTACCACCTTGCACGGCAAGGGCGACAGGTGCTCATAGTGGAGCAATCAGAGGTCGCCTCTCTACCCGCAGCCTCCTGGGCCAGCGCCGGCGGAGTGCGGCGCCAGGGACGCCACCCGGCCGAAGCCAGACTTGCCATCGAAGCCATCCAGCGCTGGAAGACCCTGGCAGAGGAACTGCAAGCCGACCTGCACTACAGGAGCGGAGGAAATCTCTTGCTTGCTGAAAGTGATGCTGAGGCCGAGCAACTTGCAACCTTTGTCCAACGCCAGCAGGAGCTTGGCTTCACCGATGTGCGCCTCTTGGATCGCCAGGAAACGCGTGCACTCGTACCAGGTCTCAATGAACAGGTTCTAGCTGGCAGCTACAGCCCCGCTGACGGGCAAGCCGACCCTGTACGCACGACTCGCGCCTTCGCCGCCGCTGCCCAACGCCTTGGCGCGACCTGCTGGAACAGAACTGCCACCCTGGCCTTGCTCGCTCACAACGAGCGAGTGATAGGCGCGCAAACCGAGCGTGGCGAAGTGCTCGCGCCGCATATTGTCCTGGCTGCTGGTGCCTGGAGCGACCAGATAGCTGCCAGCATCGGCTTGCGTCTGCCCATCCGCACTCTTGCGCTACAGATGATCCTCTCGACCCCCGCACAACCACATATCCTGCGGCCAGTGCTAAGTGCGCTCAGCCGCGCCCTCTCGCTCAAGCAGCTTCCCGACGGTGCATTCCTGCTGGGTGGCGGCTGGTTGGGAGACCCAACTCCTGACCGGCGCTCCTATACCCTACGCCAGGCTAGCGTACAAGGCAACTGGGCTGCCGCCTGCGAGCTTTTACCGATAGTGGGTCAGCAGCGTATCGCCCTCACCTGGTGCGGCCTGGAAGCGCAGAGCATCGATGATATCCCCTTCATTGGAAGCATACCAGGACTGGACGGCCTGACTCTGGCCCTTGGCTTCTCCGGACACGGCTTCGCCCTTGCACCGGCCGTTGGACGTACTGTAGCTGACCAGGTCAGCGGCAAACCCGCCCCCGAACTAAACGACCTGAGTCCCACTCGCATCGCCAACTTCGATCCAGGCCAGGTCGAGGCATTCATCACTGGGACATCTTAAGCTATAGCTAATAAACACTTAGCATGTTATACTCCTTTCAAACATCCCCAATGATAAGGCCTATGGCTATAGAGAGAGGGTTAGTCTAAGCAATGGCAGACGAGATACAAAAGCAACAATTATCGTCGCTCGATATCAGCACGCCAGGTCTGGAATTCAGAGAACCACCTCCCAGGTGGATGAAGGTCTGCGCCCTGGGCGTACATTTTTATACAGCCAGTGGCGCTCTGCTGGCCTTCTTGATTGTGCTGGCAGCTATACGGGGCAATGCTGTCCAGGCTCTATGGTTCGCCCTGGTCGCGCTGGTTATCGACGGCACTGATGGCTGGCTGGCACGCCGCTTTCATGTAAAGGAAACACTTCCCTGGTTTGATGGTGCCCGCCTTGACGATATTGTTGACTACCTGACCTATGTCTTCGCCCCCATCCTCCTACTCTGGAACACCGGTCATCTACCAATTGGCCCTGCCGGCATAATTTTGGCGGCGCTCCCCCTACTGGCATCGGGGTATCAATTTTCCCGGGTAGACGCAAAGACTGACGACCACTTTTTCTTAGGCTTCCCCAGCTATTGGAACGTGGTCGCCTTCTACATCATCATCTTCAACCTGTCACCTATAATTGTAAGTGCCATTCTCTTGACCTGCTCCGTCCTCGTCTTTGTGCCAATACGCTACCTCTACCCTTCACGGACAGTCATCTTCCGCCCGCTCACACTGGCACTAACAGGAATCTGGCTGCTGAGCTATGCCTTGATCTTGGAACAGATGCCAACGCCCCAGCCGTTATTGGCTATATTCTCTCTCTTCTATTTGCTCTATTATGCCGGCCTGAGCTTGTATCTTACCTTGAGTAAGGGAAAAAGTGATCCTTTTCATCCAACAATCCGTATCTTCCGTTGACGATGATTTGTGAGTACGATTACAACACATGGACCAGTTCGCTGCAAGAAACAAAAGGAGGCTCGGCTTGTTATGACAAATTTGAAAGATCACATGAACCTGAAAACTTCTCCGGGAAGCCTCATCACCAACCGCTTCTCTCGTCACCCGGAGCGCTACATGGAGATTTTCCGCATCTTGCGCAAGTACAAATTACACCACGTAGCCGCTGAATTTGGCATGACACACCAGCACGAGGAAGAGACTGATCTCCTCCTCCTTGACGGCCACGAGGAGGAAGAAGACCATGCCGCGGACCTGACCTCCGCCCTCGAAGAACTAGGACCATGCTTCATCAAAATGGGGCAACTTCTCAGTACCAGACCGGATCTGCTGCCACCTCACTATATCAAAGCCCTCTCCCGCCTCCAAAACACGGTTAAGCCTGTGCCCAGCGAGAAGATAGTCGCCATTATCGAAAGTGATCTTGGTGCCCCCATCTCCGAGCTGTTCCAGTCGTTCGATTGCGAGCCCCTCGCCACCGCGTCTATGGCTCAAGTTCACCGCGCTGTCCTGCGCGATGGTAGCGAAGTGGCAGTCAAGGTGCAGCGCCCAGGCGTGCGCCAGCAAATCGAAATCGACATCGAGGTTCTACACGAAGTAACTCGCTTCGCCACCAGGTACACCTCTTTCGGTGCGCGCTATGGCCTGGAGCAGGTCGTGCGGGAATTGGAACATAGTCTCAACCAGGAACTCGACTTTCGCCTGGAAGCC
>WNGK01001553.1_pt1 | contig 25187 bp, 26 predicted proteins | sample 5400601 | NCBI WGS metagenome assembly WNGK01 (sample SAMN13153376, study PRJNA577476) | soil metagenome | isolation source: 60 cm soil or saprolite under Garry oak tree replicate 1 | place: USA:California | collected 2016-06-15
TTGTAAGCCTCCTCCGATATATTCAGGGTCTTATGCGCCATACCATGTACGTGCACTTACGTGTATATGTTCATCTCCGCTCCCTAAGCGGTGGCCATCCGAAGCCCAGCCGGCTCTCCGAGGCGGGAGTTCATGATCGGCGAAGCCTTCCAGACAGTCTCGACAAGATATTCCTAAGCTTCTGTATCAACCGGTAGACCAAGCCCTCTTCTACTGGCCTGAACGTCTCGGTTGAGAGAATCGTTCCAAGTTCTCTCCTATAGCCCCGCAACTTCGCATACAAGACCAGAGCAGCAATACTGAGCAGGCCAGTCGAGCCTAGGACTATCGCGGCCGAGGCTCCCGCTTGAAGCGAACTACTAAGATACGACCGGAAATATCGGTTGTTCACATACTCCTCATAGATCCACAACACTAGAAGCAAGTTGAGCAGAGTCTGGAGAGAGATGAGGATCCTTGCGAACCGAGGAATCTTCGCGTGCCTACGAGCCCAAACCGACTCTGGGACTTGCCTACAAGTAATAATCCATAAGGACGGCTTGTGTCAAGCGAAATAGATAATCCAGTACCAGGTTTCGAGCCGGGATCAAGACAACCGGGATAACTCGCCTGGCGGATTCTCTACCCGGACCCTTGCTCTTCGGGCCTATAACGAGGGTCCACTCGTCTCAGAGTAGGCATCGGGCCACCCGTTCCAGAGTTCATAATCGGGGTGGTTTTCCGTATCATCTCGAGAACGTGTTGTTCCGCACCCGCATCAACCCGTCCACCAATCCTGCCTCTATTAGTTCCAACCTTCTCGCTTGAAATAATCCCTTCAAGCTCCTTCCTAGTGCTCCGCAACTTCGCGTACAAGGCCACGGCAACGATTGTGAACAAGCCGATTGAGATCAGGACTGTCGCGGTGAAGGAGACTCCTTGCAGGTTGCCGTTGAGGTAGGCCTGGAGGTATAAGTTGTTCAGGTATTCCTCATAGATCCAGAAAGACATGAACAGGATAACGAGAAATTGGAGGAGGATGAGGATCTTTGCGAACCCGGGAATGCTCTTCCAGACAGAAACATCGTGCCCTTCGCCGGTCGTAATCCTCGCCCGATCCCGAGAGTCCAGACTCGCCCTCACTCTGATCTAGAGCGGACCCGTCATATGGGCAACTTGTGCCCAGCGAAAGTGACGATCAGGTACTCCGTTCTCGCCTTTCCACCACGTTTAAGAACGCTTCCCGTAAAAGAATAATCTAGGGTCTGATAATGTCGATGTGTGATCGCTGCGGAACCGCTCTAGCACCTGGTTCCACGTTCTGCCACGCATGCGGAACGCCCCTGACGATCAGCCCTGCACTCGCCATGGTTCCGCCAGCAGGCACCCAAAGGGCGATGATCGGGCCAACCCCATTGTGGCAGGCCTTTGCAGGACTCTTCATGATCATCATCGGAATCATCGCGCTATCAGTCAGCTCATTCTTCGCGCCCATCGCCGGCATCATCATTCTGATGGGTGCGGTCTTCCTCATCCTCGGCCTACTGGGCAAACCGCTCTTCACTCAACAAGTGGTGTATCAGACAGCTCCAACACCTAACGCATACCAAGCAGGTGCTGTGAAGCGCTGTCCGCAGTGTGGAGCCGAGATCATGTCCGCCGCGCTCATATGCTACAAATGCGGCGCATCCCTGTAGACCCTTCAGAACCGCTCTGCAGCCGAGCCGTTCAAGCGGCCAAAGGACGCTCCTTTTTTGGAAAAAGTGATAAGCGCGGAATGGTGTAGCCTGAGTATTACTCGATGAGCAGTCCCCATCGGATGACTCTCGGAAAAATCACCGTGTTCTTCATACTCGCGGTTCTAGCTGCGTATCTGCCAGAGACAGCTCAACAACCGTCCGTCATAGAACACAGCCCTGGCCCCTCGCGTATTCTTCACAGCCCCTCCACAATCAATTCTCTGGCCGGAGTCGTAGGTACGAATGTGCCTATCGTGGGAGAAGCGGCCCCGGATCGTCAGCAGGTCGAGACGACGATCGCAGCCGATCCACGAAACCCTAGCATTCTCGTCGCAGGTGCACAGGACTACAGACTGAAAAGCTCGGGGGAGCACCGATGGCACGGCTACTATCGCTCGACAGATGGAGGTGTCACCTGGTCTTCGAGTCTGCTACCCGGTTTCCCCGGAGACAATTCTCCCCAAGGATTCGCATCACCCCTGCACAACTTCAACGCCACCTCCGATCCAGTGCTCGCCTTCGACCGGATGGGAAATCTCTACTACGCAGGCATTGCCTTCAACATTACCTCCTCACAGCCCGGCAGTGGAACTACTGCCAACTTCAGCGCCTTCGTAGCCAAGTACATCAACGATGGCGCAACATACTCCGCTGTTGCGATGATCGCAGGCGCGGATGCTGCCGACAAGCCTTGGATAGCGGTGGATACGACCGGAGGACCTAGTGACGGGAATGTCTACCTCGCCTTTGATGGATTTCTTTCAAACGTTCCCAATTCGTTCTTCGCCACCCTTTTCACTAGCTCTAGTAATGGCGGCAAGACTTTCTCGCTGCCGTTCTATGCACCTCCCAACGGAATCGGGCAGTTGCCAGGTGTTACCGTCGATACTGCAGGTAACGTCTACGTTTCCACGGAAGCCTTCGACCCTACCTTCGGAACAGCTCTCAACTACACTCAAGTCACCAAGATCGCTAACGGTGGTACAACCGTCGTCCAGAATGTGAAAGCAATCAATCCCGCCCACATGATACCTTCGCCCTTGGCAGGGGGAAGTTTCAGAGCCCTCACGATTCCACAGATCGCCGCTGATTCCCAGGGTGTCTATCTCGTTTTTGACGACGTGAGGCTTGGCAATTCGAACGTCTACTTGACGCGGTCCACCGATGGAGGGCTGACCTGGACTTCACCACTCAGAGTAAATGATGTACTGTCAGGCCAACATTTCTTCCCGACCATAGCCCTCTCCAGCGGCGTCATCAGTCTGGCCTGGTACGACAGCCGAGTCAGCGCGCCGGGAACGATGACAGCTCTCGACGTTTTCTACGCCAATTCCCTGGACAATGGTTCAACCTTCTCGCCCAGTGTCAGAGTGACAAACGTCTCCTTCAACCCGAACATTGTCAAGAGGACTGATCTCCCATCCGACCTGCAACCCTTCATGGGAGACTACATCGGAATCGCCGCCACACCCCTCAACGCCTATCCCCTCTGGGCCGACAACAGGTTCTCCTGCGACACGTTCGATGCGCTGTACAACAGCTGCGTCGACCAAGACGCGTTCACCGCAGCCATCGGCCTGCATGACTTTGCCATCTCAGCAAATCCCACTTCTCAGACGATTCTGCAAGGAGCGTCCGGCGCGGCTAACATAACATTGACCAGTCTCCCTGGGTTCCAAGGGAACGTGACCGTTTCATCTTCGTCAATGCCCGCGGGCCTTCCAATCAACCCAGAGTCCAAGAATGTCACGCTCCCTCTGGGAGGAGCAAGATCGTTCAACCTCACCTTTGCAACAACAACTTCCACTCTTACCACATCATTCACTGTCAACGTAGCAGCTACGAGTGGTCCCACGTCCCATTCCACACAGATTAGCGTGACAGTCAATCCATCGCAACGCGTGGGCGGATCCATTGTTCCAGTGGACAAGCTAGGCCTACTGATCCAGTTCCTACCAGCCGCCATCTCGATCTCAGTCGCTCTCACGACAGGAATCGTAGCATTGAAATTCTGGAGCAGAAGCAAGGGAAGAAGACAGACTAGAGCCAGTTCCAAATGAACGAGCCCAGAATTAGAACCGGAACACTGCACTGAAGTCCGCGCACCTGATCTTCCACAGTAAGTAAGAGAAGCTTACTATCGTTCTTAATAATCGATCAGAAACTGACTGGGATTCGTGCGATTTCTGTTCTGGATTATCGCACCGCTTCTCGCTGGGTTAGCTTCTCTCGCCATGTTCTCGACAGCTATCTCCACAATCGTCTGGCTGTGCATACTCGGACTTCTAACAGTTCTGGCCATCAGGAGGTACGAGAAACATAACAAAAATCGCAGGAGGTGGAACGAGTAAATGGAAATCCGGACAATCTGGATAGCTGTCATCGTACATCTACCCCTAGTTGTCTCGATTGCTCTTGGCATAGTGCTACCTTCTATGGGCTATTGTCCAACTGGAACCTGTAAGAGATAGTCCCACAGATAGCGTCGACTCTCGAGGATCATCATTAGCTCGATAACATGCAGGAGGCCATTGTACGTTTCCTCTGATATGGACAGGGTCTTGCTAGCCATAGCAAGACATTGCCGCACGCAGTAGCATAATACTCCTGTCTTAATGGAGAGAGTGTCCGAAAACGCGAGCCAAGTTAGGACTTTTCTTATCTAGTAGATCTTCTTTCCCCTCCTCTTATGAGACCTGTTCAAATCCAGATATTATCCCGGATAATGATGCCCTTGTTGATACTCCAGTTCCTGCTGGGCATGTTCGCCAACCTCTTCGTCACCATCTCCACCTCGACCGACCCCAACCCACTAGCAGTGGTCTTCACCGGTGGATCTCCAGCGTTGATGCTCCATGTAGTCGTCGCGGTAGTCCTGTTCATACTTGCCCTCCCAGTACTCGTCGCAGCCACCTTGATCCACCGCAGATCTCTGCTAATAATTGCGAGCGCAGGCTTCGCATCTATCGGTACCGCCTTCTTCTCTGGCATTGCCTTCGTCTACTCAGGATACGCAAACAACTCTCTGTCATATCTAATGGCAGTAGGCTTCCTTGTCGCCCTGATAATCTACGGCAATTTTGCTGGACGAGGAAAAGGAATCTCCCCAGCCGAGAGATCGATGACAACAGAGACTGAACCCTCGAAGACTGCCCTATCTCGGCCGCTAGGACTAACACTGTTGCAGTTGATAGCCGGTGGAATCGTCATCTTCGGAGGCTTCGCTCTAATCGGCTTCAACCCCGGTATTGTCAACACCGCCCTCGGAGCCATCACCCTTGTTCTAGGGTTGCTCGCCTTCCTGTCAGCCTATGCGATCTGGAAGAACAAGACTTGGTCAATCATGACCGCACGACTCGTCAACATCGCCATAGTCCTGTTCAGCACCAGCCAGGAGACCTATACGATCGCAACAGCAACAACCGCAAACATGGTTGCAGGCTCGCTCGGAGGCACAGTTGTCGCCCTCGGCTTATGCATCGGAGTCGTCCTCAATCTGCCCGGCGGAAACCAAACAGGATTTCGCTGAGGCCACCATTTGTGCGCCATGTCGAAGCGTTCGAAAATCTCAACGAACAACCTTCCAAACTTTCCAATAGAAATGTGCCCCATAACGGGCTTTCTTCGATGGTTTAGAACCGAAAGAGGCGCGACATGAGCGATATGCCCCGAAACGCCTATAGCCCGCGAAACCAGTCTTCTACATAGGTGAAAGACAGGATGCGCAATCCGTTCCGAAGAAAATCCAAGAAGACCGAAGAAGCACCAAAACAGGCCTAGGCTGATTCTGCAGGAAGATCAACCCTTCCTAAACCGCGAAACGGACATGGGCTATGACCGAAAGGGCAATCGGGGAAACAATGCCTCCCGAAATCAAGCCTTGAAAGTCACATTTTGAACAAGTTTCTGAAACCCCCTTTTGAAACCCGGGTCTTTGAAACCATTTTTTTCTGAAACAGCTTTCGCAATCCTAATCCCGAAAACGAATCCCTGAAATCGCGCTCGTTGAGAACAGGCGATCGCGGATTCTCCCCTCCCTCGGGGCCTACTGGAGTCTCGCAGTCCCTGCGCTGCAATCTGCGCTGGGAACGACTCGCTAAACGACCTAGCTTGGGCTCTTTTTCCTGAGTGATTCCAGTATCTTCTCGTCTTCCGTCTTCTTTTCCGCATACCTTGCTATCGTGTATCCCAGTAGTGCTCCCGCGTACAATCCAGCCAGCGTTCCGTTGAGGAGAAAGCTCAGCGGTCCAATGTTCGTCTTCGCCCAGGACTGGAGGAAGAGATTGTTCTCATATTCGAGAGACACCCACACAAGCAGTGCAAGGATCACCAGCGACTCCACCAACACTAGCCACCGAGTTCTCTTTACTAGCCGTTCCTGTCTCAGCTGGTCCAGGCCAACCTGATCACCCATAACCTCCCTCTCATCTGGATCCGGTTATATGTGTGAAGCGGATCCGGCGCCCAATCTAGCCTCGATTTCGTCTCAGGGATTAGGAATGCGGCCAAGGTTGCTAGCGGGAGGTCTCGAAAAATGACTGCAAGGCCAGACTCGCGAACGTAAACAAAAACGGGCTGTGGGAGCCCCAGGCTAGTGAGCCCTGGCGAAGGCTAGTTCAGAATCCTGCGATACCAGACAGGGACGAAAGAAGCCCCGCTAGCGAGGCGCGTTTGCTCCAGAGTGAGGAGCAACCACGACAGCCAGTGTAATCGAGTGCACGAGGGTGCCGTCCGTGGCCGTAATCGTTACGCTGTATGTTCCTGGACGAATGTGCGCGGTGATCGTCAACACCGAAGTTACCGACGTGGTCGAGACGGAGACGGGGTTCACATCGAACGAGCTGAAGAGCCCGGATGGAGCCGAGGCTGAAAGTGTCACATCACCCGTGAAGCCGTTCAAGCCTTGCAAGGTCAACACTGATGAGCCCGAGTGACCAGGGTGAATTGTCAAAGAATTCGTATCGGCGGAGAACGAAAAGTTGGACGGCGCCAGCTGAGTTACAGTGATCATCTGAGCTGTGGGCAGTGACGCTATCCCTAGGTTATCCGACACGACCAGTGCTACGGAGAAGGTTCCGACTTCCGTAGGACCAAAGGTATGGATCATGATTGGTTCAGTAGTCATGTTCGTTATCATCGCTCCCCCGGCTATAGGGGTCAGGGTCCAGGCGTAATTCACGATCGCCGCTCCGACGTTGGCGTCGGTGCTGGAGGATCCGTCGAAGGTCACCTTGTCTCCCTGGTTAGGTGCGGTTGGGGAAAATGTGAATCCGGCGATGGGTAGGATTGGAGGCGTCCCGTAGACCCCTCCGATGTCTGAGTGAGTAACGGTTGCGCCGCTGTTGGCAATGGTGTCGAGACCTGCCGGGATCGTTAGGAAGCTGAACCCGCTCCCCGTAACTTGGTATGTTATGGTGAAGACTAGGCCAGCACCCCCGAAAGCCGCGCCGCTACCGGACGCCGCCGCCGAGTGGGCTACTCCGGCGCCATCGGTGATGGCGCAGCCCGTTCCTACACCGTTGATACAGTTCGCAACTTGGAGCACGGATCCGAGAATGTCATTAGCAACGCTGATGCTAACTGGGTTGAGGACAGCAGGTTCCGATTTGACACTTACGTCCCAGACGTTGAACGGATCGATGCCCGTCACGTTAACCTCGTAGGTTAACATACTCCCCACGGCCTGAGCTGGCTGGCTTGACGGAGCGATGAATAGAGCGCCTGCCGCATGGACGGGAAGGGTCTCCGAGGCCGCCAAAAGCATCGGGAGAATCAGAGAAACCAACATCAGAACACGCCTGTTAGAACCATGGGAAACAAGAACCGGACTCATGGAAAACTATTCCTCACAATCGCCGCGATATGTCGCTCTAATAAACTCTACCGGCCTGGTTGTTTGAGGGTAGATCTGGATATCCAGGTATCATTCTTGGTATTCCAGAAGTAGAACGGACAAGCGTAATCTGCACTTCGGTGTTGTTCGAAGGCGTAGACTGAGATTCGCCACACGCCTGTCATGGTATGGAGATGGCTCAACCTCGAATCCAGACAAGTTCTATTATTACGCCTGGCAAAACTACAACTTGGACCCCAACCTGTTCTTGACTCGATAAGCCGGGTCAGGATTGGAAGACCTAGATTTTGGGCCCCCAATGTTGGCGGTCTGAGATTTAAGGCTCTGGACGCATATTGATCGGGCCGTTTTTCCTAGACTAGAACGCCTATTCATATAGTGGCTTCAGAGTCTCTCTGCGCGAGTAACTATGCAGTCTCAACAGCAATCTAAAGGCGAGGTAATCGCCGAGCTGCGCGGTAAGACCGACAGCTTCAGCATCAAGGACATCACTTCTAGCGGCGTCAAGATGGAGAACAACGACGTAGGCCAGATCACCGGCAAGTACCAGGGCAATTTCATGGAGACAGTCAGCATCAACATGAAAACTGACGGTACGAGCGAATGGGAAGGCAAAGGCATACAGATGGCAGGCAAGGACATGGTCGTGGTCACTGGCCACGGCAAAGGCCGCAGGACCACTGACGGAAACGTCGCGTTCGAAGGCGAACAAAAGTTCATGACGCAATCGCCGACCCTATCTTGGCTCAACAACACCAAGGGCTGGATCGAGGGAACAGCCAACCAGTCCGACCGGACGTTCACCGCTAAAGTCTACGCCAAGAAGTAGAAAACGCCAGATTAATCATCCAATCTTCTCTTTTTTCTTCTTCTTCAAAGGCCCGTTTCCACGCCGAACTACGGGGGCTTACCGGATAGGCCATACTCTTCTATCGGAAAAAGCGAAACGCCAATTCCCGACGTACGTTTCCTCCACCGGCGATCTAACCCGGAATCACCTGCTCATCTTTTCTCCAACTATCTTTCCTGCAACTTTCCCTTTTCTCTAACTATTTTTTTCACGGACAAAAATGAGCATGCTTTTCTCGACCCCCCGGGGGTGGCCGATTTTCCCGCGCCCCGCCCTTCACGAAATCGTTATACCATGTTTCCAGTCACTGGGCTTCCGCGCTTACAACGATCCGCTCCCGCTTTCTAACCTTCTGACCAACTTGATCCGGCGGCCTCCTAAGAAACACAGCCACCAGTACGCCCGCATAGAAGGTTGCAAGCGTCCCGTTCAAGAGAAACCCCATCCCGCCCAGGTTCGCGCCCGCCCAGGCCTGGAAGTACTGGTTGTGGTTGTAATCCTCAGCGACCGCCACCAGCAATAGAAAGATCACCACAGACTGGACGCCGGCCACGACCCTCGCCCGCCTCGCCGCCCGGCGTGCCCGAAGCCCGGCGATACTGACCTCCTCCGCCATGACCAGTAACATAGGGTAATCCGAGCTATATTCGTAGGGGAGGAGAGAAATCGCCCATTATCAGCTCTGATCCCGAATCTGATAGGTGATCTCTACTCTGCCTGCGAATCGTTCGTGATCGGTTGAAGATTTACCGACTTTCTGCCCTGGCATCCACGGCTGAATCGTGCCCTGAATCGCAGGAATCGCCCAGAAACCCTCCCAGACAGAAACTCTCCTCGTCGAAAAAGGGGGGTATGTTTCAACGCTCTCACGACGCAAGAGCGGTTTCTCCGGAAACCTCTCGCCCGTCGACGCCTGCCTTCCCAGAAGGCTGTGTTAGAATCGAACACAATGTACACGCACCGCCCAAATAGTTCCAGCCAACAATTCATAGTCGGCGCAACACGGCGTTGAAAAGGAAAATCGTGCTTGCCGGAAACATCGCTCCAATTTTTTTCGGGCTCGCACATAACCTGTTGACCCCCTTTTCGACTGCCGTGTCCCAATAACCCATAAGAGAAGAGAACACAATCCGGCCTCTCCGCAAAACTTATTTTATTTCCGAAGAACAGTACTATGAAAGAACTCTAGCCGGCACGCACGAGGCTCGATGCCAGCTTCGAGATTACGACACGCGGATCGTTACTTGCTCCATTTCTTCCGGTTCTCGCTCAGCCACTCGGGAATGATCACAGCTCTCAAGAGCTCCTGGACGGTCGCGCCCCGCTGCGAAGCCTCCTTCGCAATCGTATGATAGGTCTCCGTCTCAAGAGTCTGCATGAACTTCTTGTTATTACGCGGCACTTCTATTCCACTACCCTAAGCCCAGTAGTCCACTCGAGGATTCTTGTAAAAGTTTGGGCCAAACGCTAGGACCAACAGAGGAACGACCAGGTCGACCCAACGCAAAATCCAAAACAGGCGTCAAGTCGGTTGAAAGATCTAACTCGCTCAGAGAGAGAGACGCGTCGCCCAGAAACGATAGCGTCGAGCCCGAAAAAAGGTCAGGCAAACCCACCATGCGGTCTCGATTAACATGATTCACGCAAACAGTAAACGTATCGAAATCCGCCATATCCTCCCACCTTGCCGTAGCATTGTAACCTATTCGCAATATTCTAGGTTTCAGCGTATTCTTTATCAGCGCTACTCGAAAGGGCGCGCTATGCAACGAAGAAAAATCGCAGTAGCATGTCTATCCCTACTCCTAGTAGTTCTAGCAATGCCAACCACCAACATCAACAAGGCACATGCCTTCACAAGCGGAAACAATTCGGTCACAATCAGCAACGTACTTACCGGCTTCGTATCTCCAAGCAACGTAGGATCGGGAACTGTCGCTCAGGCAGGCACAAGCATTTCCGTAATCGCGGTCGTGCAAGCCAGCATTCCACAGCCCGTCTCAGCTACCAACACATACACACGGAACGTCACTATCGGCTTCAAGGGCGACTGGATGCCCGTCTACCAGAACGCAAGTATCATCCAACTGACATCCGGCCAAATCAACTCCGTGACTCTATCCATCGCTCTCCCGTCGGCAGGGTCGGTCAGCCAAGGGCACACTTGGACCGTGGAAATATGGGATGGTCCCGCCACAGGCGCCGTCGCAGGTTGCACTGCAGGTGACGCGGAAAACTACGCCAACTCGGGCACTCCCAAGTCTTGCTTCCCCCTTGCAAGCGGGACACTCAGTATCCTCACCGGCGACCAATACTCGGCAGCGCAAGCTCGAAACGCAGCCAATAAGATACTCGGTAGCCTCGTTGTGGGCGGTTTCCCCATCCTGTCCAACTCAGCCGCGGAGGCCCAGGTCGCTCAGGCAAACTCCGAGCTTAGTCTCGGGGACCAGAGCTGGTTAAGCGGTGACTTCGGAGGAGCTAAGACCCACTACCAGAACGCTCAGAACGATGCTAACGCAGCGGTGGCTACCCAGGTAAACCTTGGAGGCGGCGCGACCAACGCAGGCATCGTAAGCACCATCCTCTCCGGCACTGGAATCGCCCTGTTCGGCATCGGTGGACTACTAGCCGGGATTGGCGGCTTCTTCTATCTGCGACGCAAACCGAAAGCGTAAACTCCCAATCGCCCCGTTCTTTTCCGCGGGGAATCATTTTCTTTAACAACAAACCCGTGCAATCCCAATGGCCGAAACCCTAGCTTGAGAAACTCAGCCTGGCTTCTCTTCGTTCACAAACCGATCTGCAATTAATCGTGCCGTGTATCCTCCACGCTAGACAACGTCGACACTAGTGTGGAGCGTCTACAGTTCAAAGGACTCCACAGAAACCAAAACAGTTACGGGAGACCTATGCGCGCCCGACTCGGAATACAGCCAACAGGACCCTGATCTAAACCGGTGTCCCGGACTCTCAAGACTAGTGAAAGACAACGGAGACTACATCTAACAACTCAGACCAGAAGCTTCTTCAAAGAATCGATCTACCAATTTTCGTCGCGGGCCTGGTCGCAGGCTTTCTCGCCCTCGGTAGCGAGCCCTGGTGGACTCTCACCAGCCCGACGAACAGTCACATCTTGTCAATACAAGCTTCGCCGTTCTACCTACAGATCGCCGCCACCGGGATCCCAACAACCATTACACTCGCATCCATCCTAGGCGCGCTCACTCGTGTTCTCCTCATTCTATCCTCACTAGCCCTGCTCGCATCATCACTTCGCCCCACTGTCTGGTGGCGTCCACTCGCCACGTGGCTTAGTCTCGCAAGTCTTGCTGAACTTTTCTTTAGCTTGTTTCTGCTCGTTCATGTCGGTCAGACCGCGCTACTCACCATCTATGGTATGAATCCCCCAACAAGTGGGACAATATTGTATCCTGCGAGAATGGTGGGAACTGATCTTAACACATACCTCAATCCTTCACTTGCCGCGACGTTCAACCTTGACTTCTACCTTGGGCTCCTAAGCCTCACGATCGTCCTAGCAAGTACACTCCTCAAAATGCTTCAGGAGCGAGGATTACTAGCCACCGCGATCCCTGGCGTCAAGGAGTTCTTCCTCACACCACCCTATCGCCACGCGTGGCTGTCCACCGGAGACAAAGATCTAAACCCTCTAAGCCAGGACCCTGAACACACGACAGACGACCAGCTGCTAGACTCGTTCGGAAAAATTTATCGCACAGTCCAGTCCGGTGGAACAATCAGCATCATTCTTCCCGCATGGGCGTCCAGCATAAGCGACCGGTTCCAGAAGCTTCTCACATGGACTGGGTTCGCCATGGAGGATGCGGGAACTATCTATCGGGCTCCGGGCAAGCCGGAGACGCAACTGCGATTTAGAAAACCCCTCGTCTCTCTTGAATCTGGCCAGCAAGAACCTGAGACAACATCTGTACTCGCTCAAGCCATTGAGACTGAATCCTCTTTCCCCGACATTCCTCCACATCTCACCGTCACATCCCCGCCGCAATGGGCTCCGAGCAAGATGACAAAACAAGAAAGAGTCATGCTGAGATCCGCTGTCTCCATCCTCTCAAAATCCCGAGAGCCAGTGCCATATAGAGAACTCCTAAACCAAGTCTACATGGAACTGGTCGAGAGGAAGGTAGAGTTTGACTCCGCCAAACGAATAGAATCAACCCTCCTCAAACACGTCGGACTAGAGCTAGCTCTGACCGAAGAATCCGATGAACAAGGTCTCAAAGCCTTCAAGAAGTTTTGGAGCCTCGGAGGAGAGGATCTAGCTCCTGATCACGACGGAAGCTCATCCGTTTTTAGAAAGTTGTCCGATCATCACCCTAAGGTCCCTCCTGTTATGCGTTTCTTGAAGAAGTGGCAGAGGAAGCCCAGGTACAAATCTAAACGGCAGACCGAAGACGATTAGACTCACACATCGTATCCGATCGATACGAGGCTACCGTGGAGCCTCCACGCTAGTAACGTGTGGCTTATCGTTCACTAGCCTATCTTAGCCGAGCTAAGGACCGAAAAATGAGCAGACTAAGAGCCAAGATAAGTCAGTTGACGAGCAAGAAAGTGCCCGTGCTAGCATTGGTTGCCGTGGCCATGTTTGGTATGGTCGCTGGCGTTCTCGCGGCCAACCTTACAGTCACACCTACAAGCAATACAGGTGAGATCGGCACTTATCACACGAGCACAGGTACAATGACGATTGTTGACGATGGCTTGGGAGTGGTAGCTAATTCCGCGGCTGCTTCTGCTTCCGCAACATTTCCGACCTCGGGCAACAACAATGCTAACAACGCGCTTACCGCTGGAGATTGGTTTGACAAGGTCACGTTTACCGATACAGCGGCTGACAGTACAGCCCATACTGCAACGGTCACCATTCGGAACGGGTCAGGCCCCGCGGGGACTCTGATCATTTCTACCAGCTTCACCCTTACCGGGCCGGGGGCCGCAAGCACTGGCACCATCACCGCATACGTCGACACCGGTGTTGCATCGCTAACCTCGCCGGTCACCGTCTACATCACCATAAGTTAGACCAGTTTCTTTGCATAAGCCGAACTTCCAGGGAAGACCCCGGAACCTCCATTTTTTCTATAAACACGTCGACATTTCGACAGAGGACCACCCTTCAAAGCCTAAAGGAATCAAATCTATTGCTGGCAAAATTCGCCCATTATCAGCCTGATCTCGAATCTGGGCCTACCGCAAGTTCCGGTCTGAAAATCGTTCGGGAATCGCTGGATAAGTATGGGTAATCGCTGAGCCATTCAAGCTAGGATTACGCCGTGATCCGCCTGTATCCCCCGGAATCAGCGCCAGACAGGAGATCATCTCGTCAGAAAAGTGGGGTATTGTTCAAGCAACTTGCGCTACATAAGCGGGAGTTCCAGCCATGGCTTCTGCTAAGGTCCTCTTACCAACTCGGATCTGTTAACCAGAACTGTTACCCACATGTGCTAGTCGGAGGGACTCAAAACTCAAACAGTCACAGAGTTACTTCCGTGAAAGCTCGAAGATGAAACGCCCTTCCGCAATCTCCCGCAGGGTTCGACGCACCTTTACTTGGTATTTTTCAGCCAAGGTCGTTCTCGCGATTCTACTGCTTGCGGTCTCAGCCGCATCCATCACAGCCACAAGCACGAACTATCAGGCGGAGATGGGCAGCGCATACAATGTCAGTAACAACCTTCTCGCAGGCGACAAAGGATTCTCCAAGCCATCGGTCGATACCGGTGCGACCGGATCATGCCCGACTGCAAATATCACGTTCAGCGGTTCTCCGGGTAGCGCGAACAACGCGATTACCGCAGGAGACATTGTCTATGACGTTCAAGTAAATGCAACCGCCAGCACTCCGCTAGTCAGCTGTTTTACTGTCGCCCTGACAATATCTCTCAGCGGATCTCACATTACCAAGAGCCTTACAATTGCCTCTGGAACTTCTGTTGCGGCAGGCCAGACTATCGACTGTAAGTTGGACATTGGGACGACTTCGCTTCCCGCTTCGCCTTTCTCATTCACAGTAACAGTACAGTAGTCAAGAAATCCCTTATGGGAAGCAGATGGTTTCTAGCACTATTGCGAGCCGTCGATCACGATTGAAATCTTCTCCGGTTTCGCCACAGATCCCTTGGATGCACTCATCAGTTTATTTCGTGTTAGGTTTGCTAGGAGTGTCGCCGAGTCGACGTAGCCTGTTTTCTCTGTTTTCAACCAGAGTTTCCGTCCTAGTACCAGAACAGAGATTAGGCCTGCGAAGTTTGCGATCGAGAGGAGGGTCGCGTATGGATACGTGGCCAGAATAAGGGTGAGATATGATACTATGCCGGTCTTCGCCTGGGCAATCACGACGGTTAGGAGTGTTCCGAAGTAGAATATGTTCAAGGCTCCCATTACGACGAGCAATGGTACGAGTTCCCCAATTGGGATTCCGACATGGGCCACTCCTAGCGCCAGCATTGCCCAGCCCACAAAGGCGAGGATTGCCATTATCGGGCTCATCATGAGCATCTCCATGTCGAAAGCCTTCGCAGGCGACATGGATCTCCATGCGTCCCAGTGCTTCAATCCCGTCTGAATATTCCCTCCGCTCCACCTGATCCGCTGCTTCAGCAAACTCTTGACCTTCGCAGGCATCTCCTGCCAGCTTTCTACCGGTGCCAGCTTCGTCGGAATGCCTGCTCGAGCGAACCTGACCGCCAGCTCCGCATCCTCCACGATCGAGTTTGGGTCCCAGAGTCCCACCCTTTCCAGCGCAGTTCGTCGGAAGAAAGTGTTGGAGCCCGAGAAGGCTACGAACAGTTTCAGCGCATACTTCCCATCATTCGCCAACCGATACAGAAACGTCTCGTACGCAGCCAGTCTCGCGACAATACTCTCCTGCAGGTTAAGCGTACGATGGTAGCCGTGCACAGCCCCTACCTTCGGGTCGCTGAAGTACCGCAGTGCCTTGGTGATGGCCAGAGGTTCCGGAATATCATCGGCGTCGAATGTGGCAATGACTTCTCCCGTCGACTTGTTGAATCCAAAGTTCAACGCGTCTCCCTTTCCAATGCTTGCATCTCTGTGGAAGACTTTGATCCATGGATGATTACGGGCGAAATTATTGCAGATTTCGAGGGTCCGGTCCTTAGATCCATCTTCAACAACAACCACCTCAAGATTTTCCCCGGGATAGTCCAGCTTGGTAAGCGCATTAAGTAATCGCCCAACAACCTTCTCCTCGTTCTTCACAGGTACGAGGATCGAGACATTTGGTGGATCCCAGTCTTCTCCGGGTTCTTCCGCGGCAAACCCATGTTTCTTGTACCGCCATACCCCTACCATGATTATTGGCGTAGCGTAGGCAAAGTAAGCGAGAAAGATGATTGTTAGTGCGAGAACGAATCCGTCAGCAAAATTCATTGTGCGCGCCCTAAACTCGTCTTAAGGTTCTAGATTGAAAGGCTATTTAGCATCTTAGAACGCGCTCGACTAGACGATGCTTGAGTCTCTAAAACTACTCTGGTACAGGAGTTTTGCCACGCTTGACGATCTAGTCGACAAGTATTCGCCGTTGATTCTGAGCGGGTTGCTGGCGCTAACGACTTTCCAAAAGCTCGCATTGATTCTTCACACAGATGGCGGTGGAGACCTCTTAGGCGCTGACATTCCGAAAAGCATGATGCTGATGGATGGGCAGAATCCTTACTCGTCCGACCCTTGGGCTTCTCCGTACCCGCCCTTTCTACTCGCAATGATAGGAAGTATCATCAGGGTAACATCAGGCAGCGTAATGCTCACACCAGCTACAATCGGTCTGATTTCCCGAAACGTTCGGGTTGCAGGTCTCTTCGCGGACGCCATTGTTGCGGTCTTGGTTTTCCTCGCTTTACGAACCAGAGGGGTTTATGGTCTCTCCGCCCTTGTCCCGCCTGCCACTTTTCTCGCTCTTCCTTCGATAAGTCTCTCTCCCTACTACTGGTTCAACGGTGACGTTTTTGGATATCCTATTCTCGCCGGGTCCGTTTTCGCGTTGATCGTAGGACGCTACTTTGTGGGCTCTGTATTACTTGCTACCGCAACGATTTTCAAGATTCACCCAATTCTAGCGATTGCGTTGCTACTCGTTTGGTTGGTTAGGAGGAGTGGATTCCTGAAATCGCTTCCAACCGTCATTACAACAGGATCGATTCTTGTGCTCGGCTTGGTGGTGCCAGCCATCTTGCCCGGCTACTTTGAATCTGTTCTAGGCTTCAATCTGTCCTCTGGGTTTGGAGGTGGAACATCGAGTTTTACGATGATGAACTTATTCTACGCAATATTTCCGTCCCTCTTTCATCTCTCCCTGCCTACAATTGTCAAGAATCAGGTTTGGTTGGCTGCAACGGCATCACTTTTTGTGGCCGCGTTAGGTATTGTGTGGTCTAGAGCTCGAGATCTGAATCCGGTTGACATTGTAGCGCTTGGATTACTAGTGTGGCTCATTCCACTCCGTCAGATCTACACGCACTACTTGGTCTGGGCTGTTGTTCCATTTCTGATGCGTGGTCGTTTGCGTCAGACCCTGATCGTTGGTTCGCTTCTGGAACTCGCGAACACTATGTCTTCGTGGTCGTGGGACCTTCCGCCAGACCCCTTTCCGGTGCTGTCGACCGCGTATGGATTCTTCGCCACGAGTCTAGTCTATCTCTGCGTGAGCGTTACAGCTCTCGTTTTCATAATGAGGGAAATAGATGTTAGAGGGAGGCTAGACATGAGAGACGCTAATGGTTCTGTGCCGCTTGAAAGACATCTGATTCCGGTAATCATATCCGCTTGAGCCTAGATTAAGGTAGGAGAGGAAGGCTACTTTCTCGCCTTCTCTATGCTTTCGGAGGGATTTTGCGAGGGGTTTTTCCAGCGGAACGGAGATCTGCGTGAGTGAGTGCTTGCGTGATTCCTTTTTTTTTGACTATTTATATACAATTCACACGTTCTAGCACTGAAAAATTGAGTCGGACGCGTTCAACCCGACGGTTAGCCGCAAGTTGCTGTAGATATCCATAGTCTCCCTTGAGTAGGATTTAGCGATTTCCGTCAAGAATCGTCAATCTCAGTGCCTCTTCCAAAATATACCAACCGAAAATGGGCAAAATGATGATCTCCCTGAGCGATCAGGCTGAGAATCTAGTGCGCCACGAAGTCGAAAAAGTCTACCACGGTCGTGTCGGAGGCCTCTCGATATTTTTCGAGCAAATCCTCCGAGACTACTTCCAAGGCAACGGCAAGCCTTCGAAGGCCATCCGGATGAAGAACGGTAGAGCCTAGCGACCGCTTGCACACTCAAGGGTCCGAGATGGACTGCACTGGACGTCAGAAGTATTGCAAATGCGGATGCTCGGACAGAAAGTGGGCCGGTTCTTGCCAACCTGTTCTAGGGTCTCAAGCCTCTAGACCGAATCTCCAGCGCTCTTACAAAGCTAGGAAGTTCCTCGACGCTGCGGATTTCTGTTCTAGCGAGGCCACGGATCTTACGCCACACTTCACTGTTGGCGTGGATTCCACGGTGTGATAGTTCGCGATAGAGCCAGGTTCCAAGCTCTGCTCCTTCTCTGTCGAAATCAGTTAGTACGATCGCGTGCTTGGATCCGTCTAGCCGTTCTATGAATCTGAATCTAGGCTCTCCAGTTGCCTTGAGGCAGTGGATGGTTCCTCTTATTCCGAGTTTCCTTAAGGCGGCCTCGTCTCTTCTTCCCTCGACTATGATTGGTACTCCGGCGTCAGAATGTTCTTGCAGATCCTGGAAGATCCGAGTCGCCCTTTCCATCTTTCGAGTGTAGAGACCGGTTCGCGGGTTTCGAATGTGGGCGGAGTATCTTCGTCTGATTGGAGCTACCACGATTGTATGATTACCTCGATTCCAGCTTCTGCATCTGTGCCAGGGGTTCGGGGTGCTTGTCGAAATACTCTCTTACTCCTCTAAGGATGTCCGCTAGTATTCTTGCCATGTTTGCTTTGAGGTCTTGTGGATGGATCTTTCCGGTCTTGTATGATTCTTCGAGTTCTTTGTAAGTGGAGAATTTCAACTCTCCTCCGTATTTCTGGTCACGATCCAATGTGACACTCCTGTTTGTCGGGAAGGCCAGGAGGCGGTAGTATTCGATTACCGGGTTTTCCTCGACTATTTTGGGTGGGCAGTATGCTTTGCGCAGTTTGTCCTCAATGATTTCAGGGGAGTCGTGAAGTAATATCGTGTTTTCAGGTTTGCTCTTTGACATCTTCGCTGCAATCACACTGCTCAGTTTAGGGTCCTCATCGTAGCTTCCTTTGTCGGATCCCTGTATGCCGGCTAGGCCCATTAGCATAGGTGTGTGAAGTGCAACAGGTTTTTGCCATCGGAGCTTTTCGCCGGCTTCTCGTGCTAGTACGTGGGCTTTTCTCTGGTCTATTCCTGCGCATGCTACGTCTAGGTTCATCTCGAATATGTCGGCGGCTTGCATGCACGGGTAGAATAGGCTGGCTGTTTCGACGTCTTGGGTTTTCATGTCGCGGCCCATGATGGGTAGTGCTCGCATTGCCCGTTGTGCTGTGGTGGTTTTGGCGATTCTGATGACTCTTTCCCAGTAGTTGGGTTTGCTGGCGAGTTCTGAGGCCCAGATGTATTCGACTTTGTCCTCTGTAAGTCCGAGTGCCGTGAAGCAGTGTTTGAAGTATTCGCCTGCTGTTTCGATCTTTTCCAAGTCGCCTCCATATTTGTTGTTGATCATGCTGTGCCAGTCTGCGAGGAATATGATGAAGTGGAATCCTGCTTGGACCATGTCTTTGATCTTGGTGGCGCAGACGAGTCCTGTGCCGATATGCATCAATCCGGGCAGTCGAGCTGGCGTGGCTGCTTTCCGGAGCATTCGAAGCCCCAGTACGCGCGAGGCTTCTTCGTCTGTTCTAGGACGCGTTGCAGTTCTGCAGGCTGGATGATCTCTACAGTTCCCTTTGTGACTAGTTCGAGACGTTGCTCCTGATTCATCATGTCCTCCGAGTTTCCTCGTGAGCTCGTATGGTACTAAAAGCCTCTATTGCATGACTCGGGTGCGGAGCGGGTTTTGCCTGCAGCCCTGTTAGAGGGTGTCTGTCGCCCGCGTCACTAACACCCAAGCCTCACTGTGAAGATCTTTGTCTTCCCTCAGCCCGGCTCTCTCGAGGCAGGCGTCTAGCAACCCGCTCCAACATGTAACAAGAAGTGTTTTGTTCTTAATTGTTCCAGCTCGGGCACTCGTGTGTCGCGAGGTCGAGTCGCTTAGACCCCCCCGGTCTGGAGAGGTCACTTGCTGTCTGGCAAGGATTCTGGGTGAGTCTCGTGATTCAGGGTTTAGACTGGGCTTGGATGCCAGAGCGGATAATGGGATTTTATCGGGTGCATCCCGAACGATTAGAGGGAAATCTAGAGACCCCCTCTCCTTTTCAATATCAGGGCTGATAATAGGCGATTTCCATTCAGTCCTCTTTCCCGAAACATGGTCTTGCGTCACGGGGAGCTTCAACGCGATCTGGGTCATTTTTTCCACGACCCGTTTCCTGTCCGAACCAGACTTGCGCTGGTTTCTTTGAGACGGGCATGTTATCGGCTTGTCTAGCCTTTCCCGATCCCCGTGGATTCCCCTGGTGATTAACGTGAAAGATGGTGAGTCTGGAAATCGCGGGCTTAGATTTGGAATTAGGGCTGATTATGAGCGAATTCGTGCCTAGCTGTGGCTGGGTGTGTGATCGAGGGTGTTACTTCAGAGGCACGTACATGCTTGAACGGGATGCGCCGATGCCCGGGGTTCCATGGACAACTTTCTGGTTGGTGATTGCGAACTCGCCGAGGAAGTGCCCGATCATCTCGGGTTTGATCTCGATAGCGACAAACTCCTTACCGGAGTGCAAATGCAACGTCAACCCCAGCATCTCAGGTATGATGATCATATCCCTAGCGTGAGTCTTGACGTGTTCAGCCTTTCCTCCACCATTCCCGTTTTCTCTTCGCGATTGGCGAATGTGTTCTAGCAGCGTCCGCTGGTCATTGGTCAGGCCCTTGAGCAGAGACCTCCGCTGGCGAGAAGGAAGTAACTTGATGAATTCGTCCATTGACATCTGCTTTACCTCTTCTATGTTGTGCCCGCGGTAGGTGAACTGTCTAGGCATCGAATATCCTCCAGTTTGATCCTAGCATTGTCGTAATTAACGTTGGCCCCGTCAATGTCTATCGCGCGCTTCTTCTCTTTGCCCTTCCGGTCTGGCGTGCCGCAATGTTCCCAACCTTTCGACCCGGTGAAGTCCAGCGTCCCACGGTTGTGGGTTTGCCAGCGTGCTTGTGCCTTCCCCCGCCGTGAGGATGAGACGCGGAGATCATCGCCTGTCCCTTAACAACCGGCCATTTTCGTCCCCTCGCTCGCTGCAAGAACCAGCGCGGCCCTGCTTTCATGAACGGCTTCTCAGTTCGCCCAGCACCGGCCACGACACCTATCATTGCTCTACAATTATCGTTCACGTGAATCGTCTTACCCGAGGGCATGCGCAGCTCTGTACCAATCGGAGTGTGCGAGACCACTGTCGCAAATGAGCCGGATGAACGGGCCATCGTTCCACCATCACCGTGGCGAAGTTCGATATTGCATATCATCGTCCCTTCAGGCATTTTTCCGAGGGTTTTGATGTTGCCGATTTCGGCGGGGACTTCTGATCCGAAGAGGAGCTTCTGTCCGACCGCGATTCCTTCTGGGGCTGGGACGTAGGTTTCGCCCGCTCCCTCCACTTTCAGTAACGCTAGGGGTGCTCCGCGAGCCATCTCATGCAAGAGATCCTTGACATAGCCTGAAGAGTGCCCGTCCACGCTATTGTACCCGACCGAGTGAATTCTCCGATGCGTTGGAGCCTTGAATATGAAATAGCCACGACCCCGTCTCTGAACCAGAATATTCTTACCCATACGCGCACACTCTTACAGTATTCCCAGTTTCACGGCCAGCTCTGACGCCTTCGATTCCGGGCCGAGTCTCACATATGCCTTCTTCTTACCCTCCGGGGTCACAAGCGTGTGGACTTGGTCGACCTTGACTTCGTAGAGTTCCTCGACAGCCTTCCATACGTCTCGTTTTGAGGCGTTGCCATGGACGATGAATACGATCTTGTTTTCTGTCTCAATCAGTTTGACTGTATCCTCAGACATCATCGGGTAGGTTATGACTAGTTCGGTTGAGATTCGGCCCATCTACCTTAGCCAGCTCCTGTCGGAGAGAGTCTTGATCGCGGACTCCGTCCAGATTGCCAATCGTCCCGGATGAGTTCCCGGAGCCAACGCTTCGACGCTCAAGTCCTTAACCCGGACAACGTCTACGCCTTCGAAGTTCTCGAAGGCTCTCTGCGCCCCCTGGTACTCACTAACCACAAGAAGCGGCCCAACTGAATGCTTGCGATTCTTTCCCCGAATTCTCTTGCTCTTCTTTACCCTGTCAATGTCTTCCCACACTCCGATGGCGAAGAGGAATATTTTCGCCGCAGAGGATTTCGCGAACTTTTCCACTTCGTCTGTGACGACTAGTGGTAAGTCGATGTCTTCATCGAACTTGTGCCCTCGCAGTCGGACAAGGTCCTTTGATCCTGTAGCGGCTATTGCCGAGTCGAGTGCAACCCGTCGCTCTTTCCTGTTCATTGATTTGCTGGTTCGCTTCGAGGTAACCGGTGGAAAAGCCATTCGTCCTCCCATAGTTCCCGGGGCAAAGGCGGCTGTGCCGGAGAGCGGCCCGTGTCCGCCTACTCGCGGAACTCTTGAGATTCCCTTACCCACCCCGAAAGACTCAGCCGTGGTTCGCTTCCCAGCCATGGGATTGCGTCCCTGCGCTTGGAACCGATGAGATTGCTGTGCAACAACAGCTTTCGTGATAATATCCCTTCTAAGAACCGCAGTGAATACTGACGGCAGTGAGAGTTCGCTGACGGCCTTTCCATCGGCCCCAAAAATCTTCACGTTGCGTTGGCTCAAGGTTCTACGCTCCCTGCTTTGAAGCCAGGCTGATCATTTCCATCTTTGGAGGCTCGCCCGAGACTCGTCCTCTTGCTGGCGTTCTAAGAGCGACTAGCCTGTTTGCCGGTCCTGGAATCGTTCCCCTCAGTAGAGTGAATTCTGTCTTGATTGGTCCATAGTGAAGGAACCCTCCTTTCGGTGTGACGTCTGCTCCGTTATCTCCAATCTTCAGAATCTGTTTGTTATACTCGGTCCGCTGAGCGAAACCCATTTGGCCTGCTCTAGGTACCGAGTACATGACGTAGTGTGGATGCCACGGACCGATAGAGCCGACTCCTCGAACAGTCTTTCTCGATTTGTGTTTGAGCTTCTTTATTCCCCAGCGCTTCACAGGGCCCTGAATGCCCTTTCCCTTCGTGATCCCAATAACGTCCACATCCATTCCTTCTCTGAAAACATCTGCAACCTTCACTTCCTTACCGAGCAGCTTCTTCGCGAACTCTAATTGATCCTTCACAGTCCCTCCATCGATCTTTACTTCCATAAGGTCAGGTTTCTTCTTTCCTATCTTGGCTAAGCGTGGTTGGCTCGCGGCGATGGCCCGCACTTCCACAACTCTTTCTTTTGCGGATTCGAGTTTTTCCCACCCTTTGTTGTCGTCAAATTTCTCGGGGACCCTGATTCTGCGTCCGAGGTCTTTTGACGGTTCCGGAGCCCATACTTCGCCCGACGTCCTGAGCCCCCCGTTGAATCTCTCATAGAACCTTAACCCTGTCACCAATAACGGAGGGGTCTCAACCACGGTAACTGGTAGAGTAACTTCCTTTCCGTAGTTTAGTGATCCTTGTCGATTGTCAACTATGGTAACGTGGCTTGTTCCGGCCTTGAAGCCCGCGAAGGCTAGGAGTTTCGGTGCTCCCTCGTATTCGGGCCAGAAGCGGATGCGAGGAGCCCAGTGGGAAGATCTCCCGCGAGGCAGGTAGGCGAGTGATCCTCTTCTTGGTGCACTGTACTTCCTATGACCCATCTACGTCTCCCCCAAAACGTTGAGCACGGCCAGCGAGCCCCATAGTGCTTCTTCCGTTCTGACAGTCTCAACCCCTTGGTCCGGAATGGTGTTTATGTCAAAGTCCATCGCGTCCGGGACATTCATGCCGGACCGGGCGAGAATCTCTGGGACCCCCTCGTTCGGTGAGCCGAATACAATCAATGGGTGACCAGCCGACTTCCACTTCGTCGTTAGATCGGGTGTGATCTCGCGTACATCCGTGCCCTTCCGGGAAGTGGATATGGTCAAGTCGAATTTCCTGCTCCGTACTATTTCTGGTAGTGAGACGTTCCCACGAGCCACCCTGAACCCCCAATATATGGTTAACCTGCTCGGCTCAACGATTTCTCCCTCGAGTTCAGGCAAGTCCTTCGTTAATTGAATAGTCATTCTCTCCCAGGTTGGCAACTTTGACCTTACACGAACCAAATTGGGGAAACCAGCTTCGATCATCGAGGATGATCCCGATTGCACGACTACGCCTTCCCGCAATAGACCCGGACTCGGGTTTTGCTTGTCAGGGTGGTTAGGCGTTCGCAAGGGCGGTAAGGTGCCGGCATACTGTAGATCGGGGTCCATCTTGAAGAGCAGCCTCCTCAGGTACTGCGGCGTCTCAATGTAAGTCAGCATCTTCTCGATCAGACTTGCTTCTCGATCTACTTCTGCCCCAGGTCTATCGCGGTAGATGATTACCTCTTCCACGCGGAAGGTCGCTAGTGCCCTCGAGACAAACCCTAGACGGGCTGTCTTTTCTCGCAGATGAGGTATGTCTAATGTCAACGTGGCTGGTAGCGCAACGGAGACAATTCGGGATCGCCGTGCCGGTTGGGTCATGGCTGCTCACGAGTAGTGGGAAAGATAAGCTGGTTGGACGCTTTCGAAAAGACTGCGAACATTTACAAATCTAACTTCTAATCATCGAGCATGCCAACTGTTCTGGACAATCAGAAAGCAATCAGTCTGCGCGACACGAAGGACATGCTCGGTGCAGTTGAGAGATTCCCAGAATTCATCAGCAGCCAATTATCCGCACGGCCGCCCATCGGAAAAAGTTCCCGAGGCTCCGTCTTTCGTAACATAGTTTTCATGGGCATGGGCGGGTCTGCATCCGCTGGAGACTTGACTCTGGACTGGCTCAACAACAAGATCTCCGTCCCAGCTGTTGTTCACCAGGATCCGGCCCTTCCTAGGTTCGTTGGGCCTGGTACTCTTTTCGTCACTCTTAGCTATTCAGGAGAGACGCATGAGACACTCACGGCGTTCCGAGAAGCAAGAAAACGTGGCTCCAATCTAGTTGCAGTCGGAACGGGGGGCAAGTTGCAAAAGCTATCCGGAGAACTGGGCGTTCCCTTTCTCGCCGTTCGGCCAGCCCCAGCCCCTCGAGCCGCACTGGGTCAAATGGTTGTTGCAACTGCTTTTGCGCTTCACCGCTATGGAATAATTCAGGACCCCAAGACTGAGATCGAGTTAGCAACACGAGAGCTCGGTCGGCTTAGGAATCGAATCCAGAGAACTGTTCCTTTCCCTGAAAACCCGGCGAAACGCCTTGCAGCAGCATTGAAAGATCATCTCCCGGTAATCTACACCCCTCAAAGAATGGCTAGTGTGGGTAGGCGATTCAAAAATCAGCTTGCCGAGAATAGCAAGATGGTCGCAAAATATGCCCTGTTGCCTGAGGGAGGGCACAACGAGGTGGAAGCATGGTCCAATCAACCTTTTCCTCTGGC
>WNGK01001525.1_pt1 | contig 25183 bp, 26 predicted proteins | sample 5400601 | NCBI WGS metagenome assembly WNGK01 (sample SAMN13153376, study PRJNA577476) | soil metagenome | isolation source: 60 cm soil or saprolite under Garry oak tree replicate 1 | place: USA:California | collected 2016-06-15
CCCTACCGGGGAGGGGATTAAGGGGTAGGGTCGCAGGCGACGCGCTAAGCCCTTTCGCTAACCGTCTCCCATTGGGAAAGCGGCGCATGGGAAGGATCTTAACGCAGAGTACCCAAAGGATCTCGCAAGGAATGCAGAGGACAACTCTTGTGTCTGAAAAGATAGATATTGGTTGTAAGGTGAACGGCGAGCCGCGAACACTTCATGCTTTTCCCCTTGAGCGCCTTCTTGATGTGCTACGCGAACAGTTGCGACTAACCGGTACCAAAGAAGGATGCGGTGAAGGCGAGTGCGGCGCGTGCTCCGTGATGATCGATGGCCAGATCGTTAACAGTTGTCTGGTGCCGGCCGCGCAGGTCGAAGGCGCCGAGATCAGAACAATCGAAGGCATCGCCAGTGAGAATCAATTACACGCCGTACAGCAAGCGTTCATCGAATGTGGAGGCGCGCAGTGTGGCATTTGCACGCCGGGGATGGTGATGGCGGCCGTGAATCTACTTGAACAAATACCGAATCCAAATGAAGCGGAAATTCGTAATGGTCTGGCAGGGAATCTCTGTCGCTGTACTGGTTATATGAAGATCTTCGAATCTGTGGTTCAGGCCTGTCAGGGTACGCAATCGTGAGAGCCTACGTACCAACCTACCAATTAATCTCTGCTGCGAATTTGCGCGAAGCCCTTGAGGTGCTTTCGCAGCAAAACGGGACCTGGAAACCTTTCGCGGGCGGAACGGATTTGATGGTATTGTTGGAAGCAGGAAACCTGCCCCAAAAGAAATACATCAACATCTGGAACCTGAAAGAACTGCGCGGGATCGATGTAACGGAGACGGAAGTGACGCTGGGTGCACTTACTACCTACACTGAAATGCAAAGCCAAGATGTTCTGCGCAAAGAATTTCCTATGCTTTGCCAGGCGGCGAAGGAAACTGGAGGCATCGCGATTCAGAATCGGGGCACGCTTGGAGGCAATATTGTCAATGCTTCGCCAGCGGCAGATTCGCCCCCGGCATTGCTGGCATATGATGCGAAACTGGAATTGATATCGACGCAAGGCTTGCGAACAACTCCTTATCATTCATTTCATATCGGTTACAAACAGATGAACATCCGGCCAGACGAACTGCTGCGCACAATTCGCTTGCCGCGCACCACTAAGCGGTTGACGCATTACTATCGCAAGGTCGGAACCCGCAAGGCCCAGGCTATCTCGAAAGTTTGCTTCGCAGGTGTTGGTGGCCTGATTGGCGATCGAATTGATGACGTCCGTGTCGCCCTCGGAAGCGTGGCGCCGATTCCAATTCGCTGTCACAAGACCGAAAGCACCTTGCGGAACAAGTCGATCAATAGCGAAACAATAGCGGCTGCCACCACCGCTCTTACGGCTGACATTTCTCCGATTGATGATCTGCGCTCAACCAAATCTTATCGCTTGCAAGTGGCGCTGAATTTACTTCAGGACTTTTTGCTTCAGCTTCAGGCGAGCTAACAAAAACACGAACGCCCTTTCTATGGTCCATACATCTTCTCCTAAGAGAATTCATAACCTCGCTCCTCGGCGGCTGCCTGCTGTCCTTACAATCTTTTTCTTTTTCTGGACAGCTGTTTGTGCACAATCGTCTCGACTTACCGACGACACAAAACCACGGCCGTTCAATCTCCTCGTACTCGGCGACTCGATTCTCTGGGGGCAAGGACTTAAGGAAGAGCACAAAGCGTGGTACCTGGTAAAGAATTGGCTGCAGCAGACAACCGGACGAGACGTGCGCGGAACCATCGAAGCGCATGCTGGGGCTGTCATTGGCTCAGTTGAGCCGGAACCAGCCGTGATGCCAATTGATGGCGAAATCGGACGCGCCTGGCCGACGATCAATCAGCAAATTGACGCTGCGCTAAAGTCGTACGCCGATCCTGCCGGCGTCGATCTCGTTCTGGTCGATGGTTGTATCAACGATCTCGATTCGCGTCGCATTCTCAACGCGGCGAATACTTCTCAAAGCATACGGGAGTACGCGCATGCGAAATGCGGATCTCCAGTCGAAGAACTGCTAATGAGAATTGCTTCGTCTTTTTCGAGTGCGCACGTGATCGTGACCGGCTATTTTCCAATAATTTCAGAGAAAACACCGAACGATCTTTTTATACGAGCGCTGGCGAAGAGATTCTATGCACCGGAAGCCGGAGCGCCACCTCTAAACGACAAGCAGTTGCGAGCACGGTTGATCAGCATTTCGGCGGAATGGTATCGCGCTTCGAATGAAGCGCTCGCTGCTGCAGCGGCCAATGCTGATCTCCTCCTAAAGTCCAGGGGCTCTCCGCAACGCGTAATATTCGCGCAAATTCCTTTCGCTCCCGAGAACTCATTTGCTGCCAGCCAATCGCAGTTGTGGGGGTTCGATGCGTCCGCGCTGAGAAAGTTTCTGGTCGTAATTACTCTCGGAAAAGTAACACTCAGAGCTAACGACGAGCGGCGCAAGCAACGCGTTGCAGCTTGCAAAGAATTCTATCGACGGCCGGTCGACGAGACGAGCGAGCAAAAACGCGCTAGAGAAGATCATCTTGTGCACTGTCGTTTGGCGGCCATAGGTCATCCGAACAGAAAGGGAGCTGCGGTATATGCCGAAGCAATTCGCCAGCAGATTAGAGCATTAATCAATCAGCCTGGCTGGCTCAGAAACAATCCAGCGGTTTCACGGTAATAGAAAGATGGGATTGCGCGTGACCCGGACCCGTGATAAATGTCGGGCCATGTGATGCGAACGGAGGATGATGACCATGAATTCTCTTCCCCCTGAGTTTTTCAGCGGCGCGGTGGCGCCCGTGGAATGCTTGAAAACCGGATGGGCCACAATAAAAGATCGCTATTGGTTGTTTCTGGGCATCACGCTCGTAGCAATGCTGATCGGCGGTGCGGTGCCAGTCGTGCTGATCGGGCCCATGATGTGCGGTCTCTACTTATGTTTGTTGGGAAAGATGCGCGGCGAACAGCCGCAATTCGAATTGCTCTTCAAGGGATTCGACTACTTCGTCCCGGGGCTGATCGCCGCAGTCATCCAGGTGGTTCCGGCGCTAGCCGTGATGCTGCCGGCTTATGTAATTTTTCTCGTGTTCGCTCTTTTCACGGTACCGCCTCATGGCAGCAATGAGGCACCGCCAGTAATATTCTTCGTAATCCTAATCTTGTTCGTAATCTTCGCGGTAGCCGTAGGCTTGGTGCTTAACGTCCTATTCCTGCTGGCCTATCCCTTGATCGTCGATCGGAAACTATCTGGCTGGGAGGCCATAAAGACCAGCGCCCGAGCTGCTATGAAAAACTTTGGCGGTCTCCTGGGATTGGTCTTGCTAAACGCCGGCCTCGCTATCCTCGGCGTTCTCGCCTGCTACGTCGGATTGATTCTCATTTTACCAATTTCGTTTGCGTCCTACGCCGCGGCTTACCGGCAAGTATTTCCAGATACTTTGCCGAGCTATCCGCCAGCGCCGCCCCCGCCGCCGGGGAACTGGGCCGCCTAAAGCGATGTCCCAATCCGACCTTGTCATCCGCGGTCGCCGGGTTGTCACCGAACATGGAGTAGACCCCGCTTCGGTGTTCATTCGCGGCGGCCGCATCCAGGCTATCGAGCCTTTCGAAGCGAATTCTTCCAACAAAGAATTATTTGAGGCAATCGGCGAGTCGGTTGTGATGCCGGGTCTGGTTGATACTCATGTTCACGTTAACGAGCCGGGCCGGACCAATTGGGAAGGTTTTGAGACAGCGACCCGTGCCGCCGCCGCAGGCGGTGTGACAACAATTGTCGACATGCCGCTCAACTGCATTCCTGCAACGACGACTGTCGAAGGTTTTCAGGCAAAACTAAAAGCAGCGCGAAGCAAACTGCACGTCGATGTCGCTTTCTGGGGTGGCGTCGTGCCCGGCAATACGAGCGAGCTACATAACCTTTGGGAGGCAGGCGTGGTCGGCTTCAAATGCTTTCTGGTTCATTCCGGAGTCGATGAATTTCCCAATGTCAGCGAAGACAATCTGCGAGAAGCGATGCCGGAACTTGCGCGGCTTGGCGCATTGCTGATCGTGCACGCGGAAGTGCCGGGGCCGATTGACAACGCTTGTTGCGCTCAATCATCACCGGACAACAACACGGCCAGTCGCTCTTATGAAACTTTCTTGCGCTCGCGACCGCCCGAAGCCGAGAACCAGGCGATTGAGTTAATGATTCGCCTCAGCCGTGAAACCGATTGCCGCATTCACATCGTTCATCATTCATCGGCAGAGGCTCTTCGTTCGCTGCGCATAGCGAAAAACTCCGGCCTCCAGATAACGGCGGAAACTTGTCCCCATTATCTCCATTTCGCCGCCGAAGATATTCCTGACGGTGCGACTGAATTCAAATGCTGTCCGCCGATTCGTGAGCGAGAAAACCGCGAGCAGCTCTGGGCGGGGCTGCGCGATGGCACGATCGACATGGTTGTTTCCGATCACTCGCCATGCCCGTCCGAAATGAAGTGCCTTGAGGAAGGGGATTTCATGAGAGCCTGGGGCGGAATTTCGTCTCTGCAGTTTCGCCTGCCTGTGATGTGGACTGAAGCGAGCACTCGAGGCTTTGGGCTGATTGAACTGACCGAATGGCTGTGCCGCACGCCCGCCCGACAAGTCGGACTGGAGAAACGCAAGGGCACGATAGCCCCAGGGCTTGATGCGGACATAGTCATTTGGAATCCTGATCGTGAATTTCCCATACATCCCGAAATAATTCATCATCGGCACAAATTGACGCCGTATGCGGGAGAGGTTTTGCGGGGTCTGGTAGAAAAGACTTTCGTCCGCGGACAGATGGTTTATGATGGCGGCGCGTTTGCCTCGAACACTAAGGGGCAGATTATCTTGCGCCAAACGAATTAGCCACAAAAAGGCACAAAAAGCGCAGAAAGAGAATGGAAGAAAGAAGTCAGCGAAGTGCTCTGATCGAAAAGTTACTTCGTCCCGAAGATCCAAACGTTCAAGAGCGGCCAGAAACTCCAAATCAAGCAGCTATATTCTCAGCCGGGAGATATGATTTGCCTTTAATATTTTGTGCTTCTTGTGCCTTTTTGTGGCTAACTTCTTATGGACTTCGCTGAGCTAATAGATTTGGCTTCCGAGCGTCTGGGCGGTGCGGTGCTTTTGGCTAACGACGAGTTCTTTGCGCCCAAAGAAAACCTGCTGAAACCGTCATCACCTCTTTTCGTCGAAGGAAAGTATACCGACCTTGGCAAGTGGATGGATGGCTGGGAAACGCGACGCCGGCGAACACCCGGATTCGACTGGTGCATAATACGTCTTGGCTTGCCCGGCATGATCCGCGGCGTCATTGTCGATACCAGTTACTTCAAAGGTAATTATCCGGAACAGTGCTCTCTTGAAGCTTGTGCGAGGGACGGCGTTCCTACTATTGAGCAACTGGCAAGTGAGACAGTCGAGTGGACTGAGATTCTGCTGAAGTCGAATCTCAATGGCGACTCGCAAAATTCCTTCGCTCTTACCAGCGATCAGCGTTGGACTCATCTTCGCTTCAAGATTTATCCGGATGGTGGAGTGGCGCGACTGCGCGTCTACGGCGAAGTTGTCCCCGATTGGGATCGCTTGAGGGCGACCGGCGGCGAAATTGATCTGGCAGCGGTGGAAAATGGCGGGCTGGTTCTGTCATGTAGCGACATGTTCTTTGGTCATCGGCATAATTTGATCATGCCCGGACGGGCGGAAAACATGAGCGACGGCTGGGAAACGAAACGGCGTCGGGGGCCGGGTCATGACTGGACGATCATAAAGCTCGGTGCGTCGGGTCACATTAAGCGTCTGGAAGTTGACACCTCTTACTTTAAGGGCAACTTTCCGGAAAGCTGTTCATTGGAAGCGTGCAGCGCCGCAGGCGCCGAGCTTGAGACTTTGCAGGATCCGCAGTTTGTCTGGAAGCCACTTCTCGCGCGCACAAAGCTGCAAGCGCACACCCGCCATCTATTTGATGAAGTGATGGACGTCGGCACTGCCTCGCACGTGCGCTTCAATATTTTCCCAGATGGTGGGGTTAGCCGCTTGCGGGTTTTCGGGACAATCGAATCAATAAGTCAATGAATCAATCGGTTCAATGGCTGAATCGACTCCCAGCAGCTAGAGCGCGAGCTGAATTGCTTAAATCTTGCGGCTCGCGCAACTGGGCAAGGCAGATGACAGAAGCACGGCCTTTTCAAAATCTGGACGACGTTTTGGAGAAAGCCGGCAATATTTGGCGGTCGTTGCGTGAAGAAGACTGGTTAGAAGCCTTTCGCACCCACCCCAAGATTGGCGAGAAAAAGGCCGCCGATGTTCAACCGGCCGAAGCGCGGAAATGGTCGGCGCAGGAGCAATCGGGAATTGAGGGCGCGGCGGCGGAAACAACAGCCGCCTTGGCAGACGAAAATCGTGAGTACGAGCGGCGTTTTGGCTTTATCTTCATTGTATGCGCCAGCGGTAAGACTTCAGAGGAAATGCTGGCGATTCTACGACATCGATTACAAAATGATCGGGAAACGGAATTAATCGGCGCCGCGGAAGAACAGCGAAAGATTACAACTTTAAGGCTGCAGAAGCTTCTTAACCAATGAGCGGAATAACCACTCATGTAATCGATACTTCACGCGGTCGACCGGCCAAAGGCGTGCCCGTCACTCTTGAAGTCGAAGCAGCCGGTGGCTGGAAGTTGGTCGGAAAAGGCACGACTGATGCAGATGGACGAATCTCGGCCTTAGTTCCATCGGATTTGGCCCTTTTACGCGGCGTGTATCGTTTGATGTTCGATACGGGCAAGTACTTTGCTGCACAGAATGTCGAGAGCTTTTATCCGCAGGTGACGGTCGTTTTCACGATTCTCGACCCGTCGCAGCATTACCATGTTCCTTTGCTGCTGAGTCCATTCGGATACTCGACCTACCGTGGAAGCTAGGGGGCGTTCTGAAGTGGGGCGGCAAGGCCGGATTCCCGGCGCGGCAGCCGCGCTGGGGTGGTCGTAGCGCGACACCGCTTTGGTTGTTCGGCTCCCTCCCCCGTTGGGGGAGGGTTGGGGCGAGGGCGTACCCTCTGCAGCCCCTCTCCCCTTGACCCCTCTCCCAATGGCAGAGAGGGAAACGATCCAAAGCGCCATCGTTGCTTCGCTCCGCCGGCGCACTCCAAATGACCATCAATCCAACGATCAGCGAATGGCTCAATTTATTAGCCCGCTGGATACATGTTTTTGCGGGCATCATGTGGGTTGGGACGACATATTACTTCACCTGGCTGGACGCTCGCTTGAGCGAAGAAGAGAAAGCCATAAGAGCTACTGGTGCCGCGGCGCAGATCTGGATGGTTCATAGTGGTGGCTTCTACGTGGTTGAGAAACGGAAAGTGCCGGATGAGCTTTCGCGCAAACTTCATTGGTTTCGCTGGGAAGCCGCAACGACGTGGCTGAGCGGTCTGGCACTGCTGATCATTGTTTACTATTTGGGCGGCGGCGCGCTGGTTGACGCGGATGTCTCGGGAATCAGCGTGGGCGCTGCGGTGGTAATCGGAGTCGGGACCTTGATTATCGGCTGGCTACTTTATGACTTGATGATGATTTCGCCTCTGAGCCGAAGCGAAAAGCTGTTCTCTGTGGTTGCTTATGTTCTGGTCGTTTGCACCGCCTATGGATTAACGCGCGTATTGAGCGGCCGCGCCGCCTATATCCACGTTGGCGCGATGTTTGGCACGATTATGGCGGCCAATGTATGGATGCGAATTCTCCCAGCACAGCGAAGGATGATCGAGGCCATTAAAGCCGGAGAGAAACCCGACGAAACGCTTGCTGCCCAGGCAAAGCTTCGTTCAAAGCAGAACACGTTTATGGCTGTGCCGGTTGTCTTTCTCATGATTAGCAATCACTTCGGTGGAACTACCACCGGCGGTTATGACTGGATTCATCTGGCCGTGCTTGTTCCGCTCGGATGGATTGCCGCAAAGTTCATTCGCCGGGCCTAACGAAGAACTCAAGCTCACCTTCCTGATCTTTTTCCCGCGCCCATCGCTACAATTTCCTCGAACTCCTCTTTCGTGACCGGCATAACCGACAAACGGGATTGGCGAATGAGCAACAAGTTGCTTAGCTTAGGATTGGCGCGAATCGATGTCAGCGGAACTGGTTCCGATAAGCGTTTCACGGGCTTGATGTCGACTGCTATCCATGCAGGATCATCCGCAGTAGGGTCTGGATAAGCTGCTTTTGCAACTTGCGCAATTCCTACGACGCTCTTTTCTTTGCCCGAGTGATAGAAGAAGACTTGGTCTCCTGCTCTCATTAGTCGCAAATTGTTTCGGGCTTGGAAGTTCCGGACGCCAGTCCACTCAGTGCGGCCGTCCCGATCCAGATCGTCAAACGAATAGGCTTGCGGCTCCTGCTTAACCAACCAATAGCCCGCCGTCACCTTGTTCGTGGTTGCTCGGGCCGAGGTCAGCCCTGATTTCTTTTTGTTCATCATCGTGTTCGTTGCGGCTTTGAAGTTCAGATGGTTACAATTCCATCGATAGTCCATCTGGAAAAAATAGGATTCAAACAAAAATGGCGACAAAACTCAAAGAAGGAGACAAGGCCCCTGATTTTAACGTGAAGGATGGGGAGGGGAATCCGGTGCGTCTAAAAGATTTTCGCGGCAAGAAAGTCGTATTGTATTTTTATCCGAAGGATGATACCCCTGGCTGCACCAAAGAAGCCTGTTCATTCCGCGATTCTTTCGCGAAGTTCAAGAAGCGCGGCATAGAAGTTCTGGGAGTCTCGCTCGACAATGAACGGTCGCATCAGAAATTTGCAGAGAAGTTTGGCTTGCCCTTCCGCTTGCTGGCTGACACAGACCGTGTCATCTCCGAAAGCTATGGGACGTATGGCGAGAAAAAATTCATGGGTCGAGCGTACATGGGTAATAACCGCATGACTTTCCTGATTGATGAGAAAGGTAAAATCAAAAGGATCTTCAGCAAGGTTAAACCTGACGATCATGCCGAAGAAGTGCTCAAGGCATTCAACGAATGATGGATATGATTGGGTTTCGTTATTGAGGAGTCAAGCGCCCTTTTCCTTCGCCTTGATGCCAGGATTAGTTCTTGCCGGGCGCTTCTTGCCTTTTGCGGATGGCTTTCTACCTGGCATCAAGACGCCGACCGAACTAAACGAAGAGTTGAGGCTGCGTTTTCGTTTCGCTTCGACCGCCTTGCGAGCCTTAGATGACTCGTCAGCGGTCTCGTTCACGAAATACATTCGCGTATGGCTGACGACCTCGGTACGGATCTCGCGCGTCCAGAGCAAAAGATTAGCCAAAGCGTCACAAACTTCGTCTTTCGGCAGTTTAGTAACCTGCGCAATGTGCTTCTGCGTGCGCGCACCGCAGCGAATGGCCTCGCGCACACGGTCTGCTGGCGAAAGTTTTCTCAGCATCCGCGCAATTCGTCGCGGCGAAAAGCTTGATTTCGCGTCCATCGTCAGGCTGGCTTGGCCGGGAGCCGGAGCTGACCCGTGTTTGGTGCGCGCGTTCTTATACTCGCGCAGGGCTTGCCGGCTTTGGGCAATTTTTTCGCGGATACAGCGCTTGCAATAAAGATTCAACCCGTCTTTTCGTGCTCGGCACACTCCAAACTCTGAAATCGGCAGCGACTCTTCGCACCGCGGGCATCTTTTAAGGCCAATCACGCTTACTTCCGCTTGTCTCGTCATCTTAACGCTCCACTAACGATTCTCAACCCGAACTCTGCAAACAGAAACACTTAGTTGCAGACAGACAAGCCGCCTTGCACCCTGGTTCGTCCGAACCATTAACGAACTAAATGTTGATTGCTACGCGCTGCCGATTGGCAAGGCGAAGCGATGCCCCTCACGCATCAACGCATCTGAAACGCAAAGCGCATCGAGGTTGGTCGCAGGAATGGCTGACGTTATCTTGCGAGGTTAAATAATTGCCGCTGATTCAAATGCTAAACTCGTCAACTCGATCGCCGGTGCGTTCACCTCTAATTGGCAAGGGACTGGCATTATATGTACGAAGAATTTTTTTGCAACCTGTTTCTCGCTTTATTTGATCTAACGTTCATAAGCGATCAATTTACCACGCGAAGTTAGTAGAAAAAACTTTCTCTTGCACAACGTGTGTAGAAAGAAAAGATACGGCGAGTTGAATTCCATCGTTGATCTGCGGAACATCAATCTATTTTCATTATGCTGAAAATGCGAAGCGAAAATGATTCAATAAAACCGCGTGTTCGTGATCGCGATAGAAAGCGTTCGCCGTATGTATCACGCAAAACCTTCGAGCATTCAATCATGGTCCAACTATTAGTGGATTCGATCTGTTGAAAGTACGCCTGCTGCTGGGCATCCGATCGATCCATTACAAGTTCTGCGCCAGATTTTCCTCCTCTCGTCGTCACATTGATTGTTACGATCTAACGATCGTTTGGCGGCACAAGGCTGACTCTAAACCAACTGTTGAGTAGGCGAGGGCCGCTCACTCGTTAGGCTGCGGTACTCCGGCGCTAGACGGCCGCGCTAGTCAGAGTGTGATTTTGAGGTTAGTTCGCGGGTCTCCCCGAACGGCAATGAAGAGGGACTTTCTGTGCAGGGCTGTTTGCCTGTGCAAAATGCTGCAAGTCACTGAAATGTAGCGGTTTGGATTCCAAGCTCATAGAGTAATCCACAGCATTTCCACAGTTTCTGTGGAAACAATTGACGCCGGGCCTTCGCGCGAAGATCCGGTTAGGAATTCCGCTTAGAAAGGCCGATCTTTCAAGCGAAAAACGAATTTCAGACCGGACCAAACTTCATTGACCGCGCAAATCTTCGTGTCCACCAAACCCGCTGCAAGCCCGATTGACTGAACATTGGTAAACGATAAGTCGCTAGCAACTTCTGAACTTTTCTTCGGCCAGGCCACCCAAAGCATTCCTTCAGGTTTAAGCTTAACTACGTATTGCGCGAATCTCTGCTTCAGGTCCTTTTCTCTTTTGACAAAGAGTAATGCAAGGTCGACCGGCTTCGAGGATCGTGAATTGATTGTCACGTCTGAGGGCAGGTCGAGTTCCGAAGAGAAACCTGCCGGCGCGTTTATTAAAGCGACGTTGAACCCGGACTTGATTCCAAGTTTCTTGACGAGTGGCGTTGCAGAATAACCAGCCATGCAAGGTGCCTTTCTGCGCCTGAACTGAGACTTCGATCAATCTCACTACACGAGGCACAGAGAATTCAAACGGCTATCAATCGTGTTTTCAAATCTTGCATCACTCGTTAATGATGACCTCGCCAAAATTGATTCCGCGTTTTTCCCGACCGAGTGCAATAACCAGCACTGCACCGGCAAACACTGTCACAGCCGTGACTGACATTGCCATGGGATAACTCATTCTTTCGGCAAAGACAGCTTCAATGTATGCGACTGAGCCGGCAAGCAGCACTCCGCATTGATAGGCGAACCCTGGCAAGAAACCGCGAACTGAATCCGGCGATAGTTCAGAAAGATGGGCGGGAATGATGCCCCAGGCTCCCTGCACCATGAACTGGATTGAGAACGCTCCAATCACCAGGAATGCCAGAGATGGAGCAAAAGCCCATAGCGGAACCGCCACGATCGCGCACAGCAACGCCACGATCATCGATCGGCGACGCCCCCAGCGATCAGAAATGTAGCCGAATAAAACCCCTCCGATGATCGCGCCTATCATTGAAAGCGCCGTGATCGAGATTCTTTGGCGCGGGCCAAAATGCCATTGGCGCTCGAGAAATGTGGGATACATGTCTTGTGTGCCATGTGAAACGAAATTCATCATCATCAACAGAAGGGTCAAATAGACAAAAAGCTTCCAGTGCGAAGCAATGCTTCGACCGAGCTGGCCCCAAGTTTCGTGTTTAGTCCGCTCCCAAACTTCAGACTCCTTTACGCGAAAACGAACAAACAGCGCCAGTAAGGCAGGTAATCCGCCGATGAAGAACAAAGGCCGCCAGCCCCAACGCGGAAATACAAAGAAGTAGCAAACGGCGGCCAGTAGATAGCCGGCAGCGTAGCCTTCCTGCAACAGTCCCGACAGCATGCCTCTCAATTTCGGCGGCACTTTCTCCATCGCCAGAGATGCGCCGACCCCCCACTCGCCGCCCATACCGATGCCGAACAACGCGCGCAGCACCATAAACGTGGCGTAATTCGGAGCCAAGCCGGACAAAACCTCGATCACCGAATAGAAAACGAGATCGAGCATCAGCGGCAAACGCCGCCCATAACGATCGGCAAGCAACCCGAAGATAAACGCGCCCACCGGACGAAAGGCAAGCGTCAGGGCTATCGAAAGCGCAATCTCTTTATCCGTTCGGTGAAACTCTTTGGCAATAGCGGTCAGAGTGACGACAACTAGAAAGAAATCGAATGCATCGAGTGTCCAGCCGAGAAATCCGGCAAGCAGAGCGGCGCGATGATCTCCATCGGCTCTTTTAGTTAACTGATTTTTTGCCATTATGTCGGCGTCAGAGTTGCTCGCCGGAAAAAACGCCGCGATACTAATATTTGCGGACTTAGCGTTCAAGCGATTTCTCAACTCAGGTGCGGGCAGAAGCCCGAACATGAGGTAGGGCGCAGAATGACGATAGTTCGGTAAGGAACTAGCGAGTTCAGCGACTAATAAACAAGGATGCTGATAAAGAAGCCCTCGGACATTAAGTCGAGCGAAATAACTGACCGGAAGGTTTATCTGAATCGTCGGTTGTTCATGCGTAGCGCGATTCTCGCCGGCTCGGTTACCGCGACAGGATTGCTTTATCGCAAGCTCAATCCGCCGCCTGCCGTCGTCGAGGAGCGTCCAAAAATCGCTGGTTTGGTAAGGCAGTCTTCTGACGAAGCTGAGCGCAACGGATTCAAAGTTAATGAACCACTAACTTTGTTCGAAGACATCACCAACTACAATAACTTCTACGAGTTCTCGACCGACAAACGCTCAGTGGCCTCGGAAGCACGCGGCTTTGTTACTCGGCCATGGAATGTTTCAGTCGAAGGCCTGGTAAACAAGCCAAAGGTTTTCGATCTGGATGATTTGTTGAAGCTGGCACCGCAGGAAGAGCGAATCTACCGGCTTCGCTGCGTCGAAGGCTGGTCGATGGTAATTCCGTGGGTGGGATTTCCTCTAAATGCTCTTTTGAAACAGGTCGAACCTCTTTCTTCGGCGCGTTATGTAGCTTTTCAGACATTGCTGGATCCGAACAGGATGCCAAATCAAAATACCGGTGTGCTGGATTGGCCCTACGTGGAAGGTTTGCGCTTGGACGAGGCCATGCACCCGCTCACGATTCTGGCCAGTGGAATGTACGGGCAGATAATGCCGGCGCAGGACGGCGCGCCAATTCGCCTGGTTGTGCCGTGGAAATACGGATTCAAGAGCATTAAATCAATCGTGAAGATTAGTCTGGTTGCGGATCAACCGCCAACCACGTGGAACCTCGAAGCGCCGAACGAATACGGCTTCTATTCAAACGTGAATCCGAATGTCGATCATCCGCGTTGGAGTCAACGAACTGAGCACCGGATCGGGGAATTCACTTCGCACAACACGCTTCAATTCAATGGTTATGCCGAGCAGGTGGGACATCTGTATGAGGGGATGGATTTGAGAGCGAATTACTGACGATGGTCAATAGTCAGTAGTCAGTAGTCAGTTGACAAAGCCAATGTGAAATTGGAACAAGAATGCCTTCATTTAGCATTGCCACAAACGATCAGCCGTCCGTTTCACGGACTTGGTATCTTTCACGCCCTTGTCCCAGCAGTAAACTGCTGGGCTACTATCATCGTCCGCCAGGCGGACTGGCCTGAACGTTGACTTCTTGTGCAAAGCCCAATGCGACTGATAACTAGTAACTGACCAGTCCACATTCATTCAATGAAAGATACACGTTTCGCAAAAATGCTCCTTTTCGTCAACGGCCTGGTACCGCTAGTGCTCTTGCTCTGGGACGTGTACCGAAAACAGGTCGGCGCGAACCCGCTGGAGTTTGTGACGCACACAACCGGCATGCTGACGCTGGTCTTCCTCCTTATCTCGCTAGCTGTCTCGCCACTGCGGAGAATTAGCGGACTAAACTGGCTGATAAGATTTCGTCGGATGTTGGGACTTTTTGCCTTCTTCTACGGTTCGCTTCACTTAATGACTTATATTGCCTTCGATCGCTTCTTTCATCTGAAGACAATCCCTGGTGACGTTGCCAGGCGGCCTTTTATCGCGATTGGTATGACTGCTTTTTTCCTTATGCTTCCGCTGGCAATCACTTCGACCGACAAGATGGTCAAGCGGCTGGGCGGCAAGCGTTGGGCGCGGTTGCATCGAATCGTTTATCTGGCCGGAATTCTCGGCGTGCTGCATTATTACATGCTGGTGAAGTCCGACATTCGTTTGCCGCTGACGTTTGGGTTTTTGCTTACGTTGCTGCTTGGTTTTCGCATATTTGCGAAAGATTACGCGTCGCAGCGGCGCGTTTCTGTTGTGGTTCCTCCGCAGTAACTCGCGGATTGCAATAGCCCGCTCGCTATTGGGAGCGGTTCTGCAAACATTCTCTCGTGCTCGATCCAACAAAGCGGTTCTCAAACCGCGTCCAGAACTACCTCAAGTATCGTCCCAGCTATCCTCCCGCGATTATCGATCTGCTCAAGTCAGACTGTGGCCTGAATCGCGAAAGTATCATTGCGGATCTTGGTTCCGGTACCGGCCTTCTGAGCGAACTGTTCCTGAAGAAAGGTAATCGGGTCTTTGGCGTCGAGCCCAATGCGGAAATGCGCGCCGCAGGCGAGAAAGTTATGGCGAAGTATCCGAATTTTTCCAGTGTGGATGCGAAGGCTGAGGCGACCACCCTACCGCCTCAGTCCATTGATTTCATTACTGCGGGCCAGGCGTTTCACTGGTTCAATCGTGAAGCTGCGCGTGTGGAGTTCGCGCGAATCCTGAAGCCCAACGGCTGGGTCGTGCTTATTTGGAATGGCTTTCGCGCGGAAAAGAGTCATTTGATCGCCGGGTATCAGCAAGTCGTGCTGCGGTATGGCACTGATTATCAGGAAGTCAGACGCGAAGTGGTCGGTCGCGACGTGGAATCGTTCTATGCGCCTGGTAGCTGCAAATGCGCGCGATTCGAATATCAACAGGTCTTCGATTACGAAGGGTTGAAAGGCCGACTGCTCTCAGCTTCTTACGCGCCGGAACCTGACCATCCTGCTTATGAGGCAATGTTGCAGGATCTAACGAATGTCTTCGAGGCGAATCAGCAGGGCGGAAGAGTCGTGTTTGACTATGATACCGAGGTCTATTACGGCCAATTGACCTGACTTAAAATGATGCTATACGGGTTCCTGCCCGTCCGTTAACAAATTGTCGCATTGTACGAAACCAAATGCGCGTCGGTAATTTGAGCAGACGCGAGCGTGATGTCCGCGGTGACAGACCCGGAACGGTAATCTTTTCGTGGATGACGTAACCTTCGTCTTTTTTCATAAGCCGGCATGGATATTCGGTGACTTTAAGTCAGCAAACCGATGGTTTCAGGACGACCGTCATTATTCAGGAACGCCCTTGAGGAATTCCTGAGTTGGGATTGCGATGGTTTTGAGGTTTGCGGAAGCTCTAGTTTTCAAGAGATGTTGGGAATCAAATAATTCGGCATTTCGTTGTCAGATAACCCGCCGCGGTTGTACACTCAGGCCGCTTCCGATACACCCAAAGGAGAGAACCATGATTAAGAAAGCCTTCAGCCTTTTTCTATTGCTGGCAATGGCCGCGATTGCCGCGGCGCAAAAACCCGCCGCGCCGCACACCAATCTCAAAGTTGGGGATACAGCGCCCGATTTCACTTTGCGAGCGACGGATGGAAAAACTTATAAGCTTAGCGACTTCAAGGGCAAGAAGAATGTCGTACTGGCATTTTATGTGCTGGCTTTTACTGGTGGTTGAACGAAGGAAATGAAGGCGTATCAGGCTGATATCGCCAAATTCGAAACAAACGACACGCAGATTTTCGGTCTCAGTGTAGACAGCATTCCCGCCAATCGCGAGTTCGCCAAACAAAACGCCATCACGTTTCCGTTGCTCAGCGATTTCAAACGAACCGTAGTGCAGCAATATGGAATCTTCAATGAAGAGCAGGGGTTCGGAAACCGCGCTACGTTCGTCATCGACAAAGAGGGGATCATTCAGCATATCAAGGAAGGAAACGAGGCCATCGATCCGACCAGCGCCGAAGACGCCTGCAACATCTTGACGCACAAGAAGGCGACGCAGTAGGAAAACAACTTTGGAAGTGCTCTATTTGCCGATATCAGATCGGGAAGTGACATGAAAAGACTGACCGCCAGCAGACCGCTCTTCGCTCTCCTACTGCTGCTTTTGAGCGTGTTCGCATGCAAGCTGGGCGCTTCTTCGCCGACATCGACCTTTAAGGCATTTCAGGAAGCGCAGCGGAAAAAGGACGTAGCAGGGATTAAGAAGACGCTTTCGAAGGGATCGCTGGCAATGCTGGGGAAGGCCGCGAAAGCGCAGAACAAGTCGCTTGACGAATCGCTCAAAGAAGGTTTTGACGACCCGGCTTTCAAAGCGCAGAACACTCCAGAGACGCGCAACGAAAAGGTTGACGGCGATACGGCTACGCTCGAAGTCCAGGACCAGGACTCGAAGAAGTGGGAGACGATGTATTTCGTCAAGGAAGAAAACGACTGGAAGATCGCCCTCGATAAGACGCTGGAAGAAATGTTTAAGAAGATGACTCCGTGACGGCTTTCGGACAGAAGTACGTTGCGGAAGCGCTTCTGTTACGGAACCGCTTGCGGTAGCAAGCGGGTAGAGTGTTGGTTCGTATAGGACTCCGTTACGGAACCGCTTCTGTTACGGAACCGCTTGCGGTAGCAAGCGGGTCACCGAAAGCGAAGCAACCCGCGATTCACTGTGGGTACGGAACCGCTTGCGGTAGCAAGCGGGTAGAGTGTTGGTCGTACAGGACTCCGTTACGGAACCGCTCGCGGTAGCGAGCGGGTAAGATAGTCGTTGCAGGCCGCTCACGGCAACGATGGCGTGTATCAGACAAGTTCGTCCACGCTCGGGAAGACATCGGCTTGTCCGAATTCAACATAATCAATCGCCTTATTAACGTGCTCCTCGGTCCACAGATATCGTTTACTGCCGCTGTCTGCCCACGGACTATGCATTCGCTTCCATTCTCCAGCTTCTCTGAGCTCTCGCGTGGCATTGGCCTTCAAGGTATTTAGGATTCTGCTTGGGCTACAAGCCGCAGAAACGACTACATGAGCGTGATTGGTCCGAACGTTGACTGCTAGTAATTTCCAACCGCGAACCTCGCATGTTTGTTTGATTACAGTGGTAACCAGGGCTCTTTGCCTGCCACTGAGTTCAACCGGCTCTTGCTTGAGTAAACGTCGATTGTGATTGCGCCAATTGGGATTAGGTTCGATTAAAGGAGCACCGTAGCGATTGTGGTGACGATCTACTGAACCTCTCTTATCACCGTGAAGCCAGGTTCCATAACAACGAAATGTGATTAGGTACGCGCGCGGAGTGTGGTCCTCGTTGAATTCGGCCTTCATTTGGGAGTTTGCCTTCGATACGGAACCGCTTGGTACAGAACCGCTGGCGGTTGCGAGCGGGTGCCTCGTGTCTTCGCCCTGGGGGGCCCACTTGCTACCGCAAGCCGTTTCGTACCGGCGGCATCACCGACCTACCCGCTTGCTACCGCAAGCGGTTCCGTACCGGCGGTTTCTGCACCGATCCACCCGCTTGCTACCGCGAGCGGTTCCGTACCGGCGGTTCCGTACACAAAACTACCCGCTCGCTACCGCAAGCGGTTCTGTACCTTTGCAAATGCTCTCTCTATCGCCGTCCGCAAGCCCTCGGCGCTGAATTCAGTTAGCACTACCCCATTGATAAAGATTGTCGGTGTAGCTTCGACACCGTAAGTCTCGCCGTCTTCAATGTCCCGACGAATTTGTTCGTCGTACTTGCCGCTGTCAAACTCGAGGTCAAAGCGTTTGCGGTCGAGTCCAAGCTGCGTCGCGTACTTCTTCAGCGAATCGACATCGAGGGTATTTTGATTCTTGAACAGGATATCAATGTATTCCCAGAACTTGCCCTGCGCGTTTGCCGCGGCCGCTGCTTCGGCGGCACGAAAGGCGTTCGCGTGAACCGAGGTCAGCGGAAAATTCCGAATTACGAAGTGGACACGAGTGCCATAGGATTTCAGAACATCTTCAATCACCGGATAAATCGCGCCGCAAGCTGAGCACTGAAAGTCTGTGAACTCTACAATCGTCACGGTTGCCTTTACATCGCCACGCGAAGGGCCGTTGCCCACGCTTATGACCTGAACCGGCGGTTCGGGCTCGTTCAAAAGCATCCGCGGCTTCGCCCCGGCGCGAAGTTTCTCTGCTAATGCGTTTTCGAGTTTCTCCTGCTGTTGCTGTTCCAGATAACTCGCGATGCTTTGGCGGGCGGTCACCAGGTCCCCGCTGATGCGCGCCTTGTTCTCGTCATAAAACTTTGAGATCTCGGCTTCACTGGCAGGCTTTAGTTTATCTGTGATCTCCGTGCGCACGATTTCTTCCGGACCGACTTTGCGCCGATTCGCTTCGGCTACGATCAGGAGGTCATTAATGCGGCGATCGAGAATCTGTTTCCGAGCGGAATAGATGCGCATCTCCATTTTGTAAATGTAGGACTTGATGCGCTCGTTGATCGTTTCAATCCTGATCGGTTGACCGTTCACCGCAGCCAGAACGGTTCCGGCCGCGAGATTTGGCCCGTTCACATCCGCGTGCTTGATCACGGTGTTGGTCATTTTCAGTCGATTCATCAGCGCGCCATACAATTGTTCACTCCGCTGCCCTCGCAGGTAATTGATTAGCGCGGGTCGTGCGCTTTCCAAATCCGCATTACCGATTTGATCGCGATTGGTATCGTAAACGGCGCGGATTTCAGCGTCTGAGGGCGGAGCAATCTTGCTATTCACTTCGCGGTCCAGAAATCCTTCCGTGCTTAGCCCGCGCTTCTTCGCTTCGGCCGCGGCCAGCATCGAATTCAACCGCGCATCCAGGGCGCGTTGTCGCGCTTCTTTAATAGCCTTTTCGCGATCCTGAAAGAACGCGCGCAAGTACAAGTCGGGATCGTTCATGATTGCTGCATCAACCTGATCCTGGATGTCACTCGCCGTAAGGGTCACCTCATTGACGACGGCCAATGTCACTGGCGCAATTTCAGGACCCGGCGTTGGCGTTGGTTGTGGCGGGGCATTGTTCGGCGAGGTACCGACAACCGGTGTCGGTTTGGAAGTCGGCAATCGCGACGGCCTTGATTGCCGAGTTCTTTGACCCACAACCGTGACCGGGGCCACGGCTACCACGCATATTACCAGGCTAATGAAAAAGCAGAGTCGATTCATGAGAGCATCTTTTCCACTGTGGTAATTATTGTCAACTTCCGCCACTGCCTGGCAGCGTCCTAATTTCTCTCTTGCACCTTTTAACCGTCTTCGCGCCTTTGAGTGAAATGCTTTTCACCTTTCAACATTCCATGCAAAACTGCAAAGCGATTACTGAAGTCGCAAAGAAAAATCGCAGATTAAACACTACCCACTACTTCCCGCCAGCTTCTGCACCGTCTCCAGCGTGTCAATCTCGTCAGGTGTTTTGTCTGGTCGCAGGCGCACAATGCGTGGAAAGCGCAGCGCGAATCCGCTCTTGTGCCGATTGGATGGCTGAACGCGGTCAAAAGTTACTTCGATTACAATAAGCGGCTCGACCACTCGCACGCGGCCGTGTGCAAACTCTTGCATTGTATGAGCGCGAAACCATTCAGTCATCTCAACAATTTCTGCATCAGTCAAACCAGAATAAGCCTTACCGATATTGAGTAATTCGCCATCGGTTTCTGAGCGCCGCACGGCGAAGGTGTAATCGGAAAGCACACTGCGCCGTTTGCCATGCCCGAGCTCGACCGTGGTGACGACTACGTCCAGAGTGGCGAGAGCTTTTTTCAGTTTCAGCCATTCGCGACCCCTGCGTCCCGGTTTGTAGAACGATGCCGGATCTTTAATCATCAGGCCTTCATTACCACGAGCGCGCGCCGCATCGAATTCATCGTCAAGGCTTGAAACATCGTTAAATAACTTGGCTTCAGATAGACGAAGAATTCCAGCATTTAGCCTCTCGTTACCGGCAGCCATTCCAGACGCCGAACCGCGAACAGTTCCGTACAGAATCTCCTCAAGTCGCGCGCGGCGCGCCTGCAGGGCATCATCTATCAAGACTTTTTCGTTTGCATATAAGAGATCCCAGGCTACAAACACCACCGGCGCAGTCGCCAGGAGTTCTTCGCTCACTACCTTGCGCCCCAGCCGTTTTTGTAAATCGCTGAAAGGCAGAATTTCTTCGCCGCGTGCCGTGATGATTTCACCGTCGATAATGACATCGGTGGGGATTTCGGCCAGAGGCGCGTGCAGCTCAGGAAAACGAATTGAAATCTCGTCCAGCGTGCGCGAGTAGATTGCGACGTGGCCATTTTGCACATGCGCCTGCGCCCGAATTCCATCGAACTTATCCTCGACAAAGAATTCACGAGGCATGGTGCGCGCGATATCGCTGAGATCATTTGCAGGTGTCGCCAACATGAACTTCAACGGATGAAACAAACGCATCTCGAGGTTGTGCAAAGCGCCAGCCCGTGCGCGCACGGCAGCTTCGCCTATATCGCCGCGCAGCATGTTAGCGAGCGAGACCTCAGCCAGCGGCTGCTTGAACGTTCGCGCGATTGAGTCTTCGACCAGCCCTTCACGTAGTCCGATTCGCAAATCCCCGGCCAAGAGCTTCACCAGGTACTTGGCTTCGAGTGCGGTAGCCCGCGACAGCACTCCGGTGAGCAGTTGTGTCTTAGCCTTTTTGCCCCGTGTGCTGCTCAAACGCGCGAGCAGACTCTCAGTTTCGGCAAGCGTCAAGCTGGGAAGATTATCGGGCTTCGCTTCACAAAAAATTTCAAACGCGACGTCACCGGCGTCACCCCAACGCGCGTAACGCGCTCCCAGGCCTTCAGCCAAAACACCCGTGGCCAAAACAATCGCTTCGCCCAGGATGCTTCCACCAACGTTCGTCGTGCGAGCGTCGCTTAAAGCGAACTGCTGGCCGGCAAAGTAGCGCGCCGCCCGCGCCAGGTCCTCGTCTGAGAGTTTCTGAAAGTATTCACCCAGCAATGCAGCCTTTTCGAGCTTCTTCGTGGTGGCGGCCACCGCCTCGGCCGTGCGCGCGAAGCGCTCTAGAGAATTAGGCGGAAGGTCGGCGATTACTGCTGACATTATTCAGAGATTGCTTGACATGCAAGATCGTGTCAAACGCGTCAAGGCCCGGCAGGACGCCGGCGCACCGCAGGCAAGATGCCTGCGCTCCACTCAGGCCTACCGCTCTGGGTTCTCTACGCGTTACAATCCATTTCGCAGCTTGCAGCGTCTAATGACTGAGCGTTGACGCCGGGCGATAAAAATTAACCGTCATGTTTCTTTTCATTCTGGATTCGTTAGGCAGTACCGAGTTGCTGGTGATCCTGGGCGCCGCACTGATTTTCTTTGGCCCTCGGCGGCTGCCGCAATTGAGCCGCCAACTTGGCAAGAGCTTATCGGAGTTTCGCCGCGCGTCGGAAGATTTCAAGCGCACCTGGGAACGCGAGGTCAATCTTGAGAACCTGGAGAAAGGAATCGAGCCAGGGCAGGATAATTCAATTCTTGATAAAGCCACGGAGCGTATCCGTGCCGCGCGTGAAGCCTCCGCGCGCGAGTCAAACCCAGCCGCATTGGCGCCAGACATTGCGCCATCAATCACGCCGGTGGATCCATCGCTCGTTCAGCCACATTCGCCTGCGCCGTCAGAAGCCAATCCGCAATCTGCGCCTCAGCCGCTGGCGAAACACGATTGGCTCTGAGCACGTTCGCACGAGAGCAAGGCCGTCGATTTTGATTTCATGCCCAGTCTGCGACTCATAAAAGCCAGCGAAAGAAAAGAAGCCCGGGACGAAGAGCTCGGCGGCCAGATGTCTTTCCTGGAGCATCTGGACGAGCTACGCACGCGTCTGATTCGCTCCATGATTTTTGTCTTTGTCGCCGCGATGCTCTGCTGGTTCGTATCAGATCGCATCTACAACTTTCTCGCTCGGCCCGTACAGCAAGCGCTTGCCAACGCCCAACAACATCGCGTGGCCATGGCTGGTGTGAATGGGCAAGTCGGCGCCCTCCCGCTCAATTCCCTGAATCCGAGTGACAAGCTGCGCTTTGTTTTTCCTGAAGCGACCCGGCTCGGCCCTGCGCAGATTCCTGCGGGAGCTTCCGTTGCCGCGCGCGTCGACAAGGACGGGCAGGGTAACCTTGGTTTGTTCACCGACGAACCATTGGCGGCAGGCAATGAAATTGTTCCTAAAGACGTGCGTTTGCCGGTTGATTTCAACGCGAGCTCCGATCGCTTACCCAATGTGAATGACAAGCTCGTAGTAACTACAGCTCTCGAGCCATTTGCACTGTACGTCAAAGTCTCTTTATATGCTGCGCTGGCCGTCTCAGTTCCGTTTCTGCTCTGGCAAATCTGGGCCTTTGTCTCACCCGGACTTTATCCGCATGAACGAAAATACATAACCCCGTTCATAGGATTATCCAGCGTTTTCTTCGTTTTGGGTGTCGGGTGCGCTTACTACCTTATCTTCCCCCCGGCGGCAAAATACCTGCTGGGGTTGGGTCAGGACTTTCGCCTCCTGTTGAAGGCAGATGACTATTTCGACTTCATCATTCTGCTGATGCTGGGCATGGGGTTGGTCTTTCAGATGCCGGCGATCACTTATGTGCTGGCGCGTATTGGCTTGATCACAGCACGCTGGATGTTGCGGGTCTGGCGCATCGCGGTAATCATTATTTTGATCGTAGCGGCGGTTTTGTCGCCCACGAATGACGTGCCCAACATGTTGTTATTCGCCGCGCCAATGTTTGCGTTGTACGCAATTTCGATTTTAGTGGCCTGGATCTGCGGTCGCGAGCGTCGCACTGCTTAAATTGGCAGCGCAGAAGGCAACTTTCCAAGCTTTTCACCGCATCTTGACTCTGGTTTGAGCCAAACTTAGAATTCGAGTTGATTTATGTCCGCGTTACCGTTCCGTCAAACAGCGCAGCATCTAATTTTCCCGAAGCTCTCATAGGAGTAATTCGCAATGTCTCAACGCAGGTATAGCCTTCTGGCGGTCACTCTCTTGGCCGTGCTTTTCGCCGTTCCGCAGGGTCTGGCGCAGAAATCCAAGAAAGCTGATTCTGGCCAGGATCCTTCAGAAAAGCCACGCAATGTGAAGCCTGAACTCAAGAAGGCTTACAAGGATTGGTTGGATAAGGACGTCGCCTACATCATCACCGATGAAGAACGCAAGGCTTTCAAGAAACTTGCCACCGACGATGAGCGCGAACGCTTCATCGAGGAGTTCTGGCGCCGCCGCGATCCCGATCCGGATACCGATGAAAACGAATTTCGCGAAGAGTATTACGAACGTATCGCCTATGCCAACGAACACTACGCTTCGGGCATCCCGGGGTGGAAAACTGATCGTGGGCGCATTTACATTACCTGGGGCAAACCCGATGAGGTCGAGAGCCATCCTTCCGGCGGCGCGTATGAACGCGAGTCGTATGAAGGCGGCGGCTCTACATCGACATATCCATTTGAGCGCTGGTTCTACCGCTACTTGCCCGGGGTCGGCTCGGGCGTAGAGATTGAGTTTGTCGATCCCACAGGCAGCGGTGAATATCGGATCGCTCGCAATCCAGATGAAAAGGATGCCCTGTTGATGGTGCCCGGCGCCGGACTCACCCTGGGAGAACAAATGGGTTTGTCGAGTAAGGCTGACCGCGTTTCGAATATGGGTGGCATCGGCAATCCGAATTACATGCGCGAGCAGGATAGTCCTTTTTCACGCTTGCAATTAATCTCCGATTTGAGCCGTCCGCCTCAGATCAAATTCAATGAATTGGCCTCGGCAGTAAACACTCCCATAATCGAAGATAATCCGTTGAACTTCGACGTGCGCGTTGACTTCTTCCGCCAGTCTGACGAGCGCGTCATCACCGCGTTTACGATTCAGACCGATAACCAGAACCTCGTGTTTAAGGACAGTGGCGGTTTGCAACTGGCCGAACTAAATATCTTTGGAAAGATCACCCACGTGTCCGGTCGCCGGGCAGGAATCTTCGAAGATCCGGTAGTCACCAGAGCAACTCCCGAAGAGTTAACTGAAGCGAAAGAGCGCAAGTCAGCTTATCAAAGAGCAGTCCCGCTGCCCCCCGGCAGATACCGCGTGGATGTGATTGTGCGCGACATCACGTCGGGCGCTACCGGCGTGCGTCACGTAGGATTCGAAGTTCCGAAATACGATCCGGCCAAGCTGTCCACGTCAACGCTGGTGTTGGCTGCGAAGCTGGAGGGGCTGGGCGATCAGCCTGCTGTCGGCATGTTTACGATCGGAAATGTAAAAGTGATCCCCAATGTCTCCGGCACATTCCATCGTGGCAGTCCCGTGGGCATGTACATGCAAATCTACAATGCAGGCATCGATCAAACGACGCTGCGACCGTCGGTCGATGTCGAATATGCTCTGATGAAAGACGGTAAAGAATTGGGCAAACAAATGGAAGATTGGCGCGGCAATAGCGACTCCGGCCAGCGTCTGACGATTGCGCGTTTAATTGATTCGCGTGGTTTGAATCCGGGCGAATATGCCTTCGAAGTTCGCATCCGCGATCACGTAAGTGGACAATCGCTGGTGCAGACGGCGAAGTTCACAATTCTGCCGTAGCAAGTTTAGCTTATGGTTTTGTTTATAGATTCAACCGCTTTTCAGCTCAGCAACTTTACGTTCCGTTGGAAGGAATTCGCTTCAATGCTCCTCGAAAACTCGCCGTCCGACTACTATCTGCTTGCTTTCGCTCCGGCAGGAGCGAAATATTTATAGCGTGTGCCGAGCATGCTCGACTACTTTGCGGGTGCAAGTCCCGCATTCAACCTGATGGAGGTGAAGGATAGCAAAGCGCAAGGGCGTTGTCGCGAGGCAAGGTCTGAAGGAAGCGTGGCGCAAAAGTGCGAGCCG
>WNGK01009847.1_pt1 | contig 25172 bp, 21 predicted proteins | sample 5400601 | NCBI WGS metagenome assembly WNGK01 (sample SAMN13153376, study PRJNA577476) | soil metagenome | isolation source: 60 cm soil or saprolite under Garry oak tree replicate 1 | place: USA:California | collected 2016-06-15
GGACTCCCTCGGGATGGCGACGATGGGTGGTTTGGCACATTGTCAAGCGCCAAGTCTTAAGGATGAATTTCGGAAAAGGATTTGTCGAGCAGGCGAATGGCTTCATCCACGTCGGCTTTGGAGATATTGAGCATGGGCGAGAGCCGGACGACATTGCCGTAGAGGCCGCCCTTGCCGATCAGCAGTCCATTTTCGCGCGTGCGTTCGAGCAACTGCGTGGTGGCCTCGGGGGCGGGTTCTTTGGTGGCGCGATCTTTGACCAGCTCGAGGCCTTGCATGAGCCCTTTGCCGCGCACATCGCCGATCAGCGGATATTTCTGCTGCAATTCTTCCAATTTGTCGCGGAAGTGTGCACCGACCGAGGCGGCGTTGACGCGCAGGTGTTCTTCTTCGATGACTTCGATAGTGGCGCGGGCGGCGACACTGGTTACGGGATTGCCGCCGAAGGTCGAGATCGTGAGGCCGCGGTAGGAAGCGGCGAGTTCGGCGGTCGTGACCGTGGCGCCGATGGGCACTCCATTGCCCATGCCTTTTGCGCAGGTGATGATGTCGGGGATAACTTCCCAGTGCTCGATGCCGAACCAGTGCTTGCCGGTGCGAGCGAAGCCGGTTTGGACTTCATCGGAGATGAAAAGACCGCCGTATTTTTTGACGGCGTTGAAGACGATTTTGAAGTATTCAGGCGGGGGCGTGATAAATCCGCCGACGCCCTGAATCGGTTCGGCAATGAAAGCGGCAATGTGGCCGCTGGTTCCGGTCTGGATGAGATTTTCGACGTCGTTGGCGCAGACCACGCCGCAATCGGGATACTTCAGGCCGAGCGGGCAGCGATAGCAATAAGGATTGATAGCGTGCGCGACCCCGACGCTGACAACGCCCGCGGCGCGCCAGGGGCCCTGGGCCGTGACCGACTTGGCGAGCGCGGAAGCGCCGGAATAGCCGTGCCGCAGCGCGATGACGTCGAATGAACCCGTGGCCATGCGGGCCAGCAGGAGGGCGGCCTCGTTGGCCTCGGTGCCGGAGTTCGTGAAAAAACTTTTTTGCAGCTTGCCAGGCGTGATTTGTGCGACTTTTTCCGCCAACGCGACAATGGGTTCGGTCGGGTATAGCGTGGAGGTGTGTTGCAGGCGGTCGACCTGAGCCTTGATTTTCGAGGTGACTTTGGGATTCGTGTGACCGACGGAAATGGTCAAAATACCGCCGAAAAAATCGAGGTATTTGCGACCTTCGAGGTCCCAGACGTACTGCATGTGAGCGCGGTCGGCGACCAGCGGGTGCTGGTAGAAGTTCGCCACGGCGGGCCAGAGATATTCCTTGTGCTTGCGAATGACCTCTTCGCTTTTGGCCATATTGACTTGCGTCTTGCTGCCCACCAAAGCCGCCTAATATGCGCCGCGGAGCGTTTTTGGTTCTCGGCAGACGGAGGATTGCTTCGCAAGTTCTGCGCGAGCGCTCGATCGAGTCTACTCCGCGCCCGGAAACGCCACAATAGAGCGGCGAGTGGCAATCTGGTTCGGGGCACTCTTGTGCCATTGGCGACGGAGCAGCGCGCGGAATCAGTTGATCGAAAAGAGGCAGATGGCGGGAATTCTCGGGGTCTTCTGCGTGACAGTAGGCTCGCGTGGGGATACACTGGGGCAGATTCGGGCGCGAGGGAGGCGGCACATGAAGATTCAGATTCGCGTCGAGTGCCATGCCGGTTATCGAGCCGATGAGCGTCCTTTGCGGTTTGCCTTGCGCGGGCGGCTCTTTGAGGTCACCGAAGTGGAAGACCGCTGGTATTCTCCGGGCGCGATCTATTTCCGCGTGCGCGCCGAAGACGGGAATTTCTATATTCTTCGGCACGACGAGGGCATGGACGTGTGGACGCTGGACGCCTTCCGGACGTGTCGCGAATACGAAATCACGCCGCAACCACTGGATGTCACCACGCCTCCGGGTCCCCACGGGGCGTCTTAGAGTCGCGCTCGAGCGCCACTCGCCGGGAACTTTCCATAATTACAAGCCGGCATCGCGTGCGAGGACACGCGTCATGCTGGACCAGTCCATTTCTCCTTGCCCGTGCGCGAGGGCGGAAAGAAGATGGTCGTGAACCAGGCTGGCCAGAGGCATCGGCGCAGCGCATTCCTCAGCCGCCTGCAGGACCAGGCGGACGTCTTTCAAACCCAGACGTAAAGCGAACAGGGCGGGCTCGAACTGCTCCCGCGCAATGATGCGCCCATAGTTGGCAATGAATGGGGAACCGAAAAGAGCATTCATGATTTCGAGGAAAGCCTCCGGAGCAACGCCTGCTTTCCGCAGCGTCGCGTAGGCTTCTCCAAGCGCCTCGATGATGCCGATAATCATGAAATTTCCGCACACTTTAGCCACATTCGCCTGCCAGGGCTCGGTCCCGACCACGAATGTCTGGCGGCCGATGGCATCGAAAAGAGGCCGACAGCGCTCCACCAGTTCACTGGGCCCGGCGGCCACGATCAGCAATTTCTTGTTTTCCGCGGCTTCCGGACGGCCGAAGACAGGCACGCTCAAGTAGCCCTGGCCGCGCCGAGCATGTTCGGCGGTTAACCTGCGGGCCAGCGCCGCGCTGATGGTGCTGTGAGAAAGGTGGATACAACCGTTCTTCATAGCTGAGGCGACGCCATGAGTTCCGAAGACGACCTCTTCGACTGCGTGATCGTCCGCGACCATGGTCATGACGACTTCCGCATCACGGGAAGCATCCGCGGGGGAATCGGCCACGCGCGCGCCGTCGCCAGCAAGCGCCTCCGCCTTTTCGCGGCTGCGGTTATAGACGAGCAAGTTGTGCCCGGCGCGGAGTAAGTTACGCGCCATGCCCATACCCATTTTCCCGAGTCCAATGAAAGCGAGATTCATAACCGTTTCACAATTTACGATTTGATGTTGTTTTTCTTGCCCTCTTTGACGTAGGCGATCGAGGAAGCGATATGATTTCTGCTGTGGATGGACTTTTTCTTGGCCAGATGCGCAAACATCTGGATACCAAAGCCGCCGTCCAGGTCGTCCGTAATCCTCTTTTTCCAAGGACGCCGGATAATTTGCGTGGTGAGGCGACGCGTAATGCGAGGCTGGGTCATGATGTGGTCGGCAATCTTCCAGGCGCGCTCCAGGAGCCTATCCCGGGGCACCACTTCATTGACCATCCCGTACTCCAGGGCCTTTTGAGCATCAATCGCCTGGCCCGTGAGCAAAGCATAGGCTCCGCGTTTGACGCCCAGCAACTCCAGAAAACAGCTATGAATGCCATCTCCGGGAACGGAGCCGATGTCATAGTGAAGATCAAAAATGATGGCGTCTTCACTGCATATGGTGATGTCGCACATGAGGCAAATTTCCGTGTGAAAACCGGGGCCATTCAGAACACCGATGGTGGGAATTTCCAGATCATTCACTAAAGAGCTGACATTGATCCTGCCGTCTTTATAGGCGTACTCGTATGCCCAATGCTGCAGATCCTCCTGTTCGAGTTTGAACCCTTCGGGATCCGCGTCCATCATGAAGTCTTTGCCCGTGCCCGTGAAGATCATGACTTCGTTTTCAGGGTCCGCGCCGATGGTCTTGAAAAGCTGGCCGACGGAACGATGATTTTCGACGCTCAACTGGATGGGTCCGCCTGCGGTATGCGCTTGAACGAGAATGACGCCGTCCTCGCGGCGTTCGAGTTTGTAATGCTGCTTGAATCGCTCCTTGTATTCCTCAAATTTCGGGGTGGCGACAAAATCCACTAATGACATGACTCATCTCCCTTCGGTAGTCCGGCGAGCTATGCAGAGCAGCGCGCACCTACAGAAACTCGACGGCGCGCCGGAAAATATGCCGAGCGTGGCTGATTCAGCGGGCCCTCGACTCGGGGCACGTTACGCGACCGCAAAGGTTTGAGTCAACGGCCGATTCATGCGACGGCCATCCAGCCGCTGGCGGGCTAATCGGTCAGTTTCCGAAAACCCCGTTTCTCGGGAGTCACAGGGGGAATGCGATGCCTATCGCGAAACGAGATTTGTGTGCTTATGGCTGGGAAATACAAAGGAGTGTAGCCTGCTATCGCGCTGTTTTGCGCGCTCGCAAGCGCCTGCCATGCCCAAAGCAATGGCGTGGTCTGCCGCGACGGCAGCGGCAGTTTCGAAGCCGCATTTCCCACCGGGGTAACGGTTCAGGTAGGAGCGGAAAGGAGGGATGGACTAGCCACACGAGCATGTGAAGGAATGCTCCTCTGGGACAAGCAGAAGCTCAGGGTTGCGGCTGCGGCTGCTCAGGTGGACGTGGATGCATTCGGCGTCGACGTAGGCCTCGGACAACCTGTCGTCACGCTCCAGGTGAAGAAAATCGATGCCGAGTGCTGCATGACGTTCCAGATTTATTCTCTTCAAAAACCGCCGAAATTGCTGCGCACGATTACCGGAGGAAGCTTCTTCAGCACCGCCGATACCGATCTCGATGGTCAAATCGAAATTTGGACGAACGAGGCCGCTGCGATAGAGGGCTTCGAGAGCCCCAGCGTGGGGAGGCCGGACCTCGCCCCCACGGTGATCCTCCGCTTCGTGCATGGCCGCCTGTTGGATGTAAGCTCTGAATTCCAGAGCTATTTTGATAGCGCAATCGCGCGGGTACGAACGCAGCTTGATCCCGAGGATCTTCGGGATTTTAAGAACAGCAATGGCAGATTGGCCCCAACGGCGCATTTTTCGCCAGAGGATCTGCGTCAAAGTGAAGGCCTGGAGCGCACAAAGGTCGGAGTGTTGCAAATCATCTGGTCTTATCTTTACAGCGGCCGCGAACAGGATGCCTGGAACTCCTTAGCGGATATGTGGCCGGCGAAGGACATCGATCGAATTCGCGCAGCAATTTTGAGCGCACGGGCTCGAGGAATCCGCGCTCAAGTGGATGGCGTGTCAACGAAGGTTCCCTCGCGAGCGATAGCCGCGAAAGTCTTTGACCTGAGAACCAAGTCCGCCCCGCCAGCCAGGGTCCCGTGGGCCCACCGAAGCGGAGGAGAGAACGGATCGGCTATCCTCCCGCCTGCCCCAATCCTGATTGAACGCAGGGCTCCCGAGGGTGAATCGGAGGGGAGTCTGCCAGATTCAGAGTTGTTGTTGGATTTGGTGATTGATTCTGCCGGTAAAGTTCGGTCGGCGGAATCGGCTGAACCCTCGTTTGAGCTCTTCCTCAAGAGCGACGTTGCGAGATGGAAGTTCATTCCCGCGCTCAGCGCCGGGCGCGCCGTGACAAGCCGGGTATATTTCCTCGTTTCTCCGAAAAGATAGCTCTGCCGCAACGCATTCAGCACTAGACGAGGGAGAACGCCGATAGATTCGAGATCAGCGTCACGTCAGCTTAGAACGTTAGGAGGTAAATAGCAGGAACCGAACTACTTCGCAGCCGGCTTTGGGGGCTCGATTTACGGGATTATACAGCGCCTTCGGCAAGCTTATCTCCAAATGCGCAGGCGGCTGCGGGCAGATGCTTGCGTCAGCGAGCGCCCCGCAGTACGGTAGTGAGCACTGACAGACCTTTCGCACACCAACGGAGGATGAGATGCGCAGAATTCCGGTCTACTTCGTCTTTGTGGCGGTGCTTGCGGTGATAGCGGCTCGACCGGCTTTCCTACGGGCGCAAGGACCGGCGCAAAAGGGCCAGCCACAACGCACGCTGGACATTTATTTCATCGATACCGAAGGCGGTCAGGCCACGCTTTTCGTGACACCTTCCGGCGAATCCGTGCTGGTGGATACCGGTTTCGCGGCAAACCAGGGCATGCCAGACGCGGCGGCGACGAACTCCTCCGGCGCGCCGATCACGCGCGACGCCGACCGCATCAGCGCGGTCTTCAAGCAGGCCGGCGTAACGGTGCTGGATTGGATGGTGATCTCGCATTATCACGGCGATCATGTAGGCAATGCCGCGGAACTGGCGAATCGCATTCCTATTCGTCATTTTGTAGATCATGGGCCTTTCAGCGTGGAGCTGCAGCCAAATCGCTCGGCGGCATTTCTGGCTTATATGGCCGCGCGGGACAAGGGCCGCGCCATCGTGGCGAAACCGGGGGACAAAATCCCGGTTGCCGGCCTGGACGTGGAGGTGGTTTCCTCGGCAGGCGAGCTGATCAAAGTTCCCATGCAAGGGGCGCCAGGGCAAGCAGCGCCGGGCGCGGGTCTGCCCAATCCACTCTGCCGCGACGCCAAGTTGAAGGAACAGGACCCCACGCCCGAGAATTTTGAATCCGTGGGAATTGTGGTCCGCTACGGCAATTTCCGCCTGCTCGATTTGGGCGATCTAACCTGGAACCAGGAGCATGCGCTGGCTTGCCCGAATAATTTGCTGGGGACTTTCGACGTGTTCCACACGACGCGGCACGGCGATCCGCACGCGGGAGCTCCGCAACTGGTGCACGCCATTCGCGCCAGAGTCGCAGTGATGAACAACGGGGAGAGAAAAGGCGGCGATCCGTCATATTGGCAAATCGTTCACAACGCGCCGGGGCTGGTGGACTTCTGGCAATTGCATCGCTCGGCGGCGGGCGGCGCGGAACACAATTCGCCGGAACAATTTCTGGCGAATGTCAATGAAATTGATCACGGGCACAATTTGAAGATGAATGTGCGGGCCGATGGCAGCTTCAGCATGACGAACGAGCGCAACGGATTCATGAGGGAGTATCCGGCCAGATCAAAGAGCGCCGTGACTTCTTCGCGACAATGAAGAAGTTGAAACGATGGTCCGAGAAGCGTTGGCACACCTCAAGAGCTATCACACGGGCTCTGAATCTCCGACCCGCTAAAAGCACGGACGGAGTTTTGATTCAGATGAATCAAAGAGAGATTCTTCGACTTCGCGTCCCGACCGGAAATCGTAAAAACACGATTTCTTGTGAAAGACGATTCGGCACGCTTCGCTCAGAATGACAATTAGAGACTAGGCGGTGGATTTTACCCGGGAGGCGCCAGCGAGGCGCAATTGCTTTTCGAGTTCGGGGCGCGCCGGGTCGGGCGGGTCGGTAACGCCGACGAGGATTTTGCCGTGCCAGATCGCGGGATCGGAAAGCGATTTGCCAAAATGTGGCAGCCGAGCGGTGACCAGGAGCGTGATCAGCGTCCAGAGGATCGCGCCCAACATGGTCATTTCGTAAATGATGATGCCGTTGGTCCACGAAGTAACGATGGGCATCCCGCCGGTGTTTAAGGGGTAGGAAAGCTGGGTGTAACGAGTAAGCAAGTAACCGAGTATTGCACCGACAATGCCACCGATGGAAGCCAGCAGGAAAATGTGCGTCTGCGAATGCTCGTCGGAAAAATCATAGCCATCAAAGGGCTCCCCCGTCACGACGACGATCTGCCGCTCAGCGATGCCCAGCGAGGCTCCGGCTAGCTTCAATGCGTTGACGGCACGCTGCGCCGCATCGGGGTCGGAATAGAGCGCGTAGAGAGCTTTCATCGCGACACATCCGTGGCGAAGGGCTCGGTTTCCGTAACGCCGGACCTTGCGCTCGCGGCACCGGGCTCGAAAGTCGCCGCCCGGCGGCGAAGCACGGACGCCTTGCGAATGCCCGCTTCCAATTCCCACATGGAGATCATGGGCACGAGCTTGGAGAAAAGCAGATAAAGCAGGCCCATCATGCCGAAGCCGGCGACCATCAGTGTGATCTCGACCCAGGTGGGGCGATAGCTTCCCCAGGAATAGGGCAGGAATTTGTGTTCGAGCGGGGGCACGATGATCAAGAAGCGCTCGATCCACATCCCGGCGACGATGGTACTGGAGGCAATCACGGTGCCGGTGATGGTCCGAAACCTTTTGATCGCCAGCAGCGGAAACGGAATGATCAGATTACAGGTGATCATGGTCCAGAAAAGCGGCGCAAAATTCTGGCGGATGCTGGACCAGAAGACGTTCATCTCCGAGACGTCGTTGCCATACCACGTGGTGAGGCGCTCAGCGAAGGTGAAGTAGAACCAGAGCAGGCTCATGGTTAGGAGGAGCTTGCCGAGATGGTCGAAATGGATGGGCTCCAAATACTCTTCGAGGTGTAGGAATTTTCGCAAGAAGGCCATGGCCAGAATCAGCGCCGCGACGCCGCTGAAGATTGCGCCACAGACGAAGTAGGGCCCAAAGATCGTAGAGTGCCACATGGGCACCGGCGTCATGGCGAAATCCCAGGAGACGATGGTGTGCACAGAAACAGCCACGGGAATGATGGCGATGGCCATGATATGCATGGCGCTTTCCAGGCGATGCCATTGGCGCGGATTGCCTTGCCAGCCCAGCGACAACAGGCCGTAAAGCTTTTGGCGCCAGCCGCGGGCCAGATCGCGGGCCGCGGCGGCATCGGGAACGATCGGCAGAAAGAGGAAAATCGCGCTGCCGGTCAGATAGGTGAGAATGGCGAAAAAATCCCACAGCAGGGGCGAGCGAAAGTTGGGCCAAATATGGCGTTCGCTGGGGTACGGCACCAGCCAGTAAAAGAGCCAGGGCCGGCCAAGGTGGCAGATGGGAATGATTGCGCCGATGAACAGCGCGAAAACCGTGATGGCTTCGGCGCAGCGGGTCACGGGCCGCCGCCAGCCTGCGTTCGCCAGGCGCAATATGGCGGAGATGAGCGTGCCGGCGTGACTGATGCCAATCCAGAAAACGAAATTGGTAATGTCGAAAGCCCAAAAGACGGGCCAGTTCAGGCCCCAGACGCCAAGGCCGTGATAGACCTGATAGCTGAAGGCGAAGACGCCCGCCAGGACCATGCTGCCGGTGACGCCCACGGCCAGCCAGTATCCGGCGCCGCTCCGAAATAAAGGCCGCAGCAGATCTCCGCGAATTTGTTCAGCCGTTTTTTCCATCTTGCCAGGAGTCCCGCTGGAGATAATTCACGTTAGGCTTCGTGCCGAGCTCGGCGAGCAGTTTCGTGGAACGATTGGAGCGCGCCAGGCGCGAAACTTCGCTATTCGGGTCATTCAGGTCGCCGAAGACCATGGCCTTGGGCGCGCAGGATTGCACGCAGGCGGGATTGAACTCGCCATCTTTCAGGTCGCGTTTTTCGCTCTCGGCCTGAATCTCCGCCGCGCGGATGCGCTGCACGCAGAAGGTGCACTTTTCCATGATGCCCACGCTGCGCACCGAGACGTCGGGATTTAGTTGCAGATGAAGCGGCTTCTCCCACTGCGGATTGAAAAAATTCAGGAAGCGCACAGTATAAGGGCAGGCGTTGGCGCAGAAGCGCGTGCCGATGCAGCGGTTATAGACCTGCGCGTTCAGGCCTTCGGGCGTGTGATAACTGGCAAAAGTGGGGCAGACGGGCTCGCAGGGCGCATCGTCGCACTGCTGGCAAAGGACGGGCTGGAAGCGAAGGCGCGCGTTGGGAAATTCGCCTTCCCAATAGCGCTCCACGCGAATCCAGTGCTTGGCTCGGCCGCGGGCGGCCTGGTCGGGGCCAGCGGTGCCGATATTATTTTCGGCATGACAGGCGACCACGCAGGCTTCGCAGCCCGTGCAGCGGTCAAGGTCGATGACCATGGCCCATTTGTGACTCATTTTGTTTAGCGGCGCTCCTCTTCGGCCGGGAAGCGGCTCATTCCGCCGGCGAAAAGAATCAGCTTGCCTTGCTCGGCGCCGCCGACGCGGGCCAGTTTGACGCGCGTGGCCGCCCAGGCCAGCGCGCCGGTTTCGCGCTCGGTGAGTGGGGCAAGAATGGAGAGCGGATTCGCGCCTCGGCCGCTGGCGTAGCGGCTAAATTTCTCGTGGCCCTGCCCAATCGGCATGGCCACGACATCGGGAGCGATCCCCGGCGAGAGAATCGCGGGCGCGCGGACGCTTCCGTGCCGCGAAGTGATTTCGACGAGATCTCCGGCCGCGATATGCAACTGCCCAGCTGTCTTGGGATTGATCTCCATCCAACTCGACCACATGGCGGTGGTGATCACGTCGGGCATTTCCTGCAGCCAGGGAAGATGCGCCAGCGAACCATCGCGAAAAGATTGCGAGGGGAAGGGCGCGAAGTAAAATGGAAATTCCGGCGCGGGGCCGTCGAATTCAGGTTCGGCGAGTTTCGCCGGGGTGTGCGCGGGCGCGGCGGATACCGCTTCTGCGCGAGGCGCCCTTGGCGTGCTCCACCAGCCTCCCTGGGTCGTGATCTTGGCCCAAAAGTCGCCCTCAGATTGAGTGGCGGTGGAACTGGAAAGCCGGCGCAGGGGCGCATAGGCCGCCCGCAGCATGGCGTCATAAGAGTTCCAAGGCAAAGCTGCGGCTACGGGACCGCCGAGCCGCTGCGCGAGATCAAGCAAAACGTCGGGCATGGCGCGCGTATTGTGCAGCGGATGGACGGCCGGAGGCGCGAGGCTGATGACGCTCTGCGTGGTCCCGGATTCAGCGACATCATCCACCCAGGATTCGAGCGGCGCGTGGTCGGGAAGGATCAGGTCGGCAAAGGCGCTGGTCTCGTCGATGAAGCTGCCGAAGCTGACGATATAAGGGACTTTGGCGAGCGCTTCGCGGAACGGGAGGCTGGCGGGCGCTCCGAAAACGGGGTTGGCGTCAGCTTGCTTGAGTGGCGGCGGAAGCAGGCACGGTGGCCCCGATGGGCGGCCGGGGCGTGAAGCTGAGTATTGGCGCCTCGGCGCGGCCGCTTTCGAGCAATGCCTGGAGCGCATTGACGGCGAGCGCGTTGAACATTCCGTTGGTTTGGGCGAGAGGCGCGCCAGCAATGACGACGGCGCTCGATGCGGCGGCGGCGATTTCGTGCGCCAGGCGCGTGATCGTCTCGGCGCTAACGCCCGTCTGCTTCGCCACGCTCTCAGGCACGTAATCCGGCAAACTTTCAGACCAGCCGGCAATGAGGGCAGCAGCGCGCGAGCGCAGCTCGCGGGGACGGAGCTTTTCGCGCAGGATGACATGAGCCATGCCCAGCGCCAACACGCCCTCCCTACCCGGGTGGCAGGGGATCCATTCGTCGGCGTTGGCGCCGGTCTGCGACATGCGTGATTCCACCTGCACGAATTTGCCGCGGCGTCCGGGCCGGCCTTGACGCATTTCGCCGTAGCCAATCGACTGCGCGACGGGCGAATTCCAAGTGCCGAGAAGATCGGCGCCGAAGGAGATCAGATAATCGGCGCGCGCGAGATCGAGCGTGGGAAGCGCGGCTGAACCAAAGCTCAGAAGATTCGCCCGGCGCAGGACGGCTTCGTCCAGGGGCTCGTAGGATACGGACGGCGGGGCGCCGAGTGCCTTGAGGAAGCGCTCGATGAGTTCGCGTCGCTGGCCGCGCAACGGGCGGGTCAGGAAGGCGATCGGAACGGGTCCGGTTTCGACAGCCGGGCGGCCTCTACGAGAGTCCGAAGGCCGGACATTGCCTGGCGATGGAAGCTCGGACAGATGCGAGGTCAGTTCGGCAAGAGCATCCTCCCAACTCACTACTTGGAAATCGGCGGAGCCGCGGGGACCCCGGCGCTTGAGCGGATTGGCGAGGCGGTCCGGATGATAGAGCACTTGAAGCGCGGCATGGCCTCGGGCGCAGAGTTTGCCGCGGTTGACCGGGTGTTCCGGATTGCCTTCGAGCTTTTTTGCCAGGCCCATCTTGATCAGACCGGCGCGGCCGTTGTGCACGACTTCGGCATCGCCTTCCATGACGCGCACGAGAGTCCCGGAGCTGCTGCTCGGGGCTGCCGCAGGACTGGAGAGCCGCCACGGCGCCCGAGAGGGCCGAAATTTTGAGAAAGTTACGGCGCTGCATGTTTCCTATCTTTCCGGTGACGCTCAGCTCGCACTTTCACCATCCTCGACGATTTTTGCCAGCGAAAGCTCCCGAGAGATCCCTCGCTCACGTTATTCGCTCGGGACGACTTTGTTGACCGGCGAAAGCTCATCCTGTAGGTGACTTTCGCCGGAAGACCTGACCGAATCGTCGTCTCAGTAGTGGCACGTTGTGCAATCGATCGAGACCTTGCGCTGCGTATGGCAGCCAAGGCAATAGCCCATCTTCAGATCCACGGCGCGCACCGCCGTGGTTTGCCGCAGCAGGTCGCCATGGCAATTCGAGCATGCCACGCCAGCGCGTATGTGCGGTGCATGGTTGAACCGGACGTGAGCCGAGGCGCTGTAGTTGTAAACGCGCACCCAAGGAATGTCTTCGCCGCGCGCCTGGTAGGCGGCCATTTTCCTGATTTCGGGCCGGTCTCTGGCGATGACCAGATGGCAATTCATGCAGAACTTCACGCTGGGAATGGCCGCATCGGGTCCTTGATCGACGCCGGTGTGGCAAACCTCGCATTGCAGCCCTCGGGCGAGATGCACATTGTGCGGGAAGGCGATGGGCTGCGCGGGCTGAGCGGGATGCCGGTTCAAGAAATCGCTAATGGCGGCTCGCACACTGCCATGCGCGGGAGAAAAAACAGCTTGTGCTGGTGGTGGCTGCGAAAGGTCCGATCTTCCTAGTGGTGTTCCCGAAGGCGCTCCTGAGGGTACTGCCTCAATAACGATCCAACCGCTAGCGCATATCAGCGCGACCACCAGCAAATTTCTGAGACTGATCAGGGCCCGCATGTTGCCGCGCCGCGCGTGCGTCGCACCTTTCCCCTCTCGCGCCAAGCGTAAGAGCTTACAACAAAGTGACTAAGAAGCCGCCCGGAACTAGGAACCCGCCTGGATGTCTGCGACGTGGATCGTCTTGTTGGAAGTGTCGTAAGTCCCCGTAATTTTGACCTTGGCCCCAGCGAAGGGCTGCGCCTTTTTCTGGTCATCCAGTTGATATACAGCCTTATTGGCGCTATCGAACAAGACATACTTGCCGCCAATGCTCACGCACCGGTTGGCGCAGTCTTTGCCGCTTTCGCCCTGATTCATCATGGCCGAATGTCCTCCCAGCAAGGCGCACTGCTGATCCATGATTTCACCGGCAAACGTCTGGGGCTTCTGAGCGGCCAAACTTACTGTTGAAAGGGCCGTTAAAAGGGCCGTCAGAAGCGATGCCGACGCGATCAAGGCGACTATGAATTTTTTCATTTAGGCTTTCTCCTCAATAAAGCCGCAATTTCAGGACACAAGAATACATCCCGGCGTGTCAATAAATCCTTGTCTTAACAACAATTTTACGTCGCGAGCGGGTGCGGAAGCGGATCGAGCGGCAGGCCCGGAATCGTAAAGGAGCTGCGCCTGCCTGGTGTGGAGTACCGGCTCCTTACGGGGCCTGGGACGCTGCGTAGGCAGACAAGGCCACAATGTCATCCGGCGTCAAATTCGCGACAACATTCTGCATCTGCTGCGCGGCGGCTGATTTGCTCGTTCCGGCTTTGAAATTATAGAGCTGCCGAGCGATGTAAATAGGATGTTGCCCCGCGAGTTGGGGTATGTTGCCGAACCCTTTCAGGCCATCGCCGTGACACACGGTGCAGGAAATTGTCTTGCCGCCGCCAGTTGAGACCAGCATTTCGCCTTTGGCAATGCTGCCGGGCGGAACGTAAGCGATGAACCCAGACTTAGGGTCGCGCGCGGTGGCGAGTGCGGGGTCTTGCGGCAGTTCGATAATGCGGTTACCAAGGGGTTCCATGCCCCCGCCGGGGAGAGGAAGGCGCATGCGCGCGGCGTTCACCCACGTCTTCGGCACCATATCAGCTTCCATGACTTTGACCCAGACAGTGGGCTTCAGCGATGAGAAATAGTCGGCGGCTGCCTTGGCGTCGTCATCCGAGGTGGCCTGACTGATCGTGTTCATCCTGGCAGGATCGATTCTGTCGCCGCTCTTGAAGTCAGCCATCTGCTGCACGAGGTAATCGGCGGAAAGCCCCGCGAGATTGGCGGATTCGGGATGACCATACCCGGCAAAAAGATGGCACGAGCCGCAGGCAAAGCCTTTGTCCGAGGCGCCGCTGCGAACGATCTGCGGCGCAGTCCCATGCTCATCCGGGAACCAATCCGGCGGATTGGCCAAGTCATCGATTTCTTTTTGCGTGTAGCTTTTCGTGCTGCCCGGTACTTTGATCGGTCCGCTGGCCTCAGTGCCCGCGGGCGGATTCGCGTCGGCGGTGGGGAAAGCCCAGGCTGGATAATCCGTCGAACCTTGTTGCGGAGGCTCGGCAGCAATGGCAATTACAGAGAGCAAGGCAGGTACCAGGAGCCAGATAAAATTTCTCATCGAAAGTCCTCGGGCCCTTTTGGGCGATGCGCACAGGCGCCTTTGATTGCGGCATATTGATACACGACTCTGGGCTACGATTCAAGGTCTCCCATATATTAAACGATGAGAGGCCCAGCGCGCAGGTTCCGCCGGAAGAAGCCGCGTTGTTCGCCACCCACGGTTAATTGGAGTTCGTCTTCTTGCTTTCTGCGAGCAGGGTTCGCAGGACGAAGGATATATTCGCGGGCCGCTCAGAAAGCCGCCGCATGAAGTAAGGCACCCAGGCTTCGCCAAAAGGAACGTAAACGCGGAAGGGATGGCCTTGGGAGATAACTTTCTGCTGCAAGTCACGCCGGATTCCGAGCAACATCTGGAATTCGTATTGATGAGGCATCAAGCGGAGGCGCCGGATTCTGGCGCAAGCGTAATCGATGAGCGCCGGGTCGTGCGTGGCAATGGCCACACGGAGGCCTTCGCCGTTTGGCAGGAGGAGCTGATCGAACATCTGATCGAGAAGCTTGCGGTAATTGGCGTCCACTTCGCTCTTTCTCTGGAACGCCATGGATGGCGATTCCCGATAAGCCCCCTTGACTAAACGTATCTTCGGCTTCAATGGCGCCAGCCTCTCCAGGTCGGCTTGGCTGCGAAAGAGATATGCCTGTACGGCAACGCCGGCATTCCCTTGTTCTGCTTGGACCTTTTCCACAATTCGCAATGTGGCTTCTGTGTATGCGGAGCCCTCCATGTCGATCTCTATACTGTTCCGCATGGCCGCGGCCGCTGCGGCAATCTCACGGGTGAGAGAAAGACACAATGGAGGATCGAGATCGAGCCCGAGCTGCGTTAGTTTGACGGCGATATTCCCGTCGATGCCGGCTTCGCGCAGCGAGCGGAGGATCTGCACATAACTATCGCGTGCCTTTCGCGCCTCGTCTCGCGTAGCGACGTTTTCGCCCAGGTGGTTCAGGATGACCGGCTGACGGGCCTGAGAAAACGGGGCGATGGCCTGGAGCGCCTCGTCGAGCGTCTCCCCGGCGATGAATCTCCGAGCGAAGCCATATCTCGTGCCCAGGCGCGCGATCCCCTGGGTCACCCTTTTCTTTGTCGAGAGCCAGAAGATCAGGTTGCGCAGGGGGTTCGTTGTAGTCGCCTTTTTGCCGGATTTGCCGTTGAGAATCTAACAGAACGGGTTAGAATGGCCTACCTTGCTCTCTTTCCCCGCGCGCAGTTCAGCCGCAGGTCGGACCCAACGCCATGGGTTGCAAACGATTAGCCCCAATGATTCGGCCTGAATTTATCCGCAGCGGGCATGGGATGATCGAAGATGTCTCTTGGGCCGCGGGCCGCATCTCAGGGATAGAACGGCGGCGACGCGTGATGAATCATATGCAGGGAGGATAGGCCAATTTCCAGCACGATGACGCTGTCGCTCGAGGCGAAGCGCGCTGAACAACCGTTTCAGTTCATGGCGGCCTCTTATCTGATCCGGATCGGAGCGCAACCGGTTCAGACGCTCGGGGAGTTGGCCAACAGTTTGCAGACCTGCCCTCAGGCGTCCATCTTCTATCATACGTTCCAAAGCCTCGAAGCGCATCATTACACCTCGTTTTCCAGCGATTTTGCGCAGTGGGCGCTGACCGCCTGCAATGAAGCGGCTCTGGCGGAACAGTTGGCCATCGTGGACCTTCGGGAGATCGTGTCACTCGAGGATTTGCGCGGCATTCTGGTGGAGATTGTCCGCGATTATTTGAAGGAGCATCCGCAAGCGACGGACCGCCGGGCATTCGAGGCTTTTTATTTTTGCGAAGTACGAGAAGTGACGGTGCCGTCGGGATCTCCGGCCTGGACGCTAGCCGAATTGGCCGAAGGGATACGCCATCTCGGACATCAGTCGCTGCACTATCACTTCATCAATTCGCGATTGCGGCTGCAACTCCAGACGAACGATTTCTCTTTTTGGATACAGCACAGCCTGAACCATCCGTGGCTGGCCGCCCGGCTCAATCGCATCGACTTTTATAACGATACTCTCGACGACCTGCGCCAAGACATTGTGGCCGTTCTGGAGCCGCAGGAAAGCCGATGAGCACAACTGAAGTTGCGAAAGCGGTTCTGCCGGTCCTGCAGGATTATGCCGCGATTGTCGGTGAGCCTGAAATCACTGAACTGCGGGAGTTGGCCCGCCGCCTGGCCGGACGCCACGTAAAGATGGTCAATTCCACGGCGGTGGGCGGAGGCGTGGCCGAAATCCTGAACCGGCTCGTTCCACTGATGGAAGAAGTCAATGTGCCGACGCGCTGGGAAGTCATCACCGGGGGCGAGAAATTCTTTCATGTCACCAAGGCATTTCACAACGCCCTGCACGGCGCTCCTTATGAGGGCGCGGCGGACTGGTTCGATACGTTTCTGGCCACGAATGAAGAAAACCGGCGCCGCATGCGATTCGACGAGGATTTCATCGTCATTCACGATCCGCAGCCGGTGGCGCTGATCGCCGAGCGCGATTCCCGTCCGAGCCGCTGGGTGTGGCGTTGCCACATCGACCTCTCCAATCCGAATGAGCAGGTGTGGGATTTTCTCAAGCCCTGGGTGGATCGCTATGACGCTTCACTCTTCTCTTCGCCTCAATTCACGCGCGGCCTGCGCATCCCGCAGTATCTCTTTTTCCCCACCATTGATCCGCTGGCGGACAAGAATCGCGAGCTCGACGCGGTGTTTGTGCGCGGCGTTCTCGAACAATTTCATGTCGATCCTGCCCGGCCCATCCTCACGCAGATTTCGCGTTTCGATCGGCTGAAAGATCCGGTAGGCGTGATTCGCGCCTATCGCTTGGTGAAGAGATATGAAGATTGCCAGCTCGTGCTGGCCGGGGGCAGCGCTACGGACGATCCCGAAGGGGCGGCGGTGCTCCGGGAGGTCGAAGAGGCCGCCGCGGGCGATCCGGATATCCACATTCTCAATTTGCCTCCCTGGAGCCACGTGGAAATTAATGCCTTGCAGCGGGGGTCGACGATCGTGATCCAGAAATCGCTGCGGGAAGGTTTTGGCCTCACGGTGAGTGAGGCGCTTTGGAAAAAGAAGCCCGTGGTAGCTTCGGCCGTCGGGGGCATCCCCTCGCAAGTGATTCACAAGCTTACGGGAATGCTGGTGCATTCGCCGGAAGGGACGGCCTATCAGGTTCGGTTTCTGCTTGCCAATCCTTCCTTTGCCAAGGCGCTGGGCGAAAACGGGCATCAGCACGTCAAAGAGCACTTTCTGCTGACGCAGAACCTCAGACGCTACCTTACATTGTTTCTGGTCCTTCTCGAAGGCGATTGATCCTCATCCACAACCGCGGGGCACTGTGCAGGCCTCGCTTTTTGAGACCGCTGTTCCTTTCACCGAAAACGAAGAGGGATTCTTCGACTTCGCGTCCCGACCGGAAATCGTAAAATGCGCGATTTCCGGCAGAAACCGAGATCGGGCCGCTCCGCTCAGAATGACAGACGGGCGGGAGTTAGGCTTTGCGCAGCGAGCCTAGCCAGTGCACAACTTTTCCTCCCGCAATGGGTTTACAATCCAGGGCATTGCAGGCGTTTCCCCGTATTCATTAGCCACGCCGGGAGGCCGAAATGGCCGCGCCAACACTTCGACGCAAGCATTCCTCCGCACGGCGGGACGTTGTCTTCACCGCACTCGCCGGCCTGATATGTGCAGGCCTCATTTTTCTGGCGCCCTATTTGGCTCAGGGCCGGGATTCGGACACAACGCGCGATTCGCAAAAGGATCGCTCCGCGCAGGTGGCAAGCCTCAAGGGTTTACCGCCCACGGATCTCACCGAAGACAAAGCCATCGTACATGCTCTGAATCGCCTGGGTTATGGTCCGCGCCCCGGAGACGTACAACGCGTCAAAGACATGGGCCTGGCGAAGTGGATCGACCGGCAGCTTCATGCTGAGTCCATCAACGACTCGGGGTTGGAATCACGGCTTTCCCGCTTTCCGACCCTGAACATGTCTTCGGAAGCTCTGCTGGACAAATTTCCGCGGCCTGCGGTTGCCGCCAAGCGCGAAGGTGTAAGCCCGCAGGAATATCGCAAAGAACAGCAGGAGAAATTGCAGGCCGCTCGGCAGGCCGGAGAACCCCAGCAGAACTCAGATGTCCAGCAGGGGCAGATGCCAGAGCAAATGTCTGGGCAGCCGGATGGCGATTCCCAGCAGAGCGAAAACGCGCAGCAGAGCGGAAACAACGCGCCGCCGCAGTCTTCCTCGCCGCAATACATGGCTCCCGATGAGCTTGCGGAGATCCTGCTACCCGGCGCCAAGAACCTCAAAAATCAGAACGGGCCCGGCAATCCCCCCGGCAATCCAATGACGAATTACGAGCAGCTCCAAACGCCACAGCGCGTGATTGCCGAGCTGGCCATGGCCAAGATGGATCGCGCCGTTTACAGCGAGAAGCAGCTTTACGAGCAGATGGTGGATTTCTGGTTCAACCATTTCAACGTCTTTGCCGGAAAGGGCGCGGACCGCTGGCTGCTTACCTCCTATGAGCGCGACGCCATTCGCCCGCACGCGATGGGCAAATTCCGCGATCTGCTGGAGGCCACGGCAAAAAGCCCGGCCATGCTTTTTTTCCTCGATAACTGGCAGAGCGTCGATCCCAAGGCTTGGGCGCGTCTGCAGCAGGAACAGGCGGCGCGCCGAGCGTATCGCGCACGATTCGGCGGCCCTTTCGGCGTGCCGCGGCCTTTCCCCCCTCCCCCCGCGAATCCGAACCAGGCGAAACGGCAGGAGCGCGGCTTGAACGAAAATTACGGCCGCGAGTTGATGGAGCTTCATACGCTCGGCGTCGATGGCGGATATTCGCAGCAGGACGTCATCGAAGTGGCGCGCTGCTTCACCGGCTGGACCATTCGGCAGCCGCAGCGGGATCCGCAGTTCTGGTTTGACGACCGGCTGCACGACCCCCATCCGAAGATGGTGCTCGGGCATAAGATCAATGCCGGCGGGATGAAGGACGGAGAAGAGGTACTCGATCTGCTCGCCCGCGACCCGCACACGGCGCACCATCTTTCGCTGGAGATGGCGCGGCACTTTGTGTCGGATCATCCGCCGGATGCTCTGGTGGACCGCATGACGCAGACGTATGAGAGCAGTGACGGCGATATCCGCGCGGTCCTGCACGCTATGATCTATTCGCCGGAATTCTGGTCGCACGACGCCTACCGCGCCAAGATCAAGACACCCTTTGAACTGGTGGCGTCGGCGGCGCGCGCCGTAGGAGCAGAGATCGATCTGCCGCTGGCGCTGGTGCAGTGGACGGGCCGGATCGGGGAGCCACTCTACCAATGCCAGCCGCCCACAGGTTACTCGGATAAAGCCGATGCCTGGGTCAATACAGGGGCGTTGCTCAACCGGCTGAACTATTCGCTGGCACTCGCCGGAAATCGGCTGCCCGGCGTGCGTACGGATATTCCCGAACTGCTGGCCGGCGACGGTTCCGCGCAGCCCGATGCGGTACTCCAGCGAGCCATAGCCGTCTTGCTTTCCGGCGAAGCCTCTCCGCAAACGCGCGAGACTCTGGAAAAGCAGATGAATGATCCACGAGTGCTGCAGGCCAGTCTGGATGACCCGATTACGAAAGTGAACGAAGACATGATCGCGGGATTGGTGCTCGGCGCGCCGGAATTCCAGCGCCGTTGAGCGGAACCGCGGAAGGGAGAACACGATGACCGTTTCACGGCGGGCATTTCTGAAGAATGGCGGCGTAGCGATGATCGGCATGAGCACGCTGCCGGGATTTCTGCGCCGCGCCATCGCCGCGACGCCCATGCCCAATCGCAAGAAGCTCGTCGTGCTCTTCCAGCGCGGCGCCGCCGACGGGCTGAACATCGTCGTGCCCTTTGCCGAGGCTAATTACTACCGCATCCGCCCGACCATCGCCATTCCCCAGCCGCGGCAGGGCGGCGAATTAGCCGCGCTCGACCTCGACGGCTTCTTTGGGCTGCATCCGAGCCTCGCGCCTCTCATGCCCCTTTTTCGCAAGCAGCAGCTCGCCATTGTCCATGCCGCCGGTTCGCCCGATACGACGCGGTCCCATTTCGACGCGCAAGACTATATGGAGTCCGGCACGCCCGGCGTGAAATCTACCGACGATGGCTGGCTCAATCGCGCCCTGCAGGTTGAGGCCGAACCGGGCGCTTCGCCTTTCCGCGCCGTGGCCATGGGACCAAATTTGCCGCTGACGCTCCGCGGTTCCGCGCCGGCCATTGCCTTGCCCGATGTGCGCCAATTCCGCGTCTTTGCGCAATCGCCGGCGGTGGAGGGCGGCTTCGAGGCGCTGTATGCGCAGACGGTGGATGAAGCGCTGCGCGGCACCGGCACCGAAACATTTGAAGCCATCGACATGCTGCGCAAAGCCGATCCTTCGCGTTTCCAGCCCGAAAATGGCGCGGATTATCCGCGCAATCGCGTGGGCCAGGCGCTGCAGCAAGTGGCCCAGCTTCACAAAGCCGACATTGGGCTGGAAGTCACCTTCGTGGATACCGGAGGCTGGGACAATCACGTCAACGAGGGCGGCGCGCAGGGCCAGTTGGCGAATCTTTTGCGCGACCTGGGCCAATCGCTCGCCGCTTTCGCGCAGGACATGGGCGACCGCATGGACGACATCGTCGTCGTCACCATGTCTGAATTCGGCCGCACCGCGCACGAAAACGGCAATCGTGGCACCGATCACGGCCACGCGAACTGCATGTTTGTGCTGGGCGGCGCGGTGAAGGGCGGCAAAGTCTACGGCAAATGGCCGGGACTCGGCCCCGACCACCTCAACGAAGGCCGCGACCTCACCCTGACTACCGATTTCCGGTCCGTGCTTGGGGAGATCATTTCCCACCATCTGGGCACGAAGGAACTGAGCGCCGTCTTCCCCGGCTTCGACAACGATCCGCGCAAATTCCCCAATCTGCTGAAAGCCTAGCCGCGGCCAACGAGGAAAAAGCAGATCCCTCGGCCAAAATCCGGTCTCGGGATGACAGCTTTACACAGCCGAGATTTTCGTCTCGACATCAATCCGCGGGAGCGCGGGAGACTTCAGCTTTTTTTTTGGCGCCCTCGGAGGTGCGGATGCGCATGCTGTAGAAAGAGCGATAGACGAAAATAAACGAAATCAGGAAGAAGACAGCCGCGAGCACATGAGTCAGCATCCCGCCTGTTTCCGCTGTTAGTTGAACGGCCAGTTCAACCGCAAGCAGGCCAAACAACGTGGTGAATTTGATGACCGGATTCAGAGCCACCGAGGAAGTCCGGCATTGGCCATGAAGATGGCCTGAAAGAGGCCGAACATGGCGATCGAGATAAGATACCCGATGAAGAAGAAAGGCTCGACGAAAGCAAAGGAGAGCGCGGCAAAGAAAACGGCGATGAAAATATTCAGCATGCCTTTCTGCGCGTATTGCGTGCATATCTCCACGACTTTCTTGCTGTCGGCAACAGAGGCCCTCTCCGAGCTTTCAAGCCGGATATTGGCTTTGATGAACTCGACCGCGCGATAGGCGCCGGTAGTTACCGCCTGCGTGGATGCGCCGGTGAACCAATAGATCATGGCCCCGCCGGCGATGATTCCCAGCAGAAAGGGAGCGTGCAGCAGCGAGAGCTTGTCCACGTTTTCGGTGAGCCCATTGGTGAGCGCCATGATAATGGAGAAGATCATAGTCGTGGCGCCCACGACCGCGGTGCCGATCAGCACGGGTTTGGCCGTGGCCTTGAAGGTATTGCCGGCGCCGTCGTTCTCTTCGAGCAGGTCTTTGGCGCGTCCGAAATTGGCGTCGAGGCGAAAATCTCGCTTGAGCTCTTGATGGATGCCGGGAAGCTGCTCGATCAGCGAAAGCTCGAAAACAGATTGGGCGTTGTCGGTGACGGGCCCATAGGAGTCGACCGCGATCGTCACTGGTCCCATGCCCAGGAACCCAAACGCCACCAGGCCAAACGCGAACACCGGAGCGGCGATCATCAGATTGCCCAGACCCTGCAGGCCGACCATATAGCCGATGGACATGAGCACAATCATGGCCATCCCGAGGTAATAAGCTGAGAAATTTCCGGCAACGAAGCCGGACAAAATCCCGAGCGACGCTCCGCCTTCCTGGGCGGAAGTGACCACCTCCCTCACGTGGCGCGATTCGGTGGAGGTAAACACCTTCACCAGTTCCGGAATGACCGCGCCGGCCAAGGTTCCGCAGGAGATGATGGTGGCGAGCTTCCACCATTGCGTGGTGTCGCCGGCCAGGCTGGGAATTACGGCCGCGGAGATGGCGTAAGTCAGGGTGATGGAGATGATTGAGGTCAGCCATACCAACGACGTGAGCGGGGCCTCGAAATTCATGTGATCGGCGTGGAGATAACGCGCCCGGGTGATGGCGCCGTTGATGAAGTACGAAGCTGCGCTGGCCACCAGCATGGCGATGCGCATGACGAAAATCCAGACCAGGAGCTGCACCTGCGCCGCGGGGTTCTTTACGCCGAGCAGGATGAAGGTGATCAGCGCGACGCCGGTGACTCCGTAGGTTTCGAAGCCGTCGGCGCTGGGGCCCACCGAATCGCCGGCATTGTCTCCGGTGCAGTCGGCAATGACGCCGGGATTGCGCGCGTCGTCTTCCTTGATGCGGAAGACGATCTTCATCAGATCCGAGCCGATATCCGCGATCTTAGTGAAAATGCCCCCGGCGATGCGCAACGCCGCCGCTCCCAGCGATTCGCCGATGGCAAAGCCGATGAAGCAGGCGCCGGCGTAGTCTCCGGGAATGAAAAGAAGGATGAACAGCATCATCAGCAGCTCGACGCTGATGAGCATCATGCCAATGCTCATGCCCGCATCCAGTGGAATTTTGTAAATGGGATAGGGCTTACCGCGCAGGCTGGCAAAAGCCGTTCGCGAATTGGCAAACGTATTCACGCGGATGCCGAACCAGGCCACGCTGTAACTTCCACTAATTCCAAGAATGCTGAAGAGAAGAATGATGAAGACGCGAAAGGCGTCCATGTGCAGGAGCACGCCGAAATAGAGCACGATGACCACGGCAATGAATGTTTCGAGCAGGACCAGGAACTTGCCTTGCGTGATCAGATAGGTTTTGCAGGTTTCATAGATCAGTTCGGAAATTTCGCGCATGGAGCGGTGCACGGGGAGATGTTTCAGCCGCTGATAAATCATCAGGCCGAAGACCAATCCAAACACGCAAAAGAGAATCCCGAAAAGCAGGAGCTTATGACCATCGACGCCAAAAAAGGTTACCTGGGAAAGATCGGGAAGCTTCAAACTGGCCTCGCCGCTCGCTTCCGGCGCCTGCGCCCAGGCTACTATCGCGCTCAGCGGCAGCGCGGCCAGTACTGCGCCGGTTTTCAGCAGGCGCCGCGCCGCGGGCCGGCAACTCTTAACTCCCCGCACGAGCCGCCGGGCGGCGCTCGCGGCAAATAACCGTACTCCTCCTAATTCCATGATTCCTCCGTCAAACCTTGCTCAGGGAGCTATCAGGCGTGTGTCCACCAGAAAGGCAAAAAGACACTTTATAGCAGGGTTTATCCATGGTCAAGAATGCGGCTCCCTTTGCAGGGCCTACGCACATCATATTTTCCGTCGGGCTGAAACATCCGAGCGGCAGTGTCTGGAGTTGCGCCACGCGGCTCTGGAATACTCCTCACCCGGCGACCGCCGCGTTCGCGGCTCAGTGCAGAACTTTAATGCCGTGAGTTTCAGCCAGGCGAAAGTATAGAATCTCCGCTTCCGCATGAATCGATATCACGTTCCGAGTTGGGTGCTAAAGGCTCTCGCTTTTTCCGGGAGTCTGAGCCTGTTTGGGCTGTCCTTTTTGGATTCGGTCCTGCTTCCTTTGCCTTCGCTGAATGACCTGCTGCTGATTGATCTCTGCATTCAGTCGCCGCTGCGCATGCCTTTTTACGTCCTGCTGGCGACAGTCGGCTCAGTGACCGGCTCGGTGCTGCTCTATTTCATCGCCCGTAAGGGAGAAGAAGCTGCCTTCCACAAAAAGGCGGGCTCGCAAGCGCCCCAGATTCGCAATTGGATCGAGCGAAATGGTTTTATCACCTTGATTATCGCGGCCTTGCTGCCGCCGCCCACGCCGTTCAAGCTGTTTGTGGTGGCCGCCGGCGTCTTCGGCATGCCCTTCCGCGCGTTCTTGGCGGCGATGAGCGTCGCCCGGGCCCTGCGATTTCTTGGTGAAGGCTATCTGGCCACGCGATACGGATCGCAGGCGACACGCTTTCTCGTGGAACATAGCGTGGCATTCGCCGTTTCCACGGCCGCCTTTGTCCTGGTGTTTTATTGGATCGGTAGAGTGTTGATGCGCGGAACCCCGCGGCAGAAGATTTGAGGAAAAGTCGCCGGTTCGAAGCGGCACGGCAACCTATGTTTGTGAACTGTATAATCTTAATTTGAGCTCGATTTAATCCAACGGCTAGCCGCGTGATGGTCAAGACCAAGAACGACAGCAAGCTCCTCGAGAGGGTCGCCAAATTGCGCGAGGAAATCCGCCTGCACGAGCACCGCTATTACGTGCTCGACCAGCCGTCCATCTCGGATGCCAAATTTGACCGGCTCATGAATGAGCTCAAGCGGCTCGAGGCGGAGCATCCCGAAATCGTCACGCCGGATTCGCCCACGCAGCGCGTGGGCGGGGCGGCCCGCAAGGGGTTCGAAACACGCCGCCACAATCCGCCGATGCTGAGCCTGGACAACGCCTTTTCGTTCGAGGAACTCGACCGCTTTGATCGCCGCGCGCGTGAAGTTTCCGGCCGGCAGGAAGTGGAGTACGTGGCGGAACACAAATACGATGGGCTGAGCATGTCCCTGCACTACGAGAAGGGGCAACTCGCGCTAGGCGTCACTCGCGGCGACGGCGTCAATGGCGAGGATGTGACGCCCAATGTCGCGACGATAAAGGCCATCCCGCACCGCGTAGATGCGGCCAAATGCAAACGGCTGGGCCTGGATGGTGATCTGGAAGTGCGCGGCGAAATCATCATGCCGCTAAAAGCATTTGCAAAGCTAAACGAGCTACAGGAAGAAATTGGCG
>WNGK01002263.1_pt1 | contig 25149 bp, 22 predicted proteins | sample 5400601 | NCBI WGS metagenome assembly WNGK01 (sample SAMN13153376, study PRJNA577476) | soil metagenome | isolation source: 60 cm soil or saprolite under Garry oak tree replicate 1 | place: USA:California | collected 2016-06-15
CTGTGGCGGAAGCGCGCAAAAAGCCGGGCGGTCAAGCGCGCGCCGCGCGCTCCGGCGAGACGGCGTGCGGCGAGGCCCATCGCCCGGGCAGCGCGTTGAGCCATTGAGCCGCGGCGAAATCGGGCCTAATCTCTTTGACACCGCGCGGCCGCGCACTGTGATCGTCGGCCTGCAGCCGGATCCTTCACGCGTGCGAGGTTGGCCATCGCATCCCCATCGATGGAGGATAGCCATGACTCTCGCCCCGACGCTGCAAAAGCATCTCGATCAGAACGTCACCTACGAGGTGATCACGCACGATCCCACGATGTCGTCGACGCGCACCGCCCAGGCCTGCCACGTCTCCGGCGATCGCCTCGCCAAGGCCATCGTGCTGCGCCGCGACGGCGGCTATATGCTGGCGGTCCTGCCGGCGTCGCACCACATCCGCCTGCCGGATCTGCGGCAGCAAATCGGCGATGACGTCGCTTTGGCGGACGAAAGCGAGATCAAGCGGCTGTTTCCGGACTGCGCGCTCGGCGCGGTTCCCGCCGTCGGCGAATGCTACGATCTCGACGTGATCGTCGACGACAGCATCCAGGAACAGCCCGACGTCTATCTCGAAGGCGGCGATCACACGACGCTCATTCACATCAGCCAGGCGCAATTCACGCGGCTGATGTCGGGAGCGCGGCACGGCCGGTTCAGCGTCCACGACTGAGCCGCGCGAGAGTTTGTCCAGCCGCGACATCAGTCGCGCGTGAATGGATTTCCGCTGTGCGACAGGTCGGCTTTCGCCAACAGGCGTTTCTCGTAGCGCAAGATCAGCGCCGGCACTGCCAAGACGATCAATGCCGCTCCGAGCCCTAAGACGACTGCGGCCGGCGAAGCCACGTCCGCAAATGCCTCGCCAAACGAATAGGATGCAAGACCATAGCAGACGATCCAAGCAGCGGCCGCCGTCGCGCTCGCGAAATAAAAACTATGCTGCGCCATGGAATTCGTACCGGCAAGCACGGCAGCCATGTTGCGGAGAAACGGCAAAAAGCGCGCAACGAAGACGAATCTGCCGCCATATCGCACGAACAACCATTGACCGATTCGTATTCGTCCTTCCGTGAACCCGAGACGAGCGCCATATCTCATCAACAGCTGATGTCCGAATCTCCTGCCGATCCAAAAGCCGACGACCTCACCAAAAATTGCCGCGACGATTCCGGCAGCGATCAAAGACCAGATGTCGAGGCCGTGGTTTCTGGCGGCGAAAAATCCAGCCGCGATCAAAGCCGCCTCGGCAGGCAACGGAATCCCGATGCTTTCAAGCGCGATGAACGCTGCAACCAACCAGATGCCGTAGATTGATACGAACTCAGCCAATTTCGTATCTCCCCGACCGGGCGAGGACTCAGGCCTGCCGCGCCGATCCTATGACGTCGTTGCGTCGCGCGCACGCGGACACGCAGCATGCAACTCAAAATGGAGCGGAATCTTGTCATGTGTGACCGGCAGGCCACATTCTCCTGAAGCGCGAGCGAAATAACTTATGCGTACAATGGGATGGTGGAGGTCGTCCACCGAGCAATGCGCAAATCTCATGCCGATCTGCTGGATGACGTAGCGTCCGTCAGTGCTCGCCGAGGAACTGCTTTGCCGCCTCCACTGCCTGCGCGCCGAGATCGTTGTGCCCGACGCCGGCAAATCGCACGAAACGTTTGGGCGCGTTGATCAAGCCATAGAGCCGCTCCGCCAACGCCATCGGCACGATATTGTCGCGGTCGCCGTGCAACACCAGCACCGGCGCCGTGACCTCGCCGATGCGCAAATCCGAGCGGAACTGGTCCTTCATCAACAGCCGTACCGGCACGAACCAATAGCTCTGCATCCCGACATCGGCGGCCGAGGTGAAGGGCGATTGCAGGATGAGATGCCCGACCGGCTTTTGTGCCGCGAGCGCGACCGCAACGCCGGTGCCGAGCGATTCGCCCCAGAGCACGATGCGCTGCGCCGGATAGCGCGCGCGCGTGAAGGCATAGGCCGCCAACGCGTCGTTGACGAGGCCCACCTCGGTCGGCGCGCCGCTCGAGCCGCCATAGCCGCGGTAGCTGAGCGCCACGAGCCCGCTGCCGTCGGCGGTCAGATCGCGGAAGCGATCGACCCGTCCGCGCAGCGAGCCGCCATTGCCGTGGAAATAGAGCACCACCGGCTTGTCCCCGCGCGGGGGCACATGCCAGGCGATCACGCGCTCGCCGTCGGCGGCGTCGAGCACCACCTCTTCCGCCTCCGGCAGGCCCGCCACGGCAGGCGCGGTGCGAATGCGCTCGGGAAAATACTGCAGCGCGCGCTGCGTGACATAGAGCAGCGCGACGAAGGCGCCATATCCGAGGAGCGTGAAGATCACGAGCCACTTCAAGGTGTTCATTGCCCTGTCATACCACGGCGCCTTTACAGCCATTTGTCAAAGCTTACAGTTGCCCCCAGGGATCGGCACGAGTCGGGAAGCAAGATGAATTCTTGGCAGGCACGCCCGACGATCGGCGCCGGCATGATCGGCAACGTGCTCGAAGGGTACGATTTTGCGATCTACGGCTATTTAGAGCCGCAAGGCGGCCTCCGGCGGCGTGAATTTCAGCTTCAGCGCCTCGGCAACCGCGCGATGAGTGATCATCCCTTCGTAGACGTTGAGCCCGTGGCGCAGATGCTCATCTTCGCCGAGCGCGCGGCGATAGCCTTTGTCGGCGAGCGCCAGCACGAATGGCAGCGTCATGTTGTTGAGGGCGAACGTCGACGTGCGGGCAACCGCACCCGGCATGTTGGTGACGCAATAGTGCACGACGTCGTAGAGGATGTAAGTCGGCGCCGAGTGCGTCGTCGGCCGCGATGTCTCGGAGCATCCGCCTTGATCGATGGCGATGTCCACGATGACGGAGCCCGCCTTCATGGCCTTGACGGTGTCGGCGGTGATCAGTTTCGGCGCTGCGGCGCCCGGTATCAGCACCGACGCAATCACGAGATCCGCCCGGCGGCACAGCGTCTCGATGGCATCGCTGGTGGAAAACACGGTGCGCACCCTGGCGCCGAGTTGGTTCGCGATCCGGCGTAGCACCTCCGGATTGCGGTCGATGACCGTTACCGTCGCGCCCATTCCCGCGCTGATCAGGGCCGCGTGGCTGCCGGCGACGCCGCCGCCGAGGATCACGACGTCGGCTGGCGGGACGCCGGGGACGCCACCGAGCAGCACCCCGCGGCCGCCGTTTTCCTTTTCCAGGCAACGCGCGCCGACATGCGGCGCCATGCGACCGGCGACCTCCGACATCGGCGTCAACAGGGGGAGCGTGCCCTGGGGTGACGTCACCGTCTCGTAGGCGATGGCGTTCACGCCCGCCGCCATGAGATCGGCTGTCTGTTCCGGGTCGGCCGCCAGATGCAAATAGGTGAAGAGGACTTGGCCGGATCTGAGCTTCTTGCGCTCCGGCGCGAGCGGCTCCTTGACCTTCACGATCAGCTCGCTGCGCGCATAGACCTGATCGGCGTCGGGCACGATTTCGGCCCCGACCGCGCGGTAATCGGCATCGCTGAGGCCGGCCCCCAGCCCGGCGCTCTTTTCGACGAGGACGTGGTGACCGTTCCTGGTCAGCTCGCGCACCGTCGAAGGCACCAGACCCACCCGATATTCGCTGTCCATGATTTCCTTCGGCACGCCGACCAGCATTTTTGCGATTCCGAATGTCATCCACCGCCCCTCCTCCGGAAAACCGGATTCGGGCGTGCAAATTCTACGTCTCGAGCGGCCCTGTGGCCACTACCGCGCATTCGTCGCCTGCTTGGAGGCGAGTCGGCGCTGCTTGATTTCCGCCATCGGGTCGCGTTCCCTAACGTGCGTCAGTCGGTCAAGCGAGGAGCGCCACGTGAGCGAGGATCCCTACGCTGTCCTGGGCGTGAAGCCGGAGGCGACGCAGGACGAGATCCGCAAGGCCTATCGTCAGCTGGCGAAAAAGCTGCACCCGGATCTCAATCCCGGCGATAAGCAAGCGGAGGAGAAGTTCAAGCAGATCTCCGCTGCCTACGACCTCGTCGGCGATGCCGAGAAACGGGCGCGCTTCGACCGCGGCGAGATTGATGCCGCCGGGAACGAGCGGCCGCGCGAGCGCTATTACCGCGATTTCCACGGCGCCGGCGCAGAACCGCACACCTACAGCAGCAGCGGCGGCTTCGCCGATTTCATGGACTCGGAGGATATCCTCAAGGAAATGTTCGGGCGCGGCGGCGGCGAAGGCCGCTTTCGCATGCGCGGGCAGGATGCCCTTTACCGCCTGCCGGTCGAATTCCTGGACGCCTTGAACGGCGCCACCAACCGCATCACGCTGCCCGACGGCGGCACCCTCGATGTCGTCATTCCGGCCGGCACCAGGGATCAGCAGGTTCTGCGGCTGCGCGACAAGGGTGGGCCGGGACTCGGCGGAGGTCCGCCCGGCGACGCGTTGGTGCAGATCGAGGTGCAGCCGCACAAGTTCTTCACCCGCAAGGGCGACGACATCCACCTCGAATTGCCGATCAGCCTGCCCGAAGCGGTGCTCGGCGCGAAGCTCGACGTCCCCACGCCGACCGGGGCGGTGCGCATGACGGTGCCCAAAGGCGCGAATACGGGGACGGTGCTCAGACTCAAGGGCAAGGGCGCGCCACGCAGCGACAAGACTCATGGTGACGAATACGTCACTCTCAAGATTGTTCTGCCGCAGCAGCTCGATCCGGAGATCGAGGAATTCGCGCGGCGCTGGCAAGCGGGGCAAGGCCAAAATCCCCGCCAGCATCTGGAGGTTTGAATGATCTCGGTTCAGGAATTTCTGATCCGCGCCCGCCTGGAGCATCGCTCGCTGGAAGCCTGGATCGCGGCCGGCTGGCTCGTTCCGCCGCAAACCGAACCGGAGCTGATATTCTCCGATATCGACCTCGCGCGCGCCCAGCTCATTCGCGATCTGCGTGAGGACTTCGGCGTCAACGATGAAGGCATCTCGGTCATCCTGCATCTCGTCGATCAGATGCACGGCTTGCGCCGGAGCATGCAGGGCCTGCTCGAGGAAATGGGCGCCCGCGGACGGCCGGCCGACGAAGGATGACGGCTCTTCGGTGCCGGCTCGGCGCATGCCACCGCATGCGCCGACGGCTCCACGGCGCTCGAACACCAGCCGCGAGAGGATCATGCCCAACCGTCGCACCACGAACGTCATCGCGCTCGCCGGCGTGATGTTCCTGCTCGCGCTTGGACCGGGCCGGACGGAGGACTATCCGTCGCGACCGGTCCGCCTGATCATCACCACGCCGGCCGGCAGTCTGGTCGATGTCCTTGGTCGGCTGTTCGCGCAGGATCTGAGCGACCGCCTCGGCCAGACGATCGTGGTGGACAATCGGCCGGGCGCCATGACGCAAATCGGCGCGGATGCGCTCAATCGCGCGTCTCCCGACGGCTACACACTGATGATCGTCACGTCGGAAGCGACGATGCTGCCGTTTCTCAAGAAGAGCTATCGCTACGACCCCGTGACGGACTTCGCCCCGATTGCCCTCCTCGCCACCTCCTGGACCGTGTTCGCGGTCAATCCGAAAGTGCCGGCCAACACGCTTGCCGAGCTCATCGCCTATTCCAAAGCCAATCCGGGGCGGGTCCGCTACGGCAGCGGCGGCGTCGGGGGCGCGCTTCACATCGCGGTCGAGATGCTGCGACTGAAGACCGGCGCCGACCTCGTGCACGTTCCCTATCGCGGCGGTGGACAGGCCGCGAGCGACGCGGTAGCCGGACAGATCGAGATGGTGTCGCTCGGGCTCGCGAGCGCGCGCGTCGCCGAGGGCGGTGCGCTGCGCGTCCTCGCCCAGACCGGGCCGCGGCGGCATCCGATGTTCGCCGATGTGCCGACCACCGCCGAGCTTGGGATGCCGGACGTGCGCATGGATACCTGGTTTGGCTTGCTCGCCCCGCCCCGTACGCCCGAGCCGATCGTCGCCCGCTTGGTGCGCGAGAGCGACGCCGTGGTGAACCAACCCGCCTTCCGCGAGAAGTTGTTCCGCATCGGCTGCGACGCAGCATGGATGCCGCCGACGGAGTTTGGCATCTTCATGCGCGATGACGCCAAGAAATGGGAAAAGCTCATCCCGGCGATGGGCATTCCGATGGTCGACTAGTCGTTAATTGGACGATCGCGCACTGGAGCAGGATGCGATGGCAAGTGGACTGACGTGGCCGAACGGCAAGAAGGTCGCCGTCTCGGTGACCGTGATGTTCGAGACCTGGGCCGATGACAAGGCGCCGACCTACTCGGTGCAGACGACGCATCTCAAACCGGGAACGGTCGATCATGCCGGCAAGGCCTGGTCCACTTACGGCGGCCGGGTGGGCGTCTGGCGCATCATCAGGCTTCTGGATCGACTCGGCATTCCCGGCACGTTCTGCGTCAACGCGCGCTGCACCGAGCAATATCCCGAGGCGGTCAAAGCGATCGTGCGCTCCGGCCACGACATCGCCGGTCACGCCTATACCCAAGATCAGCTCCTCGCCTATATGTCATTGGAGCAACAGGAGAGCACGATCCGCCGCAGCATCGATCTCTTGCAGCAATGCGGCGGCAAGACGGTGACCGGTTGGGCCTCTCCGGTGGTCGCCTTCACGCCGGAAACCGCCGGCTTCCTTGCCAAGGCGGGGCTCACTTGGACGACCGACGTCACTTATGCCGATCTGCCGATCAAAATTCACACGGCGCACGGCACGATCGCTGGCGTGCCAACGACGGATTTCTCGGACAACCGCGTGCTGCGCGCCAATCCACGCGATCTCTACCACGCACACAAGGGCACCTTCGAGTATCTCGTCGAGAACGAACCCATGGGGCTTTTGGTGCTCGTGATCCATTGCCAGTTCGGCGGCCGTCCTCTGATCGCCGCCGTGCTCAACGAGCTGTTGGCCGAGCTCGCACGCTCGAGCGATGTCTGGTTCGCCCGGCACGAGGAACTCGCGCGCTGGGCGCTCGACGCCGATGTCGATGAGCACAGCTATCGAAGCCGATTCTTCGAAACCGCCGCGGCGAATGCGCCCGCGCCGGGACGTTTGCGCGGCTCATCGCAACGCTGAGCCGTCAGCGTTTCTCCGGCAAGGCGAACACGTAGATCTCGTTGTGGCCACGCACGGTCTTGGTGCCGGCCAACCGCAGCGGGTTCGCCGTGGCAGATTGCCCGTCGCCGGTCATCACCGCGACGTACTGCCGCCCGTTCACCGCATAGGTGATCGTGCTCATCTGGATCGCTCCGCCGAGGACGGTCTCCCAGAGAATCTTGCCGCTGTCGGCGTCGAACGCCCGGAACCTGCGATTGAGGTCGCCCCAGAACAGGAGATCGCCGGCCGTGACCAAGGCGGAGCCGTTTCCCGGCGCCGGCTGGGTGTGAATGCGCGCGATCCTGCCGGTCGCGAGGTCGACCTTGGCGATCGACGAGAAGGTCTTGGGATCCGATCCCGGACGCATGACCGCGCGGCGCGGACCCCAACCCTGCGGATTGGCGCTGTTCGCGGTCATGTCGAGACAGGCGTCGTGATAGGGAATATAGAGCGCGTTCTTGCCGGGATGATAGGCCGTCGACCAGTAGCCTCTGGTGTTGTGGAAGCAGACCAGGATGCGGTCCTTGTCCTTCTTCATCACCGCATTCCAATTGATGTGCGTGCGCCCGGTATCGACATCGATGTCGGAGATGTGGAATTCGGGGACATCCAACGGAAACGGCGTGGCCCAGAGGAATTGCCCGTTGGCGCGGTCGAGCGCCCAAATCCCGCCGGCTTCTCCGACCTCGACCACGACGTCGCGCTCTTGCCCGCGCGCAATATTGGGGTTGATCCACTTCACCGCGCCGGGATCGGGATTGACCGCGGTACGCAGCAGCGTTCGCTCGTGGATGTGATCGAGGTCCCAATCGTCCCCCGGCAGATGCTGGTAGTACCATTTGAGCGCCCCGGTCTCGATATCGAGCGCCAATGTCGAATTGGAATAGAGATCGGCGGGCGCGATCTGCGCGGTGCCCTCGGCGCTGCCGTGGCGTTTGAGCCTGGTGTAAGGTTTGGGATTGGCGACCGCCCAATAAAGCGTCTTGCGTTCCGGATCGTACGAACCCGGCAGCCCCCAGCTGCTGGCGACGCGCCGCTCGGCCGGTACGTTGCCCCAGCTATCGCCGCCCGGCTCGCCGGGAGCGGCGGTGGTGTAGAACTTCCACACTTCCTTGCCGGTTCTTGCGTCGTGCGCCGCTATGAAGCAGCCGGCTCGCGTCTCGCAGGTGCGGCCGGTGATGACCTTGCCCTCGACCACGAGCGGCGCCGACGTGTGCTGGGTGAGCTCCTTGTAGTCCTGCACCTTGGTCTCCCAGCGGACCTGGCCGGTGCGCGCGTCGAGCGCCACCAGGAAGCCATCGGGACTCTCGAAAAAGATCATATCCTCGAAGATCGCGAGCCCCTTCTGCCGCGCGGCCGTGGGAGCGCCGATGAAGTCGATCATGTCTTTCGGATACTCGCGCGAATAGCCCCAGATCAGGTCGCCGTTGGTGGCGTCGAGCGCGAGCACGCCGGCGCCCGGGCTGACCACATACATGACGCCTTGATAGACGATCGGGATGGATTCGTTGGTGCCAGCCGCCATTCCGCGCGCCCACGCGAGCTGAAGCCCGGCGACGGTGTCGCGGTTGATCTCTTTGAGCGGGCTGAAACGTTGCTCGTCGTAGGTGCGATTGAGCATGAGCCAATCGCCGGGCGACGGGTTCGCCAGCATCTCGCGCGTGACCGGCTTGAAATCGCCGGTTTGCGCGCCCAAGGGGGTCGCGAGCATGCTCACGAGCGCGGCGGCGAACAAAGAAGCCCTGACCATGATTGCCTCCCTTTGATATCTTTTGTTCTTGCGCCCCACGGAAGGGCGAGCCAGCGAGGATTGAAATCCAGTCCAAGGGCGAACACAACCGGCAAACCCAGCCGCCGCAGCGTGCGGCCCGCCGCCAACACGCGGACACTCAGGATGCACAAGGCATTCCGCATCAGCGTCGCCGCATATGCGCTCGCAGGATTCGGCGCGGTCGCGTCGGCGCAGGATCAAGTCGAGGTGGGCGCGCAGCTCTACGAAGAACATTGCATGGGATGCCACGGCGAGAAGCTCAAGGCTCCCGGCACGAGCTTCGATCTGCGCAAGCTCACCGCCGAGCAGCGGTCGCGCTTCGACAAGTTCGTCTTGGATGGCAAAGGCCAGATGCCGCCGTGGCGCGGGACGCTCAGCCAAGCCGAACTCGATCAGCTCTGGGCGTATATTCGAGCGCACGCGGAGTGACGAGAAAAAAGGGACAGATGGCGGGTGGTGGCTAGCGAGATTTCGATCAGATCGGCGTGAGATTCCAAGCCCGAGGTCGACTTGCCGAACGTCACGTCGAGCGTACATTCGAAGGGGTCGTAGACCGAGCTAAGGCAGCTACCGGAAGACTTGTTACCGAAGGATAAGGGGCAGTGACGTGAAAGCTCTAACAGTACTAGCCATGGTGGTCCTACTTTCTTCTTCTGCACTTGCCAGAGACAAATTGAGTGCACCATTTCCCAGGCTTAGGTCAGGTGAAAGGTTATGTCTAAGTTCCATTCCTCCTAGAGATCCTTTCTATAAGCAATGCAGAGCCTGCGAAATCAAAGTTAGATATTGCAGCGGAGATCTTCGTGACAGGATCAGAAGATCTCCCTATCTCAAAGGAGGTAAGTGTTACGGCAAGTACTCTGGATGCACTTGAGCTTGCGTCCAGCGGCGTTCGTGGTCTGTCGTCCGAGCTCACAGCGCCTTGACGATCTCTTCCGTCATCTTCTTGGCGTCGCCGAACAGCATCATGGTGTTGTCGCGGTAGAACAGCGTGTTGTCGATGCCGGCGTAGCCCGAGGACAGCGAACGCTTGGAAAACATCACCGTGCCGGCCTTCCACACTTCCAACACCGGCATGCCGTAGATCGGCGAGGACGGATCTTCCTTTGCCGCCGGATTGGTCACGTCGTTCGCCCCGATCACGAAGGCGACGTCGGCTTGGGCGAATTCGGAATTGATGTCGTCGAGCTCGAACACCTCGTCGTAAGGGACGTTCGCCTCTGCGAGCAGCACGTTCATGTGGCCGGGCATGCGGCCGGCGACCGGATGGATGGCGTATTTCACCTCGACGCCCTCTTTCTTGAGCCGGTCCGCCATCTCGCGCAGTGCATGTTGCGCCTGCGCCACCGCCATGCCGTAGCCCGGCACGATGATCACCTTGCCGGCGTTCTTCAACATGAAGGCGGCGTCCTCGGCGGAGCCCTGCTTCACCGGCCGCTGCTCCTTGCCGGCGGGAGCCGCGACCTCGCCGCCGAAGCCGCCGAGGATCACGGCGATGAAGCTCCGGTTCATGCCCTTGCACATGATGTAGGACAGGATCGCGCCCGAGGAGCCGACCAGCGCGCCCGTAATGATGAGCGCGGAATTCCCCAGCGTGAAGCCGATGCCGGCCGCGGCCCAGCCGGAATAGGAATTGAGCATCGAGATCACCACCGGCATGTCGGCGCCGCCGATCGGGATGATGATGAGCACGCCGAAGGCAAAGGCGGCGAAGGCCAGCAGCCAGAAAGCGAGATGGCTTTCGGCGCGCGCGAACAAGACGATCAGCACGACGATGGCAACCGCGAGCGCGATGTTGATGGCGTGACGCGCGGGAAGGATGATGGGCGCGCCGCTCATGCGGCCGGACAGTTTCAGAAACGCAATGACCGAGCCGGTGAACGTCACGGCGCCGATGGCGACGCCGAGCGACATCTCCACGAGGCTCGACTTGGGGATCGCGCCGACGGTGCCGATGTCGAACGCCGCCGGCGCATAGAGCGCCCCGGCCGCCACCAGCACCGCCGCCATGCCCACCAGCGAATGGAACGCCGCGACCAGTTCCGGCATCGCGGTCATGGGCACGCGGCGCGCAATCACCGCCCCGGTGCTGCCGCCGATGGCCAGGCCGACGACGACGAGCGCCCAGGCGCCGACGCCGGTGGGAGGATGGGAGGCGAGCGTGGTGACGATGGCGATCGCCATGCCGATCATGCCGAACAGGTTGCCCCGCCGGCTGGTCTCGGGACTCGATAGCCCACGCAGCGCGAGAATGAAGAGAACGCCGGCGGCGAGATAAAGCAGCGCGACGACATCGGCGGACATCGTCTGGCTCACTTTTTCTTCTGATACATGCCGAGCATGCGTCGCGTGACCAGGAACCCACCGAAGATGTTGACCGAGGCGAAGGTAAGCGCGACGAAGCCGAGAACGCGCGCCCAGATCGGCCCCCCGTCGTTAGCCACGAGCGCAACCCCGACGGCGAGCAGCGCGCCGACCACGATCACGGACGAGATCGCGTTCGTCACCGACATCAGCGGCGTGTGCAAGGCCGGCGTCACCGACCACACCACGTAGTAGCCCACGAAGATCGCAAGCACGAAGATCGAGAAGCGGAACACGAACGGATCGACCGCCCCGCCGGTCACGGCATGCATGGCACCGCCCGAGGCCGCCGCGATGATGTCGAGCTGGGCGAGCGTAAGCTCTTGGGTCGCCGGGCTGCCCGCGGCGTTCATCGCCGCGAGCGCCCCGGTTGGGATGAAGGTCAGCATTGCGTTCTCCTTGAGCTCGCCCGATGCCCCGCCGTCATGCCCGCGAAAGCGGCGATCCAGTATCCTCTCTTTGGCGATGCGCTGTCACGCGGCACTCTTGGGCGCAAAGCTTGGATGAATCACGGCGCCGTCGCGAGTGAGCGCCGTCGCCTTCACGATCTCGTCGTCCCACTTGACCGCAAGCGCTTTCGCGTTCTTGTCCACCAGAATTTCGAGGAAGGCGAAAAGGTTCTTGGCGTAGAGGCTCGAAGCGGACGCGGCGATGCGGCTCGGCACGTTGCGATGGCCGACGATCTTGACGCCGCCCGTCACCACCACTTCGCCCGCCTTGGCGAGCTCGCAATTGCCGCCACGCTCGACCGCGAGATCGACGATCACCGAGCCCGGCCGCATCGAGGCGACCATGTCCTTGGAGATGAGCCGCGGCGCCGGCCGGCCCGGAATCAGCGCGGTGGTGATGACGATGTCCTGCTTCTTGATGTGCTCGGCGACCAGGGCAGCTTGCTTGGCCTGATAGTCCTTCGACATTTCCTTGGCATAGCCGCCCGCGGTCTCGGCTTGCTTGAATTCCTCGTCTTCGACGGCGATGAACTTGGCGCCCAGGCTCTCCACCTGCTCCTTGGCCGCCGGCCGCACGTCGGTGGCGGTGACGATGGCGCCGAGCCGGCGCGCGGTCGCGATCGCCTGCAGGCCGGCGACGCCCGCGCCCATGACGAAGACCTTCGCCGCCGGCACCGTGCCGGCCGCCGTCATCATCATCGGCAGCGCGCGGCCATATTCGGCGGCGGCATCGATCACCGCCCGGTAGCCCGCGAGATTGGCCTGGCTCGAGAGCACGTCCATCACCTGCGCGCGGGTAATGCGCGGCAACAGCTCCATCGCGAAGGCGGTGATGCCGGCTTCGGCCATGGCCTTGAGCGCGGCGTCCTCGCCATAGGGATCCATGATGGCGATGACGAGCGCGCCCCGCTTGTAGCCGGCGAGCTCCGAGGCCGCCGGTCGGCGCACCTTGAGCACTACGTCGGCATCCTTGAGGGCGCCGTCGGTTACGGTTGCGCCGGCGGCGGTGAATTCGGCGTCGGGAATGCCGGACTTCGTTCCGGCGCCCGGCTCGACGGCAACGTCCGCGCCGAGCCCCTTCATCTTCTTGACCGTTTCCGGCGTCGCGGCGACCCGGCCTTCCGCCGGATCGACCTCACGCGCGACCGCGATGCGCATTCACCGCCTCCTCGTGACTCGCGACACAGCAGCGCTTCAGCCACCAGAGGCGAGCGCGAGCGCGACCAGCGAGACCATCACCATGACGACGCTGGGCAGCCTCGCCCCGCTCAAAAAACCATGGGCGGCCACGATGGTCGCGATCACGAAGATCGCAAACGCAAGCAGCCAGTGACCGGCGACGCCGCCGATCGCCAGTCCCAGGACAATGTTGGTGACATGGGCGCCGCCGACGACAATCAAATGAACGAAACGGTCGTACATCGCCACGTGCGCGGGAAGGTCGTTGCCCTGCCCCGTCGCGTATTCGACCTGCCCGTGGTCGGCCATTCGCTCCTCCACTCTTGCACCGGTCCGGCAGGGCCGGAATTAGCGCAATTACCCCACGAGAGCAACGGCGCCAACCGACGTCACCCCATCGTCGCTTCGAGCAGGAGCTTTGCGACGTGGTTGCGACGCGGCGATGACGCCTTCGTCGGCGCGCGACGTTTCAACGCTCGGAAGCGGATTTGTCGAGGCCGACCGCCGCGAGCGCGGCGGTCTGCCGTTCGCCGACGCGGCGAATTGAAAAATCCTCGATCGCCTCATTGAACAGCTTGTGGAAATTGAGCTCGGCGCGCAGATGCAGAAACACCGCGCCGAGCCCGATCGCGGCCCGGTCCATGAACACGAATTCGCGCGGCACCGTGACCGGGCCCCGCTGCTTGAGCGCCTGATGCACCCGGAACGCTTCGCGCCGGCCGTATTCGGCCGGCTTGACGCCGTCGGCGAGGCTGCGCACCCGGTCGTCCAGCAACGGTCCGTAGATGAAACGTGCCCAGATATTGAGCGCGTCAATCAATTCCCGATTGAGCCGCTTGAAGCCCCAGGTCTCGTAGGCGCGAACGATGAGATCGGCATCCGCTCGCAAGAGCCCGTGATAGAGATCGACGACGCCGCCGACAAATTTCGGCGGGAAGATGCGGATGCAGCCGTAGTCCAGGAGATTGATGCCGGCGGGCCGGCCGGCCACGTCGAACACGGTGTAATTGCCGAGATGCGGATCGCCGTGGATCACGCCGAAGCGGCTGAACGACCACCACCAGGCCGTAAACATCGCGGTGCCGAGCCGGTTGCGGGTGGCGAGGTCGGCCTTGGTGTGTTCGAGCAGCCGGCGCCCGTCGAGCCAGTCGAGCGTGAGGAGCCGGCCGCTCGAGAGCTCCGGCCACACCCGCGGCACGCGGATCTGCTCGATGCCTTCGAGCATCCTGCGGTAGAGCATCACGTGCTTGGCTTCGCGCCGGTAATCGAGCTCCTCGCGAATGCGCGCGCCGATTTCCTTGGCGATTTCGGTGGTGTCGATCACCGGGTCCATGCGCCGGTGGATGGCGAACATCAGCTGCAGCTGCCGCAGATCCGCCTCGACCGCCGACTGCATGTCGGGATATTGCAGCTTGCAGGCAAGCTCGGCGCCGTCGTGGGCGCGGGCGCGATGTACTTGCCCGAGCGAAGCGGCGGCGGCCGGATGATGCACGAAGTTCGAGAATTTTTTCTGCCAGTCGCGCCCGAGCTCCGCGGCCATGCGGCGCTTGACGAAGGCCCAGCCCATGGGCGGCGCCTCGCTCTGCAGCTTCATCAGCTCGGCGGCGTATTCCGGCGGCAACGCATCGGGGATGGTGGCTAAGAGTTGGGCCACCTTCATGATCGGCCCCTTGAGGCCGCCGAGCGCCGCCGCGAGTTCGATCGCGTTCTTGCCGCGGTCGAGCGCAAGCCCGAACAGCCGCGCCCCGGCGATGCGCGCCGCGACCCCGCTCATATTGGCGCCGACGCGCGCATAGCGGGCGGCGCGGGCGGAGAAGCGATTGGCTTCGCGGTCGGTCATGGGCTGGCTCGACGGATCCTGTCGAGATAGATGGCGCCCGCGGCGGCTACTGGCCAGATGGCGGCGAGATATTGTCCTCGATCCATTGTGCGAGGCCGTCCTTGCCGATCTCACCCGCCGCGAGCGCGAGGATCATAGCGGTGGCTGGCGCGTTTGTTGACAGGCCTTGCCGGCGATGAAACGGCTTGTCACGTCCACTTGAGGAGATCTTTGGCCGCTTTCACGAGCGGATCATTCAGGACGGGGCCCTGCCATTGTGCTGCCTTTGGCCGCATTCCGACGTGATCGCCGCCCCCAAACAGTTCGCTGACCGCGTGAAAGCCGAGCGCACGGTACGCTTCGAACTGCTCCTCGGAGAACAGTTGATCCGCTGTCGTTTCATGCGGATAACTCGGAAAGCGGCGCTTGTAATCGACAATATAATCGTTTTCATCGCCCGTGATCGACGATTTCACATAGAGCAGTATGCCTTTGCGGTCTTGTGGATAGGTGATTTGGCCGACTGCGCAATGCGGCCCGTGAGGCGCAGCGTTGGGCGGCAAGCCGCCGCTCTTGGCAATCTCCTCCGACGCCGCGCGGGTCGCATCGCGAATCTCGGCCCAGGGCAGATCAATCAACACGCCGAGATCGATACGCGCGTAACGCTGCAAAGCCACGAGCGCGCGGAAGGACATCTCGGGATCGGCCTCGGCGTCGACTGCGATAATCAACTGGCAGCGCCGTCGCAGGAGTTCGTAGATGCCGAGATTTTCGATGTGCCCGCCATCGGTGAGATAAATCGTACCGGAGCTTTCACGCATCAGGCCCAGCAATTCCTGCACGAAGTAGAACTGGTCGAATACGGAGGCAAACACGGATGAATGCCTGCGGTCCTGGGCGAGCTGCCTCGGATTGGCAACCCAGTATCCCAGCCTGATGTTGAGAATAGCGAGCGTCGGCGTCAGCGCCTTGATGCTGCTGGCACCCATGTTCGCCGACGCTGCGGCCCCCGAGACCGCCATGGCGGTGGCCAAGTCGAGCTCGTTGACGTCGTCTTCGAATTCCTCGGTCTTCACGTATTGGGTCGCACTGCTGCCGATGAATTTGGGACTGAAGACGAAGAAGTCCGCGTTCCGACCACGGCGGTTGGCGTATTTTGATCCTTGAATGTTCAGGGCAGCGTTGATGAGATGGAAAGGCGCGTCGATGCAAGAGAGCTTGCTTAACTTGAAGCGGTCGATAGGAGCGAGTTCAAAATCTTCGTATTTTAACTGTTCGTCTGCCGCCAGACCACGGAGCGCCACGGATTCGCGCTTGAACCCCGTCGCCGAACGCCGACCTTCGATCCTGGTGGGATCGAACAGGAAAGCCTTGCTCAACCGATCGCGATAGAGACGGTGAAGGGAATTTGCGTTGGCAGCAAGCAAGAGAGAAAGGAGGAATAGCACGATACCTGTCACCAGATAGAACCATCCGATGGGGGTTTTGGATCCGAACCAATGCTGAGAGACGTCACGCAGCCAAAGCGGCGCATGGTACGCGTCGCTCCAGTTCACGTCCTTAATTCCCACAAAACACAGGTAGAGGTACGCCATCCACAGCAGGAACGGGATCGCCGCGCCGGCAATGTAAACCGCCGCTCGTCCGGCCGCGCGCGATGCGAGGGCAGCGAGGCTCGGTCTCTCGGCACCCTGCTTCAACAGACGACCGATGGGGCGGCTGAAGAAGGCAACTGCGGCCGAGAATGGCGCCAATACGGCAGCCAAGGCTTGCAGCCATCCCACGAAGCTCGCAAAAATTCCGCCCTGGTGGGCGGCGGACTTGAAAATGCCATCCAGCACGAGCGGCTGCAGCTCGCAAAACGCGATAACCAGCAGAAGAATGAGCACGATTGCACTCACCAAGGTCCAGGGCGAACCGATTTCGGCCTCCCAGCCGCTAATCTCCAACGAGCGCCAGAGCCCCCAGATGAGCAACAACAGCCCAAACACGCACAGCACGATCAGCGTCGCACCGAAATGATCGGCATTAAACGCTTCGGGAAGAGTGGTGCCGCGTATCGAAACGTGCAGGCTTTCCGAATCCGGTTTGAGGAAGATCGTGATGGCCGCTACGACCAGCAACCACGGCAGAATGAGTAGGGCGTTGGCGAGCAGCCCACGGAGGTAGATGGCCACGTTGTAGAAAATGTTGATGCTCCCCTGCGGGAACAAATAATTGGAATGATTACGGATGTGCTGAACGGGGTATGGTTCGTCCTGGGTCAGGCTGCTCGTGAACGGAAAGTCACCCTTCGAGTGCGTCATGGCGGCAGATAGCGAGGTACCGATGTAACCTCCGCCCGACACCGTGGAGAGATAATCGATATTCTCGAGAACGCCCACCTTGTCGAGCGCCTGCAGCGCCCCAAGACAGAAAGACGCCGAGCGAATACCGCCACCCGACAACGCGAGGCCCGCGAGACCCGAGCCCACCGTTGGCCGCATGATGGGTTCGCCCTCGGCACGCGCGTTCGACTGAGAATTCACGTCGGGCTCAAGCTCGAGCGCGACCTCTGCTCTGCCGAACCGCCGCCGACGCTGATTGACCGCCTGAACTTCCTCTTCGAAAACTTCGTGAAAACGGTAGGTTCTGGTGACCGTCATGGCAGCCCCACTGAGCAGCTCCTGACGATTATCAGATTACCAAGCTACCCAGCTGAAATCCTAGATTGTAAACGCAGCATGCACGCTCCAGAGAGGCGCCGCATGCGCGGTTCTTGGCGATAAAATGAGTATCTATGAAGGAGCTTACGGGTGTTGGCCCAGCCCCTCCAGCTCGACGATCATGCGCTCGATCACGCCGAGCCCGCCCTGCCAGAACGCGGGGTCGCGGGCATTAAGACCGAAAGGCGCCAGCAGCTCGGAGTGGTGTTTGGTGCCGCCGGCCGCGAGCATTTCGAGATAGCGCTCGGCGAAGCCTTCGGCTGCCCGCTCGTAGACCGCATAGAGCGAGTTCACCAGGCAATCGCCGAAGGCATAGGCGTAGACGTAGAACGGGGCGTGCACGAAGTGCGAGATATAGGCCCAGAAGGTCTCGTAGCCGGGCTTGAGCTCGATCGCGGGGCCCAGGCTCTCCTGCTGCACCTCGAGCCAGAGCGCGTTGAGGCGCTCGGCGGTGAGCTCACCGCCCCTGCGCTCGGTGTGGAGCTTGCGCTCGAACGTATAGAACGCGATCTGGCGCACCACCGTATTGATCATGTCCTCGACCTTGGCGGCGAGCATGGCCTTGCGCTGCTTGTGGTCGGCATTGGCGAGAAGCTTCTTGAACGTGAGCATTTCGCCGAAGACGCTCGCGGTCTCGGCGAGCGTGAGCGGGGTCGGGGCCATAAGCGCGCCGTTCGGGGCGGCCAGCACCTGATGCACGCCGTGCCCGAGCTCGTGGGCGAGCGTCATCACGTCGCGCGGCCTGCCCTGGTAGTTGAGCAGCAGGTAGGGGTGCGCCGAGGGCACGGTCGGATGCGAGAAGGCGCCGGGCGCCTTGCCCGGGCGCACCGGCGCATCGATCCAGTCGTTCTTGAAGAAGCGCTCAGCGATCGCCGCCATCTCGGGTGAGAACGCGCCATAGGCGCCGAGCACGGTCGCCTGCGCCTCGTTCCAGCCGATGGTGCGCGTGGGAACCGCGGGCAGCGGCGCGTTGCGGTCCCAGTGCGGCAGCCGCTTCTTGCCGAACCAGCGCGCCTTGAGCGCGTAATAGCGGTGCGACAGGCGCGGATAGGCCGCGCGCACCGCTTCGACCAGCGCCTCCACCACTTCGGGCTCGACCCGATTCGCCAAATGTCGAGCGTCGGCAACGTCACCGAAACCGCGCCAACGGTCGGAGATTTCCTTGTCCTTGGCGAGCACATTGGTGATCAGCGCAAACGTTCGCAGGTTCTCCTTGAACGTCTTCGCGAGCGCCTGCGAGGCTGCCTTGCGCATTGGCGCGCGCGGATCCTGCATGAGATTGAGCGTGGGCTCGATCGCGAGCGACTTCGAGCCGACCTTGAAACGCAGGCTGGCAATGGTCTCGTCGAACAAGCGGTTCCACGCCGAATAGCCGGTCACCGACTTCTCGTGAAAGAGCTGCTCGACGCGGTCCTCGAGCTGATAGGGCTTGTCCTTGCGGACGTCTTCGATCCACGGCCGGTAGTGCGCCAACGCCCGATCTTGCATGGCGGCTTCGAGCTTGGCGTCGTCGAGGCGATTGAGCTCGAGCGTGAAGAACAGGAGGTGCGTGGAGGCGGCGGTGACGCGCTCCTGCACGTCGGCGTAGAATTTCGCGCGGGCCGGATCGACGGTGTCGCCGGCGTGGAGGAGGCCGGCATAGGACGTGAGGCGGCCGAGAAGATCGTCGAGCGCCTCGTAGCGCTTCACCGCCGCCGCGAGCTGCGATCCCGCCTCGGGTCGCTCGACGAGCGCCGCGAGCTTGCCCTTGTAGGCCTCCTCGAACGCCAGGCTTTCGGCGGCGCCGCGATCGAGGTCGCGCGTCACCTGCGGATCATCGATCCCGGCATAGAGATCGGCGAGGTTCCATTCCGGCAGCATGCCGAGGCGGCTTGGGGGACGGGACTTGGGCGCTCGTTGAGCGACGGCGCGTTTTGCTTGTGCGGGCATGACAGGTTGCGAAGGAGCGATGACTGCGGGACGTCGCCAGAAACGCCCATGGAGGGGGCATGGATGATGGATATGGCGCGAGATCGCCGCGGGTCAACCGGGCCCAGAGAAATCGCGGCAGCCGTCACCGCGCGAGGCTCGAAATCGCGAGCAATATGAGGCGCGTAGAAGTTGAGGCAACGTGGCAATTTTAACGCCTCGTTAAGCCTGATCGGCGACCGTGCCCCAATTCGGCACATGGTTCAGCCGGGAGTCGCGGCATGCGCGAACGTATTCTGACCGCCGACGATGGTCCTGTGGAGCGCCGCCTCGACCAGACGGTGCGCGGATTCGGCTACGAGCCCGCCGTCGCACTGCTCGACGAAAGCGGCCATGTGCGCGCGCTTGCCGACATCGAAGCCGAGGCCATCCGCTTCGCCATAAGCCATTACCGCGGTCAGATGTCCGAGATCGCGCGGCGGTTGCACATCGGGCGCTCGACGCTTTACCGCAAGCTCGATTCGCTCGGTCTCGAAGCCGAAATCTCGGATGTGAAAGCGCCTGCGTTGTAATCCGGTGACACTTTCTGAGAAAAAAACTGGCTCGCACGTTGCACGCAGGCGACAACGGGCCAAAATCGACCAAATTCACCCGTAATGACTGCCTCTAGCGGTTGCCTCGGTGGGCGAATCCACGTCAGGTTCGCACCCGGACGGCGCAGCTGGATCTGAACGTGGGGCCTCGCACGTCACGCGGGGTCCGCAGGAATTTTGGGAGAGCGTCCGAATGAGCGGCCCCCGTTTAGAGCGCATTTTGGCGAGCACGGCTCTGGCTTTGATCCTCGCGGCGCCGATTGGCGCCTCCGCCTTTGCGCAAGACGCGGGCGCGTCGAGCGCGACTGCGGCCACGCCAAGTCAAGCTGCAGCAGCGGCGGGCGCGGCTGCGGCGCGACAGGCTGCCGCGGAACCAGCGCCGAGCGCGACTGCGGCCACGCCCAGTCAAGCCGCGGCGGCGGCGGGCGCGGCGGCAGTGGCGACGCGTGAAGCTTCGGCTGCGCCGGGTACGGCGCCCGCTGCAACGAGCGAGACTGCGACGGCGCCCAAAGACGCCGCGGTCTCCACGCCGGCGACCAATCCCGCCGTCGCGAGCGAGCAAGCAGCGGCACCCGATCCGTTGGCCGCGCTCGATCCCGCCGACCGCGCGGTGGCGGAAAAGATTCGCGACCTGCTGGCAGCCAAGAGCGATCCGATTTTCGCTAGCAAGCGAGAGCGCGCGGCCGTCGAGGCGTTCTATCAAGGTCGCCACCTCGCCCCCTTGTGGCTCGACAAAGGCGTGGAGAATGCTCGCGCCCAGGCCGTCATTGCGCGCCTGAAGAGCGCCGATGCCGACGGCCTCGACGTCAACGACTACAAGACGCCAACCTTTGCCGGCCTGAGCCCGGACGCGCTGGCCGAAGCCGAACTCAAGCTCACGCAGACAGTGGTCACTTATGCCCGTCACCTGCAGTCCGGCCGCTTCCCCTATACCCGCGTCAGCCAGAACATCGAGGGCTACAAGAAGCTCAAGGCCATGCTCGCGCAGATGCGCGCCAAGCCCCCCGGTGCCAAAGAGATCGCCGACGGCCAGCTGCTCAAGCTCAACGCCAAGGCTCCGATGGAAGACGCGCGCGTTCCGCTGCTGCGCGACAAGCTCGGCCTGACCGGGGATGCCTCCGACCTCAGATACGACGCCAAGCTCGCCGAGGCGGTGAAGAAATTCCAGCGCGCCAACGAACTGCCGGTCACCGGCAATCTCGATTCGAAGACCATCAAGGAGCTCAATGGTCCGCCGCGCGACAAGCAGATCGACACCGTCATCTCCAATATGGAGCGCTGGCGCTGGTATCCGCGCGATCTCGGCAAGGCCTACGCGATCGTCAATCTGCCGGACTTCACGCTGCGGGTGGTGCACAACGACGCCCAAGTCTGGAGCACCCGAATCGTGATCGGCAAGCCGGACATGCCGACGCCGCTGCTCAGCGAGACGATGAAATACATCACCATCAATCCGACCTGGAACGTGCCGCCGTCGATCGTATACAACGAATATATGCCGGTGCTGCAGCGCGACCCGATGGCGCTGGAACGAATGGGCCTCAAGCTCGTCTACAATCGCGATGGCAGCGTGCACATCTATCAGCCGCCGGGCGAGGCCAACGCGCTCGGACGAATACGGTTCAACTTCCCCAACCGTTTCTTGGTTTACCAGCACGACACGCCGGACAAGCACATGTTCGCGCACGATGTGCGCGCCTACAGCCACGGCTGCATGCGCGTGCAGGATCCGGCTAAATATGCGGAGATTCTCTTCAACATCGCGCGCCCGGACGAGAACTGGACCGCTGACAAGGTCAAGCGGATGTTCGGCGCCGGCGAGCAGGACATTCAACTGCCGGCGCAGATCTGGGTGCTGCTGACCTATCAGAACGCGTTCGTCGACGATGCCGGCCAGCTGCAAATCCGCCGCGACATCTACAATATCGACAGCCGCACGCTCGCGGCGATCAAGAGCGAGCGCGGCATGATCGAGCCGCCGCAGGAGCGCAAGCGCGAGCAGGAGGTCGTGGCGACGAGCCAACGCCGGCCCGGCGGCGCGACGCCGCGCGTGTCGTTCTTCGAGGCACTGTTCGGTTTCGGCGGCCGCCCGGCGCAAGGCAGGCCGGTGCCACCGCGCGGCATCAGCCGCTGAGCTGACGCATTCCGCGCGCTTGCCTGCCGACGGCACGCGTTTTGATCGCGCCGCTCGCTCGCGCCCGTAGGATTCTTCGCAGTACGGTTAACCGCGGCAAGTTTTTGCCATAGTCGCCTGTCACGCTTGCAGGTATCGGGGGGGACGGGTGCGCTAACCTCGCGTTAACCCTTCCCTAATTGAGCAGTGCGTCAGCCGTCTTCGTTGCGGTGAGTAGCCGTGGCGAGCGACGGAGCTTGTCGCCCGCGGCGTTCGCCGCGGGTTAGGGCGCTGGCGCCAACAAGGGTTGGCACGTGACGGCGAAAGTCGCGCACAGGAATCTATTGTCCTTGCGTTCGGTCAGGGCGGGCTACTGCTGCAGCATCGCCGCTCTTTTCGTCTTTTTCGGAAGCCAGAACTTGCAGAACGCAAGGGCCGACGGCGACACGCGGACAATCTCCTTCCACCACATCCACACCGACGAGGAACTGACCGTCACCTACAAGGTGAACGGCCGGTATGACGACGAGGCGCTCAGGAAAATCAACAACCTGCTGCGTGACTGGCGCGAATCACAAGTGATCAAGATGGATCCCCATCTGATCGACCTCCTATGGGAGGTTCATCGCGAGGTCGGCGCCAAGGAAGCGATCTGGATCGTATGCGGCTACCGCTCGCCCGACACCAACGCCATGTTGCGGCGGCGTTCGAGCGGGGTCGCCCAGTTCAGCCAGCATATGCTGGGCAAGGCCATCGACTTCTACATTCCCGGCGTGCCGCTCGAGCAATTGCGCGAAGCCGGCCTACGGGCGCAACGCGGCGGCGTAGGCTTTTACCCGACATCGGGCGCCCCCTTCGTGCACATGGACACCGGAAGCGTGCGCCACTGGCCGCGCATGCCGGAGGCGCAGCTCGCGAGCGTGCTGTCGAAGGGACAGCTCCACAGCGCATCCGCCTCTGATGGGGCCCAGCGCAGCCGAATGCCCGGCTTGCTCGCCAGGCTCTTCGGCGGCGGCAGGGACGAGGCGCAGGACGCCGCAACCGCGGCCGCACCGGCGCCGGTCAAAGTCGCCGCAATCTCGCGCAAGCCCGCGGCCGCGCCCGAAGCGCGGTCCGAGAAGCCGTCGGCGGTCACCGTCGCCGAATCGCGAGTCGAAAAAGTTGCAATGGTGCCGTTCCCGCCGGCCAAACCCGCGCGGCCGGCCGAGCAATTCGCATCCGTGGTGGCAAAGTCGGCCGCCAAGCCGGCCCAGACCTACGAGGTCGCCTCCGCCGCATCCGAGCCTGCGCCCATCCCGGCTGGTTATGAGGTCGCGTCCGCGACGTCGAAAGCTGAGGGCGCGCCGCGAGCGGCAAGCGCGGTTGCGCGGGCGAACATCTCGGCGAACGACGTCATCAACGAGCGCGGCTATTGGCAGGGACTGCCGAGCGCCGAGCCGGCGGACGCGCCGCAAGTTGCGCGCGCGGCCCCGCCTGCAACGCCGCGGCTTGCGATTGCCAGCGCCGCTGCGACGCCGTGGCCGCTCACCGAGCGTAGCGACAGCGAGCCGATGAGCGCTCTCGCCTATGCGGCGCAGCCCACTCCTATCGCCGTCGCCCGTGCGCTGCCGACGGATCCGGAAACGCCGCGGGTCGCGCCCGCCGCCCCGGAAACCACGATCGCGGTCAAACGCAGCGACGACTATCCCTCCGTTGCGCCGTCCAAAGGCCCGAGCGTGGTGCGAGTGGGCGATCGTTTCAACGATCCGTGGATGCGCGCCATGATCGTGAGCCCGAGCGCACAGATTTTCATGAAAACTACGGTCTATGGCGTGCCGGATTTCCGCGCGCTCGGTCCGTATCTGGTGAAGCCGGCCTCGACCATGATGGCAACTTTCTCGGAGGATCCGTATCGCGGCATGACCAGCGAGAGTTTCGCCGGCAGCGCCGTGGGCTTCACTCGGACGGTCACATTCAGCCCGCCGCGCACGGCAGCGCTGCAGTAGTTCTGCTTCCTATCACGGGGGGAAGGTTGGGGCGTGGCGCCGCAAGTCGGGGAAACCCGGCTTGCGGCGAACCGCGTCAGAGACCGTGCGCGAGTATATGCTTGCTCGCAGCGGTCAGGTCAGCATGCCGAGCGCATGCAGATAGGTCTCAAGAATCGCCTCCTGCTCGCGCCGTTCATCGGCATCCTGCTTGCGCAACCGCACGATCGTGCGCAGCGCCTTGACGTCGAAGCCGTTGGCCTTGGCCTCGGCATACACGTCGCGAATGTCGTCGGCGATCGCTTTTTTCTCTTCCTCCAGCCGCTCGACGCGCTCCACGAAGGCCTTCAGATGATCCTTGGCAAAGCGGGCGGCAGGCCCTTCCACGGCAGCGGCGGTGGCCATCGAACCCTCCTCCAGTAAGGCGGGAGCAAGGTTTCGGGAGCGCGAGCCTTAAGGTCAAGCCGAGCAGCCAGTCATCCCCGGAGTACACAGGCGAAGAAATTTAATGCTTGTGACCCGCCTTCTCGAATGCGGCCTGCTGGTCCTTGGAGGCCTCCTTCTGATGCTTGGCCTTCCACTCATCGTACGGCATGCCGTAAATCCGCTCGCGGCTCTCGTCCTTGGACATCGGCACACCGCGTGCATCGGCGGCGTCCTTCATCCAGTTCGACAAGCAATTGCGGCAAAAGCCGGCGAGATTCATCAGGTCGATATTCTGCACGTCGGTGTGCTTGCGCAAATGCTCGACCAGGCGGCGGAACGTGGCGGCCTCGAGCTCGGTGCGGGTCTTGTCGTCAAGCGCCATGGCGCGTCCTTTCGCTTGAACATGAGGGTCTCGAGCTGGGGAGCTCCGTGCCATAAAAATAGTGATGGCGAGAGGCGCTTTCCAGCGCGTCTTAAGCGCGTTCACGCGCGTCCATAGCCCGTCGAAGACGGGCGTAAACGCCCTTAACGACGCGCCTTGCGTCCGCCGATCACACGAAGGATGATCCAACATGCGGCGGCGCGTTCGGCTATTTCGCGCGCGATGAAGGCAGACCCCATGCGCAGCGGGCCAGGCGAGAGTTGCGTGCACCGCGGGCGTTCCGCCACGCCCGAGCTTGAACCTTGAGCACATCGCCGCGCGCCTTTCTCGAGGGGCTTTTCCGCACGGCGGTGGCGGCC